>Ga0193753_10000438_pt1 | contig 41432 bp, 24 predicted proteins | sample H1c2metaG_FD_144925 | JGI IMG/M metagenome (GOLD analysis project Ga0193753, IMG submission 144925) | Soil microbial communities from a riparian zone of the East river system, Colorado, United States - H1c2 | ecosystem: Environmental > Terrestrial > Soil > Riparian zone | place: USA: East...
GAAATGATTATTAGTAGTAACAGGAGAAACAACCATAGAAACGGATCGGACAACAAACCTGGTATGGCAATTCCGAAAGAGCTTTTAAAAAACGAAATGGCTACCTGTGCCAGCGCCAGGGCTACCCCGAGGGACGTCAGGCAAAGAAAAACAGACTCCAACAAAAATTGAGCGGCGATCGACCCCTTATCCGATCCCAGCGTCTTACGAATTCCCACCTCCTTCGCACGCTCGGCAGTCTGGGCAGTCGCGAGATTTATGTAATTGATTGCAGCCAAAATAATCAACAGGATCCCTATACTGCTAAAGACAAATACATAGCTTTTATCACCATGCTTTATATTCTCTTCGTAGCGTGTGTCATAATTAAAGTAAATATCATGGAGAGGCTCAAGCTTCAACCCAATGCGATTTCCTACACGTTCAAAATCCCTTCCAAAGTATTTATCCATAAAATCCGGGAAGGTTTTGCTTATATAATCAGCGTCCTGTCGCGTATCCACTCGTACGTACGTGTTAAAGCTATTGGCCCACCAATCTTTCATCCATGCCTCTCCGTTGGCGAGAGCGATAGATCCCACCGCTTCAAATTGTAAGTGCGTGTTCCCCGGTATCTCATCAAGGACTCCGGTGACTTGCAAATCATACAGATCGTCCATCCGCAATACCTTCCCAATTGGATCGGCATCTCCGAAATACTTCCTGGCAAAAGAGCGTGACACAACAATATAATTTGCGTTACCTAACACACTAGCTGCATTCCCTTTGGAAAGGGGATAAGAAAAAAATTCAAAGAAGTTTCTATCCGCCAGCAGCAGCTTTTCTTCTATAAAAGATTTGTCTTCAAATTTGATAAGGCTACTCATGGCAAGTGTACGCGTAACGGATTGGATACGATCGCCATAGTCCTGCTTCAATGCCTCAGCATATGGCGCCGAAGTGACGCCTATGTTGTAGGGCATACTGTTAATCCGAGACTGACGGATGACCCGGTAAATTTTTTCACCATCAACGTGAAATTTATCGTATGACAATTCATTGCTCACGTACAGATAAATAACAATGCAGGATGCCATTCCGATCGAGAGTCCACTGATATTGAGGATGGCAAAAAAACGACTGCGTGAGAGATGTCGAAGAATGACCTTTAAGAAATTTACTAGCATCCTGGATGACTTTTAGTGTAATAGCAATTATAAAACTCGTGCCAGGAAAAAAGACTCCTTTATTGGCATTAATAGCTTAAAAGCATAATAATAGGTGTTCTTCACAGGACAAACTCGTTCATAACCGGTCAATCATGTTTCGCTTCTACACTGCGCTCTCTGCGCTTTTCGTCTGCGATTTCTGCGGTTTGTATTTCGTAGAAAGGGCAATTTTAATCGCAAAGGACGCCGAGAGAAACCACGCAGAGAAATCCCGGAAAAAAACCCAAAGGGTCAGGATAGAACAGGACAATAGAAGACACAACTATATTGTACCTTAAAACCTGCGCGCAACTGGATTCCCACCACTACTCATGTTGTTGACTTAAGCTGAATGAACAGAAATTCGATCGCATTCATACTCCTAACCATAGTTATTGCTTCGTGCGGGGACAATGGAGAGTCAACACTTTTCAAAATCAGGACAGGACCGGAACTTGGAATCGATTTTAAGAATACCATTGTCACGAACGATACCTTTAATGCAGTTACCTACGAATATATTTATAATGGAAGTGGGGTAGGTGTAGGGGACTTTAACAATGATGGATTGCAAGACCTTTTCTTTGGAGGCAACCAGGTGCCAAGCCAATTATACATCAACAAAGGAAAGCTTCATTTTACAAACGGCACCGAAAAATCAAAGATCGCAACGCACAGTTGGGTAACCGGGGTTTCACTTGTCGATATCAACCGGGATGGCCTTCTGGATATCTATTTGTGTGTAGCTGGTAAGGTCCCGGCCGAACAAAGAAGAAACCTGTTATTTATCAATCAAGGAATAAACGACGGAATTCCCTCTTTTATTGAGTCGTCAAAAAGTTATGGACTGGACGACGACCGCTATGCTACCATGTCCGCTTTTTTTGATTATGACAAGGACGGGGACCTCGACATGTATCTGGTCAACAACTGGCTCGAAAAATTTAATAGAAACAACCTTCGTCCGAAAAGGATCCTTGGCGAGGCTGAAAGTACGGACAGGCTATACAGAAATAATGGTAATAACACATTTACCAATGTATCAAACGAAGCGGGTATAACGATTGAAGGGTACGGTCTGGGCGTTGTGGTTTGTGACATTAATCAGGACACGTGGCCTGATGTCTATGTTTCCAATGATTTCATGAGCAACGACCTTATTTGGGTTAATCAAAAAGATGGCACATTCAGGAACGTAGCCCGTGAATACCTGAAACACCAAACTCATAATGGAATGGGAATTGATATCGCGGATTTTAATAACGACGCATTGCCCGATATTATTGAAGTGGATATGCTGCCGCCCGATCACAAGCGGCAGAAATTAATGACAGCAGGACAGAACTATGATCACTTCAACATGTCCTTGCAACTCGGCTATGAGCCACAGTACATGCGGAATACTTTACAGCTGAATCGTGGAATGAATAATGATAGCAGCATTTTGTTCAGCGAAATCGCGTTTATGGCAGGGGTTGCAAAAACGGACTGGAGTTGGGCTCCCCTATTCGCGGATTTCGACAATGATGGGTGCAAAGATATTTTTATTGGCAATGGATATCGGAAGGATGTAACAAATCTGGATTTTGTGTTCTTTGGCATGGGAGACAGTCCGTTTGGAACACCGGAATCGCGAATGAAAAAATATAGTGCGCTGCTGAATGATCTGGAGGAAGTAAAAACAACAAATCACGTCTTCAGAAATACCGGGTCTCTGACCTTTGAAGATAAAACCAAAGCATGGGGTGTAGAACTACCCACTTATTCGAATGGAGCAGCATATGGTGATTTTGATAACGACGGAGATTTGGATCTGGTAACGAATAACATTGATCAGGAAGTCATTCTTTATGAAAACAGACTTAACTCATTCAAAAATAAAAATCATTTCATATCTATCCAGCCGGAAGGCAATGAAGGCGTAAATCAAAAAATCTATGTCTACGCAGACGGGAAAATCCAGTTTCAGGAACTTACTCCCTATCGCGGTTTTCAATCTACTGTCACTTCATATGCACACTTCGGATTGGGTCAAAGTGAGAACGTTGATTCGGTCATGATTGAGTGGCCTGATGGCCAACGGGCTAGCTATACTAACCTAAAGAGCGATACTGTTCTGATTTTTTCTAAAAGTCGAGCAACACATCACATTGAACCGCTAAAACCAGGAGAACCGCCCATCCTTAAACAAATCAGTCCAGCGATTTACAATCATCACGAAAAAATAGAGTCGGATATCAAAATAACCCGCACCCTGCTTCACGAGCTTTCTCGGTTTGGCCCTTGCGTTGCGGTCGGCGATGTAAATGGCGATCGTCGTGATGATTTTTTTATTGGTGGAGAGATCGACAGTCCCTCCCAGCTGTTTGTGCAACAAGCTGACGGATCATTTAAGAACGTTTCCCTTTCGAACGACATAGCACGGGAAGATGGCGGAGCTGTTTTTTTTGATACTGATAAAGATGGAGATTCGGATCTGTATATCGGTGGCGCTTGTCCATCCAGTAACAAGGAGGCGAGCATTCACGAACTTTATTTCAATGACGGAAAGGGAAATCTCACACTTTCGCCGTCGTTACCAGAAATCAGAACGTCCGTTTCATGCGTAGTAGCAGCGGATTATGATATAGATGGGGACCTTGACCTATTTGTCGGAGGAAGAATTAAACCCAACGAATATCCCCTGGCACCACGTAGTTACATTTTGCGAAATGACAATGGAAAATTTACCGACATCACCGCTCAACTTAATGCTGACCTTCAAAATCCTGGTTTGATAAGTTCCGCTGTTTGGGCCGACGTTAATAATGATGCCAGGCCAGATCTTATTCTGGCCGGAGAATGGATGCCTCTTCGGGTTTTCAAAAATAGTGGTAATGCGTTTCCTGAAATCACAAAAGAAATGGGGCTGGAGAAATCCAATGGATGGTGGAACTGCCTGACCGCCGGTGATCTGAACCACGATGGGTTTATTGATATAGTCGCAGGCAACACCGGAAGGAATTCCTACTTTCAACCGACGCTCGCTGAACCTGTGCAAATTGTGGCGAAAGACTTCGACAAGAACGGTTCCATTGATCCGGTAGTTACCTATTACAATAATTCAGAAAAAGACCGATTTGTAGTCCACAATCGCCTGGTGATCATTGATCAAATACCGAGCATCAAAAAGAAATTTGAAACCTTCAAACAATTTGCTACATCTCCCTTTGATAAAATATTCACAGCAGATGAATTGAAGGATGCTTACGTCGGCAATGCATATTCATTAGCCTCAGTCATATTGGTTAACGATCAAGGCAAAGCTTTTGTAAAGGTTGAGTTGCCTGAAATTGCGCAACTCTCCACCGTCAACGATATTCTTATTGATGATATAAACAAGGACGATCACGCCGATGTGATCCTGGTTGGGAACAATTACGCCCAGGAAACCCTTTTTGGAAGATACGACGCGTCCATTGGAACAGTGCTGCTGGGCGATAGTAAGCTACATTGGAAACAGTATGAACCAAGGTCTAATAAATTCATAGCAGATGGCGACGCAAAACATATCAGGCTACTTCATTCCTCAAAGGGAAAAATCTATCTGATCGCAAATAACAATGGTCCACTGGAATTCTATCTTAACGAATAGCGTGTATTTGTTAAGAGTATACAAAGCAGGTAGGAGCCGGATGGGAATGTGAGTTCATTTGAACTGTTTGAAGCATGGTGGCAAAGAATTACGGACGCTCTCTACATTGCATTTTAGTCAACGTCATTATTACTTGCCTCCTCTTTGTTGCCCATAATGGTTTTTCTCAGAAAATACCTGTCTCCCCGAAATACATCGTGCGTGGAAAACTCTTGGATGCGACTACCACCGAACCTGTTATTGGCGCAAACATTTTTGCCATTGGCCTCAAGTTTGGCGCGACATCGAACGCCGTAGGCGAGTATATTTTAAGGCTTCCTGAAGGCAAACAGACTGTGCAAATTTCATCTGTTGGCTATGCAAGCCTTGTGTTGGAGCTTGAAATTTCTCAGGATACGATCTTAACGCATACGCTGGAGCAAAAACTTAATACACTCGAAGAGATCCTTATCACCGGTGAAGATGATCGGATAAACAGCTTACGACTTGGACAGAATTCTTTAAACTTATCCACGTTAAAGAGAATACCGCCACTGTTGGGCGAGCCCGATCTCATCCGAAGCCTGTTGCTGATGCCGGGTGTGAGTACTGTAGGCGAAAGCGCTACAGGCTTTAATGTTCGCGGTGGAAGTGTGGACCAAAATCTGGTTCTGCTGGATGATGCACCGATATTTAACACTTCTCACCTGTTCGGTTTTATCACTGCATTCAACTCGAATGCAGTTCTTAATGCGGATCTATATAAAGGAGGAATACCTGCCAACTATGGCGGTAGAGTAGCTTCTGTACTGGATGTAAAACTCAAACACGGAAATTCAAACCGGTTTTCCGGTCAAGCGGGTGTCGGATTAATGGCTGCCAACCTCACCCTTGAGGGACCCATTATTCCACAACGTACAACATTTTTAATCTCTGGAAGAAGCTCGTATTCGGATTGGCTTTTGCGAACCGTACCGGAAGACGAAGTGTCCAATAGCAAAGCATCCTTTTACGATGCAACTGTAAAGCTTAGTCACCAGATCAATAAGAATAACCTGGTCACTTTTACCGGATACAACAGTCATGACAGCTTCAAGTTTCCCGGTGACACAACGTATCGATGGGGTACGACTAACTTTACCCTGAAGTTAGGCTCAACCCTTAAGCCTAACTTATTTCTGATGACTACGTTGGTATCCAGCCAATACAATTATAAAGTCCTCGGTCGACAGCAGACTAATGAATTCGACTGGAATGCGGGCGTGAATTATCAAAACGCAAAAGGAGATTTATCCATAGCAATCGATCAAAAAAACAAAGCCGACGTCGGCGTCGGGATGGAATTCTACCAAGTCAATCTCGGTAATCTATCACCGCGTAGTGGTTCTAATGTCAATTCCTTCACTCAGGAAAAGGAACGTTCCCACATCAGTTATGTTTATTATAGTCATCAACTGGATCTAAGTGAAAAATTTTCGCTTCGGGGTGGATTTCGTTTTTCCCTATATCAGCTTTCTGGTCCGGGAAAAGTAAATCAGTACGAAGAGGGTAAACCCAGATCAGCATCCACTTTTATCACCACACAGGAATTCGGTAAAGGCGATGCCATAAGCCGCTATCATGGGTTTGAACCACGTTTTTCAGTACGGTATAGTATCAACCGTAAATCATCCATAAAAGGAAGTTTTGATCAAACCGTACAGTACATTCACCTCATATCGAATACAAGCGCCATCTCGCCAATCGATCTATGGAAGCTGTCTGATCCATATCTCAAACCACAGATCGGTCAACAAGTATCAGGCGGATATTTCCGGAACATTGGAAAAAATAACTACGATTTTTCAATGGAAGTTTTCTACAAGCGCATGCAAAATGTAGTGGACTACAAGGACGGCGCAATACTATTACTGAACGAAACGCTCGAAGCTGACCTTTTGCATGGCGAAGGCCGTTCTTATGGAGCAGAATGGATGATTGAGAAAAAGAAGGGAAGGCTTACAGGATGGATTGCCTATACCCTTTCGCGTACGGAGCGAAAGATCAAAGGGGATTATCCCGAAGAGAGGATTAACAAAGGAGAATATTATCCCGCGAACTACGATAAGCCTCACAACCTATCCATTACAGGTAGTTATCAAAAGACGAACCGAGTAAGCTGGGGATTTAACTTCGTATTTGCGTCTGGACGACCCATAACCTATCCAACTTCAAGCTATGGTTATGGGGGAATACGGGTAGTTAACTTTGAATACCGGAATAATGAACGGAGTCCCGCCTATCATCGCCTGGATCTTTCCCTTGAAATAAAATCGAAAGTAAAGCCTGGACGAAAATGGAACAGCGCCTGGGTTGTTTCAATTTACAATGTATACGCGCGGAAAAATCCATATAGTATTTTCTTTCGTTCTGAGTATACCGTCCTCGCGCAATCGTACAGGCTTGCCGTGATCGGCACAACTGTTCCTTCACTTTCATATACCATCAACTTTTGACTATGCTGACACGTTATGCGCCAGTCGTTCTGATTTCGTTTTTAAGCTGTGTTGACCCCTTTTCAACAGAGACAAAAAAAGAATCGGACCGGTACATTATTGAAGGAACCTTTTCAAATCAGGCTCCCCCCTACTCATTGAAGAGGTTCCTTTCAGCGAATTACAGCCAAAACCTGGATGGCATCACACGATATGTATCCGGTGCGACTGTTCAGGCTTTCGATGCTGAAGGGAATTGTACCCCATACTTCGAAGTTGAAACTGGGCGATATCAAACAGCGGTGGGTGCAACCCCAGGTGAAATTGGAAAAAGTTATCACTTAGAGATCACCACGCCGGATGGAAGCCGCATTTTTTCTCATCCTGAGCAAATGATTGATTCCCCACCAATAACTTCTGTTTATGCAGAATTTGATCCTTCTACGATTATCGATGAAGGATTTTCAGTTTATCTGGATGTAAAAGATCCGGCCGATGAAAAAAACTATTACAAATGGGAGACCATTGGATATTACCCCTATTCCCAATACTGCTTTACGCTGGAGGGTGAACGATCGATCTTTGCCATCGAGTCCGATAAAACTGTTGATGGAAATATATTATCGCGGGTACCTATTAAACATATCGCATTTAACAGTACTACGAATTACGTACTGCAGGTTTATCAACTTGCCTTGAGTGCCGGAGCCTACGAGTTTCTGGATGGCATCAAAAAACAAGTGCAATCCACGGGAAGCATTTTCGATCCTCCTCCTTCTTTTCTTCGTGGGAACCTTTACAATCCGGATGATGATCTGGATATTGTCTTAGGCTACTTTATAGTCGCTGGCGCTTCCAGAAAAGATCTTGTTTTGGATCGAAGCACTACCGGTCAGTTTCCGCACCCTTACATTGGTACTATAGACGAACCGTTGTATTGTGGCGATCCTTGCAATCAATTGTGCGTCGGATTTGGTGGTGGTACCTGCGGCAATCGACCCTGCCCGCCTGATTGCGCTAATCTCCCCGGCAAAACAAACATAGCTCCGGATGCGTGGCCTTTAACACATCACCCTTGCGGTGATTGAGGTAGGACCAACGGTGCCTAGCGCCGAAGACGCAGAGTTTTCGCCAAGGCGAATAACTCTGCTATGACATCAACGTTGTAGCTTCACGTCTTCTTAGTCTTGCTGCTGTAGCAGAGTGACTTGTCTCAAACGCTCTGCGTATAGCCGCACATCTTACCTTAATAACTAGTACCCCGGATTCTGAACAACGTTCGGATTAACATTCGTTTCGTCATCGGGTATCGGAAAATTAATATGCTTGTCTGGAACAAACCCCATATCGCCAGGTACAGCGGAACTAAAGAACGCATTGTTCAGCGTTACCTGACCAGCCAATGCCCACCTTCTTAAGTCAAACCACCGTTGTCCCTCTCCCGACAGTTCCATCAGACGTTCATCCATAATCCATTGACGGATGACGGCCCGGTCTGTTACTGAAGTTGACCTGGCAGCAGGTGATGTTCCAGCACCGCGAGCCCGCGCACGCACTAAATTAATCTGTGCTATAGCATCAGCTGCGGATCCACCCGATTCATTCAGGGCTTCGGCTTTTAGAAGCAAAACGTCCGCATACCGGAGGATTCGTGGATTATTAACAGAGCTTGAACCGCTTTGATTTTGCTGGTCACGTGTTACATACTTTTTGAACTCCAGTGTTGTAGGATTCAAAGAAAGAGCGAGCCGAGGGTCACCTGCTTCAAAAACACTCGCCAATTTTTGCGTCGCGATGAAAGGGGCTTTGCCAAATAGATTGCTGTGGTTACTATAGAATCCCCAGAACACTGATAGTGCGCCAACCGCATTGTCAAAATCATTTGACAGCCATGGGTTATCAAATCCAAATGCCTGAGTGGCCTGATATTCAAACAATGACTCTGCGTTGTTCTCTGTATCTGCCGCATAGTTATCATCAAATGCTGGAACAAGGGATACGCCTGAAATCTTTTCAAAAGCCGAAATGGCGGATTGGTAATCTGCAGCGCTGCCAGATATCGTGCCTTTGAAGACAAGACATTTGCCTAACAGCCCGTTAGCAGAATTACTGGTCACTCTGCCGCGTGACTGTTCCGGCCATGATGCAGGAAGTAACGTAGCAGCTTCTGTGAGGTCCGCAATTGCCTGGTCTAACAATTGTGTCCCTGTTGAGCCCGGAGGTTTTGTTTCCTCAAGAGTTTTCACGCGGGCAGTTACCAATGGGGCAGTGCCAAATAAATTCCAAAGTTGGTAATAGGAGTACGCTCGCAGGAACAACGCCTCTCCCCGATGGTAATCTTTTAACCCAGGGGTTACGTATATACCGTCCTCTACGGCAGCATTTTTGTCAAGGACTATGGTCGCCCGGTTGATCATCTGGTATATCGCAGTATATAAATAACCAAGTCTGCCACTTCCCGCATTCATGTTTGAAAAAATCTCAAATTCATCCTGCCCGGCCGTTGTAATATCATCGCCTGGTAAAATGATAGCCGGGAGAACACAATTGTTTTGGCCAGCATTATACCAATAGAAATCAGTCAGCTTGGCATACACCCCATAGATGGCCCGTTCAAATTCTATCTCCTCGACAAAGTAAGCATCTTCGGTCTGTGACTGAGGCTTCACATCCAGCTTAGACTCATCACAGGAACTATACCCGACAAACATCAGGAACATTGTGATGGCGATCTTTATATTGTTATGTCTCATATTAAATTTTTATTCTGTTATTAGAAGCGGTTCAAAAGGATGCATTAATTCCGATCAGGATCTGTTGCGTAGGCGGATTAAAATCATTTTCCGGATCAACACCTGTCCATTTTGTGAAAGTCAACAGGTTCGTGGCGCTGACAAAGATCCTTAAATGGTCAATGGCTCCTGTTTTAGCGAGCAGTGCGGGTGGGATGGTATATCCCAATTGAACATTCTTCAGGCGCAGAAAGTCTGCATCTTCCACAAAGCGACTTGAAAAGCGGTTATTGCTGTTGGGATCATTGCGCACAGCGCGCGGCATTGAACCAGAAGGATTCTCTACTGTCCATCGATTATCTGTCGTTGTCCATTGATTAGCACCAGTGCTTGACATACCCTCACCGCCTGCGCGCGCGAAATTATATTTCTGAATGTCACCAACTCCCTGAAAGAATAAGCTTAAATCAAAGCCCTTGTATCCAAGTCCCAGGTTAAGGCCATAATAGAATCCAGCAATGCTTTTACCGAGGTAAGTCCGGTCATTGTTGTTGATCACACTGTCAGGTATCGGGTTAAGTATTTGGCCGGCTTCTGGATTTCCATTAACATCCTTGAACCACATATCTCCGGGTTGTTGATTGTTGGTACCAACTCCGTCAGTATAAACTGATTTCCAATCTGTGATTTCCTGTGCATTCTGAAAAACGCCCCCAACCTGCTGGCCCCAGATATAACCGATGGGATATCCCTCCTCGACTCGTCCGTTTCTACCGTTCTGATCAATCTCACCTCCGATGGGTGTGCCCTGATATAATTTTAAGACCCTATTCTTGACCGTGGTTAAGTTGCCAGAAACGTTAAATGACAGGTCGCCAAAGGTTGTGTTATAACCGAGTTGCAACTCTATACCGTTGTTACGGACATTACCTATGTTCAGATCAGCGGGCGATTGAATGCCAGCGTTCGGAGGCAATGATACATTTTGGATAATACCTTTTGTGAGTCTGTTATAGTATTCTGCAGTGAGTGTAATGTGATTATCGAACAAGGTGGCATCAAAGCCAACGTTGGATGTACTTACCCGTTCCCAACTGAGGTCATAGTTAGGGTAATTGGGCAGTGCAATACCAGCGATCTGGGTTCCAAAACCATTTCCATTTCCAGAACCATAAGAATAGTCTGGCGTTCCGCTGATGGTTGACAAGTAGGCAAACCCTTGCGTGGTTTCCTTATTTCCCAACTCACCCCATCCCCCTCTGAATTTCAGATCGTTGATCTGCGTAATATTCAGGTCCTGAAAGAACTGCTCAGAAGTAATACGCCATCCACCTGATATTGCCGTGAAGGTTCCCCATCTATGATCAGGTGCAAATACGGAAGATCCATCTCGCCTGACCGTTGCATCCAGGTAGTATTTGTCGCGAAACTTATAGCCCACACGTGCGAGGTATCCTTGCAGCGCTTGTGGTCGTCTTCCGGTAAACGTGCCATTAAAGGGCGGCTTGTTCGGCACGCTTCGTAAGGCTGGATCAATTGAGTTGATCTGGCCGGAAGAAGCATCAGTAAACGTCCAGGTCTGTTCCTGATCCATGGCGTTCACTAACAAATCAACATTGTGATCACCGAAGCTCCGATTATAATTAACAGAGAGTTCTTTTATCAGGTTAAAATTCCGGCTTTGGCGTTCGCCATAGGAACCCTTTGCAGTCCCGTCATGACCGGAATAAGGGTTACCTGGCGTCTGAGAAAAACGATAAGAATCATAGTTACTCCATTCTTTTCTCAGGTTAAAATAATAATCAGCGCTAACGGAACCTTTAATCTTAAGGCCTTTCAACGGTTCAATTTGCAGATAAGCATTCCCCAACGTACGAATTAAACTGAACGTGCGGTCACTTAACTGTTGCGTTGCAAACGGATTTCCGCGCGTGGCAGGTCCCCATAAATATGTAGGATCGCCATCAAATAAATATTTCGGACCAGGACTAAGCAGGTTTAGATCGAAGTCTGGGTTTTCTATAAATTTTGCCGTAACTGAAGGAGCATAGCCTGTAACATCATTGGGATCACTGTACGGCTGCCACGGTGGTGCCGTTGCAACGTAGGCGAGATCGGAACCTGTATTATCCACCGCATCATTGTAAGAGAGTTTCAGATTCAGTCCCGTTTCAATATATTTTGAAACTTTGCTTGTAACATTAGAAGCCAACGAATAACGCTTCAGTGAATTTTGAACTAAGGAACCTTCCGTCTTTCCATATCCCGCAGAAACGTAATAGGATGTTGCTTCACTTCCACCGCTGACACGAAGGCTGTAATCTTCGACGATGGCATTCTTATTTAGGAGTTGCTTTTGCCAATCGTAGGTAGGACTGTTGCCCAGATATCCCGGGTCGCCTGGCTTAAAAACGTTGGGGAGATTGGCAGCTTCTGTGGGATTGTTGGCGTACGCTTCCTGGTAGAGTGCCGTGTACGACGGCGTGCCAAGCATATCAAAATCATTGACCACATTTTGTACTCCGCGCTGGGCACTAAATTCAACTTTTGGCGCGCCTGTCTTTCCTTTTTTCGTCGTAATGAGAATGACTCCATTGGAGGCCCTAACGCCATATATTGCGGCAGCGGAGGCATCCTTAAGTACTGAAATGGACTCAATATCATTCGGATTAATGGATGTCATGATGTTGACTGGCGACCTCACGTCCTGATCGCCGGCGAAGCCACTGCTGGCCCCACCTTCCAATATTGGAATTCCATCAATCACGTATAATGGCTCAGCATATCCAAAGGTTGCAACACCCCTGATTTGGACCTTAGGTCTGTCAAATGGATTGCCGCTGGGCGTACCAACAAAAACACCAGCCATTCTTCCCTGCATCGCAAGTTCCGGAGTCATCGATGTACTCTTTGAAATTTCTTTTGAGTCCATGGAAGATATGGCCCCCGTAAGGTCGCGTTTCTCCCGTTCGCCATAACCTATGACTACCACCTCCTGAAGTTGGCTGATGGATTGAACCATCGTGACATTCATTTGTGATAGCTGGCCAACCGGAAGTTCCTGTGGTTCAAATCCGATAAAAGAAAATGCAAGAACATCCGCTGGTGCGACCTCAATCGTGTAGGTACCATTTGAGTCCGTTGCTGTGCCCCGTGTCGTTCCTTTGATAAGAACTGACACTCCTGGCAGCACGGATCCATCACCGCCATCCGTCACTGTTCCCGCGATGGTTCTTTGCTGGGCATTTGCACACCACGCTAATGCCATACAGATACCGAAAAGTAAAAGTTTTCTCATGTGTTATTTTTTTAATCTGTTTATACACCATGACTAAAAATCGAGAGATTAAAATACAATGTCATCCTGTACCTACCTGATGACCAAAGTCAAAAACAAAAACTATTCACTAATTTTTTTTTATGCAATCAATTCAATGCGAATGATTTTGGTTTGTGGATTTCGGAAATGCCTTTTGATGCAATCGGTCCGTGCTCCGCATCCTATTTCCAAAATGTAGAAGATAGTACGCAGGACAATGCAGGACACATTCCTGAGTTTTATTTCGGATTTAACTGAGCAAATCAAAATTTATCCGACGGTCAATTTTTTCAAGTGCGGTGGTTTTCATTAGACATGTTCGTGTCGTCTCCTTCCCGCATTCCACCAGTTCGAAACTTACTATACCGAATGGCTTGACGCCACACATCAAAAATTCGTAAACATCATGAAACAGTTTCTTATCATTCTCCTCAACGTCTTATTGTGCGCTACGAGTGGTTATAGTCAAACTTCTACAACCATTGGAGATGGCGCCGGCGAATACAAAGAGCTGTTTGATCGGTTAAAGGTCCTCTTACTAGAATCAGAGCATGTAAAAAAAGTAACTCTTAATGGCAAAGAGCGAAATCAATTTGTGCCATGGATTCGTGATCACGTTCATGTAATGAAAGCAATGAAATACCTGGTGCCGGAGGTGTCAGGCTTTTGGCAATACTTTATGGAAACGCAGACCGCGGAAGGTTTATATTTCGATTACTACTTTCCTATTGAAGACAGAGTGAATCAACGAATGAATCTCTTCGACAAGCGGTATTGGAGAATTTTTCCACAAGAGAAAATACAAATGCATCGGCTTCCGGTAGAAGCAGATCTTGAATATTTAATGGTTGAAGGGGCTTTCGCCATCTGGCAATCGACCGGCGACCTAACATATATCAAAGAATGGATACCCAAACTTGAACAGGGGATGTATTATTCCATGAACGATCCGCTGCGCTGGTCGAAGAAACATCAGCTGGTAAAGCGTGGCTATACGTTAGATACGTGGGACTTCATGCAATTGCCAACCACGCGTCAAGAATATGTACAGCAGGGAAAAGATGTTCAGGAAGGTATTTTCGATATCGATGAGAATACTCCTATGGGCATTATGCACGGCGATAACAGTGGCATGTATGCCGCATCTAGACAATTATCTGCGATGTTTTCTTCCCTGGGAATTGTAGCAAAAGCCGACGAATGGGCCAATCAAGCCGAGATCTTCAGAGCCCGAACCAATGCCCTTTGCTGGAACGGCCAGTACTATTCTCATTTTGTACCGGACGATCCCGTGCCGGACTACCTGAAAATGGATCAGAAAAATACGCTTAGCCTATCTAATCCATACGATATTAACCGCGGTCTGCCAACGCAAGCAATGGCGGTCTCTATTATTAATACGTATAGTTCATTGAAAAGTAAAAATGAGATGAACTCCTTCGCAGAATGGTTTGGTGTGTATCCGGCTGTGAAACCTCACTTCGCTGACTATCAACCCGGCTCTTATATGAATGGCGGCGTTAATACAATTGTCGGCGGAGAATTGGCGAAGGCCGCACTGCAACATGGACTAGAGGAATATGGTGTCGACATCATCTCACGAATGAACGAATTAATCCATAAGCATGGAGGAGATTTGCCAGTAGCGTATAAGCCAGATGGCACGGTCGATGAAGGCATTCCGGATAATTGGGGTCAGGCTGCAGTAATGAGTGCACTCATTGAAGGTTTAGCCGGAGTGGTGGACAAGACACAGCTCTTTAAACAGGTTGAACTGTCGCCGCGATGGATTGCCGCAAAAAAGAATGACGTAACAGTAACTATTGCATACGGCCCATCCGGAAAATCAGTATCCTATCATTTTCAGCACAAGCCAGCACAAAAAAGTATCACGCTTCAGATTTCCGGGGATCCGGAGTTTTATGCTTTAAGGATTCTCTTACCCAAGGATAAAAAAGGTGTCAATGTTAAACTTGACAACAAATCCATCCCCATCAAGAATGAAAAGGTCGAGAACAGTACCTACGCCGTTGTACCCTCTGTTACACATGGGAGCCACACTGTTGAAGTGTTGTATCAATAAATCCATCACGCCACGAACAATTGACGAAGATTCTCCTACTCCACAACTATGAAACCCACCTTAGTATTAATATTTCTGTTCATTATCATGACCTCAACGGGTATTGAAGCCAGTGCACAATCGCCGCTATCGGGGAAAGTTGAGATGTACAACAATCGTCCGACAATCTTCATTGACAACAAACCGGAATATCCCATGATCTACTCACTCACGGATGTGCCGGGTGGCCGTTGGTCGTGGGAAGAAGTGCCACGTTACAATATGAAATCATTTTGTGACCTCGGCATTAAACTCATTCAGGTTGATATTGCGTTTGATCACGTGTGGAAAGAAGATGGTTCAATTGTGTTGGACACTATTCAACGTCAGTTAAAAGGTGTTCTTGACATTTGCCCGCACGCTGCCATCTTTGTTAGGTTTCATGTAAATCCGCCTAAGTGGTGGCAGAAGAAGTTTCCAGAGGAAAATACCGTTTATGCCGATCGTGAACCAAAACCAGATATCAATTGGGGATTACAACGCATTATCGAAGATGATGAAGAAACCCCAGTACGACCGAGCCTCGCTTCAGAAAAATGGAAAATAGATGCAACAGCAAAACTGATAGAGTTTATATCAAAATTAAAAACCATTCCCGAAGCCAATGCACTTGTCGGCATTCAGGTTGCAGGTGGTGTGTATGGCGAATGGCACTATTGGGGCTTCATAGAAAATGAGCCCGACATGAGTAAACCAATGCAATCGTATTTTAGAAATTGGTTGACGACGAAATACAAAACTGACGCGACACTACAAAAAGCATGGAATAATAAAAGCATCACATTAACTACCGCACAGCTTCCGTCACTGGCAGAGCGAAGAGAAACAAAAGCTGGTGTTTTTCGTGATCCGTCCTCCGAACGAAATGTAATCGACTATTACGAAGCCCAACATCAAGTCGTTGCCGACGATATTATCCACTTCTGCAAAGTGATAAAAGAAAACTGGCCGCGACCCATTATCACTGGCGCGTTTTATGGATACTTCTATTCTCTGTTTGGCCGCGATGTTGCAGGCGGTCACCTGCAGCTTCAACGCGTCCTTAACTCTCCGCACATCGATTACCTTAGCGCGCCAGGAACCTATTATCCAAAGGCAGTTGAAATGGGAGATCCCTATCGCTCCCGAAGCCTGATCAACTCGGTCTCACTTCATCATAAATTGTGGCTCGATGAAATGGACCAACAAACTCCTCTCGTTCCCTTGAAGGATACGGCCTATCAACAGAGCCTAGAAAAAAGTGTCGCACAAGTGAGACGAAACGTCATGTTTACGTTATCCAAAGGCCAGGGACTTTGGTTTTACGATTTTGGTCCTTCGGGAATGAATGGAGGCAAGCGACTGCTCGATCACGGGGCATTCGGTTGGTGGGATGAACCAACGGTGCGCCAAGACATCAAACAATTAAAACATTTAGGCGATGCACAGTTAAACAAACCATATCAAAGCGATGCAGATGTTTTGTTAGTTCACGATACCGAATCATTCTATCACATGGGCAGCGATAAACAGCATACTTCCATCACCCATTGGGCAAATAACTGGCCAACGGTAGGAATTTTTAAAAGTGGCGTAGTACATGATGTAATACACATAGACGACCTGGATAGAGTCAATCTCAGTCCTTACAGAGCCATTGTATTCATGAATGCCTATTTGTTGACTCCGGATCAAAAAAAAATGATTCGTGAAAAAATAGCTAAGGGTAACCGGCATTTGATATGGATGTATTCCGCTGGCTACAGCGACGGAAAAAATCTGAGCGTCCTGAACCTGAATGAAACCACTGGTATCACGATTCAAGAGATTCACCCGACTAGCCCACTCACTATAACTGTCGACTCGACCATCGTTAAGAACTATACATTCTCAGTTTTTAACGCAAAGGTCACCCCGATGTTTATTGTGAACGACGCCAAGACCCAGACGCTTGGACTTATCACAGGAACTAAACAAGTTGGATTTGCAAAAAAGAAATTGAAAGAAAGTACGGCCTGGTTCATTAGCCTGCCTCCGGACAATCCAAAGCTCTGGCAGTACATTTTCAAGGATGCTGGTGCGCACGTGTATAACGAAAGTGAGGATATCATCTATGGTGGCAACGGCACCCTTACCGTTCACACAAAGGAAGGCGGATCAAAAACGATACGGCTTAGAAACGGCAAAAACATATCGTTGGACCTGGCTCCGTTCTCCACAACAATTTTAGATCCAAACACCGGAGAAATCTTGTTAAAGTAACCTACAACGTTCTCAGACAATTGTGCCCCAGAAGTAACGTAACTAATAGGTTACATGTACATCCTTATTATTGGTTTAATAATTGCGCATTAATATTAAGCAGCATAGCACAGGATTAATTTCCTTACTCGTTTTGTTTCCTTGATGCTTGTATGAATCGACTGCTTATGAAGATTTACCGACGTGTGAGTGCTGTGATTCTTTTTATACTTTTTGCTACTGCGTGTGGTGGCGAAGACGGAGAAACCGAGAATTTTAACCTATTGGTTACCAATGGAACAGGTAGTGGTGCATACCCTTCTGGCAAATCCGTTGCGATCGCTGCGCAAACGGCACAGGAAGGAAAAGAATTTGACGAATGGATTGGAGACAATGATCTTGTTACCAATAAAACAGATGCAATAACTACGCTGTCCATGCCGAGGCGTGACGCCGCAGTTACAGCAACCTATCGTGACATTGATTTAGGGGAACCCGTGGCAATAACCCTCGATAAAACCATTACATATCAGACAATAGATGGTTTCGGTTTTTTCGGCGCATACGATGTTTGGTGGGGAACTGCCGCAAACATGTGGAATGATGCCTGGGGAGAAAAGATTATTAGAGACCTGGGCATAACCATTTGGCGCAATGAATACTTTCCACCTTCAACAGCAACAGTTGGCCAGGATGCTGACTGGACAAAGCAAAGGCCAGTGGTCGATGCTTTAAAGGCAAAGGCAGAAAAATATGGTGTGAATCTTAAGTTTATTTTCACCGTGTGGAGTCCACCTGCAGATTTGAAATGGCAATCGAACTTCACATGGCCAGGCGATCAAAATGCTACGCGCGGCGAAGGGCCAGTGTCAACCAAAAATGGAGGTACACTAAACCCGAACAAGTACACGGAATATGCTGACTGGCTGAAAGCGGGAATCCAACTGTACAAAGATGCAGGTGTTGATCTTTATGCAATTAGCCTTCAGAATGAATTAATGTTTACCCAATCTTTTAATTCCTGCACCTATACATTTAAATGGTACAATGACCTCGTGAAAGACGTTGTGCCTAAAATCAAATCGACGTTTCCAAGCGTAAAAGTGTTTGGCGCTGAAAACATGCTGGACATGGAAGGAGCAGATAATAACTGGCCCTACTTTTATCATACAAACATCAAATCTGATGCAACGGTCGCAGCCAAGCTCGATATCCTTGCAGTACACGGTTATACTGATGGTGTCGCTCCATCAAGTGGCTCAGGTTTAGCAGAGCGATGGAGAAATCACCGCGAACAATTTTCTACACCGATGAATAAACCGGCATGGATGACGGAGACTTCAGGCTATCTGGATGACTGGCTTGGTTCTTCCACTAAGCCGGGAGCGTTGAGCCTCGCGCAAGATATTCACGCAGGATTATCCTATGGAAACATCAGCGCCTGGGTTTGGTGGCAGGGTAGCCAGACTGACGGCATCGGAGAATTCAATCTGATGAATGGGTCAACTGTAGGAAAGAAGTACTATTCATCCAAACACTTCTATCGTTACATTCGTCCTGGCGCAGTGCGCTTTGAAAGTATATCAGACGATCCAAATGTCTTCGTTACTGCATATGAGCATACCACCAACGCAACGCATACTGTCATTGTCATTAATTCAGGATCAATAGATAAATTGATTTATCTTAAAGGCCTGGATCTACCCGAATCGTTCGAAATGTACAGAACAAAAGAAGGTACTGAGAATTGTGTGTTCATAAAATCAGTCGGTACTGGCAATGCCAATAGCTTCGTTTTGCCGGCAAAGTGCATTATAACGCTTCAGGCTGGAGGTGATCCGCTTTAAGATCAAGTTGAAGTGATTGGTGAATAGTGTCGACAATGCAAATTCCGGCATAACAAAAAACTATTACCGTGGAAAGAAAAATATTTATCGTCTTCCTCTTTTTGTGTTCACAGCCTGCTACAGCGCAAGAACGCCTCATATATCACGATATTCGCACAGACAACGCAGGAATGATCGCGCCGTGGTATAATGATGATCCCGGCAAATCGTACGACAAAGTGGTGCAGCTGATCTGGAATTTTTGGGACTCTATCCGCATGGACATGAATGGCATCCCGTATTACATGAATCATCAGGTTTGGCGTTCTGACTTCAATGATCAACGCGGGTTGGGTGGTGATCAGATTCAAATGGCGATGTCGTCCTGGCGTTTGCTTTATGCATACTCAGGAAACGAAAGGGTAAAAGAAAACATGAAGTTTCTGGCAGATTATTATTTAAGTCATGGATTATCACCAGCGAATTGCAAATGGCCGAATATTCCATTTCCATACAATACATTGATCTATTCCGGCGTATTTGACGGCGACATGGTGATAGGAAAAGATTTCACCCAACCCGATAAGGCAGGTTCGTTGGGTATCGAACTAATGCATCTCTATAAAATGATGAGCAATGAGCGGTATCCCCATGCAACTGAAAAAAGATACCTGGAAGCGTCGATTGCGATCGCAAATACCTTAGCGAGTAAACTCATAGCAGGAGATGCAGATTTTTCCCCACTCCCGTTTAAGGTGAACGCCTACACCGGAGAAGTGGGCAAATTGAAAAACAACTCGGACAGAAAAACTGATGCGGGTCTGAGTAGCTATGCCACCAATTGGTCTGGTACGATGGAGTTATGGCTTGAACTGATCGATCTGAACCAAGGCAATGTGTCACTGTATCAAAAGGCCTTTGACAGCATGCTGCAATGGATGAATAAATATCCAATGCAAACCAACAAGTGGGGACCGTTCTTCGAAGATATCCCGGGTTGGAGCGACACCCAAATCAATGCGATGACATGGGCGCGTTTTATCATGAATCATCAACGCTATTTTCCAACCTGGAAATCAGACGTTCAGAAAATTATCGATTGGGTATATAAGACGTTGGGTAACGAAAAGTGGAAAAAATACGGCGTTACCGTCATCAACGAACAGACCGCCTATCAAACTCCGGGCAATAGCCACACGTCACGACAAGCGGCTGATGAGTTACTCTTTGCGTCCCTAACAGGTGACAACAATAGAGTGTCGCACGCCATCCGACAACTCAATTGGGCAACATACATGGTTGATAACGATGGTAAGAATCGCTACCCGCAAGATGAAAACTGGTTAACTGATGGCTACGGCGATTACGTGCGCCACTACTTACGAGCGATGGCTGCGTTGCCTTCACTGGCGCCGGCAGGGGAAGATCACATTTTATCTTCATCCTCGTTAATTCAACAGGCAGTTTATAGGGGAAGGATTAATAATCTGTTTGCGCGCCCAAGTCCAAATATTGATATGTCGAAACTAAGGATCTATTACAGTGCGTTTGATGAAAAGGGAGTTGAAACGATTCGTTTACAAACCAAACCCGGAATAATACTGTTGAACGATAAACCGCTGAAAGAAATATTGGATATTTCTAGTGAAGGATTTCAGTGGCTTTCACTTCCATCGGGTGGCGTTCTGACGGTTAGAAGAATAACAGGTAATCGTGTAGCTATTGTTGATTAACTTTTGTCCGGCAATTAGCGGACACCTTACTGCATGATCAGCTCCAAACAAATCGTTTTTGGCGTATATTGATAAAAGCAAAATCTAACTGTGCGCACAGATGAAGCCACAAAGTAGTTTAGTCAAAATCTTAAGAATCCCATTCTGCTGTTTCGCCATATTAATGACCTTCTCCGGGCTTGATCTGATCAGCCCCTCTTTTAATTCGAATCAAGGCAACACAAATTTTATCCTGGGTGACCAAAAATCATTTTCCGGCTATAAGGTGGTGGAACTTTGGGACCTTCCCGATGAGCTGGTAGAGATATCGGCAAATATTCTCATCGATAATACCCACATGGCCTGTATCCAGGATAATAAAGGAGTTATCTACATATATAATCTAAAAACTCGCGCCATAGAAAATAGTATTCAATTCAAAGACAAAGGTGATTTCGAAGGTCTCGCATTGGTCGGCAAGGTCTATTATGTTCTAAGAAGTGACGGAATGCTGTATCAGCTTACGTCAACCGAAAGTGGTAAGCCATCGGTAACAACATATGATCTTCCGTTCGGTCCGGAAAACGACACTGAATCCATGATCTACGACAAAACAAAATACCGTCTTTTAATTGCTGTTAAAGAGAAAGACCTGGCAAGTCCAGACAAGAAAGGTATTTATAGTTTTGACCTGGCTACAAAGCAGATGAGTAAAATTCCCGTGTTGTCGCTAGATGCCTACAGAAGGTCAAGTTCTAAGGGTAAAGACAAAAGCGCGATAAGACCTTCGGCAATAGCAATTCATCCGCAACGCGGCACTATGCTCGTCTTAAATGGTCCAAGCTCTGAATTATTAGAAGCCGATTTTTCCGGCACGATCTTATCAACGGTGAAGCTGGATAAGAATGAGTTTCCACAGCCTGAAGGAATGTGTTTTTCTGCTTCAGGAGATTTTTATATATCAAGCGAAGGTGGAAAAAACCAAAAGGGGATAATTGCCCGGGTTCAGCTTTTTTAGGGACGATCACCGACTATTTCACAGCACATCACTTCACCATGCTTGAAAGCGTTCACCACGAAGAGTCTTCTAGCCATTTACGTCTTTATTTTTAATTTTAATGGCATGAAATCAGGCGCACCAAAATCAAGCCGCGCATCCCGCGTTAGAGCTAACCTAAAAAAAGGAATGGAGCTTGCCTGGGCAGCTTCGCCTAAATCCCTCATCAGGTTCTCGGTTTTAGGAATGCTAAACGCCACGATGCTGCCCATTTCCGTTTATCTCGGGGCAATGCTTGTCAATCGTATTGCAGAGGCAAGAAATCACACAATACCTTTTTCAGGATTAGTCTGGGTAGTCGTCGGACTCTGGATCGTAGTAACCTTACAGCGCACCATAAGCGCATATATGGGATATGGCAGGAATTTGTTTGTTAGACGTGTGGAGCTCGAAGCAGAAAAAAGACTGCTGATAAAAGCCTCTAAGGTTGATATTGGAAATTTTGACAATTCTAACTGGCATGACCGGCTAGCGCGCGCAAAAAAGGATGTATCGTGGAGACCTGGAGATCTAACATGGTCAGTGCTCGGATTATCAGGAAACATTGTAACCATCGTTTTGATGGCATCGCTGCTGGCAAGCCTTCATTATATTTTGGTCGTTCTCGCTATTGCGGCGGCAGTTTTATCACTGGTGTTAGAAAGTAGCGTCACGACAAAGCTTTATGAATTTTATTACAAGGAAACACCGGAAGAAAGGGAACGCGGATATATTGGAGATCTCCTGGTTCAGCCAAGAACCACTAAAGAGATTCGAGCCTATGTTCTTGCCGATTATTTGCTTGACCGACACCGTAATCTCTCCGAGAATCTGTTTCGCCAGAGAGCACAGATGTATAAATCCGGCACGAGGGTTTCATTGCTTACTGGATTTGTAACAGGCACAACATTAGCACTCGCATATTTGTTCGTTTCAATTAAAGGTGCCGCGGGCTTGATTGATCCCGGTGGCGTGGTGCTTGTGATCGGCGCATTTACTTCAGTATCCTCCACGCTCGCTCAGATATCAAGTACATTTGTTTCTGTCGATCAGCACACCACGTTTCTCGATGATTATTTCTCTTTTCTTTCCATTGACCAGCTGATCAAAAAAATTGATAGCCCGCAACCATTACCTGTTAAGCTTGAGAAAGGTATTGTTTTTGATAATGTCAGTTTTACGTATCCCGGTAGTCCGGAATATGCCGTAAAAGATTTCAATCTCACCGTCAACAATGGAGAATTGATAGCGCTGGTTGGTGAGAATGGCGCGGGAAAGAGCACGATCGTCAGACTCCTGCTAAGGTTTTATGACGTAGATGAAGGATCTATCAGCATCGGAGGTGTCGATCTTAAGAATACGGATCCTGAGGAATTGAGGAACCGTATCGGCGTGCTTTTTCAGGACTATGCGAATTACGAACTGACCGTAAGAGAAAATGTTACCATGGGAAGGCCTAATGTGGAAGTGTTTGATCAGCGGGTGCTCGATTCCCTTCGTGATGCCCGCAGTGAATGGCTTGTGAAAAAAATGCCCAATGGTTTGGACTCCAAAGTGGGAAGACTCTTCGAAGGAGGTCATGATCTCTCAGGCGGTGAATGGCAACGTTTGGCGCTGGCAAGGATCATGTATCGCAATGCAGACATTTGGATATTAGATGAGCCGACATCCTCCCTGGACCCAGAAGCAGAAGCGGCCATCTTTGCTGAGTTAAAAGAAAATCTAAAGGGGAGAATCGGAATTGTTATCTCACACAGATTCTCCACCGTGAGGATCGCCGATCGGATTGCCGTTATCGCTGATGGCAAAGTATCTGAATTCGGATCGCACGAAGATCTGATGAAGGCAAGAGGGAAGTACGCACAGTTATTTGAACTACAGGCGGCAGGATATAGATAGTCGTATTATGTCACCGCACTAGCCATGTATTGAACTAATATGGAATAAGCACAATAAGGCAATGTGACTAATTTACATCGACGTTTTGGATTATCAAATCATTTTCTGAAATACTTTTTCCGGGACTATGAATTTTCAAAAAACGGCTCTAGTTTCATAGTCCTGATTACACCCTCCAATGGAATATTTGATCATGGATGCTCTCTTGATAAGAGCAGATTTGGAATGTACTAGCGCCAAGAATAACCAGCCCTTCTCACTTAAATTTGTTGAGAAGTATAATTGTGCTATTAGTTTGAATCAGTATAAAGAGTACTTCGAGGCAATTACCAGGCAAGCACACAAGGGATGTGCTATTATTTCAAATACGATGCGCGTAAGTCAAATCGATGAAAGGGGAAAGATCATAACTGACCCATCGGAAAAAAACTCAACAGTGCCACTCTGGGAAGTGGTTTATCCGGAGTAGTTTCAAATTTATTTCCTCGGTCGTAGTAGCAATCGCTGCGCTGTTCTAATCTTTCAATTTATTCTTGTATCTTTTTCATCCGCCCTGGCCGGGTAAACAGGTAACATTGCTAAAACATTTAATGAAATCCGTGTTCAAAATCCTTCTCTCCATTTTCATCGCGGCGGTGTTTTTAGAATGCTCACCCTTAGTGGGCCAAACTATCAGTGCAGAACTTCTTCAGAAGCCCTGGAAAGCCCAATGGATAACCGGACCTGGCATGCTTAACGGATGGAATGTAGGGTCGGATCCTGCCCTCAAGGAGTATGGTATATTCAAATTCAGAAAAACAATCGAGCTGAGTGACAAACCAACGTCATTTGTAATCCATGTTTCGGCCGATAATCGTTACAAACTTTTTGTCAATGGAAAACACGTATCACAAGGACCTGCACGCGGAGACCTTTACTTCTGGAATTTTGAAACGGTAGACATCGCCTCCTATCTGAATGCTGGTAGCAACACCGTGGCTGCGGTGGTGTGGAATGACGGCAAACGAAAACCTGAAGCGCAAATCAGTTATTTAACTGGTTTTATCCTACAAGGAAATACCACAAAGGAAGAAGTCTTGAATACAAATGACAGCTGGAAAACGATCAAAGACGAAAGTTACACCCCACTGTCAGTACGGGCTACCGGTTATTATGTCGCGGGGCCAGGTGAATTAGTGGACATGAATAAGCAGATCGGTGGCTGGGATAAGGCGAAGTTCGACGATAGCCAATGGGTAAAAGCGCGTGTCATAGCACCTGGTTTGCCAAAAAATGCGGCCATCAATTCCACCGGCTGGATGCTGGTCCCCTCTCCAATTCCACCAATGGAAATGACTGTACAAAGGTTGTTGAGCACCCGGAAAGCAGAAGGCATACAGGTACCAGCAAGCTTTCCCGCCACTAAAACCCAGGTTACTATACCAGCCAACACCAAAACCACAATATTGTTGGATCAAGGATACTTAACCAATGCGTACCCAACGATAATTTTCAGCGGCGGCCGAAATGCAAGTATTTCGATGGCCTACGCAGAAGGTCTTTACATTCGAAAAAATGAAAACCTCCATGGCCCTTGGATCCCGGAGCTTCCTAAAGGTAACCGCAATGAGATCGATGGAAAGACTTTCATTGGAAAAGCAGATAGCCTGATCTCCAATGGCAGTGCAAACCAGGAATACTCGCCGCTGTGGTGGAGAACGTATCGTTACATTAGACTGGTCGTTAGCACGAAAGCCGAGCCCCTGGTCATCGAAGATCTTTACGGCACATTTACAGGCTACCCCTTTCAACAAAACGCCAAACTTCAAACTCAAAACACAGAGATCAATAAGATGCTCGAGATCGGTTGGAGGACAGCAAGGCTTTGTGCGTATGAAACGTATATGGATTGTCCTTACTATGAACAATTGCAGTATATCGGCGATGCCCGCATACAAATGCTGGTTTCATTTTACAATGCGGGGGATGACAGGCTTGCGCGAAATGGCTTGACGCTAATGGATCACTCCCGGCTAGCTGAAGGTATCACGCAAAGCCGTTACCCAACCGATCTCAATCAGGAGATCCCAACGTTCTCACTCTGGTGGATCGCGATGCTCCACGATTACTATATGTATCGTCCCGACAGTATTTTCATTAAAGACAAATTACCGGGTGCCAGACAGGTATTGTCTTTCTTTGAGCGCTATCAGCAAGCCGATGGTTCGTTGAAGAATGTTCCGTATTGGGTGTTTACCGATTGGGTTGAGCACAAGGGATGGAATTTCGGGATGGCTCCAAAGGGAAGCAATGGCGAATCTGCCATCCTCGATATGCAACTTCTGTGGGTGTATCAATTGGCAGCCGAGCTGGAAGAACACTTAGGATTAAAAGACTTTGACCGGTTGTATACTGTCCGCGCAGAACAGCTTAAACAGACCATTCAAAAAAAATATTGGGACTCGAATAGAAAGCTGTATGCTGATACTGAGGCCAAAGATTTTTTCTCACAACACGTAAATTCTCTGGCTATTCTTTCAGGTGTTATTGTAGGTGAAAACGCAACGACCCTCGCGAAAACGATGTTGAGTGATACAACATTGGCTCCCGCGTCCATATACTTTAAATACTATCTTCATCAAGCCCTCATCAAAGCTGGATTGGGAGATGACTATCTCAAGTGGCTGGACAAGTGGCGTGAAAATATGTCAATGGGCCTTTCCACGTGGGCAGAGTCTTCAGATGTGAGTACCGCGCGATCGGACTGTCACGCTTGGGGATCAAGCCCGAATATTGAATTCTTCCGAACCGTACTCGGCATCGATAGTGACGCACCGGGTTTTTCTAAAATAAAGATAAGTCCCCACCTGGGCGCTATCGAAGAGATTAGTGGCGAGATGCCTCATCCCAATGGAAGAATATCTGTTAAATACAAATTACAAAAGGGCGGTCTTCGAGCTGAAATAAATCTTCCGGCAAAAACAAACGGCACGTTTGTCTGGAAAGGTAAAAGCTACGCTTTAAAAGCTGGACCGAACACCTTTACTTTATAATGCAACATTTGCAGAAGACAGGCCAGTGTAATTGTGAAGCGTTATTCTTTTAAGATTTTTCTTATCCAGGTAATACTACGAGGCGAAGGGCTGACCAATTGATACACTTGGCTGCGAAAACCATTTCGGTCCTGCTTCCGTCATGTAAGCACAATCCTCCAATCGAACACCGAATTCTCCTACGATGGAAATATTGGGCTCAACACTAAAGCACATGCCAGGTTGCAACAGCGTTTTGTTGCCCTTAACCATATTACCCCATTCGTGTCCATCCATACCAATACCATGACCAGTACGGTGCGGTAAGCCGGGTAATTTATATCCAGGTCCAAATCCCGCATCGGTTAAAACTTTGCGCGCAGCAGCGTCTACGTTTTCGCAGGCATCATGAAGTTTGGCAGCAGCAAACCCCGCGGCTTGTGCTTTCTGTTCCAGATTCCAAATTTCAAGTTGACGTGGTGTTGGCTCTGCTCCGAAAACAATGGTTCTACTGATATCAGAAGAATAGCCCTCCACCCTGCATCCACAATCCATCAAAACAATGTCACCCGTTTTCAATTTTTGAGGTTGTATGCTCCCATGCGGAAAGGCCGAAGCCGGTCCAAAATTAACACCGGCAAAGTCCGACACGGCACCCATTTGTTCATGTACCTTCGAAACAGTGGCCGAAAAATCTTGCGGACTCATTCCTTCTTTCAAAGAACTGATACCGATCTTAATGGCTGCGACGGTTATATCATTTGCAATTTGCATCAGCGCCAACTCTGCAGGTGACTTGATAATGCGGCACTCGACACTCACAGGATCTCCACTCTGGTAATTGAGATGGGTAGCTTCTTTACGAATACCATCCAAAATAAAAAACCGAAGACGTTCTTCTATGCCAATGTTACCCGATCGTATACCACTATCCTTAACAACATTGGCTACAACTTTATATGGGCTTTCCTCCTCCTGCCATGGATATACGTCCTTTCCAATCTTTATCAATTCACGAAGGCGCGATTCCTCAAAGCCCGGACAAACATATCGGACACCACCTTTCGCGGGAATAATGGCAATCATTGGTCGTTCGCTTGGATACCAGCTAATACCCGTGAAATATTCCATGGATGTTCCAGCATCAAGAATCAATGCCTCCATTTTTGACTCAGCCAACAATCGCTGTGCCTTTTCGATTCGGCCTTCTCTCTCTTTTAATGAAATGGGAATTGCTTTATCCGTAACACGCGCTATTTTTTTTTCACCAGTAGGCGGATTTTTTTTCGCCGCAGCGCCGAATGATTTTAAGCTGGCCAGTACACCTGTTCCCGTCGCCGCGGTAGAAAGATGAAGGAAGTTTCTTCTATTCAGAATCATAGAGAATGCAAGGGTTTAGGTACGAAATGGACGTAGCGCAAGCTAATCATTCGGGATTTCTGAGCAGATATTTATTTTTCAACCAACACCGCCGATCTCGCGTGTTAATTAACAACCGCTAACGCCATACCATCGTGCATCTTTGAACCAACGGTTTGAATGATGGTGGCGGTTACGGCGGATGAAGCGGACAGAAAATCATTGAATCTCCTTGCACCCAATATCATTTCGTCTGTCGAATTTGTATCCGTTACTTTTCCATCACGGACAACATTGTCCGCGACGATAAGCGTACCTGGCCGTGACAATTTTAACGCCCACTGAAAATATTCAGTGTATGGCGGCTTATCGGCGTCAATAAAGATCATGTCAAAGGGACCTTCATTATTCGCTACGATCATTGGCAAAAGATCAAGCGCTTTGCCAATCCTGACCTCAACAATCTGCCCCAGTCCGGCGCGTTCAATATTCTTTTTTGCTATGGACGCATGCAATGGCTCGAATTCAAGTGTAATAAGCTTGCCATCCCTTGGAAGAGCCCGTGCCATCCAGATGGTGCTGTATCCTACCAAGGTGCCGATTTCAAGAATCTTTTTTGCCTGGCAGGTCTTCGCCAGTACTTGAAGAAATTTGCCTTGATTGGCTGAAACACTTATCGGAGGGAGGTTAGCCTCTTTAATAGAAGAGTCGGCGGCTTTTAAGGCATCGTCTTCCGCTCCAACCAAGCCACGGATGTAGTCATCAACGTGTTCAAATATTTCAGAGGCCATATTCTATTTTATTTAGTCTGTGTTGTACCCTGAAAGATATGGCGTACCTATTTTCGGACCAATGTGTTTCCAGTATTTTTTGCGACCTCTGCGATTACTATTCCGACCTCAGCCGCGAAGCGGGATTCGCCCGTGCTGCCCGCAAGGACTGATAGCTCACCGTCAGTACCGCAATCAGTAGCGAGATCGCTCCGGCCATGGCAAACACATCCCAGGTAAGTGGAATCTTATACTGAAAGTCGTTCAGCCATTTCTCCATCAGGTAGATTCCCAGCGGAATTGCAATCACGAACGAGATGAACACCATCATAATGAAATTCTGCGTTAACAGGCGGAATATCGAATTCACTGATGCGCCCAATACTAGACGAATACTCATCTCTTTGTTGCGCTGCTCCACCATGAAAGCTGAAAGCGCAAACAGGCCAAGGCATGCAATGATCACAGCCAGCACCGCAAAGCTGGTGAGTATTTTCCCCGTGCGCTGAACGTCGTCATACATGCGCGCGTAACTCTCATCCAGATAGGTATAGCGAATCGGCTGATGAGGCATAAACTTGTTCCATACTTTGGTGATGGATTCTACCGCGTCTGTCATTTGTCGCGACTGTATTTTTACCGAGATGATCGAGCCCCTTTTTCCATAGGCAAAGCACAGTGGCGTGATTTTCTCTTTCATGGATTCAAAGTGAAAATCTTCGACAACACCGATGACGGAAAATGTTTCCCAGTTCATGATCTTTTCTTCCAGTGGATTTTTGAGTCCCATGGCCTTTACCATAGCCTGGTTCACAATTACCACCTGGGAGTCCGATGCTATTTCCGGATTGAAATTTCTTCCCTCCAACAGCTTCATTCCCATGGTAGAAATATAATCCTCATCTACATGCCAGAGCTGCGCACCCACGACTTTTTCTTCTTTTGATTTTCCATCCTTCCAAAATCCATTCTGATCACGATGTGTACCGCTCACTGGAAGATAGTCTCCCGCGGTGACACTTTTGACACTAGCCAGCTTGAGCAATTCGTTTTTAAAGGTTGTCTGCTTTTCATCGAGCGTGTTGGCGCCCTGTATCATGAGTACGTGTTCTTTGTCAAAGCCGATTTTGGTGTTCAGGATAAAATTCATTTGTCGATAGATGACAAACGTTCCGATGATAAGCACAATGGATGTGGTGAACTGAAAGATCACCATGGCACCGCGAAGGGAGGAGCTCTTGCTTCCTTTGCTGACCTTGCCTTTTAACACGTCGATAGGTTTGAATGCAGACAGGTAGAAAGAGGGATACATTCCAGCTACAACACCTATCAAGACAGCGCTAGCAAGTAACGCCGGCCATAACCAAATTTCATTCCACGGTACAATCAATGATTTTCCAGCCAATGAATTGAAGTAGGGTAATGCGATGATTACGATGAAAATTGCAATGGAAAAAGAGAGAAAACTGTAAAGCAGTGACTCCATGAGAAATTGTCGTACCAGATCGAAACGGAATGATCCCACCACCTTGCGCAACCCTACTTCTTTCGCGCGGTTAGCAGACTTGGCGGTCGACAGGTTGACAAAATTGATGCACGCGAGGAGCAAAATGAACACTGCAACACTTCCAAAAAGCCAAATGTAGCGAAGATCGCCGTGCGGAATGGCGTCACTTATTCCTTCTGACTTCAGGTAGATATCGCTCACCGGTTGAAGGATAAATTTGTGATATTTCTCTTCATCAGCAGCAGACTTATTCCCGGTCTCTTTCAGATAACCCACGTTATGGGTAGTATTCACCGACAACATTTTCTTCTCCAGCGCAGCCGGATCTGCGTCTGGCCTCAGCTGCAAATAGACATTATAATTCCAGCAGCACCAGCTGGCTTGTTCGCCTGGCCAAAACTCTACCCCTTTCAGTGTAATAAAAAAGTCGAAGGATAGGTGGTGGTTAGGCGGAAAGTTCTCCATCACTCCACCAACAGTAAAGGTTTTCTTCGGGTCATCATTCAAAACGATCGTCTTTCCCGTAGGATCTTGTCCCGGAAAATATTTCTCGGCCTTGCGCCGGCTCAACACTATGGTATTGGGATCGGTCAATATTTTTAAGGGATTACCATAAACAATTGGTATTTCAAGCACCTCTAACAGTTCCTGATCAGCATAGGCGAACCCCTCCTCATACGTGCTTTCCACCTGATCTTCACTTCGAATGAGATTGCTTCCGGCATTGAACCACACAAACGGAATCATTCGTGCGGATTTTTCTATTTCAGGGAATTCAGTCTTTAATATAGGTCCCATGCTCGCAGGGAATGCTGTCCACTTGCCTCCGTCAGGTCCCTGGTAGTCATTATATACACGGTAGATGTTTGCTCCGTTTTTATATTGCTGATCATAGCTCATTTCATGACGGATGAAGAGATATATCACCATGCACGTCGCAATACCAAGGGCAAACCCTCCTATCTTGATTGCAGTGTATGTCTTATGGCGGCCCATTGTCCTCCAGGCCATTTTCAAGTAATTCTGTAGCATAGCAAGTTGATTTTGTGATGAAGTTGATTCCTGGCGAATAGCAAAGGGCTGAAGAAATAATAGTACGTTGATGACAAAGATGAAGTCGGCCTTACGCTTCCCACGTTTAATGATGTTGCGCTGGTGGAGCTCATTGAGATCTCCCATCACTGCATCAGAAAGGTGATCATTACAAAACCAATGAAAGAATCGAACAGCCCATTGGGGAGGTGTAGCAGGAGGCGTTGTTGGATGCTTCATATTTTGCCTCCTTGAAGAACAATTTTTGGAATCTGGCTCCATAGCTCGTTGCGCGTTTCTCTGGACTGCCGGATTACTTTCACCGCAGAAGGCGTAAGCGTATATAAACGCTTGTCGCGACCACCTCTCGTTTCAGTTGCTCCGCCCAATCGTGACTTTAAAAAACCTTTTTCTTCCAGTCTTACGAGTGCTTTATGAACAGCGCTGATCATGACGCTGCGGCCGGTTTTCGCCTCCAGCTCGTTCATAATCGCAAGTCCATACGCATCGTCATAGAGTGTGCCCGCTACCAGCAGCACCAGCTCCTCAAATTCACCGATATTAGCTCCTTTCATATTGTCATGAATCAGGCGAAAGAGCATCGAATTTTTATCTATTTCTTTCACCTTTGCCTACTAGATACCCGCGTGGTCTGAAAAGGTTGCACCAGTGGCCCAAGAAATTTTTCAAAAGGCTCGAAACCTTGCAGAAAATCAAGCCTTTCATCTTGCAACATTATGATTTTAACTGGATCAACACGTTGAGAGCTGCAAATGATAACGGCTACAATATGGACTTGCTGAGTCGGTACGAACAAGGTGATACTATTATTCAAGCAGCCATTCTGAATCTTCCTTCATTCGACAGAGGTGAAGTTGCCAATATGATTATGTTTTATAAGACAATAGTCGTATCTGGCCGGACTTTACAAATGAACGATTACATGAAGGCCAATCAAGATATTCTAAAAGTGCTCAGAGATAATTACGGTTTGTAGAGGACTAGAACGAGACAAAATTTGAAGTCTTGCCAGGTCACGCAACCAAATCCGGTTATCACTTTATGCAAAAAAAGAAAATGGTTTGGTCCAAATTTATTTAGTGCATTTTTTTACTGGTTGATTTTCCAGGCGCCCTCAATTTTGTATTTTGCGATATATCCATTGTTATATATCGAATTAAAAGATTTTAATATCCTAATCCTTTATATCATGAAACGACAACTTTATGTAGCGGTCTTGCTCTTGCTGGCTACACTCATGTCCTCGCCCGATACTAATGCACAAACAGCAAGTAAGCCGTTCTTTACTGTTGAGGGTGAAGTATTGAAGCCACTAAAACTGACGCTACACGACCTGTCTAAATTGAAGCAAACAGAGGTAAAAGCTAAGGACAAGGATGGCAAGGAACATTCCTTCAAAGGCGTGCGACTTGTTGACATACTTGACTCAGCCGGAGTGTCGCTCGGAAAGGAACTGCGCGGAAAAAACCTCACCAAGTATATTCTTATCAAAGCCGTGGATGGGTATGAAGTAATTTTTTCGCTACCTGAAGTTGATCCGGAATTCACAGGGCAAACAATCATCCTGGCGTACCAGGTGGATGGTAATCCGCTTCCAAAGGGTGAAGGCCCATTCCGCATTGTAGCACCCAACGATAAAAGACCGGCAAGGTGGATACGCGAACTTACCACCATAAAAGTGGTATTCTCAAAAGAGTGAAACCCGTAGTGGGCTGTATTGTGAGCCACTTGCACTAACTATTTCTCAATAGTCATGAATCCACCCAAACTTTTCCTGAACAATTTTTTCCTTTTCTTTTCTCACATGTTGCAGAAAAGCGCTTGCAACAGGTGAAGGCCGCTTCCCCTTTAGCCAGATCAATCGCCAAACATTCTTGACCGGCAAGCCAATCACCGGGATGATCTGAAGATGGCCATTTTGCAATTCATTCTTTATACCAATCAGCGGCATGATTGAAAACCCAAGATCCGCCATTACAGCTTGCTTCACCGCGTCATTTGAAGTGAGCTCCATTTTTTGAACTACATCAAGCTTGCTTCGCTCAATAAAATCTTCCATAACCTGCCTGGTACCCGATCCTTTCTCGCGAAAAATCAGCGGTAATTCTTTTAAGATGCTTTTGGGGTAAGGCACTTTTTTAAATTTCAGATTTCCGTTGCCAATTAAAAAGAGTTTATTCTCAAGTAGGTCCAATTTCTCAACTACCGGCGCCACGGGTAAAATAGATATCAGCGAAAAATCAACCGTGTTTTGCTCGAGGCTTTCAATCACCTTACCTCGGTTGGTAACATCCATTATTAATTCCAGCCTATCGTGCTGTTTCATGAAGGGAGAAAGAAAAAATGGCATCACAGACATACCGGTGGATACAGTCGACAGTTTCAATCGCCCTGTTAGCTGGCCTTTCTGCGAATGCGTTTTATAATTAATAGCGGCTACCTGCTGGAGAATTCCTTCGGCCAACTGCGCTATCTCTTTTCCGAAATCCGTAATGTAAATCTTCCGGCCGGCCACCTCCGATAGGGGTATATCAAATTGCTGCTGAAAATTCTTCAACTGTATGGAAACAGCGGGCTGGGTTAGGTGAAGTTCCCCAGCGGCTTTAGTTACACTTAGTGTTTGCGTGATTTTAACGAACACCTGCAACTGGTTCAACGTATAATTCATAAATATTATTTATGTATTTCATAATAAATATAAATAAAAAAATTAAGTGTATTTGTCCATATTTTGCAAAAAAACAAAGCAAACATTCGCAACTGAGTCTTGAAGCCGTTAATTAAATATCCGATCATCCTGTTTATTCTCCTTTTAACAGGATATGCTCAAGTGTTCGCTCATTTGTATAGAGGGAATTCCTCGTATGCACCCATAAAGCAGATGCATGGCTCGTCAAGTGTCCATGTCCCTGCAATCTATTCGGAAATAGTTGGCATCTATATTGAGGACGAGGTGGATAAACGAAATCCTTCAAAAGAATACTCAAAGGACAATCTTCGCGCTGGTTTTTTTTATGCGCACTTGCCAGAATATTTCTTTCACCTGCTCAATAACTCCTCCTCTTTCTGTAAGCCGCTTTGGTGCTTCTCATTTTTCAGCTTACCTCATCCGCTATTCTCGGTGCTAAGGTTGTGAGATTCGACGCCTTAGAGGGCTAAGCCATTGCGTACCCTCTCCATATTTTTATTGTTCATTGCCTGATAGCATTAAGCTGATCCATGGCAACGCTGTTGGTGTTACAAACACCTTTCTAATAGTATAAGCAAAAATTGTATTGTCCTAAAGAGCAAAATTATGATGAGTAGAATTCTCATGTTCGTGGGCTTGTGTGCCTCGTTGTGCTATGCAAGTTGCAGTTCAAAAACAGAAGAACCGGAAGCAGAAACCAAATTTTTGGTTACCAGTCCCTTAAGAAGAGACACCTCGGTTACCAGGGTATACGTATGTCAAATACGCGCGGTGCAACACATTGAAATACGATCCCGGGAACGAGGTTATCTGCAAACAACTTTTGTCGACGAAGGGCAGTCAGTTAAGAAAGGGCAAATGATGTTTAAGATCATGCCCCTATTATATACTGCGGAACTCCAGAAGGCGGAAGCGGAAGCAAAGTTTGCCGAGATCGAATACCTGAACACAAAGCAGCTGGCGGACAGCAATGTCGTATCCGTCAATGAACTTGCTTTGGCTCAAGCCAAATTTGACAAGGCAAAAGCCGAAGTGTCATTGGCTCAGGTCCACCTTGCATTTACCGATATCAAGGCACCCTTCGACGGGATCATGGACCGCTTCTATGTGCGGCAGGGAAGTCTCGTGAATGAAGAAGATTTACTTACGCTATTATCGGACAACAGTGAGATGTGGGTCTATTTCAATGTGCCAGAAGCAGAATATCTCAACTACAAAGTCAGCGCAAAGAAAGACAGCGTGATGAAAGTAAATCTGCAAATGGCAAACAATCAACTGTTCGAATACCCGGGAATTGTGAAAACAATTGAAGCGGACTTCAATAATGAATCGGGAAACATTGCCTTCAGGGCAACCTTTCCAAATCCCAAAGGGCTTTTAAGGCATGGTGAAACGGGTAACATACTGGCTACGGCGCAACTCAACAATGCATTAATCATTCCTCAAAAAGCCACGTTCGAAATTCTGGAAAAGAAATATGTTTTTGTGGTAGGTAAAGATAACGTAATACAACAACGGGAAATCACCATTGCCGCCGAAATGCCAGATCTCTACATCATCAAAGATGGCGTATCGGAAAATGATAAGATAGTCCTTGAAGGGATACGAAAGGTAAGGGACAAAGATAAGATTGGAGAGTTTGAATATGTCGATCCAAAGGTGGTGATCCCTAACCTGAAAGTTTATGTTGAATAAGGTAGTCATTAAAAAGAAAGAAAATGTTTAGCACGTTCATTCATAGGCCGGTATTTGCCATCGTAATATCCCTAGCTATTCTGTTTGTGGGAGTATTGGCAATTAAGACATTGCCCACATCTCAATTCCCCGAGGTAGCACCGCCGGTGGTTATGGTCAGCGCCTCGTATCCTGGGGCAAGCGCCAAATCGCTTGCTGAATCTGTTATTATTCCGTTAGAGCAGTCCATTAACGGCGCCTGGGGCATGAGATACATGACCTCCGACGCTACCAGCGCCGGAGAGGCAAATATCCAGGTCGTATTTAATCCAGGCACAGATATCAACCAGGCTTTGGTGCAGGTATCGAACCGTGTTCAGCAAGTAACGAACAGGCTACCAATTCTGGTGCAACGTGAGGGGGTTGTCATTACACCAGTAATCCCCAGCATGCTCATGTATGTAAATCTTTACAGCAAGGATACGAATGCCAACATGAAGTTCCTTTTCAACTATGCTGGCGTTAACATGGTACCTGAACTGCAACGCATTAACGGAATCGGGCAGGTCAGGATATTAGGCAGCCGGCAGTATGCTATGCGCGTTTGGTTAAATCCCGACCGTATGCGAGCCTATTCAGTGTCACCTGACGAAGTGATGGAGGCGTTGAATGATCAAAGTATTATTGGAAAGCCCGGTCGGATAGGTCGGGGCGATAGCAAGCAAGCCGAGGCACTTGAGTATGTATTGGCCTATTCGGATCGTTTCAACGATCCGAAGCAATATGAAAATGTGATTATCAAGGCCAACCCAAATGGCGAGATGCTTCGCCTTAAAGACGTAGCAACCGTTTCCCTGGGAAGTGAATATTATGACATCTATTCAAGTATGAATGGACATCCTTCTGCCGCCCTTGTGTTAAAACAAACTTATGGAAGTAATGCCAGCGACGTGATTGCACAAGTTAAAACCAAATTGAATGAGCTAAAGAGAACGTTTCCACCGGGGATGGATTACGAAATTAGCTATGATGTTTCCAATTTCCTCGATGCTTCAATCGATAATGTCATTCATACATTGAGGGATGCGTTCATTTTGGTGGCGCTGGTAGTGTTTATATTCCTTGGTGACTGGCGCTCGACATTGATACCGACGCTGGCGGTCCCGATATCGCTGATTGGAGCATTCCTATTCATGCAACTTTTCGGCCTTACAATCAACATGGTTACCTTGTTTGCCCTGGTACTGGCAATTGGTATTGTAGTCGATAATGCGATTGTGGTTGTGGAAGCAGTACATGCTAAGATGGCAGAGGAGCATATATCGCCTTATAAGGCTGTGCAGAAGGTATTGAGCGAGATCAGTGGTGCTGTTATTGCCATCACGTTATTAATGACAGCTGTGTTTGTCCCTGTGACATTCATGTCAGGACCTGTAGGTACATTTTACAGACAGTTTTCTATTACAATGGCGTCATCAATAGTCCTTTCAGGCGTAGTTGCGCTTACCGTTACACCGGTTCTATGCGCAATTATTTTGAAGAATAATCACGGGAAGCCCAGGAAGAAAACATGGCTGAACCGGGCGCTCGACAGTTTTAACAACGGATTTGAAAAAGTCACTGGTAGGTATGTTTGGCTTCTAAGGCTTATTGCTCATCGAAGATCAATCACAATCGGAATATTCATAGTATTTGCGCTCGGAATATTTGGAATAGCCAACAGTCTGCCTTCTGGGTTTATTCCAAGTGAGGACCAGGGAATGCTTTATGCTATTATTCAAACGCCTCCAGGCTCAACATTGGAGAGGACGAATGACTTATCTAACAAATTGGTAAAAGTCATTAATACCGTTGAAGGTGTCAAATCCGTTTCCTCCATAGCAGGTTACGAGGTACTCACCGAAGGAAGGGGATCGAATGCAGGGACGTGTCTTATTAATTTGGAATCCTGGTCTGATCGCAAACATACCGTTAGCGAGATCATCTATGAATTGGAAGAAAAAGCAAAGGCTATACCCGGTGCTACCATTGAGTTCTTCGATCCACCGGCCGTACCCGGCTTCGGAGCCGCCGGCGGCTTTTCCTTACAGTTGTTGGATAAAACCAACAGCGGTGACTATCTACAACTCGAAAGAGTCACCAATGAATTCATGGGTGAACTGAAAAAACGAAAAGAGCTTACAGGCTTATTTACCTTCTTCAGCGCCAACTATCCACAATATGAAATTGAAATTGATAATCAATTAGCGATGCAAAAAGGAGTGACCATCGGTAACGCGATGAACACACTTTCTATTTTCGTAGGTAGCACCTATGAACTTGGTTTTATTAAATACCAACGCTTTTTCAAAGTGTTCGTACAAGCAGCACCCGAATTCAGAAAGCTTCCATCTGATGTGTTGAATTTGTGGGTGAAAAACGATCGTGGCGATATGGTGCCATTTTCCGCCTTCATGAAAATCAAAAAGATGCAGGGAGCCAATGAAATTAACAGGTACAATATGTACAATACTGCAGCTATCAGAGGGGCGCCCTCAAGAGGTTATAGTAGTGGCGAAGCCATTGAAGCAGTTAAGGAAGTTGCCGCTAAACAATTACCAAATGGATTTGATATAGACTGGGCCGCGCTTTCTTACGATGAAACCAGGCGCGGAAATGAAGCCATATACATTTTCGTTATCGTATTGGTGTTTGCGTATCTGGTTCTTGCAGCACAGTACGAAAGTTTCATCATTCCACTGGTAGTTGTCTTTTCATTACCGGCAGGAGTCTTTGGATCATTTCTATTGGTTAAGGGCATGGGCCTGGCAAATGATATTTATGCCCAGGTGGGACTCGTGATGCTGGTCGGTTTGCTTGGTAAGAATGCAGTGTTGATCGTTGAGTTTGCCGTTCAAAAACAACGGGCAGGCGCTAGTGTTCTGGACGCGGCCATTGAAGGTGCCAAGGTACGTTTCCGTCCGATCTTAATGACATCATTCGCTTTCATCGCTGGATTAATTCCATTGGTTTTCGCTCATGGCGCTGGCGCTATTGGTAATCGTACGATCGGCTCCTCTGCACTTGGCGGCATGTTCTTCGGAACCATTTTCGGAGTCATTGTTGTCCCTGGCCTGTACTTCATCTTCGGCACAATGGCTGAAGGCCGTAAGCTGATCAAAGACGAGGATGAAGAACCTTTAACTGAAGACTGGGTCCATAGAGTCGACAACTTTCCGCAACCTAAAGACAGTGACGAAAATGAACAATAAAAGAATATTGATGTACATAGGGGTAAGTTGTCTATCTATATTGTACACTGCGTGTACTGGACCTGCGTTGGTTCAGAAAACTGAAAACAAAACGACACCTGCGGCTTTTAACAACGCCCAGGATACTATCAATACGGCGAAGATCAACTGGAAGGAATTTTTTACCGACCCATACCTGGCCGTCCTTATTGACACCGCCCTGCGCAACAATCAGGAGTTAAATATCATGCTGCAGGAGATCAACATAGCCAGAAATGAAGTGCGCGCTAGAAAAGGAGAATATTTACCCTTTGTTGATATCGTAGGTAGCGCAGGAGTTGAAAAAGTTGGTGCGTATACCAGATCAGGAGCCGTAGAAGAAAATCTCGAACTCGAGCCTGGTCAAAAATTCCCTGAACCTTTGCCAGATTATCTACTGGCCGCAAATCTTTCGTGGCAAGTCGACATCTGGAAAAAGTTAAGGAATGCAAAGAAGGCTGCATTGTTTAGATACCTGTCTACCGCCGAAGGCAAGAATTTTATGGTTACTCATCTCATTGCTGAGATCGCGAATTCATATTATGAATTGATGGCGTTGGATAATCAGTTGGAGATTCTAAAAAGGAACATTGAAATTCAACAGAATGCACTGGAGATCGTAAAGCTTGAGAAGCAAGCGGCTAAGGTTACCGAGCTGGCTGTGCGTAGGTTTGAAGCAGAAGTACTCAAAAATCAAAGTCGCCAGTTCTACATCTCCCAGCAAATCATAGAAACGGAGAACAGGATTAACTTTCTGTTGGGGAGATTTCCACAGCCAATCTTAAGAAATTTCCAAACGTTCAGTGATCTGGTGCCGGATACTGTCCATTCCGGTCTTCCTTCACAACTTCTGGCAAACCGCACTGATATCAGACAGGCCGAACGGGAACTTGCCGCATCAAAAGTCGATGTAAAAGTAGCCAGAGCAAATTTTTATCCTTCCGTAAATATTAATGCAGCAGTAGGGGTTCAGGCGTTTAAAGCCGCGGTCCTATTTACTAGTCCAGAATCAATGATCTTTTCTTTAGCGGGAAGCGCGTTGCAGCCTTTGATAAATAGGAATGCCATCAAAGCGTTTTACTACAGTGCCAACGCCAAGCAGATCCAGGCGGTTTACAACTATGAACGCACCATTTTAAACGCCTACATTGAGGTCGCCAATCAGCTATCCAATATTAGCAATCTTGAGAAAAGTTATACTCTGAGAGCACGGCAGGTGCAGACCCTTACCCAATCGATCGATATTTCAACCCGACTGTTTAAGTCAGCAAGAGCGGATTATATGGAAGTACTGTTGACCCAACGCGATGCGCTGGAATCAAAATTTGAACTCATTGAAACCAAGAAGCAGCAAATGAATGCGGTGGTAAATATGTATCAGGCACTGGGTGGCGGATGGAATTGAGATCCACGTAATCAATCCGCGAAATCCGTGCAATCCGTTGACTCTGCGTTCACATGAAACATTATGAGTGTTACAGTAAGCATAAGACCAATTATCGCGCAACAATAAACCCGGTCTTTTACAAAAGAAACTGGTGGCAAATTGTTTTGCTGACCCTCATCGCTGTTCTGGTCGAGCCTCTGATCATGTACAAACACATAAGGACCGTTCCATTCTCATTTGCTTTCTACCTTCAGCTATTGGAATACAGCGTGCTGGTAGCAGTGCCTTTTATTAGCTTTCTTCTTTGGCTTAACTGGCGAGAGGCGATAAAGCGAAGCAGAGGCTACAGCTGGGTGGGCAAGTTTGAAGTAACAAACAAGCGATCTTCGTTTTTATCCTGCTATTTATTACTCGCACCGGGAAACAGTAAACTCAAGGTCGGGCGAACGCTCTTCGATAAAACCCATATTGGCAATTTCATTCTCATCCGCAGGGACTCTCTTGGAAAAATTGAAGAAGTAAGGAAACTTAACAATCTCTCTAGTCGATTGACCAGGATCAGAACCAACGATC
>Ga0193753_10000439_pt1 | contig 41412 bp, 26 predicted proteins | sample H1c2metaG_FD_144925 | JGI IMG/M metagenome (GOLD analysis project Ga0193753, IMG submission 144925) | Soil microbial communities from a riparian zone of the East river system, Colorado, United States - H1c2 | ecosystem: Environmental > Terrestrial > Soil > Riparian zone | place: USA: East...
CAAGCACGCCGCGTGAGTCCGGCCCCTTCGCCACGAGGTCGCCCACGAACACGACTCGATCGCCTTCGGCGTAGGCGCACGCGTCGAGCAAATCCTGAAGCTCGGCGGAACAACCGTGCACGTCACCGATGACGAGTGTTCGAGTCATCTCACATCCCAGCCTACACGGACTCGCGGTTGCGAGCAGCTCGGGTGTTGACAGTCGGGGCAGGCGAGTCCAACAAGCGGTCGTATGGTCCAGGTCGGCAAAAAAGCGCCCGCGTTCAGCCTCCCGAACGCCGAAGGCAAGAAGGTTTCTCTCAAGGACTACGCAGGCAATCACGTGGTCCTCTACTTCTACCCGCGCGACAACACGCCCGGCTGCACGGTCGAAGCACAGGACTTCCAGCGCGCCTTGCCGGAGTTCAAGAAGCGTAAAGCCGTCGTGCTCGGAGTCAGCCCCGACGACGGCAAATCCCACTGCAAGTTCCGCGACAAGTTCGAGCTGGCGTTCGAGCTGCTGAGCGATCCGGAGCACGCCATCATCGAGAAGTACGGCGCTTGGGGCGAAAAGTCGCTCTACGGCAAAAAGAGCATGGGCGTGATTCGCTCGACCGTGATCATCGACCCGAGCGGGAACGTCCAGAAGGTGTTCCCGAAGGTGAGGGTGGCCGGCCACATCGATGCCGTGATCGAAGCGCTCGACGAGTAGGGCGCCCACTCAAAAAACGATCAGCGCGAGGAAGAGCACGAACACGCCGATCGTGCTTCCGACGAGCAACTGCATGCCCCGCTGATACGCGTGCGCGTCGTAACAAGCGATCGCGGCGCGCATCAGCTCTTCGCTCTCGCGACTGGCGCTCGCGTGTTTGTGCGTCTCGACGGCTTCTTTCTGTTCGGCCGGCGCAAGCGCGGCGAGATCGAGCTTCGTCGCGGCGTTTGCGAGTGAGCGCAAGGCATCGCGGTACGCCGACTGCGAGCCTCCGACTGCGACGCGTTCGCGGCCGTGCTCGCGACCCATCTGGTTCTGATGCTTTCGCTGGCGCTCCTGCAAGCCCTCGATCTGCGCAGTGTGTTCGTCGAGCGTTGCACGCAATTCGAGCAGCTCTTGTTCGACCGGCGGAAGCTTCTGCTGCAGCACCTGAATCTCGTGCTGATGCTGCTCGCGCTCGGCCGCAAGCGCGCTCACTTTCACGAGCGAGGCCGGATCGTTCGTGGCCCGCAGCGCCTTTTGCTCGGCTTCCGCTTTGCGAATCAACATCTCGCGCCGTTTGATCTGCTGCTTGTGCTCGTCGACGGCTTGCGAGACTGCCGCCTCGCGCGCCTGCACGGGCTCGGCCGTTGCCTTTGAGTCTTGAAGCTCCCGCTCCAGGGTCGCGTGCTCGTGGTGCAGCTCCGTCTCCGTACGCTTTGCCGCTGCAGCGCGTGCGCCGACATCCTGGGCCGTCTCGCCGACGACGCGCACCTGCGCTGCGAGCTGCTTGAGTTGCGGGTCGCTGCGCTTCACGTACAGCGCTTGGCCGAGCAGGCAGAGTGCGTCGTCACTCGCGAGCTCGAGCCGTTTCCGCTGCTGCGTGAGCTGCACGACTTGCGACTCGAGCTCGCGCCGGCGCGCGTACACGCGCAGAAAATACGGAATTGCGCCCATGATCTTCGGAGGGGCGGCTGGGTAGCGCGCGAGATCTCGAACGCGTTTCGCGCGTTGTTCGGCGAGCGTTCCGGGGTCGCGGGGTGCTTCGGCTTGTCCTCGCTGCGGCCGCGGTGACTCGCGGCGTGCGGGGTCGCGACGCGCCTGGGCCTGTTGCTGCGGCGGCTCGCGGCGGGGTCCCGGGTTGAGCGACGCGACTTCGAGCGACGGGCCATCGTGCAGCGGGGTCGAGAACTGGTCGTCGAGCTCGAGCAAACCCGTATCGAGGTGGTTTGCGTTCGCCGGATCGCCTGCCGCTGATGGCGGCAGGTTCAGTACCATCGGGCCGCTCGGCGCACGCGGCTTCGCGCCCGGGAGCGCGACCGCGCCAGCGATTGGACCGCTCGGGGCTCGCATCGCAGGGTGTCGCGGTTGGGCGATCGGACCGCTCTGGGCTCGCGCCGCGGGGTGGCGCTGGGCGATTGGACCACTGGGGGCGCGGACCGCCGGTTGGCGCTGCTGTTGGAGGGGCCCGCTCGGAGCTCGTGCGCGCTGAGCTTGTGCGCTCGCTTCGGCCGCCAGGCTGCCTTGCATCGGCGAAGGGACGGCTGCAGTGACTGGGCCACTGGACGGTCGCACGACGGGCAGACGCGGTTGCGGAAGCGCGTCCATTCCGCCTGCAGGCTGCGGTGCGGCAATTGGCCCGGTGACTGGGCGCGGTGCGCGAATCAGCGTTCCCCACTTCTCCACGGGCGCTGCAGGGCGCGCCGCAGCGGCCGCAGCCGGAGGCGGAACAGGTGCTCCGCAGCCACCGCAGTGGGCTGCGCCTTGCTCCAAGGCAAAGCCGCATTGCCCGCACGCGCTCATCTCACGTCACTCCGCATATCCTGCAAAAAGGCAGGCTCACTCGAACAGGGTGCCGCCTTTTCCAAGCTGCAGCAATGAACGCCGCGGTGACGAATTCAGCGCGTGCGTAGGCATGCGGCGCACCCTCCGCGGCGGACGCGCGGCGGAGTCGTTGACACGGCAGGTGCGGAGTTGGAAGCTGCGCGACCTCCATGCGCATACCGACTCGCATCACGTTCGTTGCCGCACGCGGCACGCCCATGGCGGGGTAGCAGCGTGGACGAGCTCCAGATCCCGGAGGGTGCGACGTTTCGCATCCAACTTGGAACGTTCGAGGGGCCGCTCGACCTCCTGCTTCACCTGATCAAGAAGCACGAGCTCGACATCCTCGACCTGCCGATCGCGTTCGTGACCGAGCGCTACTTGGACTACCTGCAGATGATGCAGGAGCTGGACCTCGACGTAGCGAGCGAGTACCTGCTGATGGCGGCGACTCTTGCGCACATCAAGAGCAAGATGCTCTTGCCGCAGAACCCGCTCGACGAGGTCGAGGAGCAAGACGACGGCTACATCGCGGACCCACGCGCGGAGCTGATTCGACGTTTGCTCGAGTACCAGAAGTATCGGGCGGCGGCAGAGCAGCTCGGAGCGCGACCGATCGCGGGCCGCGACGTGTTCGGGCGCGGCAGTCAGACCGAGGAAGCGCAGGGGCCTGCGCCGCTCGCACCGATCGATCTGTACAAGTTGCTCGACGCGTTCGGCGCGATTTTGAAGCGGGTGAAGGGGCGCGTCGCGCTCGAGGTCACCGCCGAGCAGATCACGATCGGCGAGCGCATCTCGCAGCTGTCAGAGCTGCTGCGCACGAAACGCGGCTGTACGTTCGACGAGCTGTTTGCGGCCGATCGCACGCGTTACGAAGTGATCGTGACCTTCTTGGCGCTGCTCGAGATGACCAAGCTGCGCATCACGCGCGTGTATCAGGCAGATCCCGCTGCACCGCTGCATATCCAGTACGCATTGCTCGACGCAGACGCGCCGACCTTGCCGCCGGAAGCAGAACTCGCGGCAGCCTTTGCGAGCACGCCGCTGGATTTGAGTGAAGCTGCGAGCGGCGACGTCGAAGCTGCTGCACTCGATCTCGATTCGGAAGGCGAGAGTGAGGGCGAAAGTGAGGGCGAGCCCGACGGGCAGGAGCTTCTCGCAAACGACGATTTCGTCGAGTCGGAGCCGCTCACTTCGGGCGCGTCGCTCGATGAAAGCTCCGAAGAAGAGCCGTTGTTCGAAGCGAGCGAGCCTGAGGCCGAGTCCGCACCGGAGCCATCGCTCGAATCGGACGCGCCGGAAGACGACGCGATCGAAACGGGCGGGCTCGAGTTCGACGCGCTGCAACCCGACGCCTCACCGGTCGACGCCATGGCCGGAATCTTCGAGCAGCCTGAAGAAGTCTCGGCTCCGGAAGCCGCGCTCGTGCCTGAATCGGTGGAACCCGAGCCCGAGGCAGCCGCGCTCGCGCCCGAATCGGTGGAGCCCGAGCCCGAACTAGATCCCCAGCCGCCCGATCCCGATCCGAACAACACCGAACCCGACGACGAAGTTCCAGCCAGCGACCGTGAGACTCCGGTATGAACGCGCGCAAAATCATGAAACCGAAGAAGGCCGCCAAGGCGGTTGCGCCAAAAAAAGAATCGCCAGCGAGCAAGGGCGCGAAGCGCAGCGCGGCGAAAGCAGCTTTCGACAGCGACGAAGAGCCGACGACCTCGAAGCGGCCGAAACCACCGAAGGCTGCGACGAGCGCGGGCAAACAGAACGCTGCGAAGACGAGCGCCGGCAAGGCGAAAGCGGCGCCGACGAGCCCAGGTAAAGCCAAGGCGGCTGCGCCGAGTCCGAGCAAAGCCAAGTCTGCCGCGGTTCCCGCGGGCAAAGCCAAAGCCGCACAGACGAGCCCCGGCAAAGCCAAAGCCGCGAAAGTGAGCCCCGCCAAAGCGAAAGCTGCTGAAGCTCCGGCTGGCAAGTCGAAGCCTCGCGGCAAACAAGCCGCGGTCGAAGAGCCGAAGCGTAAGGCGCGTGGGGCAGTCGAAGAGGCGGCGGAGATCGAGCTCGAAGTCGAGGAAATCGACGTCGTCCGCGTCACTGACGACGAGGCCGAGCTGGAGGAAAACCCCGAAGCTGCGGCTGGAACGATCAGCGAGGACGATGACGCGCTGGACGAGGCCGAGGACGAATCGGACTCACGCGAACGAAGCGAGCGCCCCGACCCGTTGTTGTCCGACATCTCGGAGATTCGTGGTCCGCGCGACGAAACTGACGAAGAGGCGCTGCGTGCTGCGGCCGCGCTCGAGCTCGGCGAAGAACTGTCGGCGGACTCGCAGCCCGCGCCGACGACGCGCGCACACTTGAAGCGAGTCGTGGAGAGTTTGATTTTCGTCGCCGACCAAGCCGTGACCGCGAATCAACTCGCGCGGCTCGTGAAGGCGAAGCAGACCGAAGTGCGCGAGGTCGTCACCGAGATCATGCGCGACTACGATGGTCGTGGGATCGAGCTCGTCGAAGTTGGAGGGGGCTTTCAGTTTCGTTCCGCTGCGGCGAGCGCGCCGTTCGTGCGCGACCTGGTCTCGGCTCGGCCGGTTCGTCTCACGCGTGCGCAGCTCGAGACGCTCGCGCTGATCGCGTATCGACAACCGGTCACGCGACCGGAAATCGACGACGTGCGCGGGGTGGACAGCGGATCCGCAATCAAAGTGTTGCTCGATCGCGACCTCGTGAAGATTCTCGGGCGCAAGGACGAGCCGGGACGTCCGCTCTTGTACGGCACTGCGCCGCAGTTCCTCGAGTTCTTCGGCATGAAGAGCCTGCAGGACTTGCCGACGTTGCGCGAGTTCACGGAGCTCAGCGAAGAGAACCGCGAATTGTTTGCAAAGAAGATGGGCGAAGTGCCCTCCGATCTCTCGCTCGATCCGTCGGTCGTGCACACGTTCGAGTACGACGAGGAAGGCAATCCGATCGTCCGCGAGCCCGAGGCGGCCGCAGAAGATGCAGACGCAAAGCCGGCGGACGAGGCCGTAGCGAGCGAAGCCGGAGATGCGGAGCCCGAGGCGCACACCGGTGAACCTGCGGACGACGACGCGGAGCCTGAGCCACGGGCGCGCGCCAACGAAGGCGACGAACCGGACGAAGACGACGAAGACGAAGACGACGCGGATGCTGAAGCCGAGGCTGAAGCTGAAGTCGATTCGGAGCTCGGGCCGCGCGCGGACGACGACGAAGACTCCGATGACGACGAAGACTCTGATGACGAGGATGACGACGACGACGAGGACGACGAAGGCGAGTCGGACGACGACGACGAGGACGATGAACCGGTCGCGGTAGACGACTCGGACGACGAGATCCCCGACGACGAGGACGACGAAGTCGAGTCAGACGACGACGACGAGGACGACGCCGCCGACGAGACAGCCAAGAAAGACGAGCCGGACGAAGACGACACCGCAGTGTTGCCCGACGACGAAGTCGTCGCTGAGGTCGAATCGGAGGACGACGAACCGGACCAGGCGTCGAACGGCGAGGACGAGTCAGACGATGACGACTCGGACGACGAAGATGAAGACTCCGACGATCCCGAGGCGGACGACGACGGCTTCGTCGCGCAGAACAAGACCGAAGGCGACGACGACGACGAAGACTCCGATGACGAAGATGACGAGGAATCCGACGAGGACTCGGACGAGGAGGACGAAGAGGGCGCGGACGAGGATGAAGACTCGGACGACGAGGATGACGAAGACGACGAGGACTCAGCCGCCAAACCATCCTGACCCGATGCATCCCGTGTGTGTCACTTCTGTAGACGGCGGGCGTCGCTCCCAGGTGACACGGGTTGTGCGCCACGGGGCGAAGGCTTCGCAGCGTGTCGGTTGGACGGAGCGCGAATAATCCGAGCGCTCATGCGGTCAGGGAGAAAAACCCAACCGCTGCGAGTGGCGCCAGTTCCGGACTCTCAGGTGTTCCAAGCAAAGCTTGACCGCTTCTACGGGATGGCCAATCATTGTGTTTGGCTCGCTTCGTTGCCGTTTGCGTACTTGTCGATGTGCTCCGGTGTAATCTCAATGAACGCTTCACGTCGGGATGAGAGCGGCCTGAAACGTCCGCTCCCCGCGGTCGGCAACCGCCACAATCACCACGAGCACAGCGAGCAGAAGATGGTCGCAGCGTCTGATCATCGCGAGCACATGTCGTGAATCCAGACCCGCTCATCGGCCAAGTTCTCGACGGCCGCTACAAGATCGAAAAGGTCCTCGGCGAAGGCGGAATGGGCATCGTCTACAAGGCGGTGCACACGGCCCTCGGCAAGCCGCTCGCGATCAAGGTGCTGCGGCCCGAGGTCTCGAAGAACGAAGAGATCGTTATGCGCTTTCGCCAAGAAGCGCAAAGCGCGTCGCAGATCGGTAATCCGCACATCATCGACATCAGCGACTTCGGTTCGCTCGCGGATGGCTCGACGTATTTCGCGATGGAGTATCTGCACGGTCGCTCGCTCACGGCAGCACTCGCGGAGCAACCGTTCACGAACCAGCGTACGATCCACGTCGTCCGGCAGATCGCGGACGCGCTCGGTGCTGCGCACGACATCGGCATCGTCCACCGCGACATGAAGCCGGACAACGTGCAGCTGCTCGATCGCGGCGGCGCGAAAGATTTCGTCAAAGTGCTCGACTTCGGTATCGCGAAAGTCGGTGGCAGCACGAGCAAGCTCACGCAAGCCGGCCAAGTGTTCGGCACGCCGCACTACATGAGCCCGGAGCAGTGCGCCGGAACGAACGTCGACCATCGCACCGACATCTACGCGGTCGGCGTGATCTTGTACGAGATGGCGACCGGCAAAGTGCCGTTCGATGCCGACAACTTGATGGGCATCCTGACGAAGCACTTGTACGAGACGCCGATCGCGCCGCACGAGCTCGCACCGCCGGTGGACGTCGCGCCTGCGATGGAAGCGATCATCCTCAAGTGCCTGCAGAAGAAGCCGGAGCTTCGCTATCAGACGATGGCAGAGCTCGCGAGCGACCTCGACGCGATGGAGCGCGGTCTGACGCCACGCGCCGTCACGGAGAAGATCGAACGCACGATGAGCGGCCCGCAGACGCTCACGGGCGTAGAAGCGCGCGTCAGCGTCGCGACCGGGCCGATCGAGATCCGCAAGAGCCGCACGCCGATGTTCGTGGGCATCGGGCTCGCAGCGGTCGCGCTGATCGGCATCGGCGCATTCATGATGCGCGGCAAGAAGGACGACGGCCAGCAGCCCACAGCTGCAGTGAGGCCCGCGGAAGAGCAAGCGCCCGCGCAGCCCGCAGCCGCGAACAACCCGCCGCCTGATACCACGCCTGTACCGCCTGCGCCGGCGCTGGTCACCGTCACGAGCTACCCCGCGAACGCCGAGATCTACCAAGAGGGCGCGCTGGTCGGGAATTCGCCGTACGCGTTGAGCAAGCCCGACAGCGGCAAAGACGTGAAGCTCGAGCTTCGCCTGCCCGGCTACGACAGCAAGGTCGTCACGATTTCGGCAGCGACGGGCTCGAGCATCGGCGTGAACCTCGCGAAGAAGCCCGAGGACAAGCCCAAGGCTGAGGAAAAGCCGGCGCCGCACGTGAACGCGACTCCGAAGCCCAAGAAGCCCAAGGCCGAGGGCAAGCCCGCATCCGGCGGCGGCAAGGGTCGCGCGCAAACCGAAGTCTTGGATCCCTGGGACTGATCACCGCGACTGTTGCAGTCCGCGGCGCAGGTTTGATGCACCCAGAGGATCGTTGCGGGGTTCGGGACGACCGACTACGGTGCGCTCCGCCATGCGCCGCCGCGCGAAATCCGTCTTTTTCTGTACGCTGATCTTGAGCAGCTTGGGTTTGTGGGGTTGCAACCTCGACAACCTCGGTGACGAGCCTCCGCGCGGTTTCATCTACCTGCCCGCGGGGTTGATGCTGTCGGCGTCGACGGCAGACGAGCCTCCGCGGTTCATGTACGTCGTCAACTCGAACTTCGACCTGCGTTACAACGCAGGCAGCCTTCAAGCCTTCGACCTCGACGCGCTCGACCGGGCAGTCAACGAGTGCGCCGAGGAGAATCGACTTGGCGCAATTCGCTGCGAGCTCGACCCGAACGACGGCTTTCTCGCAGACGAAGTGTTCGTGCCTTCGCTCGCGACCTTCGTCGCCTCGAACTCCGATCACTCGCGGATGTACATCGCGACGCGCACGGATACGAATCTCGCGGTGATCGACCTCGACGAGGGGAGCGATCGCCCGATCTCGTGTGGCGACAAAGATCGGGTGTGCGACGCCGAGCATACGCACTGGGAGGACCCGATCGCCTCGCAGCGCCGCCTCGGCCTACCAGGCGAAGCGGTCGGCATTGCAACCGGGCGCGCCCAAGATTTGATCCCCGATGCCGATCCCGCGCTCGAAGGCGATGTCGTGCTCGTCGCTCACCGCGGTGGGCAGGTCACCTCACTTCTCGACACGGGCGCGGGCGAGTTGCAACTGCAGGACGTGATCGATCTCGGCGGCACCACGCTACCGCTTCGCGAGCCCACGGGCATCGCGTTCGACCCCGGCACGCACCTCGCGTACGTGAGCATCTACGCACGCGACATGCTTGAGCTCTCGGACAAGAAAGTGCTCGGGCGCGTCGGCCTCCAGAACAGCGGGAGCGAAGACTTTCCGAGCTCGCTCTTCGATGCGGGGCCGATCTCACTCGAGGGTGTGAGCCTCGGACGCGACACGCGCGGCATCGCGCTCAATCCAGCGAATCCCAGCGAAGCGCTAGTCACGAGTCGTGCGCCGAATGGCTTGCTGTGGGTCAATATCGCCGGACCGCAAAACGGCGAGAGTGAACCGACACAAGCCGTCGTGAAGCACAACACCACGGTCGGACGCGGTCCCTCGCGCGTCATCACGGGCACGCTCGGGGATCGTACGGTCGCGATCGTGAGTTGCTTCGACTCGCGGCAGATCTTCATCATGGATGCGACGACGTCCGAGCTGTTGTCGGTCATTCACAACTTCAGCGGGCCCTTCGAGATGGGGTTGGACTCGGCGCGCAAGCGGCTGTACGTCGCGGACTTTCGGTCTTCGGTCGTGCGGATCTTGGATCTCGCGCCGATCCTCGATGGCGCGACCGAGACACTCCCCACCGCGAGCATCGTAGCGACGCTCGGTCATCCTCAGTTGGTTCAGGAGCTGCAATGAAGGCGTGGCTGCTCGCAGGCTGTGTGCTCGGAGCTTTGCTCTGCGCCTGCAACGAACAACAACCACCGGCTCAACCGGGCAGCTTCGATCGACCGACGCGCGTCGCGTTCGCCTGCTTCGATCTGAGCAAGCCCGAAATTCCGAGCGTGGTCTCCCTCGCCGATTGCGATCTCAACGGCAAGGAAGCAGTGAGCGGCGACATCATCACGCACGCTATCCACGCGTTCGTCGTGCAGAGCAGTCGCGGTGAAGTCGCAGCTGTGGATCTGCTGAACCGGCAGACTCTCGATAGTCGCCGCGACATTCCGGGCTACACGTTTCTACCCGTCGGTGAGCTGCCGACCGCGATCGTCGTGCCTGCGAAAGCTCCTCACACGGCCTTCACCTACGTCGCAAACGCGGGCTCTCGCGACATCACGGTGCTGAAGACTCAAGCGTTTCGCGAGCTCGGAGCGAAAGAATCGCCGACGGTTCAGACTTTGCCGCTGCCGGGCGGGAGTCGCGATGTCCCCTACGACATGGTGCTGTCGCCCGATGAAGACGCGCTGTTCGTCAGCATGCCGGATACAGGCCGAGTGCTGCGCATTCCGATCCAGCGCTGCGGGGGTTCGACTGCGTCTCCAACGCCCGCCGATGCCGGCGAGCCGATGCTGAGCGAAGCCGGTCTCGACGGGGGAATGAGCGACGCGGGCGCGAGCGATCCGACGATGAGCGAACCGGGCGCCAGTGATCCGACGGATCCCGCGCAGCCCTGCGCGGAAGGGCAGCTCGACGCTGATGGCATCACGGAAATCCCGATCGGCGATTCGGTCGCACGTTCGGCGAATGATCCGAGCCCCGACGTTCCGGTCGAACGCTACCTGAAGGCCTGCGGCTTCAAGGCGCCGGTCAGCAACGCGTCGCTTCCGCTTCCGGAGCTTCCCGCCGATCTCGCAGACACGCAGCCGAAGCCGAGCGGCATGTCGATCGACAGTTTCTGTCTGAGCGGCCAACCCTGCCGCCAACGGCTGCTGATCGCCGACCAAGCTTTGCCGCTGATCCACGTCATCGACCTGGCTGCGGTTCGAACTGGAGGCGCAGCGGTCATCCAGGTACCGATCCGCACCGGTGTTCCGACGACGAGCGTCCTCGTCACGCCGCGCGTACCCGTCGACACGACCCTGGAGTCGGCCGAGACGCAATACGTCTACGCGATCGACGCAACTGACGGCTCGGTGCTCGTCACCGAAAATGGCCGCTTGCTTCAAGTCGGCGCAGATGGAGCGCGACCGGATCGCCTCTCACTCGGCGGCGGCGACACCGTGCCTGTCGCGCTCTCGCTCAGTGTGATGACACCGGCCTTCGACGTGCACAAGGCTGCCAATCAACACGTGATCGAGTTCCCGGGTAACACGCTCAAGGAGCCGAGCGAAGGCAACTTCTGCATCGACACGGCGCACCCGGTCCGCTTGAACGTGCGTTTGCGCGGCGTGTTCGTGGCAGTGGGCGTCGCGGATGGCAGCGTGCGCGTGATCGATCTCCACGACATGGATCTCGCGGAGTGCCGCAGCTGCGAGAAGTACGACCCGGGCTGCAGGTGCGGGGGCGAAGAAACCAATCGCTGCGATGCGTGCATCGTCCAGAACTGGGACCCGTACCCGCTCGTGCGTCATCGCACGAGAATCGCGACGACGGCCGATCCCACCGCCGATACGCTGCCGATCGCGCCGATCGCGCAGCCGGGGTTCGTCTCCGGCAACACCGGAGTCAGCGTGCGCGTGACCGGCACTACGAGCGATCCGTTGATCAAAGGCCTCGCGTGCGTTCGTTGCGGCGAAGGCCAAACGGTCGCGTTCCCGACCGACGCCGCTGTCGGCGTGCAGGTCGACGAGGGCGTGCCGGCTAGCGGCGACTCGGATATGGCCTCCAGCGACACCGATCCGTGCGCTGCAGGAGAAGCTCGCGTCTGCGCCCAAAACGATCCGTGGGCCGAGCTCGACGACTGGGCCGCCGTGTACCAAGGCGTGATCCCGGGAAGCCGTGGCGGTGAGGGTTTGCTTGTAGAGACCGACGGCCGCGTCGAACTCCAGCAAGCGGAAGGCCGCTTCTGCGAGTTGGGCGTGCTCGGCGGAGACGATCTGCCGGAGAAATCGGGCGATCGAGTGAACGTAGTCGGGCCGCTCGCTACCGACTCCGCGATCGAGAACACCGAACCTCACGCGCGCAACTCGAAGTCTTCGTTCGAGTCCGACGTGATCGCCGCGTGCAAGAAGCTCGTGGCTGACCGCGACAAGACCGACGCTGCAGTTCCAATCGCGCTCACAATTCAGCAAGCGTTCGACGATCGCCTCGTGCTCTCGCCGAACTTGGTGAACGCGCCGGTCGGGCTCGGCCCGGAGTTCGAAAGCGACTGGCAGTTCGTGAACAAGTGCTTCGGCGGAATGCCGCTGACCTATCAAGTGCGCGCCGGCGCCGGCTGGGTCGTGCTGGGTCGCGACACCGCGGGATTCATGCACCGTGTGCACGCGGAAGAAGGTACCGGCCACTGCGTCCAAGACCCGGCGCAAGATCTTCGGCGGAACGGCCGCGCTTACGAAAACGAGCCATTCGACAACGGGTTCGTGACGTTCCAGCTCAGCGCGGCCGGCAACACACCTCCGAAGATCGACACAGCGCTCGTGCTCGGCTTGATCCCGACTACGGTGAAAACCACGCTGAACGCGTCGATCACTGTGAACTCTCAAGTCGTGGCATCAATTCCGGTCGACCTCGAGTGGAGTCAAGGCGACGACATGTTGTACATGGTCGACATCGCGTCGCGCGGCTTGTTGCAGATCGCGGTGGATCCCTGGCCGATCAACGGAGTATCAGGTTCGTTCCAGTGACGCTGGCGCGCATTTAGCTTCACTCGGAACGCAACTCGCGGTGCGATCCCGCGATAAACCGTGTAAGCGACCATGACTACCGTGGCTGTCGATCGTGCCAAGCGCTCTCGTAGGTCTCCCGCGATGGAGCAATTCTTTCGCGCGAAGCAGGAGTACGCGGACGCGATCCTGTTCTTTCGCATGGGCGACTTCTACGAGATGTTTTTCGAAGACGCGGTCGCAGCGTCGGCGATGCTCGAGCTCACGCTGACCTCGCGCGGCACCGACACGGATGGCGTCGCGATCCCGATGTGCGGCGTGCCGTACCATGCGGCGGCCGGCTACATCGCGCGGCTCTTGGATCAAGGCCAGCGCGTCGCGATGTGCGAGCAGATGGAGGACCCTTCAAAAGTGAAGGGTGTCGTGCCGCGCGAAGTCGTACGCGTGGTCACGCCGGCGCTCGCGCTCGATCCGGACTCGGTCGATGCGCGGCGGCAAAACTATCTCGCAGCGGTCGTGTTTGCAGAGAGCACGTGTGCGCTCGCGGTGTTCGAGCTCGGCGCGGCGGAGGTACGCGCTGCGGAATTCGGTTCGGATGCGGAGTTGTTCGCGGAGCTGGTGCGCACGGAGCCGCGAGAAATTCTCGCGCATCGACCGAGCGAAGCGTTTTTGCGCACGCTCGGGCTGCTCTTGCCCCGCGCGGTCCTGCGCACGCTGGAAGATGCGGCGGTTGCAGCGGCCGAACACGAGCCACGCGTCACGGCCGTGCTCGAGGCGTGCGCGGCGGACGCGCCGGGACTCAAGGCAGGTAAAGCGGTCAAGCTCAAATCGCCGCTCGCCGCGGCCGCCACGGCTTCCCCGCCGCTCGGAGCTGCAGCGGCACTGGCAGTTCGGCTCACGCTCAAGTACACGCTGGACGCGCAGCCGGGCATCCCCCTCGACGTGCAGCGCATCGTCCCGTACGACGCAACGCATCAGCTCGCGCTCGATGAGGCGGCAGTTCGCAACTTGGAGCTGACGACGACCTTGGCAGGTGAGCGCAAAGGTTCGCTCCTGCACCTCTTGGACGTGACGCAAACATCGATGGGCGCGCGCTCGCTGCGGCGGCGTGTGCTCGCGCCGCTCACGCAGATCGAGGCGATTCGCCGGCGTCATGATGCGGTGCAAGCCTTCGTCGACGATTCGGAGCTACGGCGCCGGGTGCGGGCCGAGCTGAGTCGCATCGCGGATCTCGAGCGGCTCGCGACGCGCGCGTCGCTCGGCATCGCTACGCCGCGCGACCTCGGCGCGATCCGCACGAGCTTGAAACAAGCTGAAGCGTTGTTGGGTTTGTTCTCGGAAACGGGGAGCGCGCTCGATGAGTCGCTCGCCCGCCTGGTGCAAGGTGCGAGCGACGACCTGTCGCGCGAGCTGTACGCCGAGCTGAATGCCGCGCTGCTCGACGAGCTGCCGCTCACTGTGACCACGGGCGGCATGTTCCGCGATTCTCACGATCCCCGCATCGCCGAGCTGCGCGACTTGAGCACGGGAGGCAAAGACGTGATCTTGCGGCTCGAGCAGCGTGAGCGCGAGCGAACTTCGATCAGCACGCTCAAGATCCGCTACACGCGAGTCTTCGGCTACTACATCGAGATCACGCGGTCGAAAGCCGATCGCGTCCCGGCAGACTACCGGCGCAAGCAAACCGTGGCGGGCGGTGAGCGCTTCACGACCGAAGAGCTCGATGACGTGGCGGCAAAGATCCTCAACGCGGACGAGCGCCTGCGCGGGCTCGAAGCGGAGCTCTTCACGGAGTTGCGGGCGCGGGTCGGAAGCCAAGCCACTCGCCTGCGCCGGCTCGCCGAGCGCATCGCGGAGATCGACGTGCATGCAGCACTCGCCGACATCGCCTCGCGGTACGACTACGTCCGCCCGGTCGTCGACGACTCGCTCACATTGAACCTCGCCGAAGCGCGCCACCCGATCGTCGAGCGCGTCGTCGCGAGTGGCGCATTCGTCCCGAACGACGTGGTGCTGGATGCCGACGGTGCGCGGCTGATGGTGATCACCGGCCCAAATATGGCCGGCAAGTCCACGACCATGCGCCAAACCGCGCTCGCCGTGATCATGGCACAAGCCGGCAGCTTCGTGCCGGCACACAGCGCGCACATCGGCATCTGCGATCGGATCTACACGCGCGTCGGCGCAAGCGACAACCTCGCTGGCGGCCAAAGCACGTTCATGGTCGAGATGCGGGAAACCGCAAACATCCTGCGCGGAGCCACGCGCCGTTCGCTCGTGATTCTGGACGAGGTCGGCCGCGGCACGAGCACGTACGACGGCCTGTCGATCGCCTGGGCCGTCGCCGAGTATTTGCACGACGTAATCCAGTGTCGGGGCATGTTCGCCACGCACTATCACGAGCTGTGCGACCTGGCGGAGGTCCGCAGCGGTGTCGTCAACTTCAACGTGGCTGCGCGAGAGCATGGCGAGCAAGTCATCTTCCTCCACCGGCTCGTGCCGGGCGGCGCAAACCGAAGCTATGGCGTCGCGGTCGCACGCCTGTCCGGCGTTCCCGAAGTGGTGCTCGCTCGTTCCCGTGCGATCTTGCGGGAGCTCGAGGGTGCCGGGGGCACCGGGCCGCACGCGCGCGTCAAGGTCGACTCGGGCACGAAACAGCTCGACATGTTTGGGTTGCAGCCCACGGCGGTGTCGTCCGCGTGCGAGGCGACGCTGCGCGAGCTCGATGTCGATCGCATGACACCGGTCGATGCGCTCGTCGCGCTCGCCCGCCTCAAGTCGCTGCTGTCGCCGAAGTAGCACCGCTGCCCACAACGCAGCTCGCATTTGCGGAGCTCCGCGCGCGCGTAGGTGAGCGCGTGACAGTCGGCCGCGCGGGTGTACGATGTGCCTCATGAGCAACTCGAAGCAGGAGTTCGAGCGGATTCGAGAGGCCGTGGATTCGGCCGACCAAGCGCTGGCGAACGCGCTCACTGCGCGCGCCAAAGCGGTGACAGAGCTCTCAGAACTGCGCGCCCGCGAGCCGGACGCGTACTACACGTTGCCGCGCGACAACGACGTAATTTCGCGCGCGATCGAGCGCACGCCCAGCCTTTCGAAAGATGCGTTGCGGGCGGTGATGCGCGAGGTGTTGTCTGCATGCACCAAGCTGATCGCACCGGTCGAAGTCGTGTACGCGGGGCAGCCCGGTGGCTTCGGGCACCTCGCAGCGCGTGCACACTTTGGAGCGTCGGCGACTTTGCGTGCCGTCGACAGCGCGGAGACGCTCGTCGCCGATCTCGAGCGCAAGCAAGCCGCGTTCGGGCTCTTGCCGTTTGAAACTTCGAACGACGGCGCGGTCACGCAGACGTTGAACCTGCTCGCGCGCAGCGACGTGAAGATCTGCGCAGAGGTACCGATCCGCCGCGCGTTTCACTTGCTGTCCAAGTCGGGGCAGCTCTCGGACGTTCGCAAGATCTACGCGGCGTCGAGTGCGCTGACGGCCTGCGAGAAGTACCTGAGCCGGAACTTCCCGGACGTGACCGTGATCGACACGCGGAGCCACATGGTCGCGGCCGAGCGAGCTACGCTCGAAGCCGATGCGGCTGCACTCGGCACGGAAGTGGGCGCTGAGCTCGCGGGCTTGGTGGTGATCGAAAAGTTCGTCGAAGACACGGCGGATCTCGACACGCGTTACGTGGCAGTCGGCCACGACTACCCGCCGCGGACCGGTCGCGATCGCACGGCCATCGCGGTCGCCCTGCACGATGCGCCGGGCGTGTTGATCGATTGCCTGCGTCCATTCTCGGATCGGCGCATCAACTTGTACCGGCTCGAGACGCGGCCTGCGCGCGGCTGGGAGTTCCGCTACTTGGTACTGCTCGAAGTCGATGGTCACATCACCGACCGCACGGTGCTCGCCGGCGTCGAGGAGCTTCGGACTGCCGGGCGATACGTGAAGGTCCTCGGGTCGTACCCGCGCGTGAAGGAGGCGTAGTGGCGCAAGTGGTGGCGAAAGCAGTGTCGAGACCACTGGTTGCTCCTCACGTCGATTCCGTTCAGCAGTACGTGCCCGGCAAACCTCCGGAGGAGTTGGAGCGCGAGCTCGGGATCGCCAACGCCGTGAAGCTCGCGAGCAACGAGAATCCGCTCGGGCCGTCGCCCGCGGTCGTGCGCGCGATGCACGCGGCAGCGGAGCACACGAATCGCTATTCGGACGACCGCAGCCACGAGCTGCGGATGGAGCTGGCGGCGCGAATCGGTGTGCGGCCGGAAGAGCTCGCGTTCGGGCACGGCTCGAACGAGCTCATCGACTTGAGCGTGCGCGCGTTTGCGACGCCGGCCGAACACGCGGTGATCGGAGCCCCGAGCTTTTCTTGTTACGGCATTTCGCTGAAAGCGGCCGGCATCCCGACGACGGTAGTGCCGTTGCGCGGCAACCTGTTTTGGGATCTCGACGCGATGGCGGCAGCCGTGAAGGCGCAGACGAAGCTCGTCTACATCGACAACCCGAACAACCCGACGAGCACACACGTGCCCGGGCCGGCGCTCGAGAAGTTCTTGCGCGAGCTCGATCCGAGCGTAGTGGTCGTGATCGACGAAGCGTACCTGCACTACGCCGATGCAGCGGACTACGCGAGTGCGATCACGTTCCGCGACGCGCGGGAGCGGTTGATCGTCTTGCGTACGTTCTCGAAAGCGTACGCGCTCGCCTCACTCCGGTTGGGGTACGCGGTGAGCACGCCCGAGATCGTCGGTTACCTCGACCGCGTACGGGTGCCCTTCAACGCGAATGGGCTGGCGCAGGCCGCGGCGATTGCGGCATTGCGCGATGAAGAGCACCTGAAGCGTGGCGTGGCCCTGAACACGACCGAACGAGCTCGTGTGGCTGCCGCGCTCGGGAAACTCGGCCTCGAGGTCGCGCCGAGTCAGACGAACTTCGTGTGCGTGCGGATCGACCGGCCGGCACAGCCCGTGTTCGACGCACTCTTGCGCGAGGGCGTGATCGTGAGGCCGTTTGGGCCTCCGCTCGACCGTCATTTGCGGATCAGCATCGGCCTGCCGGACGAAAACGACCGCTTGCTGGCCGTGCTGCCCGGCGTGCTTGCACGCGCCTGATAGCTGCCGATCCTCGGCGAGCCGGTGTAGCATGCGCGCCATGCGACGCTTTACTACGACTCTCTTTCTGCTCGCACTCGGCGCCTGTGCGTCGTCCAAGTCCGCCACTCCGGCCGCGCAGACTGCCGAAGTCGCCGCACAAGCTGCGCCCGCACCGCCGCCGCCCCCGATTCCGCAAGATCCGCTCGACCTCGTGGCCGGCGACTTGTCGATGGTCGCGCACGCGCGCGTCGACGTGATGAAGGACAAGGATGCGTTCGCCGCCGTCCGCCGCACGCTGACGCGCTACGGCTGCGTCAGCGCACAGGATTTCGATTGGCTCGCGGGCCAAACCCAGCGCGCGCTGTTCTTGAGCCGAGGGAGCTCGGAGCATCCGGAGTTCGCCGTGATTCTCGCGGGGCAGTTCAGCGATCCGGATGCACCGCGTGCGCTCGAGATGCTCGGCCGGCGCGTCGGAACCGGCGATGCGCCGACGACGCGCACGCAAGGTCGCTTCACGGTCCAGCAGAAGGGGCCATGGTCTGCGATCGTGCTCGAGAATCGTTTCATGATCGCGGGCCACGACGGTTTCGTGGGCAGCACGCTCGACGTGATCGATCACCCGCCCGAGGCGCGCTACGCGCAGAGCGCGATCTTCAAAGAGCTCGGCGACCATCTCGGCTGCTTGGACCGCTCGCTGTGCGCGTTGGTTTCACCGGATGGAAACGTCGCGCAACGCATGAAGGGCGAGCTCTCTAGCGTGGGCATGAAAAAAGTCGGCCGCCAGATCGCGAGTAGTCAGAGCGGCTTTACGGTCGCGGTCGGTGATGGCGTCGTGCTCGCGGTCGGCGCGCACGCGCAAAGCGAAGACGACGCGAAGGAGCTCGCGAAAGACACGAAGGATTGGTTGTGGCAGGCCGGTCTCGTCGCGCGGCTGGCCGGCTTCCCCAACGTGCTCGGCGACGCTGAAGTCGACACCGCGGGCACGTTCACCGATTTGAAGATCAAAGTCGGGCAGGGCGACTTGGCTCGCCTCGAGCAACGCTTTGATCAAATGATCGGCGACGACGCAGCGGCTCGCTGTGCGTCACCGTCGGCAGCAGCCATGAGCGGCAGCCCCACTGAGTCGCTCGCAACCGCACCACGCGAGGTGCCGCTGCCGGTCGCAGAAGCGCGAACTGCCGGCTCGACGCAGGGCTCGTGAGTTCGGGCGCGCTACGCATCCGCGGCGGCTCGCCGCTGCGCGGCCGCGTGCGCGTTCCGATCGATCTCGAAGTTGCTCAGATCGCGCTGCTCATGGCTGCGCTCGCGGATGGCTGCTCGGAGCTCGCAGCGGTCCCGGTCGGCTCCGACGCCGAGAAACTCCTCGAGGTCGTTCGCGCGCTCGGCGTTCGCTATCGCAACCGCGAGATTCTCGAGATCGACGGCGTCGGCCTGGATGGGCTCAGTATGCCGCCGAGCTCGCTCGACTGTGGGTCGTCCTGGATCGGCATGGCGCTCACCGCGGGCCTCTTGAGCGGCCAACACTTCGGCACTCGCATCACAGTTCATCCCAGCTTGAGCGCGCGGCCAGTCGATCAGATCGTCGGGCCACTTCGCGCGCGCGGCGCACAGATCGCGGGTCGCAGCGACGCGAAGGGACAGCTCATCCCGCCGCTCGCCGTCGCTCCACTCGTCGCGGGCGAACACCTCAGCGCGATCGATTGCACGCTCGCCCGCGCTGAGCCCGCCGCGAAGGCCGCACTGCTCGTGAGCGCACTCTTCGCGAACGGGCCGACGACGCTCGCCGAGCCCACGGTCTCGGCCGACCACATCGAGCGCGAGTTCGTCGGCCTTGGCTTGCCTTTGCGTCGGATCGGTAGCGTCGTCGCGTTCGATCGCGCGCGCTGGGATGGCGTGATGCCGGTCCAGCGCAGTCGCGCACTGCCCGGCAGCGCGACGATCGCCGCGTACCTCGCGACCGCAGCACAACTCATCAAGGGCAGCGAGATCGAGCTCGAAAACGCCGGCATCAATCCCTCGCGTTCGGGCGTGCTCGACGTGTTGCGGTCGTGGGGCGCTGACATCGCAGTCCAACCGAACGGCGATGCGTCGCTGCGCGAACCGATCGGCGAAGTGCAGCTGCGCTCGCGCGGTCTTCGCGGCGGCGTCCTGGGCGCAGAAGAGCTCGTACGATCGCGTGACGAAATCGTGGCGCTCGCGGTTGTCGGTGCGGTGAGTCAGCGCGGCGTTCAGCTGTTCGACCTTCGGGCGATCGCGCCGGCGGCCGCACCCCTCTGGACATCGCTACAAGAATTGCTCGGCGCGTTCGGAATTGCGGCCGAGCTCGCGGAAGACAGCCTCCGCATCGCGCCACGACAAAGCCTGAAGCCGGCCCACTACGACGCGCGCGATCACGCCGAGCTTGCGCTCGCTGCAGCGGCGCTGGGGTTGGCAGCTCCCGGTGAGACCGTGCTAGAGCATGCGATCGACGCCCTCGCGCGGACCTATCCCGGGTTCATCGAAGCGGCGGAAGCGCTCGGAGCACAGTTTCAGTCCGCATGACTCGCCCTCGTCCCGTGATCGCGATCGATGGTCCCGCTGGTGCAGGCAAGAGCACGGTCGCGCAACAACTCGCGAAACGACTGGGCTTCGTGCTCGTCGACACCGGAGCTCTCTACCGGGGGCTGGCCCTGATCGCGCGAGAACGTGGGGTGCCTTGGACTGACGGCCCGGCCCTCGGCGAGCTCGCATCGAAGCTCGACCTGCGCTTCGAATCGGTGCCTGACGCCGCGCCGCGGCTTCTCGCCGCCGACCGAGATCTTTCGTCCGACATCCGAACGCCCGAAATCTCGATGGGCGCGAGCGACGTATCCAAACACCCGGAGGTGCGCGATGCGCTCCTCGAACTGCAGCGCCAGCTCGGTCGCGACGGCGGCGTCGTCCTCGAAGGGCGCGATATCGGCACGGTCGTATTTCCCGATGCCGAGGCAAAAGTGTTTTTGACCGCGAGTGCGGACGTCCGAGCCCAGCGTCGAGTTCACGACTTGCAGAGTCGTGGCATACCGGCCGATTTCGGTCAGACGCTAGCTGAGATACAGGCCCGCGACGCCCAGGACAGCGGGCGCTCCGTTGCGCCGCTCAAGGCCGCCCCCGACGCTATCGTCCTAGATACGACCAATTTGGACATTGCCGCAGTCGTGGATGAGCTGGCGCGGCTCGCGCTGGGAAAACGCGCGTGATCGTTGGGTTGACACTGGGGGACCTCGGCGTTAAGTTCGCGCGCCCGACAAGGCATTAGCTCGCCTTGCGTTTTCGTGCTCCGATCCCGCGCAGCCATGAGCTCGCGGACCCGGTTCGCGGTTCCTCCCGGCGCTGGCTTACGACTCGCGCTCGCGGATTCGGTTGACAGGTTTTTTCGAGGCGGCAGATTGCCGTTTTTCTCGGCGGCTCCCGCCGCCACGGTTCGAGCTTCAGCTCAGCAGGAAAGGGTTTAGCCACACACATGACGAGCACTCAGGCCACCGTAAGCGGAAACAAGTCCGCGGAGGAGTCATTTGCAGCGTTGTTCGAAGCCTCGCTCACTCAGACCGACTCGCTGAAGGAAGGCGATATCGTTCAGGGAAGTGTCATCAAGGTCAATCGCGACACGGTCGTCGTCGACATCGGTTACAAGTCCGAAGGCGTCATCCCGGCCAGCGAGTTCATCGACACGAGCGGTAAGGTCAATGTCCATCCTGGCGACCGCGTCGACGTGTTGGTCGAAGCCAAGGAAAACGATCAAGGCTTGGTCGCGCTCTCCAAGGAGAAGGCCGACAAGCTGAAGGTGTGGGACGAGATCAGCGCCGCGTGTGAACGCGACGAGCTGATCGAGGGAACGATTACCGCGCGCGTGAAGGGTGGCCTTCAGGTCTCGATCCGCGGCGGCGTGAAAGCATTTTTGCCCGGCTCGCAGGTCGACCTCCGCCCGGTGCGCAATCTCGACAAGCTGATCGGTCAGACGTTCGAGTTCAAAGTCATCAAGTTCAACAAGAAGCGCGGCAACATCGTCCTCAGCCGCCGCGTGCTCCTCGAGAAGGAGCGCAACGAGCTCAAGGCGAAGACCTTGCAGCAGCTCGAAGAGGGCATGGTCGTGCGCGGCACGATCAAGAACATCACCGAATACGGTGCGTTCGTGGACCTCGGCGGTATCGATGGTCTGTTGCACATCACCGACATGAGCTGGGGTCGCGTCAATCACCCGTCCGAGGTCTTCAAGATCGGCGACGAGGTGACGGTGAAGGTCCTTCGCTACAACGCCGAGACGGAGCGCGTCTCACTCGGCTTGAAGCAGACGATGGACGATCCGTGGGAGCACGCGTCCGAGAGCTACCCGATCGGCAAGCGTATTCGCGGCAAGATCGTTTCGATCACCGACTACGGCGCGTTCGTCGAGATGGAGCAGGGCATCGAAGGCCTGATCCACGTCAGCGAGATGAGCTGGGGCAAGCCCAAACATCCGAGCAAAGTCGTGGAAGTCGGCCAGGTCGTGGACTGCCAGGTTCTCGAGGTCGATCCCGAAGCCAAGCGCATCAGCCTCGGCTTGAAGCAACTCGCGCCGGACCCCTGGCACCAGTTCGCCTCGAAGTACAACCCGGGTGACATCATCCGCGGCAAGGTCCGATCGCTCACCGATTACGGTGTGTTCGTCGGAATCGAAGACGGCGTCGACGGCATGGTCCACAAGAGCGACCTCAGCTGGACGCAGCGCATCAACAACCCCGCCGACCTTTACAAAAAGGGCGACGAGGTCGAAGCGATCATCCTGTCGATCAACCATGCCGAGAAGAAGGTTTCGCTCGGTATCAAGCAGCTGTACGAGGATCCGTGGTTGCGTCTGCCGGAGAACTACCCCGTCGGAACGATCCTGGAAGTCCGCGTGAAGTCGGTCGCAGAGTTCGGCGTGTTCGTCGAGATCGAGCGTGGGGTCGAAGGCCTCGTGCACATCTCGGAGCTCCCGATGGACCTCGCGGCTGACCCGGCCGGTCTGCTCAAAGAAGGCACGATCATCAAGGCCGAGATCATCTCGATGGATCCGAACGAACGGCGCATCGCGCTGTCGCTCCGCCGCGTGGCGGAACGCGAAGAGGACGTCGAGGCAATGAAGTTCATGGAAAAGGCGCGCGATGAAGGCGGCCGCAGCAAGGCCGTCGGCCCGAGTGGGTCTTCGGGTGCGACTTTGGGCGACGTGCTCAAGGGCAAGTTGGAGAACCTCACGAAGGAGTAACCTTCGGGGTTCTTGAAACGATGAGCAGCCGCCGCGAGGCGGCTGTTCTCGTTTAACGGGTCGCGCGCTCGAGTTTCGGACGACTCGCGGGGAGGCGTGTTGCCTACTTCTCGACTCATCCCCTCCGTAGGGTGCGCCGCACTTGCGTTGGTCGCCTCGCAAAGACGCCTCAGCGGCAGGCCTTGGATGCTTTCGATCGCTCGAGTGCGCTGTTGTCGCTTTAGGTATTGCGAGCAGCGGCCGAAGCGGCCGCTGCTTGTTCTGGTGTTGCTAGCAGCTGCCGAAGCGGCAGCTGCTTATTCTCTGCTATCTTCAAAACCATGAGCACCGGGCCTGCCGCCCCGATACCTCCGTCATTTCCCGACGATCTACCGGCGTCCGGTCCAGGTTCGAAGACGCGACGCCGTTGGTTCCTCGTCGGCTCACTCGTCGCACTCGCAGCACTGCTCGTCGCTGCCCGCGAAGTGCTGCTTCCATTCCTGCTCGCGATCGTGGTCGCCTACGTCCTGTCACCCGTCGTTCAAGCGGGCCAACGGCTCCGCATCTTCGGCGTTCACCCAAAGCGTTGGGTCGTCGTCATCGTCATGTACCTGCTGCTGATCGGCGGGCTCGTGTCTTTCGTCATGTTCTCCGCACCGCGACTCGCAACCGAGCTCGGCCGGCTCGCACGTGAAGCACCGCGCATCGTCGCACAAGCAAACAACGAATGGTTCCCCGAGCTCGAACGCCGCGTTCGCGAGCTCAGCGATCGCTACCTCGGCACACTCGACGCGAAGTCGCCTGCACCGACCGATCCGAATCTGCATCCGCCGCTCGATGAACGGCACGATCCGACGGCGATCGAAGTGCGCCCGCGCGACGACGGCGGTTACGAGATTGCGCTGCCTCAACACGGCCTGCGCATCGTGCCGGACGGCGAGAACGCCTACCGCATCACGGCTTCACATCCGCCGTCGAGCAACAAGACCGACGTCGCCGGTGCGCTGCAAGAGGTCTTGGGCGGCGCGCTCGAAAGCACCGAACGCTCCGCCGTCACGCTGTTCGTCGCCGCGCGCCGCATCGTCGTCTCACTCTCGCGCGGCATCTTCGGTTTCGTGATGACGCTGATGATCTCGGCGTACATCCTCGTTACGAGCGAGCGCATCTTCGAGTTTTTCCGATCGCTGTACCGGCCGACGCGCCGCCACGAGTTCGACGACTTGGTTCGTCGCCTCGATCGCGGGCTCGCCGGCGTCGTGCGCGGTCAGTTGATCATCTGCCTCGTGAACGGCGTGCTCTCGGGTGTCGGCTTTTACCTGCTCGGGTTGAAGTACTGGGTCTTCTTGACGCTCATCGCGACCGTCATGTCGATCATCCCGATCTTCGGCGCGGTGCTCAGCACGGTTCCAGCCGTGCTCGTCGCGTTGCCGCAAGGTGTCGGGCTCACGTTGCTCGTCGTCGGTTGGATCATCGTCATCCACCAGATCGAAGCGAACTTCCTGAATCCGAAGATCATGGGCGATGCAGCTCGCGTGCACCCCGTACTCGTGATCTTCGCGCTCCTGACCGGCGAGCACTTGGCCGGCATCGTCGGTGCGCTCCTCGCAGTACCGATGCTCAGCGTCTGCCAGACCCTGTTCTTGCAACTTCGTGAGCGCTTCCTCGGAGTGCCGCGTGGGCCTTCGTCGTTTCCGCCGGGTGCCCTGCGTGGAGGCGTGCCGCCGCAAGCTGCACCCACCCTGCCACCGAATCCGAACGATCCGACGTTGCCGTTGTCGCGCAACGAGGGTTGAGCAGTTCCGTTGACGTGGGGAGCGGCTCAGCCGCCTAGGCCTTCAGCTGCACTGCGATCGACGTGATGTTGTCGCGACCGCCGCGCGAGTTCGCTAGATCGATCAAGCGCTGCGTCGCCTCTTCGGGCGTGCGATGCATGCTCTCCAGAATCTCCGCATCACTCAGATATCCGTGTAAGCCGTCGGAGCACAGCAGGAACGCATCGCCCGAACGCACCTGCGCGTAGTTCGTGTCGACCTGCACGTAGTCGCGCGAACCGACCGCACGCGTGATCACGTTCTTCTGCCGCGACATTCGCGCTTCGTCCGGAGTGATCAACCCGCGCTTGAGCTGCCACGCGATCAACGTGTGATCTTCCGTCAGCTGTTCGACGCGACCCTCCGTGACGCGATACACGCGGCTGTCGCCGACCTGCGCCGTGAGCGCGAACGCGCCGCGCACGACGAGTACCGAGAGCGTCGTCCCCATGCCGCGCCGCTCGGGGTTATTCTCGCTCAACCCGAACACCATATACGTCGCCGCTTGAATCGCGCTTTCCAGGATTCGCAGCGCGCGATGCATCGTCGGTGGACGGCGACTAGTGCGCGGCCCGGTCTCGATCGGCAGCTCATCGAGGGTCTCGAGGGCCGTGCGATTTTGCAGGACCATGTTGTGTAAAGTCTCGATCGCTTCCGCGCTCGCGATCTCACCCGCGCTGTGCCCGCCCATACCGTCCGCGACGACGTACAACCCCAGGTCGTCGTCGACCAGGAAGGCGTCCTCGTTGACGGCGCGCTGGCGCCCTACGTCCGTCCGACCAAAGCCGATGCGCTGAAACTGCAATGGGTTTCCCTCGCCGGTCCATGTCATTGTACACGCGGGTCGCGTACCGCCAGCAAGCGTTGGTGCACGTGATCCGAGGACGGTGCGACCCGAGGGTCCGGTGTGCGCCGCGCCAAATCCCTGCTATGCCGCCTCGCCGAGCCCGAGCATGCCAGACACGACCGTCGCACAGGTTCTCCCACACGTTTCCGCGGCTATCGAACGCCGTGACATCGCAGGTGCGTTCTCGCTCTTGACTCCGTTCGCAGCACAGCTGACCGAGTCTCGCGACCTCGCACTCAGCTGGCTGACCTTGCTTCGCATCGCACCCAGTCACGAAAACCTCGCGAGCGACGCGTCCCGCATCCTCGAGCGCTGGCCCCACGACCCCGAGCTCGTGATGAACGCGTGTGACGCACTGACGCGGGCAGCGGAGCTGCAAGGCCCAGACGTGCCGCCGGAAGCCGACGGGCCGGCGCAGCGCGCAGCTGCAGCCGCCGACCGCTGCTGGAAGAAACTCAGTGCCGCTCAGCGCGGCGACCCGCGCCTCGGCGGTTACCTCGCGATGAACTGCGCGAATGCGTTGCGTCTGGCCCACCGCTACACAGACGCCGCCGAAGCATTTCGCAATGCACTCGCGACGGACGACACGAACGGCGACTGGTGGTTCAACGTCGGCTTGATGCACAAGGCCGCAGGCGACTTCGAATCCTGTCTCGCCGACAATCAGCGCGCCCGAGCGCTCGTGGGCGACGAAAAGCGCGTGCTGTGGAACATCGCGATCAGCGCGACGGCGCTGGGCAAGGGCGAGCTCGCTGCGGAAGCGATGCGCAAGCTCGGCTTCCCCGCGACCGTACAGCCGAGCGGAATGCCGTTCGTGGCAGACATGCCGTCGATGCAAGTGCGCGTCGCGACGCTCGGCTCCGGACACGGCCTGATGGGGCCGGAGCTCGACCGCAGTGTGGCGTTCGAGCTCGTGTGGGTGAGTCCGGCGAGCCCCGTGCACGGCGTGGTGCAGACGGCCACCTCGCGCGAGGGAGGGGCCGACTACGGGGACCTCGTGCTGTGGGATGGCACGCCCGTCGGCGTCTTCGAGCACGAAGGGCGGCGCGTCCCACGCTTTCCGCTTTTGCAGATTCTGCGAAAAGGCGACGAGCACCGCTTCCGTTTCGTCGCGCTGGAACAAGAAGAAGGGGACGTACTTGCGTTCGGCCAGGAGCTGCCCCAGGGAGCCATACTCTTCGCCCATCACGCGCGCATCGAGATGCTGTGCGCGCGCTGTGCGACTGGCGATCACATGCGCAAGCACGAACATCTGAAAGCCGAACCGCACCGACTCGTGTACGGCAAAATGATCGTCCCCCACGGGGCCGAATTGCCGGAGTTTCAAGCCGCATTGAAGCAGCGGCTCGCCGAACACCCTAAAGTGCAACTGGTGATGCCCGGACTCTTGGAGGCATTGGGTGCGACAGCCGAGGCCGGGAAGGCGCACCAACTCTGGCGCGGGCTCGAGCGCACTGCGCTGAAGGGTGCTGGTACTGCGGGGCGCAAGCCGGATTGAGGGCTGGGATTGAGACCGGATTGAGCATGGATGGAACCGCGCCGGAAGCTTCGAGCACCGCGAAGTCGCATCACACGTTGCGCGACTACATGCGGCCGCATCACGGGATGCTCGTGCAAGCATTCGTGCTGCTCTTGTTCACGAATGCGCTCGATAAGACGATCCCGGTATTCCTGAAGCACGCGATCGACGCGCTCGTCGGCGGCCAGCTCGCGACGGTCGCGAAGAGCGCGCTGTTCGTAGCTGCGCTCGCCCTCGGAATGGGCCTCGTCCGCACGATCTCTCGCACGCGTGCGTTCAACGTCGGCCGCGACGTGGAGTACCAACTGCGCGCGGACTTGCTCGAGCACTTGCACAAGCTCGGCCCGTCGTTCTTCCGGCGCATGCCGACCGGCGAGACGATGAGCCGCGCGATCAACGACTTGTCGCAAGTGCGCGCGATGGTCGGCTTCGGCAGCTTGAACATGCTGAACTCGAGCTTCGCGTACGCGTTTGCGCTCGCGTACATGCTGAGCATGTCACCGGCGTTGACGCTGTGGGCGATCCTGCCGTTCCCACTCTTGATCGTGATCGCGCGCGTGCTCGGCAAGTCGATGTTCCACCGCAGCCAGCAGTCGCAAGAAGCGCTCGGCTGGCTCGCTTCACGCGTCCAAGAATCCCTCGCCGGCATGCGCCTCACGCGGGCATTCGGAGCCGAAGCCGAACAAGAGCAGCTGTTCGAACACGCGAACCAAAACGCGCTCCAGAAGACGATGGCGCTCACGATCATCCGCGGCTTCACCTGGCCGCTTCTGATCGGCGTCGCTTCACTCGGCACCTTGCTCGTGTTGTGGCGCGGCACCTCGATGGTGCGCGCCGGCACGCTCACGATCGGCGAGCTGGTCGCGTTCCTGGCGTACGTCGAGTCGTTGAAGTGGCCGACGATGGGCCTCGGCTACATCCTGGCCGTCTTGCAGCGCGGTCGCGCATCGTTCAATCGCGTGCGCGAGATCCTCGAAGCACCGCCCGACGTGCTCGATGCACCCGACGCGCGGAGCCCGCAACAGCACGGTGGTTTACGAGTCACCGACCTGACCTACGCGTACGGCGACCGGCGCGTGCTCGACGAAGTCGCGTTTGCGGTTCGCGCGCGAAGCTCGCTCGCGATCGTCGGTCGAACCGGATCAGGCAAGAGCACACTTGCGGCGCTGCTCGCGCGGATCCTGCCGACGCCGAGCCAGCGCGTGTTCTTGGACGGCGACGACGTCGTCGACCTCAAGCTCCGCGAGCTTCGCAAGACGGTCGGCTACGCGCAGCAAGAGCCGTTTTTGTTCTCGGACACGATCGCGCGCAACATCGGCTACTCGCTGCCCGAGACCACGTCACCCGAAGCGCGCCGTCGCATGCGTGAAGCTGCGCTCGCGGCGTCGGTGCTGGAGGAGATCGACGAGCTTCCGGATGGTTGGGACACGCTCGTCGGCGAGCGCGGCGTGCAGCTGAGCGGTGGTCAAAAGCAGCGCATTGCGCTCGCGCGAGCACTCCTGTCCGAGCCGCGCGTGTTGATCATGGACGACCCGCTGAGCGCCGTGGACGCGAAGACCGAGGCGCAGATCCTCGACTCGATCGAAGAAGCGGGGAAGGGTCGCACGGTCATTCTCGTGACGCATCGCGTCGCCGCCGCTCAGCGCTGCGCAGATATTTTGGTGCTCGACGGTGGCCGCGTGGTCGAGCACGGGTCGCACGCCGATCTGCTGAAGAACGACGGTGCGTACGCGGAGCTCGCAGCGCGCCAACGCCTCGAACAGGAGCTGTCGACGCTGTGAACGATGTCGCAACAGCACGCGCGCGCCGCAAGCCCGCACTCGGCGGACCGCGGCCTTCGCAGCCACCAGCCGCACCTCCGGTGCGCCCGGCCGAAGAGCACACGCTCGCAGATCTCGGTCTGCTCCGCAGCTTGCTGCCGTATCTGAAACCCCACCGGCTGCTATTGGCGGCAGCGCTGCTGCTCGTGCCAGTGACTTCGCTCGCGACTTTGGTTCAACCGTACCTCGTAAAGCGCGTCGTCGACGCGGTGCTCGCCCATCCCGATCCCAACGAGTGGACGAGGATGGTCGGCCTGTTTGCGATCGCGACGGTGGTGCACTTCTGCGCCGGGTTCGTGCAGACGTACACGATGCAGCTCGCCGGCCAACGCAGCATGGCGGACTTGCGGCGGCAGGTGTTTCGCAAGGCGCAACGCATGGCCGTGAGCTACTACGACAAGACCCCGGTCGGTCGCGTGCTCACGCGCGTGACGAACGACGTCGACGCGCTCTCGGAGTTGTTTGCGTCGGGTGCGGTGATGGCCGTCGCGGACTTGGTCACTCTCACGGGCATCTTGTGCTTCATGCTCGCGCTCGACTACCGATTGACCTTGATCACGTTCCTCGTTCTGCCGCCGCTCGGCGTCGCGGTCGAGTTGATTCGCCGTCGCGCGCGCGAAGCGTTTCGCGACATTCGAGCGCGCGTCTCCGAGCTCAACACGTACTTGTCCGAGCAGGTGCAAGGCGTGCAGATCGTGCAGGCCTACGGGCGTGAGAAAGCCTCGCAGGCCGAATACGACCGGATCAACCAGGACTATCGCGGCGCGAACTACCGCGCGATCTACCTCGACGCGCTGCTCTTTTCGGTCGTCGATACGGTGTCGATCGTCTGTGTCGCGCTCGTGTTGTGGTACGCGAGCGTGCACGCTGGGATCCTGCATGGCACCGCTGGCGAAGCGGCGTACATCGGCACGGTCGTCGCGTTTTATCAGTACATTCAGCAGTTCTTCGTTCCGATCCGCGACTTGTCGACGAAGTACACGATCATTCAATCCGCGATGGCCGCAGCCGAACGCGTGTTTGCGTTCTTGAGCGACACCGAGGTCGAGCCGGAAGACGGCGCGCGGGTACCTGCAGCCGTGCGACCGAGTCGCGTGCCGAATGTGGACGTCGCGATCGAGTTCTCACACGTGCACTTCGGGTATCGGCCCGACGAATCGGTGTTGCACGACGTGAGCTTTCAGGTGAAGCGCGGCGAACACGTGGCGCTCGTCGGTGCGACCGGCGCCGGCAAGAGCACGACGATCTCACTCATCCTACGCTTGTACGAGCTCACGTCCGGCACGATCGAAGTCGACGGGCAAGACATCTACGCTCTCAGCCGCCAAGAGCTGCGACGCCTGTTCGCGGTCGTACCGCAAGACGTGTTCTTGTTCGCGGGTACGGTCGCGCAAAACGTGGCGTTCTCGGCGAACGAAGTCGACGAAACGCGCGTGCGGGACGTGCTCTCACGCGTCGGGGCGCTCGATCTCGTCGAACGCCGCCCGCTCGGCATTCACGCGCGAGTGGACGAGCGCGGCAGCAACTTCAGCGCAGGCGAGCGCCAACTTCTCGCGTTTGCGCGCGCGCTTTACCGCGATGCGCCGTTTCTGATTCTCGACGAGGCGACTGCCAACATCGACAGCGAAACCGAAGCGCGGTTGCAAGCTGCTGTCGTCGAACTCATGCGCGGTCGTACCGCGATCGTGATCGCGCATCGCTTGTCCACGATTCGCGAAGCAGACCGCATCGTCGTGTTCCATCGCGGCCGCGTCGCGGAACAGGGAACACACGCCGAGTTGCTCGCGCTCGGCGAAGTCTATGCCCACCTACATCAGATCCAGTTCGGCCACATGGAAGACATCGCCGACATCGGCTCCTCCACGTAATCCGGATTACGTGCCGCGCGGACCCATGCGACACATGTCGGATACATGTTCTCGATGTAGTTACGCGCAACTGTTGGTTTCCAAACACGCACTGTGGCGTGATCCCACTAGCCCAGGCTGTCTCGATTTCGGCTAAGCTTCCGGCGAACCGTGACGGTTTGAAGGCGGATGGCAGAACCCAGGGGGCCAGTACTCTACGGCAAGTACCAGCTGCTCGAGCAACTCGCTCGCGGTGGTATGGCCGAGGTGTTCAAAGCCAAAGCCCACGGCGTCGAGGGCTTCGAAAAAATCCTGGTGATCAAACGGATTCTGCCTGAGCTCAGCCAGAATCCGCGCTTCGTCGAGATGTTCATCAACGAAGCGAAGATCGCGGTGACGCTGTCACACGCGAACATCGTTCAGGTATTCGATCTAGGCCAAGCGCAAAACACCTACTTCATTGCCATGGAGTACGTGTCGGGAATGGACCTGGCTACGACGCTGAAGCTCGCGACGAAAGCCGGGCGTCGCTTGAGCCCGGAGCTCGCGGTGTACATCGTGAGCGAGCTCGTGAAGGGCCTCGACTACGCGCACCGGCGGCGCGATGCCGACCAGCGTCCACTGAACTTGGTGCACCGCGACGTGTCGCCGCAAAACGTGCTGCTGAGCAACGAGGGTGAGGTGAAGCTCACCGACTTCGGCATCGCGAAAGCACGTACTGTCGCGCAAGCGGTCACTGACGTGGGCATCGTGAAGGGCAAGTACGCCTACATGGCGCCCGAGCAGATCTTGGGAAAGTCCGTGGACGCGCGTGCCGACGTGTTTGCTGCAGGCGTGCTGCTGTACGAAGCGCTCGCGGGTGTGAACCCGTTTCAAACCGGCTCGAACTACGACACGTTGCAGCGCATTCGCCAGGGCGACGTCGCGCCGATCGAAACACTCGCGAACGTGCCGGCAGAAGTCGCGCGCGTCGTCGCGGGCGCGATGGCGTGGGATGCAGCGCAGCGCTACGCGAGTGCCGGTGCTCTCTACGAAGATCTGATTCAGTACCTGTACGGCACGGGGCGTCGCTTCGGTGCGAAGGATCTCGCCGACTTTTTGTCATCGCTCCGCGCGTCGAGCCAAGAAGATTCGGGTCGCGCCGGTGATGGCCTGAAAGCGACGTTCGAAGTCGAGAGCATCACGGCGTTCGAAGATCAGCTGCCGGATCGCACGCGCGTCGAGCGCGGTCGCAAGATCACCCGGGAGCCTTCGAACAAGAAGAGTCGGGAATCGACGCCACATCGCGAACGTAGCGAGTGGCGCGACGTCACTGCACTCGGGCTGCGAGTCGCCGGCAACGACGCGTTGAACGTGAAGCTGATCACGCAGATCGTGCGCCGCTTCGGCGGCAACCCCGCCGACGAAATGCCGCTGTCCGCTGCCGGCGAACACGTGCTCATCTTCTTCTTTGGCGACACGAACCCGGATGGTCGCGACGGCGAGCGTTCGGCGCAGTGTGCGCTTCGCCTCGCGCGCACCGCGACGGCCGCCGCAGCCGAAGCAGGGCATTCGACGAGCGTCGCGATGGCACTCCAAGCGGGTCGCTTGCTCGTGGACTTGTCGGGCGGACTCGTCCGCGACGAGCACGTGAATAACCTCCTGCAGCGCACGATGACGCTCGTCGAGCGTTGTGGCTCGAGCCAGATTCTCGTCGACGCCGATGCTGAAAAGTCGATGCGCAATCGCTTCCGCTTGGTGCCGGCCGGGCAACAAGCCGAAGACGCGTTCCTGCTCGCGAACGAGCGCAGCATGGCCGAGGTCTACGGCCGCTTCATCGGTCGCCGCAACGAGCTCAAGCGCATCGGTGAGTCGCTCGCCCGCGCCAGCCGCGGCGAGCTGCGAGTGCTCGGGCTGACGGGTGAAGCGGGCGCGGGTAAGACCCGGTTGATCGTCGAGACGACGCGGCGGCTCGGCCTCGCCGGTCACAACGTCGGCTTGCACGTCGCGACGCTGACGCCGCAGATGCGCGAAGTTCCGCTGTCGGCGATTCAAGCCATGTTGCGTGCGGTGCTCGGCCTCGACGAGTTCGACCCCGAAGCACTGCTCCGCGACCGCACGACGCGCTTGCGCGAGCTCGGGTTGGTATCGGCGGAGCAAGCTGCCGTCGCGGCTGCGCTCGGCATCAAGACGAGCGGCCGCCAACCGGCCAGTCTTCGGCCGCTGCGAGCGGCGCTGCTCCGCATCATTCGCAAGCTCGCGGAAGACCGCTTGACCGTGTTCGCCTGGGACGGTGCCGAGCACATGGATCCGGACTCGCAAAGCATCGTCGAAGACATGCTGCGCGCAGTCTCGGAGGCTCGCGTCGCGGTGATGCTCGGCTATCGGCCACCGTATCGACCGCGTTGGGTCGATCTCGGAAATTTCGAAGAGGTCAAGGTCGGCCCGTTGTCGGACGACGAGCTCGCGCGACTGATTGCGACGCGGCTCGGTGCGGACGAAATACCGCTCGAGTTATTGCGCGAGGTCACGACGAAGAGCGCAGGAAATCCGCTCTACGCCGAGGAATACTTGAAAGCGCTGCTCGACGCGGAAGCGATTCGCTTCGAGGACGGGCAAGTTCGCTTCAACGTCGAAGTCGTAGGCGTGCAGGTGCCGAAGACGCTGCGCGGCATCGTCGCATCGCGGATCGCGCGCCTCGATGCGATGCAGCGCTACCTGTTGCAGATCGCGGCGCTCGCGGGTGAGCGCTGGAACGGTGAGATCGTGGCGGCGGCTGCGCACGAGGATCCACGCGCGGTGAGCGATGCATTTGCTGCGCGCGACATGCAAGGCATCATCGTCCGGAGCGGGCCTCAGGAATACATGTTCGCGTACGGCCTCGCGCGTCAGGTCGTGATCGAAGGCACGACACTCGAAGCGCGGCGCGAGATCCACGGCGCGATTGCGGAGGCGATGGCCGGAATGTATCCGGATCGGCTCGACGAGCTCGCGGAGCGGCTCGCGCGACATCACCTCGAAGCCGGGCAAAACGACGAGGCGGTCGACTTTCTCGTGCGGGCGGCACAGCGGTTCGAGCGCGAGTCGGCGGTCGACGATGCGATCGCTGCGTTGCAGCGCGCGGCGGACGTGATCGCAACCATCGCGTCGCCCGACCGCGAACGCATGTTCAAGATCTACGAAGCGATCGCCGAGCTGTGCTTTCGCAATCGCGATCTCGAGCTCGGCGAGCAGATCATGCAGAAGGCGCTCAAGGCTGCCGAGAGCCACAAAGCCGACAGCTACGTAGCGCGGTTTTGCGTTTGGCGTGCGCGTATGCTCGTGAGCTCGTCGCGCATCGAAGAAGGCCGGCGCTGGCTCGATCAAGCGCAGCAGATCGCGCGGGGCTTGAACGAACCCGACCTGTCGCGCGACGTGTTCATCGCGACTGCCGATGCGGACGCGCGGAGTGGTGAGTTCGAAAAGGCCGTCGGTTCGCTGAAAGGTGCGCTCGAGCTCGCGCGCAGCGAAAAGTCGCTGGAAGCCGAGCTGCGCTGCCTGATGCCGCTCGCGCTCACCTACGCACGCATGGACGATCACGAGTCGGCGATGCAGACGCTTTCCCAAGTGAAGCGCATGGCGGAGGCACAAGGCGATGCGCTCACCGACGCGCAGGTGCTCCGGCTCGAGTCGCAGATCCACTATCACGCGCGCGATCCCGAGGCGTGTGCGCGGGCAGCGGCACGTGCGATGGAGATCGCGCGTGAAGCGAACCTGCACTACGAGACGGCTCTGAACGCGCACAACATGGGCGAAGCGTTTTTGCGCCTCGGAGACTATCGGCGCGCGTTTGCTGCGCTGCGCAGTAGCTACGAGACGGCGACCGAACATGGCTTCACGCGCTTGCAGATGTCGAACATGCGCAACCTCGGCTTCATCGACGCGACGCGCTTCAACTCGATCGAGGGTCGCGCGCGCCTACTGCAAGCGATCGACTACGCAGTCGAGCACGACTACGTCTGGGACATCATTCAAGGTCGCTATCTGCAAGCGATCGTCGACCAGTCGACGGGCGATCCCGAAGGTGCGCGCGTGGCATTGCGCGAGTGCTTGAACCTCGCGGTTCAGCACGGTCATCGCAAGTACACCGAAGACTCGGAACAGGCACTGCGGCAGCTCGAAGAAAACGTCCCAGTCGCGCTGCCACACTGAGCTCGAATCAGAAGCGCCAGTCTCCGCCGACGCCCGCGTGCGGCCCCGTGTAGTCGACCGCGTCGCAGTTGAATTCGTTGCTGGAGCAGAAGCGCGAGCGGAACAAGTGAATGCCGCCGATCGTCGCCGTGAGAAAGAACGAACCGGCGTCGCCGTTGCCGTCGAGCAACACGCGTAAGCCGATCTCGCCGAACCCCATCCCGAGTGAACCTCCGCCGCCGTTCACGACCAGCCACGAGCGGTCGCCGACGGGCAGCTGCCCGTGGACGTTGATGTCGGAGAACTCGAACTTCTGATGGAACAGGACGATATACGTGAACACCTCGAGCATGCCGCCGTCGACCGAGCCGATCCGCAACCGCTGCGCGAGCGTCGAACCGCTACCTGACTCCAGATCGAACGCTGGATCGTTGACGGTCTGGCCGCCGACACCGAGGCCGATCTCGAACAACTTCGAGTCGAACGAGGCGGTCACGATTCCAGCAGCAGCGCCGACCGCGTCTTGGCGCCCCGTACCGATCGTGAGCGGCAGGATCAGCGCTTCGACGTGAAACGGAATCTCCCAGCGATACCCGACGCGAGCTTCGAACGAAGCTCCGACGCCGAAATTGTCGACCACGATGAAGGGTCGCGCAATGAAGCCGGCGTGCCAGATGCCGCCGAGACGCGGCGGTGCGAACGCAGTCGAACTGACTGGATCGCGCGTCGGGCGAGCGACCGCGCCGACCGGAACTCGTTCGTCCACACCGAGCTGTACTTTCGTGCGCTCTAAGCCGATCACCGCTGCGTTTCCGACTGCGAGGCGCTGGTGGCGCAACGCCGAGTAGTCGTCGTCGACGCGTTCTTTCGTCGTCTGCTCGATCGACACGTGGTCGCCGGCGGTGACCCCGTGAACGCTGCCCATGTCGATGATCGCATAGCCGGGCTCGAGCTTCACCACACGCGCGTCGGCTGGGATGAAGTCCGGGGACTGCAGCTTCTTTGGCGGCGTGGGTTCCGCCGCTGATGGCTGCAGGGCAGGCAGGATGACGGGCGGCGGTCCCGCTGGAGCCGGAGCCGGTCCAGGCGGTTCGGTCGGAGCAGGCGGGGGCGTTGCCGCTGTGGGCGGCAAGCTCGAAGCGGCGGCGCCGCCGACGGCGTCAGGCGCCGCGATCAAGCCATTGCGTACCGTCGCATCGAGCGCGACTGGAGCGAGGCGCTCTGCGGACACGGTCGTGGTCTCGACCCACAGATTCCCGTCGCGCACGAAAAACCCACCGGCGTTGCCCGGCGTGGCGCGCTGATCGACGAGCTCCGCTGCGGCACGCCCGGGAGTCACGCGCGCGGTCCAAACCCCGGCTTCACCACATGCGAGGTAGCGGAGGTTGCCGCTGGTGACGATCGCCCGAAGCTCACAGCGGCGGCCTTGTGGATCGCGCTTGTCGGCGATCATCCGCGCCAGCTGTGACTCTTCTGGCTTACTCGGCGTCGCGACTGGACGAGCGCCTTCCTGACTGCTTGCCGGTACTGCCACGAGCAGGACCGCCACCCCCATCCAAGCCTGTTTGATCATGGACTTGGCTCGCTTATCACAAAGCTGTGGTGCGTGTGGAGTTCGGGGTGGGATGCGCGAGTACCCGTCGCTGATGGCGGCCGCGGACGGCGAATGCGATTGCCGGATCGGCCTCGCTATTGCCGACGCTACGCTCGCGTTCGTCGTGCACAGGCCATCCTCACGCACTCGCCCCCACGTCTTCTTCTTTACATGATGTCGCCGTATGCTAGGCCCTAACGGAAATCCACCAGGGGGCTCCGAATGCGAATCAGGACTGTCGCTGCCGTTGCGAGCGGCTTGCTCGTTAGTCTGAGTGCAGCGTGCAACTCCCTCGATAAGCCTGGCGTCGACGGGGATTCCAAAGTGGTGATCCCGACTGACACGCGCGGCGTGTCAGAAGCGCTCCATACCCTGCCTGCGATCAGCGGTGGCACTCTGAAGCTCACGGACGACGACGCGTTCGCGCTCGTCTCCGATCCAGATCGCGATCGAATCTCCATCGTAAGCCTCGGGACTACGGTTGGTGTTCCGGCGGCGGCGTCCACGGTCCGGCACATCACGCTCGAACCTGGGGACGAACCTGGTCGGATCGACTACGCGTCGGGCCGCGCCTACGTCGCGCTCCGTGGCTCGGGCGAGCTGCTCGTGCTCGATGTTGCGTCCGCGTCGGTGCTCGCGCGTACGGCCATCTGCTCTGCTCCGCGGGGACTCAAGGTTGAAGCTGGTAGCGGCATGGTGCACGTCGCGTGCGCCGAAGGTCGGCTCGTCAGCTTGAACCTCGCCGGCGACGAGATCGTGCGCGACGTTCGCTTGGACGGCGACCTTCGCGACGTGCTCGTGACGGCGGAAGGCTTGCGCGTAACGACGTTCAAGACTTCGCAGCTGCTCACGATCGATCCGAACGGTCTCGAGATCGGGCGAACCGGTCCCGAGGACTTCAACCTGACCATCGAGAAGGACGACCCGACGGCAGATAGCGCGGGCAGCGATGGGCTGATTGCGAGTGCGCTCGCGCTGCGTCCGATGAAGTCGCACATCGCGTGGCGCGCGGTCGAGGTCCAAGGGTCGGTGATGATGCTGCATCAGGCATCCGCCACCGAAGAAGTCGACATCAAGAAAGCGCGGAAGATCGAGAACGGTGCGGTGTCGTCGCCATACGGTGGCGGTGGCTCGAGTGGCGCTGCGCTCGGTTGTCAGGGTGTGGTCGTCACCTCACTGTCGTCGTTCGGCGCGGACGGTCCGCAGCGAACCGTCGCGCTCGAGGGCGGTGTTCTCGACGTCGATCTCGCAGTCTCAGTGAACCGCGACGAGATCGCGGTCGTCGAAGCTGGCACGCTGGACGCCGAAGCTCCGATTCCGGAGGTCGTGAGCGCATCGGGCGATGAAACATCGTTCAGCAGTCAGGGTATCGGTCGATTTTCCGACGGCACCTCCATCGCGACGCCTGCGAGTGGCGAGCAGTTCAAGTCCGAGAGCCGCGTCATGAAGATGTCGCTCGCCGGCTTCGCTGCCGGGTCGAACGTGCCCACGCCGAACACCCGCACGGCAGGCGTTGGCTCGTTCATGGGTTGCAACTTCCCGCGTGAGACGATCGACGTGCCAGGGCAGGCAACCGCGCTCGCGTACACCAGCAGCGGCATCCTGATCGTCCAGAGTCGCGAGCCCGCGCTGCTGACCGTCCTTGCGCCCACAGGCGTGATGAACGTAATAGACCTTCACGGTGATAGCGTACGTGATACGGGTCACGACCTATTCCACCGTAATTCCGGCGGCGGTATCGCTTGTGCTTCGTGCCACGCTGAGGGCGCGGAAGACGGGCACGTCTGGAACTTCAAGGGCCAGGGCCTTCGCCGCACGCAGGCCCTCCACGTCGGTTTGAAGGGCACGGCGCCGTTCCACTGGGCCGGTGACGAGACTGACCTCACCGCGCTGATGGAAGACGTGTTCGTCGGCCGTATGGGCGGCGTGCATCAGTCGGATGCGCGCGTTACGGCGCTCACCAAGTTCTTGTTCGCGCTCGAGCCGCCACGGGCGGGCAAAGACCTCGGCGATCCGGCTGCGATGCGCGGCAAAGCATTGTTCGAGTCTGCCGCCACGGGCTGCACGAACTGCCACACCGGCAACAAGTTCACCGACAACAAGAGCTACGACGTGGGCACCAGTCAGGGCGAGCTCCTGCAGGTCCCGTCGCTGCGGGGCGTCGGTTACCGCGCGCCGTTCATCCACACGGGTTGCGCGCACACGCTGCGCGACCGCTTCGATCCGACGTGTGGTGGCAGCAAGCACGGCAATACGGCCGCGCTGGGCACGCCGCAGGTTGACGACCTCGTCTCGTATCTCCAGACCCTGTAGCCCCGCCCAAGGCCGCTCGAGAGCACGGCGCGTTGCTTTCGCGCCGCGCTGGTCCGTGCTAGGAAGCCGGTCCGCGCGCGAGCCCGCGCCGGTTCGAGGATTTCGGCATGATCACGTTTCTTTACATCGTGTACGTGATGGTCTGCTTGTTCCTGATCCTGGTCGTGCTGTTGCAGGCCGGTAAGGGCGGGATGGGCGCAGCGTTCGGCGGTAGCAGTCAGACCGTGTTTGGCAGCTCGGGCGCAGGTAACTTCCTCACCCGGCTGACCGTGATCAGCGCCGCGTTGTTCATGATGCTGTCCGCGACGCTGACGTACGTGTCGTCGAGCGGAGAGAAATCGCTCGAGCGCGCGAGCGAACGCATCCGCGCTCGCGAGGAAGCCGCGGGCAAGACGTCGAAGGGCGCCAAGAAGGGCGCGCCCGCCAAGCCCGTGCCGGCAGCGCCGCAGAGCACGCCGGAGTCCGCGCCAGCCGAGACGGCTCCTGCCGAGAACTCGGATACGAGCGGCGAAGCGGTCGATCAGGCGCTGAAGAACTTCGACGAGCAGAAGCCCGAAGAGAAGAAGTAAGCGTAGGGACGCGATTCCAACGGCTCGCATGCGCGAGCCGTGATCGCGCAGATCACGTGGGACCGTTGAACGTTCAGGTCGCGGCGGCCGCGATCGCGAGGAACGAATCAGCGACCAGACTTGCGCCCCCGACCAACGCACCGTCGAGGTCCGGCTGACCCAGCAACGTCTTCGCGTTGTCAGGCTTCACGCTTCCGCCGTAGAGAATCCGCAGTTTCTCCGCCACCGCACCGCCCAGGATCTCGCTCACCGTTCCACGGATGCGCGCATGCATGTCCTGCGCGTCGCTCGGTTGAGCGGTCTTCCCGGTTCCGATGGCCCATACGGGCTCGTACGCGATCACGATTGGCGCCGCCGCGTCCGCGGCGATGTCTGCGAGCGCGAGCTTCACCTGACGCACGACAACAGCTTCCGCTTGGCCGCCTTCGCGCTCGGCGAGCGTTTCACCGACACATACGATCGGTGAAACACCGTACGCGAGCGCGGCGCGCGTCTTCTTGTTCACCATCACGTCGTTGTCACCGAACAGCTGACGGCGTTCGGAGTGGCCCAGGATCACGTAGCGGCAGCCCACATCTTTCAGCTGCGCCAGGCTCACTTCGCCCGTGAATGCGCCTTGGGCCTCCCAATACGCATTTTGAGCGCTGAGCACGACTTCACTGCCGCCCACGACCTGCGCGACGCGCGCGAGCGCCACGAACCCGGGCGCGACCGCGAGCTCAGCAGCGATTCCCTTCGAACCCGCGACAATTTGCTCTGCGAGCTGCGCCGACTCGGCGAGCGTTTTATGCAGCTTCCAGTTACCCGCGATGAGCGGGCGCCGTCCACTTCCAGCGGAGCTCATGACCGCACCGCTTCGATGCCGGGCATCTGCCTACCTTCGAGATACTCGAGTGAGGCACCGCCGCCGGTCGACACATGGTCGTACTTCGACGCGAGCCCTGCTTGATTCACCGCGGCGACGCTGTCGCCACCGCCTACGACCGTAAAGCCGGCGCACTCTGCACCCGCGCGCGCGATTGCCATCGTGCCCTCACTGAATGGCTTCTTCTCGAACAACCCGAGCGGGCCGTTCCAAAACAACGCCTTCGCGGAAAGAATCGTGGCGGCAAAGAGCTCGGCCGTCTTCGGGCCGATATCGAGCGCCATCTGATCTTCCGGAACGTCGTTCGAGGGAACGACGCGTCCCTCCGGAGCGTCCAGGCCCGGCGCGACCACCAGGTCCACCGGCAACAGGAGCTTCACCTTCTTGTCCTTCGCGCGCTGCATCAAGCTGCGCGCGAGCGCGAGCTTGTCGTGCTCGACGAGACTCTTGCCGAGCTGTAGGCCCTGCGCGGCGAGGAACGTGTTCGCCATCGCGCCGCCGATCAGCAGCGCATCGACGCGATCGAGCAGGACTTCGAGCACGCCGATCTTGTCGCTCACCTTCGCACCACCGAGCACGGCTACGAACGGATGCGTGTCCGCCGTGCGCATACGCTCGAGCGCCGAGATCTCCTGCTCCATCAACAAGCCGATGCCGCGTTCGCGCATCAGCTTCGGCAACGCCGACACCGACGCATGCGCTCGGTGCGCCGCACCGAACGCGTCGTTGACGTAGACGTCGGCGAGCTTCGCGAGCTCGCGCGCAAAAGCCTCGTCGTTCGCCTCTTCACCGGGATGGAAGCGGAGGTTCTCGAGCAGCGCCACCTGACGCTCGCGCAAGTCCGCGATCACCTTCGACGCCGCATCGCTGATGCAGTCGTCGGTGAGCAGGACTTCGCACTTCAACTTGGCCGCGAGAATCGCGCCCACGGGCTCGAGCGAGTACTCGGGCTTGCGTTTGCCTTTCGGCCGGCCTGCGTGCGACGCCAGGACTACTTTCGCGCCGCGGTCGAGCGCGTGTTGAATCGTTGCAAGCGTGGCATCGACGCGGCTGGTGTCCGTTACCTTGCCGTCCTCGATGGGCACGTTGAAGTCGACGCGGATGAAAGTGCGTCGGCCTTCGATCGGGAGATCTCGAATGCTTCGAATTGTACCGGCCATGGATTTGCGATCAGCCGCTCAGGAGCGGGCAGCCATGACGCGAACGAGGTCGAGCATGCGATTCGAGAAGCCCCACTCGTTGTCG
>Ga0193753_10000440_pt1 | contig 41403 bp, 36 predicted proteins | sample H1c2metaG_FD_144925 | JGI IMG/M metagenome (GOLD analysis project Ga0193753, IMG submission 144925) | Soil microbial communities from a riparian zone of the East river system, Colorado, United States - H1c2 | ecosystem: Environmental > Terrestrial > Soil > Riparian zone | place: USA: East...
TGCGCGGACGCAGCATACGACGCTGGTGGCCCCAGAACTTAAGCCCGGTGTGACGCTGTGCGCACCGCTCGAAACCCTGCCGTTCCGATCCGATTCCATCGATGCGATTCTCCTGCCGCACACGCTCGAGCTGGTCGAGGACCCGTACGCGGTACTGCGCGAAGCGGAACGCGTGCTCACCGGCGAGGGCTGTCTCATGATTTGCGGCTTCAACCCGTTTAGCGGCTGGGGCGCAAGACGCGTCTTTGGACGGTCCTTCGGCCGGCCGGCGTTTCCGCCGCACACCCAGCGCATGCTGTCGGAACGGCGATTGCGCGACTGGGTGGCGCTATTGGGCTTTGATGTGGACAGCGTGCATGGCTATTTGGGATTCCTGCCGCTCAACGGCGGTGCGGGCGAAGTTCGGCCAAAGCGTGCCCTCCGTGCCGGCGCCTACCTGCTCAAGGCACGCAAGCGCGTATCGACCCTGACCCTGGTGCGGCCGCGCAGGCGCGTGCGCCAGCGAGTTCTGGTCGGTGCCGCTGAACCGACCAACAAAGTAGGGCCATGACCGAAGTCGAAATCTTCACCGACGGCGCATGCCGCGGCAATCCGGGTCCAGGAGGGTGGGCGGCGCTCTTGGTCGCCGGCACGGAACGCAAGGAGGTCTCCGGAGCCGAAGCGGCGACCACCAACAATCGCATGGAACTCACCGCCGCGATCGAAGGCCTGGGCGCCTTGAAGCGGCGCTGTGCGGTGAAGCTGTACACCGATTCGAAGTATGTTCTGCAGGGCATCACGGAATGGCTGCCGAATTGGAAGGCGCGCGGCTGGCGCACCGCGGCGCGCGAGCCGGTCAAGAATCAAGACCTGTGGCAGCTGCTGGATGCGGCTGCGGCGAATCAGGATATTCAGTGGAATTGGGTCAAGGGGCATTCGGGACATGAGGGCAATGAATACGTGGATCAACTCGCCAACGATGCGATCGATCGCCTGTTGGGCGAGCGGTAGAATTTAAATGCGCCAAGTCGTTCTCGATACGGAAACCACCGGGCTCGAAGTCGAGCAAGCGCACCGCATCATTGAAATCGGTTGCGTAGAATTGTTCAACCGGCGCCTGACGGGCCGATCCTTCCACCAGTATTTGAACCCCGAGCGCGATATTGAGGAAGGGGCGGTTCAGGTGCACGGCTTGACGCGTGAGCGGCTGGCCAAGGAGCCGACCTTTTCGCACGTGCACGTGGAGTTCCTCGAGTTCATCCGCGATGCCGAACTGATCATTCACAACGCACCGTTCGATGTCGCATTTTTGAACGCCGAGCTTGCGCGCGTCGCCTTCGAGCACCGCGTGGCTGACCTATGCCGCGTCCTCGACACCTTGGCGCTTGCACGGCAAATGCACCCCGGGCAGCGCAACAGCTTGGATGCGCTGTGCAAACGCTATTCAGTGGACAATTCACACCGCGAGTATCACGGCGCGCTGCTCGACGCGCGCATCCTGGCCGAAGTGTATCTGGCGATGACAGGCGGGCAGGGCAGCCTCACGTTGAGCGCCGAGTCCGACACCATCCGCAGCCGTGCGCGCCAAGCCGCGCCGATGCGATCGACGAGCGACGTCCGCGTTGTCGTGATCCCGGCCACCGACGAAGAGGCGGTGGCCCACGAACACATTCTGGCACTGCTTGACAAGGCATCGTCCGGTAAAACGGTGTGGCGAACGTTGTGAAACTGCTCGTGACCGGCGCCGCCGGTTTCATCGGCTTTCACACGGCGAAGCTGCTGCTCGAGCGCGGCGACGAGGTCGTCGGTCTCGATAATCTCAATGATTACTACGATCCGACGCTTAAAATGGCGCGCTTGGAGATCTTGAAGGCCTACGAGCAGTTCGAGTTCATCAAAGCGGACCTGGCGGATCGAGCGGTAATGCAAAAAACGTTTCGCTCAGGGTTCCAGCGCGTGGTGCACCTGGGCGCGCAAGCCGGTGTGCGTTATTCCCTGGAAAACCCGCACGCCTACGTGCAGAGCAACATCGTGGGTTTTCTGGAAGTCATCGAAGGCTGCCGACACACGCAGGTCGAGCACCTGGTCTACGCGTCCACGAGTTCTGTCTACGGCGCGAACACGCAGATGCCTTTTACCGAACGCCAGGGCGTCGATCATCCGCTGACTCTGTACGCAGCCACCAAGCGATCGAACGAATTGATGGCGCACAGCTACTCATCTTTGTATGGTCTGCCGACCACGGGCCTGCGGTTTTTTACCGTGTATGGCCCGTGGGGTCGGCCGGACATGGCGCTGTTCCGATTCACCAAGAACATTCTGGCGGGACTTCCCATCGACGTTTTCAACGGGGGCCATCACCAGCGTGACTTCACGTATATCGACGACATTGTCAAAGGCGTGCTGGCCGCCGTGGACCAGGCGGCAAAGCCCGACCCGCGATGGGATTCCGATGGCCCGAATCCCAGCACCAGCAACGCCCCTTTTCGGATCTACAACATCGGCAATCAGACGCCGGTGGCACTGATGCGCTATATCGAAGTGCTCGAACGGTGTTTGGGCAAAAAGGCGCAGAAAAATCTGTTGCCGATGCAGCAGGGTGATCTGCCCGACACCTGGGCCGATGTCGAGGCCCTGGCGCGCGAAGTCGGCTATCGCCCCTCGACCGATTTGGAGCGAGGTGTGAAGCAGTTTGTCGAATGGTATCTTACCTACTATCACCCGTAATCTTCATGAGTAATCAGTCATGAGCGAACTTAACTCCGCGTTACCGGTCTGGGCGGCGGTGGCGACGCATGCCAAAGACATGGCCAAAGTGCACTTGCGCGATCTGGCCGGTTCGGACGCCCGGCGCTGGCAGCAATTGCACATCGAGCACGATACCTGGCTGCTCGACATCTCGCGCCAGCGCATTACGAACCAGAGCTTGGCTCTGCTGCTGGATTTGGCACGGGCAGTGGACCTGTCCGATCGCATTGCAGCCATGTTCAGGGGAGATCCGATCAATAGCACGGAGAAGCGCGCGGTGCTGCACACGGCGCTGCGATCGGATTTCGCCGGATCGCCGGCCATTCAAGCCGAGGTCAAGGCCTCGCGCCAAAAATTGAAGGACTATGTTGCCGCGGTGCGCGGCGGCAAGAAGCTCGGCGTCACCGGCAAGAGGTTTCGGCAGGTCGTCAATATCGGCATCGGGGGTTCGGACCTCGGGCCCTTGCTGGTATGCGATGCGTTACGAGCGGAATGGAGCGGCGACCTCACGCCGCACTTCGTGTCCAACGTCGATCGCACGCAGCTCGAGGACCTGACCCGCACGCTGGACCCGGCGGAGACCTTGGTCATTGTATGTTCGAAGACTTTCGTCACGCAGGAGACGCAGACCAACGCCAATGCCGCCAGGGCGTGGATTGTCGGTGCGCTCGGAGAGAAGGCCGCCGGTAGTCACTTCGTTGCCGTGTCGACCAATGCTGAGGCCATGGATAAGTTCGGGATTGCTTCCGATCATCGCTTCACCATGTGGGATTGGGTTGGGGGCCGCTATTCGGTTTGGTCCGCCATTGGCCTCATCGCCGAGATCGTCATCGGCAGCGAACGCTTCGAAGAATTCCTCAAGGGCGCGAGCGACATCGACAAACACTTTACGAACGCGCCTTTCGAGAAAAATTTGCCGGTGCTCATGGGGCTGCTGGGCGTGTGGAACCGCACCTTCCTGAATCTGCCCACCCTTGCAGTGCTGCCGTATGACCAGCGCCTCGCGCGCCTGCCGGCGTATCTGCAGCAGCTGGAAATGGAAAGCAACGGCAAGTCGGTTTCCTTGGAGGGACAGCACGTTAACTTCGCCACTGCGCCGATTGTGTGGGGCGAGCCCGGCTCGAACGCGCAGCATTCATTCTTTCAAATGCTGCACCAGGGTACTTTGACAGAAGCGCTCGATTTCATTGCGCCGCTGCGCGGTTCCTGGGGCGGCACCGAGGGTCAGGATCTTGCTTTGAAGAACTGCTTTGCGCAGTCCCAGGCGTTTGCCTACGGCTATACACTGCCGGAGGTCGAGGCGGATATGCGCAAAGCCGGCGTCAGCGCAGGGGAGATTGACCGTATTGGTGTCCATCGAGTACACGAAGGCAATCGCCCCAGTTCCCTGCTCATGTATCCGCAAACCACGGCGCGCGCCCTCGGCGGAATCCTAGCCTTGTACGAGCACAGCGTATTCGTGCAGGGCACCATTTGGGGCGTAAACTCCTTCGATCAATTCGGCGTCGAGTTGGGCAAGAAATTGGCGGTGGGGATCGACATGACCGGAGCCAAGTCGCCGCAAGGGACGGGCGCAGGCGGCATCGCGGCTTTGATCAACTATGTTACGACGCATCGCTAATGAAGGCACGCAAAGGCATCATTTTGGCGGGAGGCGCCGGTACACGCCTGCATCCAATCACGATGTCGCTGTCAAAACAGCTATTGCCGGTGTACGACAAGCCGATGATTTACTATCCACTGGCGACACTGATGTCGGCAGGTATTCGCGAATATCTCATCATTACGACGCCGCGCGACCAGGCGGCATTTCGCGAGCTTTTGGGGGACGGATCTCAGTGGGGTTTAGCGATCGATTATGTGGTGCAGGCTGCACCTAACGGAATCGCGCAGGCTCTGATTTTGGCAGAGCCGTTCCTGAACGGCGGGCCGTCGGCGCTGATCCTTGGCGATAATATATTTTATGGCGCGAATCTCACCGAGCTGCTGCAATCAGCTTCAAAGCGCGAGTCGGGAGCCACCGTCTTCGGCTACTACGTCCAAGATCCCGAGCGATACGGCGTGATGCAGTTCGATGCCCAAGGCAAGGTCATGGATCTGTTGGAGAAACCCGACTTGCCGCCGTCAAATTACGCCGTGACCGGGGTCTATTTTTATGATGAGAGAGCTTCCGCGTTTGCCAAAGCGCTGGCGCCATCAGCTCGGGGGGAATTGGAAATCACGGATTTGAATCGCGCCTATTTGACGAGAGGGGATCTCCACGTCGAGCGCCTCGGCCGCGGGGCCGCCTGGCTCGATACGGGAACGCACAATTCGCTGCTCGATGCCGGAGTATTCGTGCGCATCATCGAAGAGCGGCAAGGATTGAAGATCGCCTGCGTCGAGGAGATTGCCTGGCGCTCCGGGTTCATCGACTCTGCGCATCTCGTAAAACTCGCGGAGCCGTTGGCAAAAAGCGGATATGGAGAATATTTGCTGCGGATCGTTAAAGAGAACGCACAACAGTGACTGCGCGTCGATCATGAAATTTCACAGTACTCCCATCCAGGATGTGGTGTTGATCGAACCACAGGTCTTTGGAGACGCACGCGGATTTTTTCTTGAGACCTGGCAGAAAGAGAAATTCGCGGCTGCTGGCATTGATGCGGCCTTTGTGCAGGACAATCAGAGCCGATCTTCTAGATGGGCTCTGCGCGGGCTGCATTTTCAAACTGAGCATACCCAAGGAAAGCTGGTACGAGTCACCTCGGGCAGCGTGTTTGACGCTGTGGTCGATTTGCGGCGCAGCTCGCCGAGTTTCGGGAAGTGGTGGGGCGTAGATCTGTCGGCTGACAATCACCTAATGCTATGGGTGCCGCGGGGTATCGCCCATGGGATTCTGGTGACATCCGAAAGCGCGGATTTCCTATACAAGTGCTCGGATTTCTTCAGCCCGGCGCACGAGCGAACGTTGACGTGGAATGATGCCGAACTCGCGATATCGTGGCCGTTGCCGGCAGGCACCACGCCGGTACTATCCGCGAAGGACAGCAAGGGTGCCACATTCGCGGAGGTTGAGAAATTTCCATGAAAGTACTGGTCCTCGGCGGCGGACAGATTGCGCGAGCCGTGGGCGCAGGGGCCCCCGGTCAGCACCAGGTTATCGCGCGCACGCACAAAGAACTTGATATTGTCGATGAAACAGCGGTCTTACGAACACTGTCGGAGATTAAGGCGGATTGGATAGTTAATGCGGCTGCCTTCACGGCGGTGGATCTTGCCGAGGAACAACCGGGGCAGGCGCATGCCGTCAATGCCGCCGCGGTAGGTTTCCTCGCCCGCGCCTCAGCGCAGGAAGGGCGTAGGTTGCTGCATCTATCAACGGATTTTGTGTTCGACGGCAATACCAACCGCGCCTATTTGCCGACCGACAAACCCATGCCTCTGAGCATCTATGGGGCGAGTAAATTGGCTGGCGAGCACCACGTACTGGATGCGGGCGCTGCGGGAATCGTGCTGCGGACGTCGTGGGTGTACGCCGCTATCGGCAAAAATTTCGTCTTGACGATGCTGCGCCTGATGCGTGAGAAGGATGGCATCAGCGTTGTGGTCGATCAGATTGGGACGCCCACTTGGGCCGCCAGCGCGGCCGCTGCGATCTGGGGACTGATCGAGACGGCAGCGAAGGGCGGTATCTATCATTGGGCCGACCTTGGCGTGGCGAGCTGGTATGATTTCGCGATCGCCATACAAGATGAAGCACTAGCGCGAGGGTTGCTGCCTCGCGCTATTCCCATCGCTCCTATCTCCACCGCGGCCTATCCGACACGAGCTCGGCGCCCCGCCTTTAGCGTTCTGGATACTGCCTCTACGCGAGCCTCGATCGACGTGCCGGCTCAGCATTGGCGGCACAACTTAAGGGCTATGCTCGATGAACTTCGAACCGCGTAATCTGTTCGTAACCGGGGGCGCCGGGTTCATCGGCTCGAACTTCGTCCACCATTGGCTCGCAAATTCGACCACGGGGCACGTTGTCGTTTACGACGCGCTGACTTATGCCGGCAACATTGAGAACCTTTCAGGCCTCAAAGACGATCCGCGGTACTCGTTCGTTCGCGGCGATATTTGCGATGAAGCGACTGTGCGGGCGCTGCTGCTGCAAAATGAAATTGACACGATCGCGCATTTTGCTGCGGAATCGCATGTGGATCGATCAATACTCGGACCTCATGACTTCATACGAACCAATGTAGTGGGAACCCATGCGTTGCTCGAGGCCGCCAAGGCATTGTGGATAGATCAAAAGACCGTGCCCGCACACCGTTTCCATCATGTGTCCACCGATGAAGTCTATGGTTCACTGGGCCCGAATGATCCGCCTTTCCGCGAGGAAAGCGCTTATGCGCCGAACTCGCCTTATTCCGCGAGCAAAGCGGCGTCGGATCACCTGGTGCGTGCCTATCATGAGACCTATGGGCTCCGCACAACGGTCACCAACTGTTCGAACAACTACGGGCCGTATCATTTTCCGGAGAAACTAATTCCATTAACCATCGTCAATATCTTGCTCGGCAAGGACTTGCCGGTATATGGAGATGGATTGCAGATTCGCGATTGGCTGCACGTTGAGGATCACTGCGCGGCAATTGCACTTACGCTCAAAAAAGGGCAGCCGGGTGAGATTTATAACATCGGTGGCAATAGTGAAACAACCAATATCCAAGTAGTGCACACCCTATGTCAGCTGGTAGATGAGCGACTAAAGGCCAAACCGTCATATCGGAACTCCTTTCCTGCGTCGCCGATCTTCAATGAAGCGCAGGCTTTACAGCTGATTTCTCATGTTCGCGACCGGCCAGGCCACGATCGCAGGTACGCTATCAACTACTCAAAAGCGGCGTGCAATTTGGGTTATTCGCCGGCACGCGATCTTAATACTGGCCTCGCTTCCACCGTAGACTGGTATCTGCGACACGTGAAATGGTGGCAGGATCTCCTGGGTCGCGATTACTCCCACTGGCTTAAAAAAAACTATGGTGCCTAGGGTACCAGCGCCAATCGCACCCCTGACTGCATGGTTGCCGCCATCGGCAGGATCAGGATTTCGCACTTTAGTATACAATTTGACGCTAAGGGTCTGTTGTTCCACCAAATGATTCTCGATAAGGTCAGTCAGAAAAGATGAGTGTTGTTCCTTACGCGGCCTTCAAAAGGCTGGCCGGCTCCTTTGGCGCTGCGATTGCGCTGATTTTTATTGTTACGGCGGCTGGGGGTCAGACTCCTGCTCCCAGTCAAGATCAGTTGAATATTTTCAAAAGCCTGACTCAAGAGCAGCAAGACGCGCTAATGCAAAGTGTGTTGGGCAAAGGCGATGGCACGAATAAAAAGCGTGACTCCGAACTCGAATCACCTGAGACGGTGGAGAAGAGGAACGATCGCACTGGCTCGTCAGGCAGCGAAACCAAGAACGATAAAACGGTAGACGGACGTACTTTGCGCAAATCGGACGAGGATCCAGAGCTGCGCGCAGACGACTATGTGCTGATCGACCTGACGCCGGCGGAGCTCGACAAAGACGGCAATCTGATTGTTCACAGCAAGGGCGCGGCAAGTGGATCCACGTCTCCCAGCGCGGCCTCCGCACTCAGCGGCGCTGAATCCGGAAAGGACAAGGACAACAAAGGTACCTCTAACCCCGATTTTGGCCGCTTGCAGGTCGAACCGCGGATAAAAACCGACGAACAAATCAATCGGTCAAATGCACTCAGGGATCGAATCCTCAAAGGCAACCCCTACAAATTGAATCGCTTTGGAGTGCTTGAGATTCCCGGGCTGCCTTCGATACCACTTGCCGGCCTCACCGCGGATGAGGCGACTAGGCGGCTTAGCGCTGATCCTGATCTACGTGACTACACAGTCAAGGTGACATTGTTGAGGCTGGAGCCGCAGGAGGATCAGGGCGCCAAGCCATTTGGGTACGATTTGTTCCAGGGTGCCCCGAGCACGTTTGCGCCGGTCAAAGACATTCAAGTGCCTATCGACTACGTCGTCGGACCCGGCGATACATTCAATATTCAGCTCTACGGTAACGAAACGGGGTCCTATTTATTGACGGTCGGCCGGGATGGTCGGATCAAATTTCCAAAACTCGGACCCATCTCGGTGAGCGGCATGGGGTTTGACGCGGCTCGAGCCGCACTCGAACACCGTGTTTCCCAGCAGCTGATCGGCACGCAGGTCAGCGTGACAATGGGCGATCTAAGGTCTATTCGGGTTTTTGTCTTGGGCGAAGCCGAGAAGCCGGGCTCGTATACAGTGAGCGGGCTGTCTACCATGACCAACGCGCTGTTCGTCAGCGGCGGCGTCAAGACCATCGGTTCGCTGCGCAACATACAGCTGATGCGAAACGGCCATATGGTTTCGGTGCTCGATCTTTATGATTTGTTGTTGCGCGGGGATACCAGCGGCGATCGTCAATTGGTGCCGGGGGACGTAATCTTCATTCCGCCCATTGGTGTCACGGCCACGGTTTATGGCGACGTGAGACGGCCGGCCATCTACGAGTTAAAGAAGGAAAAGACGGCGGAACAGCTGGTCGAGATCGCAGGCGGTCTATCGCCTGATGCGGATGCCGGGCTTGCGCAACTGGAGCGCATTCAGTCGTCGCGATTGCGCGAAATGCGAAATATCGATCTCAATTCGAGCGCCGGCCGTAATACGGAAGTCTTCAACGGCGACAAGCTACGCGTCCCTGCGATCCGTCCCACCCTCGAAAACTCCGTGGAGCTGTCCGGTTACGTCTTCCGCCCCGGAGCCTTTCAATACCGAGCAGGCTTAAGGCTCACGGATGTTTTGGGAAGTTTTGATGAACTTCGCCCAAGCGCGGACCGACATTACGTGTTGATTCGTCGTGTTGTTGCGCCCGATCAAAGGATCGACGTGATATCTGCGGATCTTGAACGCGCGCTCAGCGCACGCGGATCGGCGGCCGATCCCGAATTGCAACCGCGCGACCGCATTATCGTGTTCGATTTGAGTGCCAACCGCGGGCGCACGGTGGCTCCAATCATTGAGGAGCTTAAGTTGCAAGCATCGGCGACCAACCCTTCGCATTTGGTCGTCATCACCGGTGATATTAGAGCGCCAGGCGCTTACCCCCTGGAGGCCTCAATGCACGTCAGCGACTTAATCCGCGCAGGAGGCAGTCTCGAGGATTCGGGGTACATCGGTGAAGCCGAATTGAACCGCTATGAAGTGATTGATGGGAAAGAGCGGCAGACCGAGCTGCTGAAGGTGAATCTCGCCGCCATACGTCACCGCGAACCGGGAGCGGATCTCGATCTCAGGCCTTACGACATGCTGTTGATCAAGAAAACCCCGCTGTGGGAGGTACCGGGATCCATCGTGCTTAATGGCGAGGTACGGCATCCCGGCCGATATCCGATCCACCACGGCGAAACGCTTTCGTCTGTTTTGCAACGCGCGGGCGGATTTACAGATATCGCCTTCGGCGAGGGCGCCGTATTCATTCGCGATGAGCTAAAGAAGCGCGAAAAGGAGCAATTGGAAACGCTGGGCAATCGCCTGCAAAGCGATCTTGCGGCGCTTTCGCTCCAGGCAGTTACTACGAGCGCAGCGACGAATGGCGGGGGGGGCGGCAGTGCGAGCCAGGCGTTGGCCATCGGTCAGCAATTGATCGAGCAACTCCGCAACACCAAGCCCGTCGGCCGATTGGTGATAGATCTCCATCAAGTAGTCAACGGTCACGCCGGCGGCGCGGACGACGTGCTCTTGCGCAACGGCGATATGCTGCTCATCCCCAAAAAGACCCAAGAGATCACGATACTGGGTGAGGTGCAAAGCCCGACGTCCCACATTTATCGTGCGGGTCTCACGAGGGACGATTATATTGCCAAGAGCGGCGGAACCACGCAGAAGGCTGATCGCAAGCGCATTTATATTGTGCGCGCTAATGGCGATGTCGTGTCGGGAGAGCGATCGGGATGGTTTAGGCGATCGCAGTCGGTCGACATACGCCCTGGGGACACCATAGTCGTGCCACTTAACACAGAGAGGGTGGCGGCATTGCCGCTGTGGACGTCTGTTACCACCATCATTTATAACCTGGCCATCGCGTTGTTGGCGATTCATAGCGTACAGCCATGACCCCTTGGAACGTAAAGACTTCTCTAAATGAGTGAAGAACCCCCTAGAAACAAGCCGGCAGACGAGATAGAACTTAGAGAAGTATTTCTGACATTCTGGCGTGGCAAGTGGCTGATCGTGACAGTGAGCCTAGGACTTGCGATTGTTGGGGGACTCGCCTCGCGAATCGCTCCAAAGTCATACGTGGTTTCCTCTATCGTAGTCTCAGTATCGACAACTTCCAGCGGTGGCGCGCTGGGGGGGCTCGGCGCTCTAGCGTCTCAATTTGGCGGCTTAGCGTCATTGGCAGGAGTCTCAGTCCCCGGCGACTCAAGGAAATCCGAATCTATCGCCGTGCTGCAATCCGAATTGATTACCGAGAGATACATTCAAGAGAACAATCTGTTGCCGATTATTTTTCACAAGAGATGGAATGCTGATCTCGGCAAGTGGAAAGATGCGAACACCAAAAAGATCCCCACATTATGGGATGCGAATGACTACTTTAAGAAGCGCATCAGGGCCGTGTCTACCGATACGAAGACAGGTCTTACGACAATGTCGATTACCTGGAGCGATCCGAAAGTCGCAGCAGAATGGGCAAATGGTCTAATTAAGCTTACGAACGAGTACTTGCGCGCTAAGGCAATTCGCGAATCGGACGCAAATATGGCCTACTTGAATGCGCAAATACTGAAGACGGATGTTGTAGCCATGAAGCAAGGAATTTACAGCATGCTTCAAGGCGAGCTCAACAAGGCCATGATGGCTGAGGGGACTGAAGAATTCGCACTTAGAACTATTGATCCAGCTGTGGCGCCGAATAGACCGGCTTCGCCTCAGCCTACGATCTGGACTCTCTTCGGTTTGTTCGTTGGCTTACTTCTTTCGTCAGTTTTCGTGTACTACCGGCCACCGCGTCGTTAGCGCATTTTGGCGCCCTAAGCAGGGGCAAGGAGCTAAGAGTGCGGCATTTGTGCCACTCATATTTTGGGGCTAGAGCGTATCCATGCTTGAATCTAAGTCGATATTGGTAACGGGCGGCACAGGATCCTTTGGCAAGGCATTTGTCAAAACCGTCCTTAAACGCTATCCGGGAATACGCCGCCTTGTGGTGTATTCGAGAGATGAACTCAAACAGTCCGAAATGTGCGAGGAATTATCCAGTATTAAACATCCGGGTCTAAGATATTTTATAGGCGATATAAGGGACGAAGCACGATTACGCCGTGCTCTCGAAGGAATTGATATAGTCATCCACGCAGCCGCACTAAAGCAAGTGCCTGCGGCTGAATACAACCCATTCGAATGCATCAAGACAAATGTATTGGGTGCGCAAAACTTAATTGAAGCTTGCTTGGATTCCAGCGTGCAGAGAGTTATTGCGCTTTCCACCGACAAGGCGGCGGCACCGATAAACCTGTACGGAGCGACCAAACTTTGCTCCGACAAGCTTTTTGTTGCGGCCAACAATATAAAGGGCAAGCGCGATATTCGCTTTAGTGTTGTTCGCTACGGCAATGTGATGGGGAGTCGTGGGTCTGTAATTCCGTTTTTTTTAAGGAGACGCCGAAGTGGGGTCCTCCCAATCACCGATTTGCGCATGACGCGATTCAATATTTCGTTGCAGGACGGCGTGGAGATGGTTCTATGGTCTGTCGAGAATGCGTGGGGCGGCGAGATTCTTGTGCCAAAAATCCCCTCTTACCGTATCGTTGATGTTGCCACTGCAATCGACCCAAATTGTGAACAGATTGTAATGGGTGTGCGTCCAGGAGAAAAAATTCACGAGGAAATGATAACGACGAGTGACAGTTTCAATACAGTCGACATCGGAAAGTACTACTCGATACTGCCATCGACTGGCGCGTATTCGATCGAAGACTATTGCGCGGCTCTGAAAGGCACGGTGGTGGAACCGGGTTTTGCCTACAGCAGTGGCACCAATTCAAAATTTCTTAGTGTTGAGCAGCTCCGTCTTCTGATAGCCGAGCATGTGCAAGCCGGTGAGTCGCTCTAGGGTGCAACTTGGAATTTATTCCCTATAGCTGTCAAAACATCGTCCAAGAGGATATCGATGCTGTTTGCAAGATTCTCCGGTCTGAATACCTGACCCAGGGCCCTACGGTAGCTGCGTTTGAGCAAAGTTTCGCGCGGCGACATGAAGCGGCCCACGGCGTCGCCGTGTGCAACGCTACGGCCGGCTTACATGTTGCGCTGCTCGGACTTGGGGTTGGCCCGGGCTCAACGGTTTGGACATCTCCGATCAGTTTTGTGGCATCCGCGAACAGCGCTCTGTATTGCGGTGCAAATGTCGATTTTGTGGATATCGATTGTGCGACAAGAAATATGTCAATCGACGCACTGCGCGAGAAGCTGCGTCATGCGGCTGACGTTGACCAACTACCGGCTGTTGTCATGCCCGTGGATTTCAGCGGCCTCCCCTCCGATTTGCGAGAGATTCGCGAATTAGCTGATAAGTACAAATTTCGCATTCTTGAAGATGCCTCCCACGCAACCGGAGCGACTTATCGCGGAAATCCTGTAGGCAGTAAATTTGCAGACGCAACGGTTTTTAGCTTCCACGCGGTGAAAATTGTCACTACGGGGGAGGGCGGCATGGTGGTCACGAATGATGAAGCGCTGGCCTTTCAGCTAAGGCAATTGCGTTCTCACGGAATCACGAGGCTTCCTGAAGAAATGGAGCAGAATCCGCCGGGACCCTGGTACTACGAACAGCGTGTACTTGGATACAACTATCGAATTACTGACCTGCAGGCTGCTTTAGGCATATCTCAGCTACAACGTCTGGATGATCTGCATTGCGCGCGCCAAATTCTTGCAAATCGCTATGAAGAGCTGTTGATAGATCTTCCTCTTTTGCTGCCTGTGCGTCTCAGTGAGCGGGTGAGCGCTTGGCACCTTTATGCCGTGGAGATTGACGACATCAAGACCGACAAAGCGCGCGAAGAAGTTTTCGGCTATCTACGAAATGCGCAAATTGGAGTGAACGTACACTATATTCCTATCCACATGCAGCCATATTATCGAAAGCTAGGGTTTCGCAGCGGCGACTTTCCGGCAAGCGAGCGATACTACCGGCGTGCGATTTCCATACCGCTATTCCCCGCAATGACGGAAACGCAGCAGCAACGTGTCGCCGATACGCTTCGCGACGCGCTCTGCCGCTGAAGTTTCGTTTAATAGCCAGACTATGCGACTTTCATTGGGTACGGTTCAATTTGGTTTGCCGTACGGTATCGCCAGCAAGGCGCCAGTACTCCCGGATGATGATATACGCGAGATTTTGGACTTTGCATTTAGGCAGGGAATACAAACGCTTGATACAGCTCCTGCGTACGGCGATATAGAATGCCGGTTGAGTTCCCTGTGTGAGGGGTTTGAGTTTCGAATAGTCTCCAAGATTCCGCCGCTTCCGGTTGAATTGGACGACGAGGCGGCAGCTCAGTGGGCTGTTAATTCCGCTCGCACCTCGCAGACTCGCCTTGGGAATAAGCTTTGCGCTCTTCTGTTTCATCGAGCGGAGGATTTGCTGGGGTCAAGAGGTGATGCAGTCTCGAAGGCGGTCGGACAGTGGGCGACAACTCAAGGTGTTTCAATCGGCGCGTCTGGATATGATGCTGGCGTCGTGCGGTTGCTATTCGAAATGCATCGAATTTCAGTCGCGCAACTCCCAGGAAATGCACTCGATCAGCGGATTGACCGGGTATTGGAGAAGATTGAGCCGAAACCTGAGTTGTTTTTGCGATCTGCGTTTCTTCAAGGCCTTTTACTCCTGCCGATTGAAGATGCTGTAAGAAGGGTGCCTGCTGCCAAGTTCGCGCTACAGCAGTGGAGCCAGTGGCTGACAAATCGTGGAATGTCGCCTATTCACGGGGCACTATCCATAGTCAGGGCGTTCTCTGACGTTGCCAGTTGTGTGGTTGGTGTTGACAACAAAAGTCACCTTGAAGAAATTATGGATGAGTGGCAAATCGTGAAACCGATCAGCGCCAGGGAATTGTCGTGCAGTGATCTTCAAACTATTGATCCGCGACTGTGGGGCGTCCTGAAACAATGAAATGCGTGGCAATCATTCAAGCAAGAACATCTAGCTCTCGACTACCCGGAAAAGTGCTGGAACCGCTGAACGGTGTTCCGATGATAGTATTTATGCTGCGGCGAGTTGCGCGGGCGAGGAAACTGAGTCATCTCTTAGTCGCAACAAGCGTGGATAATTCAGACGACGTGCTTGCACGAGTAGTTGCTGAACATGGCTTTGAGTGTTATCGGGGCGATTTGTCTGACGTTCTGGGCCGCTACCATGCTGCTGCGAAGTTAAGTGCAGCTGATATCATTGTGCGCTTGACGGGCGATTGTCCGCTAATAGATGCCGACCTAATTGATCGCTGTATTTCCACGCTGCTCGACGGAAATTTAGACTACGTGTCGAATGCTGACCCGCCGACGTTTCCAGATGGCTTGGACGTTGAAGCCTTTACTAAGGATGCGCTTTCGAAGGCGCACGAATGCACGCAATTGCCAAGCGATCGCGAGCATGTCACGCCGTATATCCGCCGCACAAAGGCATTATTTCGCCAGGCGAACTTGCGCTCGTCCATTGATCTGTCCGCGCTTCGGTGGACTGTCGATCATGCTGACGATCTTGAGTTTGTGAGAGCGCTACTTCGGACGGTTCCTTGCGATGATATCACCCGCGCCGACCGTTTCAACTTTTTGCGCCATGAATCGATTCATGGCGCAAACTTTCCCAGAAACCCGCATGTTCGCAACGAGCGATTCAGTGATAGTTCAACAACAGTCGAATGAAGTCTAGAGACAATTTGTGAATAGAGATACGTTTCAGCGAGATACCTTCAGCGAAATTGAAGGCGACAAATATTTTGAGCGCAACAGGAAGGGTCTCGGAGAAATGTCTCCGGGGAAGAGGCTGGTTATCGAGAGAATCGCGCACCACCTGGAGTCTACAAAGACAACTCGCGTGCTTGAAATTGGCTGCGCCTCCGGCGGCAATTTGGCTGCGCTAAATAGCCTGAGGCCGATTGATGGATTTGGAATCGAGCCTTCGCGAGATGCCGTACGGGTAGGCAATGAGAACTTTCCGCATTTTAATCTTCAGGTTGGGACAGCTGACGGCTTGCCGTTTGACGATGGAAGCATGGAACTGGTGTGGTTTGCCTTTTGCCTATATCTAGTAGATCGCCCATTATTGCATCGAGCTGTCGCGGAGGCGGATCGGGTGCTCAAGGACGGCGGTATCATCGCGATACACGATTTTGACCCCGATGTGCCTTGCGTACGGTCGTATAGTCATCACCGGGGCGTAAGTTCCTACAAGATGAATTACTCGAACCTATTTCTTTGTGACCCTGCTTATACGCTTGTCGAAAAGCTTAGTTTTACTCATGCGAATGTTGAGTGGACCAGTGATGCGCAGCAGCGTTTGGCGTTCTGGCTTTGTCGCAAGAATATGGCGCTTGCCTATAGGCAGGAATAGAGCACGTTGATGCGCGCAAATGAAGGTCACCTTCAGCAGCAAGCGACTTTGCTTGCAGACAGGCGCTCGCTTTGCACAGTCGTTTTTGGGGGTTATCTATGAAAAAATGGCAGTTGAATCGCGACCAGCACACTGGGCTCGCTAGCGGGCAGGAGCTATGGCAACGCGCGAAGCAGGTAATCCCCGGCGGCAACATGCTGCTGTCGAAGCGTGCCGAGATGTTCCTACCAAATCAATGGCCAGCCTATTTCAGTAGGGCCAAAGGGTGCAAGGTATGGGACTTGGACGGGAACGAGTACATTGACATGTCGATTATGGGCATCGGCACAAACACGCTCGGTTACGGTCATCCAGACGTTGATATGGCAGTGCGCGGGACAATAGAAGCCGGAAACATGTCTACGCTTAATTGCCCCGAAGAGGTCTACTTAGCCGAAAGGCTAATTGAGCTTCATCCCTGGGCGCACATGGCGCGCTTTGCGCGCTCGGGCGGTGAGGCTAATGCCATCGGTGTGCGAATTGCGCGAGCGGCCAGCGGGAAGGACAAGGTGGCGATCTGCGGTTACCACGGTTGGCATGACTGGTATCTTGCGGCCAATCTGGGCGACGACACCAATCTCGCCGGTCATTTGCTTCCTGGTCTTGAACCAAACGGCGTGCCGCAAGAGCTGCGCGGCACGGTGTTGCCTTTTAATTACAACCGCATCGATGAACTCGTTGCGCTGACCGATGTGCACGACATTGGCGTGATAATGATGGAGGTTTCGCGCAATCTTGGGCCGACGGACGGGTTTTTGCAGAAAGTTCGGCAATTGGCGACCCAGCGTGGAATTGTGCTCATATTTGACGAGTGCACCTCAGGATTCCGTCAGACGTATGGCGGTCTGCACACGCTCTATGGCGTGGAACCCGACATGGCAATGTTTGGCAAGGCTTTGGGCAACGGTTACGCCATTACAGCGACGATTGGCCGTCGCGAAGTAATGGAAGCTGCGCAAACGTCGTTTATCAGTAGTACTTTTTGGACAGAGCGGATTGGCCCGACCGCTGCATTAAAGACGCTGGAAGTAATGGAGAGAATCCGATCTTGGGAGCAGATCACCAATATCGGAAGAGAGATCACCGGTCAATGGCAAAAGCTTGCGGATAGTCACGGGCTTGCGATCACTACCGGTGGGTTGCCTGCGCTCACGACGTTCTCGATCAACAGCCCAAATGCTCTGGCGTACAAAACGCTCGTCACTCAGGAAATGCTTGCTAAGGGCTATTTGGCGGGTACAAGCGTTTACGTATGCACCGAACACACCTCGGAGACCGTGCAAAGGTATTTGGAGGCGCTAAATCAAGTGTTCGCCCTAATCAAAGAGTGCGAAAACGGTCGCGACGTATACGGGTTACTACGAGGGCCAGTCTGTCATGCTGGATTTAAACGATTAAATTGAAGTCCGCAAATGCATGTTTTCTTCCGCGCTGACGCGTCCTCGAGGATCGGCGCTGGACATGTCGTTCGCTGCTTGACATTAGCCGATTCCCTTGCATATCGCGGAGCGCAAACTTGTTTCATCTGCCGCCCGCTGCCGGATGCACTCGCTAAGCGAGTCCGTTCACATGGGCATGAGCTGATCCAGTTACCTGCCACGGATCTGGACGACTCTACGTCAGAGCAGCACCTAGCCATCCAAGGCGAGGACGCGAAGCAGACGAGGTACGCGCTGAGCCACAGGCGCTGTGACTGGCTGATCGTCGACCATTACTCATTGGACGATCACTGGGAGCGCGCATTCAGGGATGTTGCACCTTCAATACTTGTCATCGACGATCTGGCAAACAGGCAGCATGAATGCGATCTGCTGCTCGATCAGAACTACTACGCTGACCTGGCAACCAGATACGATGGATTGCTACCGCCGCATACTCGGCGGCTGCTTGGCCCCACGTACGCGTTGCTGCGCCCCCAGTTTGCAGCGGCTCGCGCGAATCCCGCTGTGGCGCAAGCGGATAGGTTATTCGTCTCGTTGGGCGCAACGGACCCGTTCGGGGTGTGCCTCAAGGTTGTGGCCTCGCTTCGCACACTGGCTTACAACGCTCTCGGGGCGGACATTGTGGTGGGTGCGGATCATGAGCAGCGAATCGAAACGGTCGCCGCTGCAGACGGAATTACCGGTATTAGAGTGCACGGATTCATCGATGAAATCGCCGCCGTCATGACGCGCTGCACAGTGGCTGTCGGCGCCGCAGGTGGTTCGACCTGGGAACGATGCGCAATCGGCCTGCCGTCGATCGTCGTCATTACCGCTGACAATCAGCGAAAAATGGCTATCGACCTCGCCCAGACCGGTGTCATCCTAAATCTCGGCGAAGCGGCGGCCGTTTCGGTGAATGCGCTCGCCAATGCGATTGATGAGCTGATTGGCGACCCGGTACGGCGCTCAAGGATGCGCCTCAGTGCAATGAATCTCGTGGATGGACAAGGTGCGCAGCGAGTAACCGACTGCATCATGGAGATGGCGCGATGTACAAACTAAGTCCGATGTCGCATTCAGACTTGGATCTTGTGTTGACATGGCGCAATGACCCGAGAGTTCGAAACAACATGTATACGAACCATATTATTACGGAGGAGGAGCATCGAAGTTGGTTCGAAAAAGCGTCGCGAGATCCGTCCAAACGTCTGCTTATGTGCCTCGACGAATCGGATGAGCCGGTCGGTGTGATCGCGTTCTCGGATATAGATCAGGCGCACAAACGGGCTACATGGGCATTCTATTCGGGCGAGTCTTCGCGCCGCGGCGTAGGATCTGAAATGGAGCGATTGGCGCTGGACTTCGCGTTCGAGAACCTAGGGCTGGAGAAGCTCAATTGCGAAGTAATCAGTTTCAATATGCCGGTCATCGAATTTCACCGCAAGTATGGGTTCCGCGTTGAGGGTATCTTCCGCGATCAATACAGCCGCGACGGCGCGACGTATGATGTGTATCGGTTGGCGCATTTTAGGAAGGTATGGCTTGAGCATGTCAGGCCTGCACTTGCGCGGTCTCGGGATGGTCAAATATCTTTATTCAGGCCAGGGGCTTCTCATCGCGAGCAGGTGACCATTGGGCGGGAATTGGTCAATCGCTTTGCCGAAATTAGCGGCGACAGCAATTCCGTACACTTGGACGATCAAGCTGCCCGTGCTGCCGGTTTCCAAGGCGTTCTCGCCCATGGCATCCTTGTCGCCGCGGGATTCTCGCGCATCCTTGGCACGATTTTCCCGGGACCAGGAACAGTTTATTTAGCACAATCGCTGCAATTCCTACGTCCTGTGTATCCGGATACTCAAATTGAGTACCTTTTACGCGTCGTCTCGGTAACTGGCAGACGCGCAACTTTGACGACGACAGTGTCTACTTCCGATGGCGAAATCGCTGTAACGGGAGAAGCGGAAGTGCTATTACCAAAGACGGAGGCCCAATGAGTAGAGATTTCCAGATCGCAAGTCGGTCGGTGGGCAGTAGTAACGTGCCGCTCATCATCGCGGAGATGTCTGGTAACCACAATCAGTCGCTGGAGCGCGCACTGGAAATTGTGAAGGCGGCTGCAGAGGCTGGTGCGCATGCAATCAAGCTGCAAACGTATAGAGCGGACACCATAACCTTGGATCTCAAGAAGGCGGAATTTGTTATTACGGACGAGCAGAGTCTTTGGAAGGGCCAGAATCTTCACGAACTGTACAACAAAGCCTGCACGCCGTGGGAATGGCATGCTCCAATTATGAATCGAGCAAAAGAGCTCGGAATACTTTGCTTCAGTTCGCCATTCGATGAGACGGCAGTAGACTTCCTGGAGGAATTGGACGTACCTGCCTATAAAATTGCCTCGTTTGAAATCGTGCATTTGCCTCTCATCCGCAAGGCGGCCGCCACAGGGAAGCCGATGATTATCTCAACCGGCATGGCGACGCTTGCCGAAATCGATGACGCCGTGACGGCGGCTCGGTCATCGGGCTGCCGCGATTTAGTTCTCTTGAAATGCACGAGTACGTATCCGGCAACGCCAGAGAACACCAACGTGCTTACGATTCCCCACATGCGAGCGGTTTTTGACTGTGAAGTCGGGCTGTCCGATCACACGATGGGGGTGGGTGTCGCTGTGGCCGCTGTAGCTCATGGTGCCGCGGTTATTGAAAAGCACTTCACCTTGCGCCGTGCGGATGGGGGGGTTGACAGCAGTTTCTCCCTCGAGCCTGCCGAGTTGAATTCCTTGGTTATTGAGACCGAACGAGCCTGGCAGTCTCTTGGTGCGGTGACATTTGGAGCTACGCAGGCTGAGAAAGCGTCTCTTGCATTTAGAAGATCGATCTATATTGCTGAAGATGTCCACATTGGAGAAGAGTTGACGGCAACAAATTTGCGATGCGTTCGGCCTGGTATGGGATTATCGCCAAAATACTACGATATTTTGTTGGGGCGCCGCGTAAATCGCGATGTAAGAAAGGGCACTCCAATGAACTGGGATCTGCTCGGTTGATCACCGGGAACAAGTCATGCGAATAGGATTTAGCAGCATATATTCCTGGCGTCCCCACGTGGAGCATATGCATTTTCTCGCTACCCTGGTCAGGCAGGGCGGCCAGGAGACTCGGTTTTTAACGTGCGACTCTGACCTGTCGACTTGTTATGGACGCGAACTGCGACCGGAGCGGTCGGCGTGGGCGCACTGCGCACGTTGCCGCATCGGCGGCGTCCGCTCTTACGAGAGTCGAAATGTATCTTCAATTGGTGCCCTAACATCCGACTGCGGTACCGCGACAGCCGATGCGAGTTCTTGGGCGCTCTCGAGCGCGAGCACATTGGGGCGTTTTGAATCGGATGCGGATTTTTCCAGCGATGAGTTTCGCTATTTCGCGTCGCGCCTTGCGCCCGTGGCGGGTGCTGCTTACGTGGCCGCCAAGCGTTGGATTGAGAAGGAACGACTCGACGCGATATTTTTGTTCAACGGGCGTATGGATGCTACTCGAGGGATCCTGGAGGCCGCACGGGCGACCGGCATTCGATGCATTACCTTTGAAAGAACTTGGTTTGGTGACGGGCTGAGTCTGACGCCTGACGAGAACTGTTTGGGACTGAGCGAGACCAACAGGTTGGTCGGCGAGTGGCGTGATCGAGTCTTGACACGTGCGCAAGCTTTGCGCGCGGCAAAGCACGTCGCGTTGCGATTCTTGCGCCGCAACAATAAAGAATGGCGCGCATATAACATTGGCGCAAAAATGGCTCCTTGGCCGGTCGCACAAGCGCGAAGGCGCATACTTCTTACGCCAACAAGTCGCAATGAGATTTGGGGTCACCCTGACTGGCGGGCAGCTTGGCCCGAACCGACCGCTGCTTTCGACGGCATTATGGCTCGACTACAACTGCGGCCGGAGGACGTTGTGCTGCGTTGTCATCCGAATTGGGGAGAAAAGATAGGCCACAAGTTAGGAGATTCTTCAGAGGCTTATTATACGGCGTGGGCTAAATCCCGCGGCATTCATACAATCGCAAGCCGCGATGTCACCAGCACTCTTGGTCTGATTGAGCACGCCGACGCGATTGTGGTAGGCGGCGGCAGTGCTGCGTTGGAGGCTGCGATCATCGGCAAACAAGTCATCGCAATTGCGCCGTCCATATACCAGTCGGCGGGTTTCGAAAGCGCTGCTTATTCGTGCGATCAACTTGACACACTCACTCTCAACGTCGATGAGGAAACGTGCAATCGCGCAAGAACTGCCGCACAAATATCGAAGCTTGCGCTACGCTTTTGCTACACGATGGTATATCGAGTAGCTCAGTATGTTGATTACGTGCGTTGTATAACTACGACGCAATACAGGTATTTTGAGGGAGCAAACCCACAGAGGTTGCTCGATCTTATTCGCAGCGGGCGTCTGTCGCCAGACGACGCGGATTCGGACGCTGACGAATCTGCGGAAGAGGAAGTCGTCGATATCGTAAATTCACGAGACTGGGAGCAGCTTGCGAACAAAATGGATACTGCGCCTTCCAGCTCGAGGCAATCGATCCAGCGTCGCTGGATGTATCGGGCGGTAGATCGAGTTCGCGCTGCTTTGCCGCACGGTGATCTTTAGCCATCAAAGGTTGATGGGCCGACTAAGCGGCAATCGCGCAAGCAGCCTTTAGAAGGAAGAGCCCATTGAGGGCCGCAAGGTCCGCTGTCGAGTATTTCGTAAATTCACCGGCCAATCGAATATTTTTTAGATCCTTTTCGTTGTACGGCGGAGTTATGGCGCGATTCTCGAGAGCAATCAAACCACATGATGCAAACAACGCCTCATAGTCAGAATGCCGCAAACGATTCTGAAAGTGGTTTGGGGGATTGAACCACTTCCATTTGAATTCCGAGTAGCGGTAGAAATTGAAGCGCGTGATTCCAGCATCGAAGCTTGAATAGTGGTCATGATAATCAATAATAAAACTCATAAGCGCAGATGGGGAGCACAGCCTCCGGCATTCAGTGACAATCGATACTATATCTGCGCTAGAGATATGCTCCATTGTTGATGTCGAACACACGAAGTCGATGCTCCCCGCAGGGAGCGACGTGCGCCTAACGTCACACGGTGCTAAATAGTCGATTCGATAGTAGCGCTTTAGATCAATATCGATATTCTCAATTTCGTGCCAAGCCTGGCCCGGGCAAGGCACATCTAGTTCTCGCAGTTGGCGAATGACGTGGTTGATCTGTTCCACTGTCGCCAGCCTGTCAATATCGTAGGCGAATATTTGTCGAGCGCCCACTGCGCTAAGCAAGAGTGGAGTCAGGAGGTTGCGTCCGACGCCAAATTCTAACGCGCACGATTGCTCAGGAGCGGGTAAAAGCAAGAAGTTCTTGACGTGATAATTGTAGGAGTCGAGAAACTCCGGCGATAGGCGATCTAAGTATCGGCCAGTCCAATTGCGCTGCAACCATCGATGAATTGTCGGGCTCCCCGGCGCATGCGCAAGGAAGTGCATTGCCAAGGATTTGAGCTTCCAATTCACGCGGTATTGCTTAAGGTAATTCGCGAAAAATCACCCATACAAGCCTGCGCCGTCTCGTCGATCGGCGGCCTAATCGTTCCAAGTTGACCTTATTAATAACAGCGCTCCCCGGTCCTGCCGGCCGTAATTTCGATGATAATATAGCGATCAATCGAGCGGCAACAATACGTGCTCCTGTATTATTGTACTCACCTTATTATCCGTATGTCCGGGGCAACAGTACAGTCGTGGAAGCCCGCCACCACGGGATAGATTGGAGGACCTACGACTATGACAATTGCACAAGTCAATGAAATTGCGCCAGCAGATGAATAGCCCTGTTAAGCAACGACGAAGCTGAGGACATTGGCATGCTTCGACAGTTTATTTTCGTATGGGTGTTCTATTGGGTTGCGGTCGCCGTTTTGCCTGTTCATTCTATTTATCCGGCAACCCTTCAAGCTTTCCTGTTGCAGCTTTGCTTCGTGTGCCTTGTTTGGCTTTGTGCAAAAACGGTCTTAGATATGTTTCAGGTGCGCAGGATGCCCGCTCCGGGTACGCGAAATATCAAGTATTCATTGTCACTCATCTGGATAGCCATTTTTCTCTCGATCATCGGTCTCATCGCGCTAACGTACGATAAAATCTTCATACAGAAGATTGATTATTCCGCGGGTCTTGCTTTCGCGAGAGAGGAATGGCGCGAACTTGGTGAAGATCGCGCTGGCAATGCATCATCCATATTTAGCGCCGTTGGATATCTATTGGGGAGTTGCTATTTTGTAGCGGTAGTCCTTGCCGTGACGCAAGGCGCCATTCTCTCTGCAAGAACGCGCCTCATCACTTTCGTCATGAGCTTTATACTGCTGATGGCGAATTCCTTGCTGACCGGGGGCCGATCTACCGTACTGCTCATGGCCGCATTTGTGGCTGCAGCTTTCAGTTCGCGCCGTGGCATAGCGATGCGAGGGCTACTTACGAGCGCATTGCAACGCCGATTCATTCAGTCGCTTATTTTGGTTGCGGCCGTGTATACCGTGTTTATTTTTTACCAACGCGCGGCTGCGGGCGATCTCTCAGGCCTCGCATACGCGACGAACTTCTTGCCATTCCTGGGGCTAGAGGCGGACTCTTGGTACGCTCACTCTCTTGGTGACGGTGCGCTAAGTTCCATTGTCGCTATGTTAGTTCTCGCGGGCTCTTACGTGACGCACAGCTTTACCACGGTAGCGGCAATTATTGATGCTCCGTTCGAAGACAAATCTGTAATTCTCTCAACATTCACGCAGATACTTTACAAATTGGGGATTGTGGGTCGACCGGACGAGCACTGGTTTCTTGCAGGCGCTTTTCCATCGGTTCCAGGCGCGCTCTGGCATCAGTTTGGGCCTTTTGGCTTTGCCGTTGGGAGTGCTTTACTTGGGATTGCTGCCGGAGCTGCCAAGGTGTGGGTCGCTCGAAGGCCAGACCAATTGTTGGCGTTAGGCGCTTATACGATGGCAACCGCAACACTCATCGTGACACCTGCGGTGTTTGCGCCAGATTTTATGAGCTTTCCGTTTGTTTTCATGGCCTTCGCTATCCTTGCTATTGCTGCAAAACTTATTGGTTTCCGTCGTGCTTTTTCTTCACAAAATCGCATTACTGGCGGCGCTTCACCTGCAACGGGTATCTCGCGATCATAAATCTGATGTCGGCCTGGCGTTCGTTACATTGGCCCGTGTCGTTGACCTCGAACCGGATGCGGCAGCTGTGGTACTTCCCGCTGCTTGCCATGGCCATGGGCTTGATGATGGTGCGCATGTTGGTTATGGCACGCATCTTGGATATGCGGTCATTTGCGGAATTCAGCGGAGGTATCCTGATCTCCAGTTCATTCTGTATGCTTGGTTGCCTAGGTCTGCAGATAACGCTTCAGCGGGGATGGCCGGTCAACATATGGCGCGGGCAGGAACTGCGGGGGCTGACGCGGGCGGCGCAGTGCAACCTGGCGGCGGGCGGCACTGCGGTAGCCTTCATCGTACTAGTGCTCTGTGGGCTATCGATCGGCACGTTTTCCCCGCTACTGCTAATCGTCGGCGTTGTTCACGGCTGTACGCAGCAGATATTTCTGATTGCGACAGTGGAGAGTCGCAGCCGCGGTGACGCCGTGAGGTTTTCGCGCGATAACATCGTTCGGGCGTTGATACTCCTTTCATTTGGTATTCTTGTCGCGGTGCTGACCGACTCAGGCATTGCAGTTCTCGCCACAGAAGCTGTTCTGACATTCTCATACTCGATCATGCTGCTACGGCGGTCGGCAACATATGTGCGCCTGGATATGTGGCGACTGTACAATCTCGCGCTGCGCAGGATGCCTCGCGCTCCATGGCGCGCCGCCATGATACTTATGGCAATCACCGGGGTCGGTTTTTTAGTTGTAAACCTCGATCGATGGTTGGCGGCAGCACGACTGAGCGCGCTGGAATTTGCAGCCTATTCGTTTGCGTGGACGGTTCTGATGCTGGCGCAATCTGCGCAGCAGATCATCAACACGTCGATATATCCTATGATGTGCCGTCGTTTTGCCAGCGACGAACCTCGCAGGGCGTTTCGCGTGTGCGTGGCCAGCTCATTGTGCGTTCTTTTCGCCGGTGCTGTGAGCGCACTCCCGGCATACCTCGTGCTGAAGTATTGCGTCTACACCTGGTTTCCAAAATACACCGGAGCGGTCGTCATTGTGCCGCTGTTTTTGGTCGTGGGTGTTCTGCGGGTATCGGATTTCTGGTCGAGTTTTGTATTGGCCGCAGGCCACGAGAGCACCCTTCTGCTCGCCAATATTGTCGCCACAATCGCGGGCGTTCTTATGTGGAGCCTATGGATTAACGCCTCTGGAGCAAAGCCATTGGTGCCGACGGACGTAGCGTTGCTCGCGCTCATATTGAGCACACTGAGTTATGCGATTGTTATTGGCTGCGCGTGGGTCGCGAGGAGAAGTCAGGGTAGGTCGAGAGCTTATGTGTAGTAGGGATCGCCAGCCGGAGCTGAACTTCCCTGACAATCGGCAGCATCACTTCGAGTGGATTTTCAGTTTTTACTGCCGTAAGTGACGCGGTTTGATCGGTCGGTAGTCGGGGCAGACGTTTGACGGTAACATGCGTTGGGGCCAGTTGCGCATTGATATCTGCACAGAGAGTTTCGCCGGCTGCCTTGGCCATCGCATATTCGGTCATACCCGGTGGGCGCTCGGACACAAAAACCGAAGACGGATAGAAAATTGAAATTTCCGCACGGCGAGCCCGCAATGCCTGCGTCAGTTGCCAAAATCCGTCCACGTAGACACTTAGAAATTCACGAAATCGCTTGGCGACATAGATGTCAGAACGGGGGCGGGAGATTAGGGGCGTCGCAAAGTAATAGGTATGGGTAGGAGCCTCCGCCAGGGAAGTTAACTGACTATCTGCCGTCTCCCGCGTGTCATATCTCAGCGTCTCACACAGTCCACCACTAAGCCGTATCTCCTCTGCTACTCGCAATGCGTCAGTGTTGCCCGTTTGCCAAGTAACTATTACGCGGCCTCCGCCGGTTGCAATCAGCTTAGCGGTTAGCTCGCCGAGCCCACGCGATCCACCAACGATTAGTGCCAGGCTGCCCGCAAATTCATCGTGCGCTACTATTCCTGCAAGCGACTGCATCGTTGCCTGCCTCATCGGCGGGATGCGCAGAAATGCCTTCACTGTACCGGTGAAGTTGGCGGTGAGAACTTCCTCGGTGACGATTGCATACCGCGGATTTGTCTTGGTTACGCGAAAAGCAAGTCCGTCTTCCGCTAGATCGGAAGGGATGCGGCTGCTGATCGACAGTTCACTATAAATGGAGTGCAAACCCGGGCAGATCATTCCCACTAGTTGACTTGTTGCCGCCAAGCCTTCAATTAGTCTCGTGCCAAGCCATTTCGTTGCCGCTGGATAATATGCCGACGCATCTTTGGGTGTCATGCGAAAAGCGAGGCGGCCGCTAATTTTGGGAATTTGCTCGAGGTCAAATTCCCGAGCCTCTTGTGAATGGGTCAAAACCTCCAAAGGGTCTGTCGACCAAAATGGCGCTATAACGCTTGGTGACCCAAATTCAAGGAAGAATTCGGATTTCAGGCTGTCCTCGGCAAACACATGCAATAGCGCCCCGGCTTCGTCAACCCTTTCCAAAATGACGCTGGTAGGCTCATCAAGGTAGACCAGCCTTTTGAACTGTGCTCGCAGGCTTCTTAGCGGAAGCAGCTTGGGCTTCGAGGCTGCAAAGGCATCCAGAGCCCAAAGCAGCAAATTGATTCCGTGGACCACGATGGCGCCTGCCTGAGTCCGTCGCGCCGCAACGTGATTGATGTGAATAGGATTGTGATCTCCCGAGGCGACCGCAAAACGTGTTTGGTCGTGCATTGTGAAGAGTTTCTGTGCCAGGTTTGTCAAACTTTCTCCTTCTCGTGACGGATCCAATTGAGTTGATCCCATTTTCAGTGCTACCGGAAGGTTAGTAAAGTACGGCTTTCGGGGAGGACAAGAATGAATTTCCTGACGAGCAAATCATCGGGTTCTTGAGAGGCAGGCCGACGGCGGGCGGAATAACGAGCCCCGCGACAAACAACCAAGCTTTGCGAATCTCGCCCCGTGATGATGTTGACCCATTCGATCGCTTTTCCCGCGTAGTTCACCTCGGCGCGCTGCGTTCGAGGTAGCGTGATGTGATGGACGTGCGATCTCCGCCGTATGGCCTCTTTGTGCGGTCCATTTTCCTGCGGTGGTGGTCGAGGACCTGCTTTCGAGCTAGCGCATCCCCTGGTTTGGCCTGTGTTACTGCCCCCAGTCATCACCAGCAGTTCATTCAACGCCTTTGCCGCTGGTACAATTACGATCCTATGACTCCACAGAGAAAGATCGCTTTGGTTTGCATTGACAATCCTGTTGTCAGAGCACTCATTTTAGGTTTTATTGGGTTCGCCTCTCTGGTCGATCGGGCTCTAAGCCTGTTGTTTTTCATAGCGGTGTTGAAGCATGCGCACCGCACCAGCTTTTGCCACTGGACCACCCAGGTTAAGTGCCCGGACAACGTTAAGATCGGTAGTGATGTAACCATCGGGAAATACTGCGTCCTTGGGGCCAAAGAGCAGATTACCATCGGGGACCACGTGCGAATTGGCCGAAATGTCACCATTGAAACAGGCGGTCTTCTGGCGGATGAGGTGCCTCCTTATAGGCATACCGCAAAACCCATCCGGGTTGAGGAAGGGGCCATTCTCTATGCTAACTCTACAATTCTTGGCGGAGTAACCGTCGGCAGATATTCGATCGTAAGTGCCGGGTGCGTCGTAAGCAAAAATGTCCCGCCTTTTTCCGTGGTCGGCGTCGCGCCACGTCAGGAAGTCCAGCGAAGGCCAAGTGTGCGGCGGCTGTTGGACGGCAGTGCTAGTGTGGATGAGAAGGAGTCGTGAGGCTCGCTACTGCTCTGCAAATATTGGCCGGCACCAACAAACAGTTGCCCTCCAGAAGTGTATTTCTGGCGTGCGGGTTCAGTCCCCTTCATCTGCAGACTTATCTTACGGCACATCTGCAAGGTGCGCATCCAGAGTCGCGGGTGATTGTCGCCACGGGACTGTACGGAGATCTGCTGGGGAACGTTGCGAGGATTCCGCCCGGTGCGTCTGCAGCGGTCGTTATCGAATGGTCCGATCTGGACCCACGTCTGGGCTTCAGAAGCCTGGGGGGATGGACCAGCAGTTCCACCGAAGACATTCTAGGTTCCGTGTCGTCCCGTCTGGACAACTTGGCGGGACAGCTACGCAAAGCCTCGGAGTCATCGACTCTCACTATCGTACTTCCCGGTACGCCAATGGCTCCGGTTTCGTTTACGCCACCCTGGATGGCAGATCGTCTCAGTCTCGGGGTCCGTAGGTTCGTTGCCGAATTCGCTGAACGGATCATGGAGCCCGATCGGATTCGAATCCTGAATAGCGATGATCTGGCGCGGTTCGCGGGTGAGTCATTCCAGTTGAAGTCCGAACTCGAGAACGGATTCCCTTATTCTCTGGGCTACGCCGACTTCCTTGCCCAAAGAATTGCATCGAGCCTTGATGGACCCCAGCCCAAGAAGGGCCTGATTACGGATCTCGACGATACCCTTTGGGCGGGAATTCTCGGAGAAGACGGCATAGATGGCATTCACTGGACGTTGGAAGGCCACTCGCAACTACATGGCCTTTATCAACAAATGCTCACCTCTCTCTCGGAGTCTGGCATCCTGTTGGCTGTTGCTTCAAAAAACGACCCCGGTGTCGTGGAAGACGCATTCTCCAAGCTCACCTTGCTCGTGAAGCAAGAACTTCTGTTTCCAAGAGTCGCGAATTGGGGGCGAAAGTCTAAATCTGTGAAAGCTATATTGAAGGCGTGGAATATCGGACCTCAAGATGTGGTCTTTGTTGATGACAGCTCCGCCGAATTGGAGGAAGTGAGGACCGCGTTTCCCGAGCTAACATGCATCCAATTCAAGGGTACGGACGCATCCTATTTCCACGCAATGCTGCTTGAGCTGCGGTCTTTATTCGGGAAAGTGCGCCTTCGGGAGGAAGATGCCATTAGGGCCTCGTCCATAAGAATTGCCGAGCAACTGCGGGACGCAACAGAAAATGCCGTTAGCGAGAATGATTTACTTGCCGGGCTGCATGCGACAATCTCGGTAACCATGGAAAAGAAGTTCGACGCCGGAAGAGCGCTGGACCTAATCAACAAGACGAATCAATTCAACATGAATGGCCGCCGCTACGAGCTGATGGATTGGATCGCGTTGGAATCCCAACCAGGCCGCTTGCTCCTTGTCGTCGAGTACGTCGATAAATTTGGGAGTTTGGGAAAAATCTCAGTACTGTCGGGAGTGCGCTCCGGTAACACTTTTGTAGTGGATGCATGGGTGATGAGTTGCAGAGCTTTCGCAAGGAGGATCGAGTACGCGATTCTCGACTTCCTGCTCCGGAAATTCGATCTGCAAACCATCGAACTGGTATATGAGCGCACGGCGAGGAACAGCCCCTTCGGAGAATTCCTGCAACAGGTATGCGAAAGGACCGAACCGAGTCCAGTTAAAATCGAGAGGGGCGACTTTGTGGGAAAATGCCCCGCTCTATTTCACGAAATTAGTCAAGACCATTGAGGTGCAAATGAGCGACCACCAGGATCGGCTGCAACGATGTTTCTCCTTGGTGTTTCCTGGAATTTCGACAAACGAAATTCGCGATGCGTCGGTAGCAAGCATCCCGGATTGGGATTCCATTGCCAATATCAACCTTCTCTGTCTGATTGAGGAAGAGTTTGAAATTGAAATCGCGGCACCTGATCTGGAGAGCCTGACCTCATTCCCCTTGATTTTGCGTTATCTTGAAACGCGCCACGCCTGAGCAAGTTAGTCTCCGCTAATCTAGACCGACCCCGATCGATGTAGACTATTGTTGCGACATCGGATTAAGTACGTGATTAAAATGAGGGAAGCGACCATTGGCTAGTTATCGATCAGTGTTACGCAGTTTGCGGGACCACCCGCGTTATTCGCTCATGCGGGCAATCGCGCGTTTTTCCGCCGTCCGGCATGGGGTCACGGCTGCTCGCCGGACGATGCAGGCAACGTCACTTCGTCCGTATTTGGCCGATTGCAACGCCAGAATGCAGGTCAGTAAGTTCGCCGGAGTGAATTGCGACAATTTTGTTCACGAGATGAATGAAAATGGCGTTGCTCTGGGCTTGCATTTGCCGCCGGAGATTCGAGATGAGATCTATTCCTATGCTATGCGGCAGCCTTGCTTCGCCGACCGCGATCCCGCGCGGGGTTTTGCACTTAATCGGCGCACCGAAGCAGAGGCAGCGCTACGCAAGTCAATCTTGCTCGCCCAGTATTTTAATTCGGCGGAGAATTGTTCTGCGATTGCGACGCTCGCGCATGACCCAATGCTTCTGGCAATTGCGGGTAAGTACCTGCAGTCCGTGCCCACCCTCGTCGGTGTGAATTTGTGGTGGACATTTGCCGTCAATGCGTCGGCAGAGGACCGTGATCGTCACGCCCACTTATTCCATAGTGACGTGGACGATTTTCGTTTCTTTAAGTTTTTTTTCTATATCACTGACGTGCGCCGGGGGGATGGAGCTCACGTTTGCGTGTTGTCGTCCCATCGTCGGCGGCCCCGACTCAGAATTAGCGACAATTGGACCCTTCGAAGGTACAGCGATTTAGAGATCGAGCGTTCATATCCTGCCGATAGAATTCTGGAGATAAGCGGCCCTGGTGGAACCGGTTTTGCGGAGAATACACTTTGTATTCATAAGGGGCTTACACCGAACCACGAAAATCGCCTCATGTTGCAAATTCAATTTGCGCTTTTTGACTACGGTCTTATGCACGACCAGTGTGAAGACGCGAAGCTGAAGCTCGTTGCTTAGGTCGGTAGTCGGCATCGGGCGCATGCGTACGGGCGGCGTAGACGACCAACTGTGAGCAACGTGGAAACAGCTTCTGCTTCGGTCGCCGACTGCCGCAATTCGCCGAATGTTCTCTTGATAAATGCCTTCGAAAAACTTCCAGGGGAGAATTTCCGCGATCAGCGTTACACCTTTCTATATGAGTTGCTCAAGCTTCGATCTTCGGTCACGTGGCTCAGCAGCAATTTCCATCACTGGTCACATTCCAAGCGGTCTTGCGAGATGGTGCCTCCCGAGGATCGCGCGAATATCAAGCTCATTCGCACGCTCAGCTATAAGCGCAACGTCAGCATCCGGCGGTTCGTCAGTTATATCGCCCTGAGCGTTGCAACGCTATGGAACATTCTAAAACTCCGTAGACCTCCGGACGTCGTAGTGTGCATGGGTCCAGTTGAACAGATGTTCCTGGTCGTTGTGTACGGTAGGATTCGGCGAGTGCCGGTGATTATTGACGTTATCGATCCGTGGCCGGATGTATACGTGCAGGCCTTTCCGAGACGGCTGCAGTGGTTTGGCAAGCTCATTCTGACGCCGTATTTCCTAATGTCCTTTTTTACATTTGCCTTGTGCAATCGCGGCACTGCGGTCAGCCAGACCTACCTCGAGTGGGCAATTCGACGCGGCCGACGCACCGATCGCGGTTCGTTTACGCGCTATTACTTGGGAGCGCGAAATGAGGATTTCAAGCTTAACGAGATTGTTCAGACGCCGGACTCACTAACATGCTTGTTTGCCGGGCAATTTGGATTTAGCTATGACATTGAGCTGATTTTGAATGCAGCCAAGGTGCTTCAAAATGCAGGGGAAAAGCGTATCCGATTCATTTTGTGCGGCGCAGGTGATAAGGAAGCGGAAATCGTTCGCGCGATCAAGACTTTGGGAAACGTGGAGTTGCATGGATGGCTAAATGCCGAGGCGCTCAACACCATTGGCAATAGCTGTCAGGTGGGACTCTGTTGTTATCGCGCGTCCGCTACGCAGTCGGTGCCGACAAAGGTGTTTGACTATCTTTCGATGGGTCTTCACGTGATCAATTCGTTGGCGGGCGAGGCGGAAACGTTGCTGGAAGTCCACGGCGTTGGAAGTAGCTACCACGCAGAGGATGTGGCCAATTTCATCGAATGTCTGCAGCGGGTTCGATGCGGCGTTGATCTGGGGCGCGCGGGCCGTGCCGCCATTCGGCGCGCGTTTGATGAGCACTTTGATTCACGCGTAATTTATAATCGCATGGTCGACGAACTGGTGCTTCCACTCGCCCTTCAGCGCAGACAAGTGTAGCTGCAAAGCATGTCAAAACAGGCAACGAGTACGGTTCGCAAGGCAACGCTGGCGGATTTGCCGTCCATAGTGACGCTTCATAAGATCGCCTTTAGGGGTTTTTTTCTGACAATACTCGGGGGGACCTTCCTGCGGGAACTATATAGAGGGTTTATTGTGGAAACCGATGGGGTTTGCTGGGTTGCAGAGTCAGAACTCAGGGATGAGAAAGTCGAGACGGTGGGATTCGTTGCCGGCACGCGGTGCCCGAATCGTTTCTTTCGCGAGCTACTATTTAAAAGAGGTTTCCGCTTCGCGCTCGCCGCACTTCCGGGAGTCGCGGGGCACCCGCTCAAAGTCTTGCCGCGAGTTCTATCTGCGCTGTGGTATCGCGGCGATAAACCGAGCGCTGCTCCTGATGGGGCTCTTTTGAGTAGTTTAGGGGTGAACCCGAGTGCTGGTCGGCGGGGAATCGGCAAGACTCTTGTCAATGCGTTTTGCGAGGAAGCGGCTGCGCTTGGCGCACCGGCGGTATATCTAACGACCGACCGCGATGATAATGAGGCCGTAAACGCATTTTATCGGCAGCTAGGATTTCGGATTGTGGCGACAGCAATACGGCGCGGCCGCACTATGAATACTTATCTGTGTACAGTAGCTTCTAAAGCCCATTCATGAGCATTAATTCAATGGCTGCATTCTTACCCTTCGCTCTTCCGGACATCGGCGAAGAGGAAATTGCCGAGGTCGTTCACACGCTGCGCAGCGGCTGGATTACCACTGGCCCGAAAACCAAGCAATTTGAAGACGATTTTGCTCTATACCTGGGTGATGGCGTACACGCCGTCGCTGTGAATTCGGCTACCGCAGGGCTGCATCTCGCGCTGGAGGCGATTGGTATCAAAGAGGGCGATGAAGTCATTACAACCACGCACACATTCACTGCCAGCGCGGAAATAGTCCGCTATTTCGGCGCGGACCCTATTTTCGTCGATATCGACCCAGATACCTATTGCATTGACGCGGATGCCATCGAAGACGCAATCACCTCAAAGACGCGAGCGATCATTCCAGTTCACTACGGCGGACTGGCTTGCGACATGAATCGGATTCAGGATATCGCGAAGCGGTACAATCTCGCGGTTGTGGAGGATGCAGCGCATGCGTTTCCGACACTCTATGGCGGCAAAGTTGTCGGCACGCTGGAGAGCGTTTGCGCAATATTTAGCTTTTACGCGACCAAGACAATCGCAACCGGGGAAGGTGGCATGCTGGTGACGCGGGATTCAAGGATCGCCGCGAGAGCTCGTGTAATGCGGCTGCACGGAATAGATCGCGACGCATTCGATCGCTATACCTCCGATCGGCCCGCTTGGTACTACCAGGTTGTTGCGCCCGGATTCAAATATAACATGACGGATCTCGCCGCTGCTCTCGGGATTCATCAGTTGCGAAAAGCTGCGCAATTTAGACAGCGGCGTGCGGAGATCGCTGCCCGCTATGACAAGGAGCTTCGAGCTTTGCCTCTACGGCTGCCTCCCGATGGTGCGCCGGGCGATGAGCATGCGTGGCATCTCTATGTAGTGCAGGTCACGCATGACTCGCCGATCAACAGAGATGAGTTGATCCGCAAGTTGTTTGAGGCCGGGATAGGTTGCAGTGTGCACTATATTCCTCTGCACCAACAGCCGTATTGGCGCGAGAGGTACCATCTTACGCCGGAGCAGTTTCCAAACTCGCAGCGATTGTACGAGGGCTGCGTAAGCCTGCCGATATACACTAAAATGTCGGACGCTGATCAAACTCGAGTCATCGAGGCGCTGCGTTCGATCGTTGGCAAATGATCAAGCGGGCGTTTGACATTGTCTGCTCGACCCTCGGACTCGTGCTCCTTTCGCCAGTAATGGCAGCGATTGCCTTTTGGATCAGACACGACACGTCCGGAGCTGTCTTTTTTAGGCAGGAGAGGGTGGGGCAATTCGGTCGGAGTTTCCGCATCCACAAGTTTCGAACCATGGTTTCCGGTGCAGCTGCGGGCGGTCTGGCAATCACAGTCGCGCATGATCCGCGTATCACGCCGTCGGGTAGGTTTCTGCGCCGGCACAAGTTGGACGAGTTACCGCAGCTTATTGATGTATTCAAGGGCGACATGAGCCTGGTCGGTCCGAGGCCGGAGGTGCCGGAATTCGTAGCGATGTATCCGTCGGAGGTGCGAGACGAGGTATTGTCCGTGAGACCGGGCATAACGGATGAAACATCGCTGCGGTTTAGAAACGAAAGCGCACTTCTCGCAAACGCAGAGGATGCCCGAAGTTACTACATCGAAACGATACTGCCTTTGAAGCTGGCTTCGTACCTCGACTACGTGCGTACGCGTTCATTTCGAGGAGACTTCTCGATTCTCGTCCGGACGGCGCTAACTATTATCAAGACTTAGGAATTCGGGACGGCTACGCTTTCGGATGAACATCAATCAAGCAGGCCTTTGAAGTACGCGATGGTGGGCTTGAGTCCTTCCTCGAGCGGCGTGGTGGGCTCCCAGTTCAATGTTGAGCGTGCGAGCGAGATGTCGGGTCGGCGCTGTCTAGGGTCGTCCTCCGGCAAAGGCTTGGACACGATTTGCGACTTACTTCCCGTAAGACGCAGCACGGTCTCCGCAAGCTCCAGAATCGTAAATTCCGTAGGATTGCCTAGATTGACTGGACCGGTAAATCCCTTTTCGGTTTCCATCATACGAATCATGCCGTCAATAAGGTCATCCACGTAGCAGAAGGAACGCGTCTGCTGCCCATCGCCAAATAAGGTAATTGCCTCGCCTTTCAAGGCTTGTACAATGAAATTGGAAACCACTCTCCCGTCGTCTGGGCGCATCCGCGGCCCGTACGTGTTGAAAATCCGGATGACCTTGATATCGAGCTGATGCTGCCGGAAATAATCAAAAAATAATGTCTCCGCGCAGCGTTTTCCTTCGTCGTAGCAGGATCGGATACCAACAGGATTAACGCTTCCCCAGTAGCTCTCGGGTTGAGGGTGCACGGCCGGGTCGCCATAAACTTCGCTGGTCGAGGCTTGTAGTATGCGTGCTCGTACGCGCTTGGCGAGGCCCAACATGTTAATAGCGCCGTGCACGCTGGTCTTGGTGGTTTGCACCGGGTCTCGTTGATAATGAATTGGCGATGCCGGGCAGGCCAGATTATAAATCTGCTGAACCTCGACGTATAACGGAAATGTCACGTCATGACGTAGGAATTCAAATTGGTGCGACCCTAGCAAGTGACGCACATTACGTTTTGTCCCCGTGTACTGGTTGTCCACGCACAATACGTCGTGACCAGCGGCGACCAACCGTTCGCATAGGTGCGAACCGAGAAAGCCGGCACCGCCCGTCACTAAAGCCGTATCAGCGAGGGAATCTGTCATGATTAGCGTAACCTGTTGATCGTTGGATGATGTTTTATCATAGCGGTATTTGCTAAACAGAGGTGCTTCTGGCGGCGAATTTGAACCTGCAGGGGAAACCGTGAAAGCCGGATTGGGTACTCACTCGGATATGAGCGGCGGTACTAATGGGTCGGCGAAGGATTTTCCGCGGATTGCGAAAATCGCATCGGCACTTGGTGAGGTCACCGAGCGCCTGGCGCGGGAAGTTACGTCCCCGACTGACGAGCCACCGCCGTGGAGCGAGTTCGAATGGCGAATTGCCCGATCGGCTGCCGCGATGCAAGGCGTGTCTTCGCTGCTAGCTGCCGGCCTGCGCTGGAAGGGACCTGCGAACTGGCGGCGCTTTCTGGAGAAGCAGCGTAGTCACACCCTCGGGCGCCACCTTCGTATCATGTCGCTATTGGATCGCATTGATTCGAAGGCGTGTCGCGACGGAATCGCGCTGGTGGCACTTAAGGGCGTCGCACTGCATAGGCGTGACGTCTACGCGGCTGGTGAGCGGCCAATGGCCGATATTGACTTGCTCGTGCACGAAACCAATCTCGAGTCGATGACTGGACTGCTGAGCGAGTGCGACTACGACCTGACATTCACTACCTGGCGTCACAGGTTGTTCGAGTCGCGTCACCGAGCAGCTTGGACTTCAGACGGTCTTGGCGAGCACATCGACAATCCAGTCAAGATCGAAGTGCACACGAGCATTCGCGAGCGCTTGCCGCTTAGTGAGACGGAGATAACAAAGTTTCTTTTCCCAGCCAATGCTTCGGCCGGTCTCAACAACTATCCCTCAGAAGTGGCCCTGATGATGCATCTATTGCTGCACGCGACAGGCAATATGCGAGCGCATGCGCTGAGGCTTATTCAGCTGCACGATATCGCGCGGCTCGCAGCTCGCTTTGGGCCGGGCGATTGGGAGGACCTGTTAAGCGCCCGTCCGAATGACAGCGGGTTATGGTGGGCGCTTCCACCGCTGACGATGACATCACACTACTACCCGTCGGCGATTCCGCCAATGGTTCTCGATCGTCTGCGATCAGAGCGCTCGTGGTTTCTAAACTGGCTGTCGCGGAATCAGAAATTGACCGACGTCTCGTGGTCGAACATCAAAGTTTATGCCTTTCCCGGTATTCAATGGTCTCGGACTCCACAGGAGGCTATTCGCTTCATGTTCAGCAGATTGTGGCCGAGCCGAGACGCCAGGATTGAGATTCAGCGCTTTGCCGCCAATGAGCCGCGTGCCTCAAACATTCCATGGTATGGAATCTCTCAGCGAGAGCGCATTGTGCGCTGGCTTTTCTCAAGGCCGCCACGGGTACAAACATTGTTGTCCGTTCGAGCGGCTTTGGCTCAGCGAGATGATGAACTAAGCTAGGACGTCGCTGCGCGACTCAAGTAAGTGTGCGGCAACTTCCACAAGATTCTATACTCAACTGAGATGCATCCTGAGAACTTGGAGTGAGGCGCTACAGAGTGAGTAAAAAATACAACGCTATTGCGGCGGGCGACCAGTTGGAGAAAATCGCTCTCAGTGGGCACGGAAATGTCTAAAACCGCATTGATAACCGGAATCACCGGTCAAGACGGTGCTTACCTGGCGGAGTTCTTGTTGGCTAAAGGCTATTCGGTCCACGGCATAAAGCGCCGCGCCTCTTCGTTCAATACAGATCGAATCGATCACCTTTATCAGGATCCTCATGAGCAGGACGTACGCCTCACACTTCACTACGGCGATCTGACCGATGCGACGAACCTGATTCGAATCGTCCAAGAAGTCCAACCGGACGAGATATACAATTTAGCCGCGCAGAGCCACGTCGCGGTGTCATTTGAAACTCCCGAATACACTGCAAATTCTGACGCAATAGGCACACTGCGCGTCCTGGAGGCAATCCGGATACTGGGTCTGGAGGGCAAGACTCGCTTCTATCAGGCCTCCACCTCAGAAATGTTTGGTAAGGTCCAAGAGGTCCCGCAAAAGGAGACCACGCCTTTCTACCCGCGTTCGCCATACGGCGCCGCAAAGGTATATGCATACTGGATTACTGTGAATTATCGCGAAGCATACGGTCTATATGCGTGTAATGGAATCTTGTTCAACCACGAGTCACCGTTGCGTGGCGAAACTTTTGTGTCGCGCAAGATTACCCGCGCCCTGACGCGAATCCGAGTAGGTCTTCAGGAAAATCTGCATCTTGGCAACCTCGATTCAAAGCGAGATTGGGGTCACGCGCGCGACTACGTGAAGGCACAGTGGCTGATGCTCCAGCAAAAGGTGCCCGAGGATTTCGTGATCGCAACTGGGAAGCAATATTCTGTGCGCGACTTTGTTGTTGCCGCGGGGAAATTGCTCAACATGAGAATTGAATGGAGGGGCAAGGGTGTCGAAGAGGTAGGTGTTGACGCAAACAGCGGACGTACAGTCGTCCATGTGGACCCGCGCTATTTTCGTCCCACTGAGGTCGAGACGCTCTTGGGGGATCCCTCGAAGGCGCGAGAGAAGCTCGGTTGGTCCGCAGAGGTAGGCTTCAACGAATTAGTTTCGGAAATGGTCGCCTCTGATCTGGAAGAAGCCAAGCGCGATGCTCTCGTGGCCAAAGAGGGATTCAAGGTTTACAACCACCACGAGTAAACTCGCGTGAAACTAACTCGCAATTCGCGGATTTACGTGGCAGGGCACCGCGGCCTGGTCGGTTCAGCAGTCGTTAGATCCGCCAAGAGCCAAGGCTTCGAAAATCTCATTGTCCGCTCTCACAAAGAACTCGAGCTAACCGAACAGAGCGCAGTTCGCAGTTTCTTCGACGAAGAACGGCCTGAAGCGGTCATTATGGCTGCCGCGCGCGTCGGGGGCATACATGCGAACAATTCTCATCCGGCCACATTTTTGCGCGACAACCTCCTGATCCAAGACAATGTGATCGACGCGGCATATCGATCCGGAGTCGAAAAATTGGTCTTCTTGGGATCGAGCTGCATCTACCCAAAATTGGCTCCGCAACCCATAAAGGAGGATTACCTCCTCACCGGGCCCCTTGAGCCAACCAACGAGTGGTACGCAATTGCCAAGATCGCGGGTGTTAAGATGTGTCAAGCGTACCGTCGCGAGTTTGGCTTCAATGCCATATCCCTGATGCCTACCAATCTCTACGGTCCCGGCGACAACTTCGACCTTCAAAACTCACATGTACTTCCGGCATTAATACGCAAATTTCATGAGGCGAAGGCCCGAAACGCTCAAAGCGTCGAGATTTGGGGCACTGGCACGCCACGCCGTGAGTTCCTTCACGTCGATGATTTGGCGGAGGCGGTACTGTATCTAATGCAGAATTACGACGCGGAGCCGATCGTTAACATTGGTTGGGGCGAAGACCTGACCATTCGCGAATTGGCGGAGACCGTCATGTCGGCGATTGGCTACACCGGCGCATTAACATTTGATCATTCCAAGCCTGATGGCACGCCTCGAAAGCTGCTCGATGTTTCTCGGCTGCACAGCCTTGGCTGGCGTCCCCGCATACCGTTGCGGACTGGGATCGAAGGCACGTATGCCTGGTTCAAAGAGCACGCTTCGGAGGCGCGACTGTAAGGTGCTTGTGCGGTAAACCGCAATTCATGTTGCGCGTTGTTCGCTAAAGTGTTTGTAATTGTATGAGCAGCTTGTTCTATTCCCTTGTGGATTGGGTACACTATGCCCAGGGAATTGTTGTCGTTAGGGGCTAGAACCAAAATCGAGCCTCGACGACCAAACGGCTGCTGGGGCTGGTTCAGGGAGGTTGGTTTGGATCCCAATGAGATGCGGAAAGGCGGGGATTTTGCGCGCAAAACCGTAGAATTGCCGCGGCGCTTAAAACGTCTGATCTCCGTTTGCACCGATTGCGTGATGATCCCCTTGGCCCTTTGGACGGCAATAAGTCTAAAGATCGGCCAACCCGAATTGAATGTCTCCGACTGGCCGGCTTTCCTGGCAGTAATCGTTGTCAGCATCCCAATCTTTATCCGCGCCGGTCTCTACCGAGCAGTGATCCGCTTCTTAGGTCACAAGGCGATTTTCGCCGTGGCGCTTTCCGTTGCAATCAGCGCCGTCGTCTTAGGCATTGTAGGGATGCTTTTTCAGATTCCCGTGCTCACTTGGAGCGTGGTGGGGATTTATGCCGTTGTCGCGTTGCTCTATGTCGCCGGGTCGCGTTTCGTAGTTCGGTACTACCTACTGCGCCGTTACCTCATGCCGACGGTCGCGCGGGTGGCGATTTATGGCGCTGGTGACGCCGGAGCCAACCTATCAAACCTCTTGTTGACCACGCGCGCGTTCGACCCTGTCATTTTCATCGACGACAACAAAGGTCTGCGCAACCGCTTTGTCAATGGCATAAAAGTCCAGCTGCCGGATCATCTGCCATCGCTGGTCAAAACGCACGGCATCGATCGAATCTTGCTGGCCGTGCCTTCACTGACCCGCCGCCGTCGGCGCGAGATTTTGACTGAGCTCGAGCCGCTGGGCGTGCACGTGCAATCCGTTCCCGACATTGAACAACTCGTGACAGGTAAGGCAAATCTGGCCGATTTACGCGAAGTCGATGTGGCGGATTTACTGGGCCGAGACGCTGTTCCGCCGAAAGACGGATTGTTCGATGCCTGTATTCGCGACCGCGTGGTCATGGTCACAGGTGCCGGCGGATCCATCGGCTCGGAGCTTTGCCGCCAGATTATTGGCTTACATCCTCGGCGCTTGGTTCTATTCGAAATGTCCGAGCTCGCGCTCTACAATATCGAAAGAGAACTTCGCGCGCTGGCCGAAAAGCACGCGATGCAGGTCGAGCTGGTCGGTCTCATCGGCAATGCGCATGATCGG
>Ga0193753_10000441_pt1 | contig 41385 bp, 46 predicted proteins | sample H1c2metaG_FD_144925 | JGI IMG/M metagenome (GOLD analysis project Ga0193753, IMG submission 144925) | Soil microbial communities from a riparian zone of the East river system, Colorado, United States - H1c2 | ecosystem: Environmental > Terrestrial > Soil > Riparian zone | place: USA: East...
AGCCAACGTCGTTCGGCAGAGCCTTCGGCTCGTCGAAAGAGTCGGCGCCGGTGTCGTCGGGGCCTGCGCCTGTAACGGTGAAAATCTGAGTGTCGGTGAAAGCCAGCGACACATCATCGAGCATGGCCACGCCGCGCACGCTCCCTGGAACGGCCTTGCGGAATGCCGTATCCTCGGAGAATTCCAGCGCCTCGCCGGTGAAGTAGAACTTGGACCAGCGCATCTCGCCGGGCGTCTCAAGCCCGCCAATGATGACGCGCTCCTTCCCAGCCCAGATGTAGCGGCACGGGGGCGGCGGGTCGTGCTGCAGGGGACCGCTGAGAGCGCCGCGCGCGCCCTGCGTGTACACGACCGCCTTGTCTTTGATTGCCGCGTCGTCAAGCGTATCGGTGGCCGTCCCGATCGTTCCGTACGCGCCTCCGACCTTTACCGAGTAGCCCAGCTCGTCTGTGAGCTGGTGGAAGATCTGACCGTCACCCTCGGTGCGCCATAGGTGCTGGCGTACGCGATAGTCGGGCGCCCAGATCATGTCGCGCCAGCTCGTTGCCAGGCGGGAGCTTTGCTTTGGCACCTGCCACTTGAGCGCGACGCTGCTGTCCCCGCCGCCCAAGACAGCGGTCACCGGGTCACTCACGCCAGACAGGTGCAGGAGCCCGTTCGCGTCAATCCAGTGATGCGTCAGGAGGTACTGGTAGCTCTTGCTAGGGGCCATCGAGCCGCCGCCGCCTGGCGTTGCGCTGATGATGCGCGGCGCGTCCAGAAACCCGACCTCGTGCGCCAGTGCGCCGTCGAACATGCTGGTGACGCCGCCGGACAGGTAAAGATTCCCGCCAACCACTGCGCCCTGAAAGCGCTCGGTGCCGCCGTATTCAATTCGCACAAGGTCGACTGACGTAAGAGGCGTGCCAGCAGTCGGGTCCTGCCCGACAATGACCGGCGCCGCGAACAAGGCAAAGGTGCGCCCGTCGATGGTGTAGCTCACGTTTTCAGACACGTGAGCGTCAGAATCGATTGCATCAAGCGCAGCGCCGCGAGCAACAGCGCTGAACGGCTGGCGGTCCGTGGCGTACCGCAGATAGTAGGTGCGATCGAACGTCGACTTGTTCACCGCCCAAAACCACTTGTCACCGTTCAGGTCCAAAGTTTTAGAGGCAATGCGCATTCCAGCGTGCTCGTCGAAGTCGACCGTGCCCACGAGTGACGTAACGTCCACGCTCCACGTGCGTACGCGCTGGTCTAGCGCCGTCGCCGCGTCCTCTTGCGAGATGCTAACGCGAAAGGTGTTTGTGCCAATCAGGCAGATGGTGGGCTGGCCCATGTGCGTTGCTTGCACGTCGAGCGAATTCGAGCCAAGGAGCGCGAGAGTGCTCGTGACGAACGAACGGACACCAAGCTGGCCGCCCGCAGTCTTCCACGCGACCATGACCCTGTCCTGAGCGGCGTCGCCAAAAACGGTCGGTACGCCGGAGCCACCGTCCGTTGATGAGCCCGTGACAGTACCGGTAAAACTAATCTTTGCCAGCACGAGCCCAGCGGCGGCGACATGGACTAGCAGCGCCGTGGTGCCATCGTACGCGCACAAGTCGTAATAGTCGCTAGTCAATGCGGTGCCAGTGATGATGCTAATTGGCGCTGTCCAGGTCGTACCCGCCGCGCCGGCGGTATTGAAGTAAGTCGTCTTGATGAGCGATGGCGCGCCCGAAGCGTCCACGTAAGTCAGAACAAAGCGATTCGCGATGGCGACAACGCGAGGGCGCCGAGCGCCCACGTTACCGAGCTGCGCGAAGTGCAAAAGAGTCATGTTGGAGGCGTCGTAGACAGCAGCACAGACGGTGCTCGTGCTGCTGAGCACCTCAAACACCACACAGATGCGACCGTTCGCGTAGGCCACGCTAGGGCGCAGCGCGCGACCGTTCAGGTTCTTCCCGACCGCGAAGCGCTCGGGTGCGGACCACGGAGAGAGCGAATTCCAGTCACGCCAACGATCGAAGGTGGGCGAGTAGGAATAGACGCGGGTGTCTCCAATCGCCACCTTCTCGGCGCCGCGCGCAAACACCGCCTTGATGCTACTCATCGCCAGCGAGCTGTCTTGCGTCAGGACGGTGTGAGCGTCGAAGCCGGGGCGCTTGATGATTCGCCCTTCGCGATCGAAACGAATGTTTTTCGCCGACTTCAACACGCCAAGCGGTGCGATCTTCGGATCAACGCTATGATCAGCGCCCTTGAGAAAAGGCAGATGAATTAGGGCCATTAGCTTGCGACCTCCTCAATCGTGAAGAACGAAAGTCCGGAGTCTGCGGTAATGTCGCGACTAGCAACGGAGTTGTTTAAGAGCCCGACAGTGACCGTATCGCCAGGGACAACCTCGAAGGTGTCCGCTATGGAGACGCAAATCTCGTCAGCGCGCGCGACGACGTAGTTCGTGTACGCTTGTGAGACCCCGTTTTTGCGAATCCTCAGCACGAATAGCTCACCTAGGGTGGTCGTCGGGACGCGCACCTGGGCGCGAACATGGAGGCGTCGGTGGCTGTTCGTGGTGTAGATGGGCGTCGCCGCGGTGTACTCGTTCTGCGTGTCCAGCTGCTCCGTCTTGTAGTTGACGACCACTTCACCGGCGCCAGAAGCGATGGTCTGAAGCGTGCCAACTGAGGCGCGGACAAGCGCCTTTTTGGCGTTGAGAATGGTGTACGTGCCAGCCGCAACGCTGGAATAGGAAGTCAGCCAAGAGTCGCCCTCGTTGTCGATGAAGCGGTTGTCGGTGCCGTCGTCTTGGCGAACGATGTGCCGCATGAACGAGCCGCCGCCCGTGACCTTGTTACGCGCAATCGTGTTGCCGCTTGGCTGGAACGCGGCCCCGCCAGCATTGTCGAGCCGAATCGCGGCTATCGCGCGAGCGCCAACGTTCCATGCGTCCGTCGGGTTCACGTCGTGAATGTTGTTGTCGTGGACGTAGTTGTCGGCCGCCGAGGCCGAGGCCGAGCCGCCGAAGTAGATGCCGGCGAGCCCGGGGCGCATGATGGTGTTGCCGTAGGCGTTGTTTCTCGACGCGCCGTGGATGAACTTCAGCCCGACATTGAAGCAGTCGACCAAATTGTTACTGTGGAGAACACTCTCCGAGGCGAAACAGTCGATACCCTCGCCAACGTTCTTGATGTAGTTGTCGTAGACCAAAACACCATGCGCGGTCCCAGCGCCAAGGTTGATGCCATCCGTCTGCATGTTCACGCCGCCCGGAAGCGCAGCGCCGGTCATCGTGAGGTTTTCGATAGTGTTGTCGTAAATCTTTAGATTCCGACAATTCACCGAATTGACGCGACTGCCGTCGGTCTCGATGCCCGTTATCTGCAGAGAAGTAACGACGGCCGACGTGCACTCGTGCAAGTAGCAATGAGAGACTTCGCTCCGGACAACGGTGTCGAGCGTAATCAGGTTTCCAGCCGGAATGCCGCTCACCTCGACGCGCCTGATATTCAGGCCAGCGACGTTGCGCGCCATGACCGGATACAGGTAGCGCCCGTCGCTGACCTCGCTTTCGATCGAGAAGTCTTCAAGCGTGACGTTGGTTAGAGGAGTGAAGCTTCCGCTGAGCTCGCCCTGCGCAGCAATCGCAACGCTTGTCGCGCTGCGCGTCCCGTTCACCGTGTTGGTGAACCTCGCCGCCGGCATGTAAAGAGTGGTCGCGCCCATGCCAGCGCCGCGCAGCGTAACGTTGCTTAGCATCGTGAGCCATCCCGCAATCCAGAACTTGCCCGCAGGCAACAGCACCGCGACCGGGCCCGCGCGCGCGGCACCGGCCGTACTTGCGCGCACAATCGCGGCATTGATGACAGCAGTGTTGTAGGGACCGGCGCTCAAGCTGTTTGGTGCCAGCGGAAGGGCGTCAAAGAGGCTGACAGAGAACCAATTGTCACCGTCGTGGATGAACGTCCCCGACCCGACAAGAACACCCGTCGCGAGCCCATCCAGCGTGCTCTCAACGGGGCGAATCGTCACCAAGCCGCCTGACCCGTTCCAGACAATGAGCGGGCGCCCCCGCTCGCTCTGCTTCGGCTTGGTCAGCAATAGCTCCACGGGCTTAAGCACGCGCACAAACTGCCCAGGGCGGGCGATGTAGCCGGCGCGCAAAACCAACGCCACCACGCTCAAGTCGATGCGCTCGCTCAGCGCATTGACTTCACCAAAGAAGCTATCCTCGAGCTGAACCAGCCGACGATTTAGCTCGGGGTCCTTCTTCGTGAACTCGCGAATGCGCGCGCTCATGCGTCACGGCGCCTCACGAACGGCCAGAACGTTCGCCCTTCCGGTTGAACGTCCTGGACTTGCTTTGGCGTGGCCGCCTGACGCTCAGAAGCCATCTCCATGATGCGCTCTTTCTCGCGGTCGAACATGCGCTCCAAGTCGCCGTACGGCATCTCTTCGATAGCTCGCAGCTCCATGGCAACGCGCAGCGCGGGCAGCTTCTCCCAGCCGTTCACGCAATCAACCGTGTCCACGTCACCCACGAGAATCGGCGCGATCGGCACGTAGCGCAGGCGCCCCGTAACCGCGAGCGTCGGCGTGGGCAAGAACTCAATCTGGAACGCAAGCAACCGGTAGCCCTTCGGCGCCCAGGCTGCCCAGTTTTGATAGTTGTTGTACGCGGGACGGTCCTCGACGCGGTCAATGTCGCCGACGAGTTCGTGGTCGTTCGGTCCCCACTCGAGCACGACTGACTTGGCCTCGTAGAAGTCAGCCGGCAGGCTGTACGCGCTCGTGCCCGCAACGATAGCGAGCGCCGACGACGCGATGCCGTAGTCCTGACCGCGCGCCGCTACGAGCAAGTCCCAGAACTCCGCGACCGCGAGGTTCACCAGGTCGTTCACGGACGCGACAGAGGGAACACCACCGTCCGTGTCCGGCACGAATGCGTCAGCGCCGCCGGGGCGCTGGTCAGCGTAAAGGCGCGCCAGGCCCCGGATCTTCGCCAGGGAAACCAAGCGCGCCATGGGTCACTCCTCTTCCGGCTTGTACCCGTGCCCGCAGGCTTCGCTCAGCTCTCGGAAGGCAGCAGCAATGGCCGCACCGTCGCCGCCCTTGACGGCATCGGCAAACGCGGTGCCGGCTGCTTCTTCGCGGTCGGCGCCAACGTCCACTTCTTCCGCAGGCTCGGCATCGTCCTCGGGCATGCCCAAGAACAGCGCCGTGTCTTTGGCCTTGTCTGCCATCAGGCCGCCACGTCCTCGAATTCGAGGTCTACGTAGATGCAGCGGTCCTTGGCGCCTGACCCGGTCGCCACGTCGGTGTTTGCCGTGCCCGTCTTGAGCTTCACCACCGCCGTGATGGCAGTGCCGAGGCCTTCGCCGACCACGGGACCAAGCTGCGCGTAAAGGTCGACGTTGTCACGCTCGTCCTTGTAGCAAGCCTGGAAGTCGCGCAGCTTGTAGTAGCTGCTGAGCAGCGTGATGATGAACTTGCCAGTGGCAGTCCACACCACGCTCGAGACGCCGCCCTCGCTCTCCCAAACCGGCACACCTGCCGCGTTGGGGTAGATGCGCACGTTGATGCGCTTGAGGTCGATGCCATAAGTCTTGGCGCCGCGCTTAATCAGCTCGGAAGCCATCTCACAGACTCCGCTGGCGAAGAACCACCACAATCTTGCCGGCCGGCGTTGCTACGCCAGACGCTTGCTTGGTGGCCTCGACGGCGAACGTCCCGCCGCGAACGACGTTCTGAGCGCCAGCCGCCAGCGTGAGCTGGTAACCTGCCTTGGCCGTGACGGCCTGCCCGGTGATGGTTTGCTTGCTCGCCACCGTGGTCTTGTTCGCCCCCGCCGCGTCGAACTTTGAAAGAACGAACGTAGCGGTGTTGGCGGCGTCAGCTGCCACGCCAGCACCAGCCGCAAAGTAAGCGTCGAGCACCTCGCCATCGAACGGGATGGCCGTCCACTCGCTTTCGGCAAGTGGCGTCGCTGGCGTAGCTGCGGCCGCCACCGGAATCTCGATGGTGACGGTCAGCACCGCGTTTGCGGCGCGCTCGGCACCCGAAGGGGCACCGGTGAAGGCCGCGAGCGCTGGGCAGTCCAGCAGCGCGCCTTGAAAGAACTCTTTGGTGTATTCAGCAAGGGACATGATGCCGACCTCTCAGAACGATCCGCAGATCGCGTTGGACGGGTCCTTGCACCCGATGTTGCCGTAGGCGCCGATATCGATCTGGTATGCGTCTTCGCCCTGAACGCGCACCATCTTGCCGAGCCCGTCGAAGTCGAGCAGGCGAGGGCAGTCGCCCGCAGTCGCCAGCTCGAATTGGTCAGGGTCGACGATCCAGAAGAAGCCCTTGGGCACGTCCACTTCGGACATGACCGTGACGGTCCCGATGGCGGTCTCGAGCTCGATACCGCGGAAGCCGAGGTTGGCCACCTTGGTCTCGACGTCAATGAACCGGTCGGAGCCGACTTCCTTCACGATGCTCGTGAAGTCAATCGGGTTGACGGCGCACTTGGTGCCGTACGCGCCGTGGACTTGGCCCTCAGCGCAGGCGTCGAGCAGCGTGGCCTCTTTCGAGCCGCCGTTGCCCGTCTTGCGGTAGCCGGCCAGACGGAACTCGTGATTCGAGCGGTTCACGCCGAAGAACGAGTCACCGACAGTCGGCGCCGTGATTGGAATATGGCCGGGGATACCGGTCATGCACTGGCCGTAATCGCCAGAGCGGAAGATGAACGCGGTGTCGATGATGCCGGAAACCGTGTTCAGGTTGCCGCTCATCGTGAGCTTGCCGGTGCTCGGTTCGATCTTCAGAACCTGCAGCTGGCGGCCGGAGTCGTAGAGCCCGCCGGGCGAGGTGCCGGAGCCGTCGTCTACGGAGAACTGCAGCCACATGCCCTGCTCGAAGCGGACAACGTCCGAAAGCAGGCCAAGCGTGATGACAGCGCCCGTGAGCGTGGTGCCAGAGCGAATGCGGCCCAGCGAGCCTCCGCCGTTACCCCAGACGCGCGCCGCAATGGCACGACCGAAGGCGTAATTGGCCTTGTCGAACTCCTCGGTGACGGCGCTCTTCAGGGCGTTCGCGTCGCCCATGCTCTTGGCGATCGTCGAGCCCTTGATGCGCGCTACCTGGTACTCAGTCCGGTGCTGCAGAAAGAAGCGTTCGCTCTTGCTGCCACCCTGATTCGAGTAGGCCTTTTGGTAGTCGGAGCTGCCACCATTGGTCGGTGCAGTCGAAACCGTATAGTGCTTGCCCTCGCCACCGAACTTCTTGTCGGTGCCCATGAGAGCGAGCATCTTGGACTTTTTGTAGCCCGTGAAAGCGAACCCCTTGGGGTATTGACGCTTGAAAAACGGGAGGAAACTAGTGTCATTCGCGGAAGCGACCATGAGGGCTCCAGGTTTCCCGGTGCCCTCGAGCTGGCTTGCTTACGCGTTACCGCGAGCCCAATTCAGCAGAGCAGGGGGAAGAAAATCCGCCGAGTCGTCGGCTAGCTCCTCTTCGGTTAGCTCTCGCGTAACCGTGGGTGCTGTCTGCGCCGACACACTGAGCGACTTGCCTTTGACTGATGGCGCTTGCGCCTGCCCTGGTTTGCTCGGGTTTCCAGTCCCGCGTTCCGACACGTTGTCGGCAGTCCGTTTTTCGCGCTTCGCGCGCGCCCGCTCGGACAACTCGGATTGTTGTTCCAGTTGCTTGTCCAGCATACGGACGGCGTCCAGGTCGGCCACCTTTTTTCCCAGCTTGGCGTGATGCACGATGATCTCGACGAGCGCTTTGCCAATCATGCCGGGGTTCTCCGCGGCGAACTCGGCCACGTATGGGTGCTCCTCTTCAGCGCCCGCGGCAATCTCGGTCAGCTGCTCGCGACGCTGCGCGATGAACGCAACAGCCTGCTGCTCTTCAGCCTGAACGGCCTTCGCTTGCTCGGCGCGCTCGAAGCGCTCGAGACGCGCCTCCATCTCCACAATCTCGGGAGACTTCGGCTTCTTCTTGCCGTTGGAAGCGATGTGGATATTCAGCTCTTCGAGCCATTCCACCGGATCGCGCCCCGTGAGCTGGCGGATGCCCTCCAGGCCCTCTTTTGCGCCACCCGTGCGGATGGCGTTGAAGCCAGCATTGAGCTGCTGAACCTGCGCAACGAAGGCCTGCCGCTCGCGATGCGTCTCCGTCTTGATGCGCTCGCTCTTCTGCAGGTGCTTTTCGGCGGTGCCCCACACGTTGTGGGCCTTCTTGGTCATCTCCTGGGCCGCCTTGACGGTCGCCACGACGCGCGCGGCGCCCTTCTTGAGCGTCTCCGGCGTGAACGTAACACCTTCGCCGGTTAGATCTGAAAGGTCGTCCAGTGCCGTCGCGGCGGGCTTAGCGGCGGGAGCCGCCTTGGCCTCCTCCTTCGCCGGCTCGGCCTTGCTCTTGACGGGCTTCGCCGCCGGTGGCTCTTCGACCGTCTCGGTCTCTTCCTCTGGCGCATCCGCCGAGTCCAAGAGCGCGTGCATGTCGAGAATCTCAGGGCCTTCGGCCTCGGTGGTTGCTGCTACTTCGGTCATGATGGTGTCCTCACGCCGCCATCTGTTGGGCGGGTATCTGTGCAGGCGGGAGCGGGGCTCCGCCTCCGGGCGGCGGCTGCTGCGCAGCCTGCTCCGCCAAAAGCTTGTCGCGGAACGTCTTCACGTCCTCTGCCCACTGAATGACGAGCTCGACTTGCTCATGCGGGGCGCCCTCGCTCTCGAGCCGGTTAATCCGGTCGATTGCCTGCTTCCAAGCGAGGTCCAGCTGCAGGTACGGGTGCGGCATCGTGCTCGGCGAATCGCCGTCGCGCACGAGCGTGTTGAGCTTTTGCTCGATGTTCTTCAGCGCTGCGTTAGAGTCGCCCAGGATGGCGTCAATGTCGGGGAAGTCGAGCAACATCAGGCCTTGTTGAGGCGTGACGAGCTTCTGATTCATCATGTCGACGACGCGCTGCAGCTTCGCGCCAGGCGTCTGCGGCAAAAGGTTCGTCGGCCAGCACATCAGGTGCCACTTGGAGTCGTCTAGGTCGACGTCCTTCCACTTGATGCGCTTGAGGTCCTTCGCGCTGCCCCACATGACCTCGAAGTCGGGCACGTGCTCGGCCAGCATTCGGATCGCTTCGATGCAGATGTGCGCCAAGTCGATATGAAAGTCCTCCCAGGCGCGGAACACGTCGGTGTGCCGAATCGACTCGGTGTCTTGCAGCGCCTGGATTGCCACAGCCGCGTCAATGCCGGCGGGCTTCTTCGCGCTCGCGCTCAGCTCGCTCACGCCCTCTTGCTCGAAACACCACGTGATAATTCGCTGAATCTGCGCGATGTATTCAGCCGGCACGCTCTGTGGGGTGATGTACTGAATCGACGAGCCGGGCGGGCCGCTGCCTTCGATGATGCTGGCCCAGCTGTTGTTAATCTTGTCGGTGTTGATGCGCGCTTGCTTGTTGACGTAAACGAGCGGGCGCGCGTGAAGATTCATGATGCCGTCCACGCGCTTGAGCATGCGGTTGATGCTCAGCTGTGCGCCGATGAGGCGCTCAGGAACGGACTGCGACCAGAAGCCACGACGGCGCTTCTTCGGGCGGTAGAAAGCGATCGGCGGGTGGTTGAAGGGCCAGGCCTCGTCAGCGAGCGCCATGCGCTCAGAGTCACCATTCACGAGCACGATGGTGTGGCGGCCGTCGTGCTGCTTGCCAATCTCCCAAGCCTCGGGCTTGGAGCGGTCGACGCGACCAGAGGGCAAGTGCCACAGCTCAGCGACCACCACGCGGTCGCTGGTCTCCTCCTCGCTCGGCTGCTCGTCCTCGTCATACATCTCGGTGGGCGCAGGCGCCGCATTCCGGATGGCTTCCAGCGTCTCTTCGGGCTCTTCTTTGCAGAAGTCGAGCAGCTCAGCGCGGTCGACAGTCGTCACCACGGCCCAATTCTTGGGCTTGCCCAGCTGGGCGTCGCGCTTGTCGACGTACACATCTTGCGCGCGGATGCGCTCGAGCAGCACGCGCTTATTGGCGTAGTCCGGCGTCACCTTGCAGGCGCCAGCCTCAGAGGTCTCACCGTCCCAGCAGATGTGCTGGCCAAGCTCGCCGTAGATGCCGGCCTCTTGGAACAGGCCCTCGGTAGCCTGCTGCATGCCCTGCGCGTCCTCGCGCTCTTTCCACTGCCCGCGCTGGGTCAGAAAGAAAGGCCGGACCTTGTTCTGGTACACGTGCGACGCGCGCGTGTCGACGACAGAACCAATCGCGTTGAACGTCGCCGGGTCCATGCCCCACGTCGTCGCCGCAAGCAGACCAAGCTGGCGCGAAGCGTTGCCCTCGTACAGCGCCAAGCAATCGTCCGCGCGCTCGCGGCGCTCGGTCGCTTGTTTGCCGTAAAGACCGCTCGCCCACTTCCAAGCGAGCTGCGCCACCTCGTCCCCCTTGGCCCGGTGCCAAGGCTCTCTCGAGAGTGGAGGCGACTTCTTTACGCCGCGGTCACGCTGTTTCGACGCCATTCATCTCCGCGAGAAAGTGCTGCCTGCAGTGGGGACTGCCCAAGTGACCAGCAGGCGCGCTGCAACCGCGAGATACGCAAAGGCCCTTCGCGCGCTTCTCTTCGCGCTCTTTCTCAGCCTCAGCATCGGTCTTTCCCTCATCGCTCCCGCCTCCAACGAATTGGTGTGCCGGGTCCAGCTCCACTTCGAGCTGGAGCTCACCGCGCGCAATCCAAACGCGCTTCACGCCATGCTCGCGCATGTGCGCCGTCACCTCTTTCAAGAGGCCTAGAGTGGCCGCACCGCGCGGCTCGGGCTCGGACACGCCGTCGAATGTGCCTGACCGCGCAACGCTAGACCCACATTCTAGCCGGCTAGCCTGCTCGCGATGGTCTCCCATTGGTCCTTGTTCTTCGCATCGTCGACCTCAGCAAGCGCTCGCTTCAACCGACGGTCTCCGCCCAGCTCGTCGCTCAGCGGTGGCATTGGTGGGTGCGCAGCAAACAGCGCGAGCGGCGGCACGTAATCCCCGTGGCGCCCGTCCGCCGTGCGCGCGAGCTTCACGCGGTGCCCCGCCATGGTCGCGCGCTTTTGCGTCGAAACCAGGTCGCTGCGCAGCATCGGCTCGGGCGGAAGCTCGAGACAACCATTGGAGATGATGAGCTTAAGCGTCTCGCACATCTCCAGGAACTGCTCGGTGTTGTAATTCACGCTCTGCAGCGTCAAACCGTGCCGCTCGGCGATCACCGCCAGTAAATCTACGGCGTACTGGTCGGTAATGAGGTGCGAGACGCCGTATTCGGTGCAAACCGAGGCAATCTCTCCAAAGACATGGTCCGCATTGAGCGGGCTTGCCTTGGAACCAATCCACTGGCGCGCTAGCGCAATCTTGTAGACCGGCATGGCCCCGCCTGGCCCGCCGAAGCCCGTACAGGTCCCAATCGTGAGCGTCCAGCCGTTGCCGCGCGTCGCCGGGTCCATCATCGCCACGTATTGCAGCCGATCGTCTGGCGGCAGCACGAGCGGCAGCTCCCGAATCGCCCGCTCAATCTCGACGGAGCTGAAAAAAGCCTCCTCGGAGTCCAGGAACTCGCAAAGGACGTTGATTCGCCAGCTCGGCTCGTCGCTAGTCCTGAGGTATTCGCAGAACTCCGGCGTGTAGTGCACCGGATTCATCACCGGCCCCGGCGCCTTCACCACCAGGCATTGCGGCGTCGGCTTGCCGAAGCACTTTTTCACCAAGTCGTGAATCGGGCCCATTGGCGCGTAGGGCGAGCCGATGTCCAGAATCTGCCCGCCCCTCAGCACGCGCGCGCGGACAGCGCGGCGCGCCTCGTCGAGGTTCTTGACGCCGCCCGAAGCATTGGCCATGCGCGTGGCTTCGTCGAAAACGACCGTGGCGAACCAGCGGGAAACAAGCGTGCTGGCGTGCTTGGCGAGCGGCACCACCTTTACCTCGACCGGGACGCCAGTCGGGTGCCGTAACCACACCGAGTCATCCGTTGGCTCTTTGATGAGTAGCTGGCGCAGCAGTGGCCGCTGCTTCACGTTCAGCGAGATGTGATTAAACGTGGCCTTGGCCGCGTCCATGTCGGTGGACACCACCGGTACGCGCGGCACGTCGCCGGAGCTGAGCTTGCTCACGTCGCAATTCTGGCTAGCCCGCACGGAAGCGGCCGCGACAATCATGCTCTTGCCACCGCGCTCCGCGCCGAGAATGACCATCTCCTTCGGCATCCCGAGCAACGGTCGCACGCCGCCAAAAGCGGTCCGTACATCGGCGTCGTTCCACAGGTCGCCTAGGTCAATGCCGTCACTTGCGCGGCAGATTGCCCGCTGGACGTTCGTGGCATTCTCGATGCCGAAGCCGTCGCGGCTCGTAAAGAGCCGCTCGAGCGTAATCACCCGGTCAGGGCCTTTTTAGCCGCCAACACGATGATGCGCCGAGCCGCGTCGCGCTTGGTCGCGGAGCCCTTTACGGCCTCCACCACCTCACCGACGAGCTCAATCACTGGCGGAGCTAGCCGCTCGATAACATGAAGAATCGCGAGCGGGCTACTTGCCACGGCATGAAACCTCCAGCGCGTCCAGCCTATCGAGGCAGCTCTGTAGCGCAGCGCACGCGCGCACCGGAGTCGGCGCGCAGAGCGCCTCGCACTCAGCGACAATGGCAGCCGAGCGAGCTACCACCGCGTCAGGGTCGCAAGGCGCAACGTCTCTCGCGGCGCACTCGAACAAGAGCAGCGCGGACAGAGCCAGGTAGCGCATTACTTGCTCTTCTTCGGCCGTCCGCCCTTGTTCTTCTTCAGAACGCCCGGGGGCGCGATCGTGGTCTGAATGGGGGAGGGCTTCGGCGCCTCCGGGACGGCGGGAGCGATATCACTCTGGGCACCCTCGGGCGCCGAAGGTTCTGGCTCGACCGCAGGCGCCTCGGGCGCGCTCTCGACCGGGCTGCCCGGATAGTGCAAGCGGCCCTTGGCGACGCAGTCACTGAGCTGGATGCTGGTCAGGTGCAGCACGAGGCGCTTGTCGTCGAAGTCGTTCACGCCGTCCGTCAGGACTTGGACGTTGTAACAGCTGCCCCAAGAGCGCACGACCACAGCGGGACGTGACTGGCCGACTGCCTGCTTCTTGCAGTGGTCGGAAGCCTGGTACGTGTACAGCAGCTGACTGCCGACTTGAGCGGGTTGGGTCATGACGGTACGTGCTCCTGAACAATCTCGCCCAGAGTCAGCGTCGCGTCGGCGCGCTGCTTCTGGAATTCAACCTCGCGGACGACAAGCGCCCGCTCACAGATGAGCGTTAGTAACTCTTGAAACGGGGACCCGGCCGACTTCTCAGCCGTGAAGATTGCCTCGTCGAACGTGAAACCCGTGTAATAACGGCGCCTCTCGGCATCCATCAGCCCGATGCGATAGCCCTGGTTCGTGACGTTCGGCCCCATGAAGAAGCAGCCGAGCCCTGCACCCTTCAGCTGCTCGTTGATGCCGCGCACGAATGCGTGAATGAACTCGCCCTCTTCTTGGCTCCGCGGGTCTTGAGCGACCACCAGGTCCAGATACTCGGGCAGCTTGCTCTCGAACATCTGTCGCTGAAGGTCGCGCTTGCTGGGGGGCTTCCTACTCACGGTGCGTCCCCTCAACCGCACGCTCCTCGCGCTTGGCGGTCCGGTGCTGGCACCAATGGAGCGCCTCTTCGAGCTTGGTGATCGCGAGCGCGTTCTCCCGGCACTTGAACTTCGAGGCCTGGTAGTACTCGAGCCGGTCGAGCGCCGCCTGAATCACGCCCTCGACGAAAGCCCCGTTCGGCTCTTTGCGCTCGCCGTCACGGCCAAGCGGGCCGTTCTGCCAGCTAATCATGATGCCGGTCCCGGTCGTGGCACCGCCCGCGGGATTGCCGTTTTCGTCGTTGAAGTGTTGGCCGTTAATTGATTGTTTCATGTGGATAGTTCTCCGAAGGCGTCTTCGAGCGCCGTGCTCTTGCCCGGCTTCTTGTTGCGGCGGCTCTGCGCCTCTTTCGCGCAGAGCTCATGAGCGGCGAGCAGGTTCTGGCGGCTGGCGTTCTGCAGCTTGGAGCTGGACTCGAACAGGCCAGTGACAGTGTTGAGGGCGGAATCTTCGCCCGGGGTCTCGAGCAGCTTCACCGCCTCGCGGTACAGGTACTCAGCGGACGCGGCTTGAAAGCTGGCGAACTTCACCATCAGCGCCGGGGCGGGCCCGCACTCACCACCGCCAACGTCACGCGCGAGGCGCTGAACGTGGAAGCGATGAAAGGTCTGCGCGATGGCCTTGAAGTGCTTGAACTTGACGGTCTCCGGGATGCCGCACTGATTCAGCAGCTTGTTCGTGTCTTTTTTCGCCGCCCCGCCGAGCTTGGCGAAAGCATTCCCCGGCGCGAATCGATGCTTCCCCTTCGCGCCTTGGAGCATAACCGGCTCGCGGGTCGGAAAGATTTGTTCGGCGGGAATCGGCGCGTGTGGGGCCCCTGGCCCAAGAGCCCCCCCCGGGGGCAAATCGGGGATCGGGTCGGCGTTCCGTTCAGGGCGGAATGGTTCCAGCTGAGACGGAATCGCTTCCGCTGAGGCTGGATTCCGGCGCATCGGCGGCTCGTTTTCCCCGTATTCGTCAGGGTCAAACGGTATCCCAACAGGAAGGTGAGCGGCCGCTAGGACCTCTACACGAGGCTTTCCTGCTCCGTTGCCATGTCCTTTGACGAGCGCCACAAGGCCCAGAATCAGGCCATTGAGGCGTCACGACCCACAATCGCGCGCCAATTGAGACGATTCAAACACCAAACAGCATGAATCAGGCTGTTTTTGGCTCTGAAAGCCGGCTGGACGAGCCGGCGGCGGCGTGGTGGGTCAATTTTGACCCTGCCAAGGTGTCGTTTGAGTGGGTCATTCCAGACCCAGGTAGTTCGGCAGAGCGCGCCCCACAATCCACACCGTCGCACCACTACACCCTCACTTCAATCAAACCCCTCATGTGCTGCCAGCACGTGTGCTGGTTTGGTGTGCTGCTCCCCTAAAGGGGGGAGCAGGCAGCACACGCAATAACCTCGGGGCAGCACACGCAGCACACGCAAAAACCCCGAGCAGCACATAAGCAGCACACGCAGCACATTGGATTTTTGGCTGCAGCACACAAAGCAGCACAGTCTACAGCCCAGATACGCTATGTTTTCAGGAATGAGGGGTGTGCTGTTCATTGTGCTGTCTATGCTGCTGGGCGCTTGTCACACCGGTTATGACCCCAGCTGGGAGCGCACCGTGAGCCCGTCTGGCCGTCCGGCATTCATTCTTGAATGCAGCCGCACTGCATGGTGCATCGAGCTAGCTGGAGACCTTTGCCCCCGTGGCTACAGCGTTCTCAGCACCGGCACGCAAGGCGACTACGACCCAGCCAATCAAGTTGTAGAGAACACTGCTGCAGCCGCCACAGGGCGATGGCCTGCAAACATGAGCCGCAGCGTTAGCTACGCTGCCATTGAATGCGCGCGCCAAGAATCACCCAGCCTGCCACCGAAAGTCACGGTTACGAAGAACGCGCCGCCGCCCATGCTGCGAAAGCCGGTCGCGGTCGACTCTGGGCTCTAGTCGTCTTCATCGCGCTCAGTTGCCGTCGCGAAGTAGCAATGTGACTTGCCTGGCCCAGGAGAACGCCGAAGGTGCCCCTCTTCGACCAGCAGAGCAATCGCCCGATCGCTGAGCTTGTTGTCGCCCTTCACGTGTTCACGGATGCGGTTCTTGCCGATGCCAGGAAAGCGCGCCACTAGCTCTAGGATGCGCTTCTCAAGCAGTTGAGTCCCTTGTTCAACGCTTGGTCCATCCGCGCTCACGCAGGCTACACGCAGCCCGTAGCGCAGGCTCCCGCTGTCGTTGCTTAGCCCGTCGCCCACGGTCACTGCCAGCGCTGCCTCCGGAATGCATTCTGCCGGCAAGCTCACGTCCGTCACCTCGAGAGCGAAGTCCGGCGCTGTGCGGCCGGTGATGCGCGCCTTGTCATGAACCACGGTGGTCGGCCGGCCCTTCTCGCCGCCGAAGATGAACACGCCGCCGCAAGCGTCGAAGATGGCGCCCGAACCGCGAATAGCCATGGCCGCCATGCCGGTGTGCTCTTTGGAGGGCTTGCGAGCGTGGTGAATCACCATGAACACACAGCCGGTCGCCTCTGAGATGCGTGTGAGACCGTCCAGGTGCTTGCGCACATCGGAGCTATTCTCATCGCACGTGGGGAATGCAGCTTTAAGGGAATCAATGATGCAGAGGCGCTTGCCCTCGCACAGCTGACTCAGCCGCTCGAGCTCGCCGTCCGCGTCCAGGTAGGTGGGCGGGAGCGTGAGTAAGTCCAACTTGCCCGCGAGCTCGTCTTGCCAAACGCCCATCTCAATGGCCAGGCGCTGGTAGCGCAGCTGGGTCAGGTGGCGCCCCTGCTCGTAATCCACGTGGAGTACGCCGCCTTGGCCCACGTCGAACTTGCCCCACGCTTGGCGGCCTGCCGCGACCGCTAGTGCAAGGGACTGAAGGCTGACCGTCTTGCCACTGAATCCGTAGCCGGCGATCAGCGTGGGGGCGCCAGGCGCGATGCTGAGCTCTTTGCAGAGCCAGGGGATGTTGGGCAGCGCTGTGGCTAGTTCTGTCCATCCCAGGACGGCCCAGCCTTTTACGGGTGCCGCTGGCGTGTACCGGCGCGCCACGCCCTCGGCTACGCGCCGCACCTCGGGCTCATCGAGCGGAGGCCGGCAACGCGCTGCGTTTTCCTGGATGAGGGCAGCGGTAATCGCCGGAGCACCGAATCCACGGCGGCGCATGGCGCCTGCCATGACCGTCAGGGCGTCATTGCGGCCGCCGGACACGAATGCGTCAGCGGCCGCAGGCCCTTCAGCAAGGGCCTTTGCGCGCTTCTGGCGGGCACTGGCCAGGAACCACTTGGGGGCAGGCTCGGTGGTTTCGCCGCCGCCCACGTCCCACGAGTAGCGCCGGCCTGACTCGTGAAGGCTGGGCGGGGCGATCACGTATCCGCCCTCACCGCGCACGTCGAGGCCAGGCCCGACGAGCTCGACGCTGTTCGGCACGCGCTCGCCGTCGCTCAGCAGGTACCAATGCTCACCACCGGAGCCCGTCACCGAGCGGCGCGTGTCGGGCAAGTCCAGGCCATTGCTGGTACCGCCTTTGTCCGGGTCCACGTCGAGCACGACCAGGCCACCACCAGTCGCGACACCAATGTTTGCGTCGCTCCACTTGCCCCACCAGTCGCGTACCTGTTTCTCGTCGCCGCTCGCATCGGTGCAACCCTTCAGCGTGCGAGGGTGCTTTCCAATCGAGGTGCAGTCCAGCTTGTTGCAGCTGCAATGCGTGCCCGTCTTGCTCACTTTCGGTGTGTGGCACGGGAAAACCCGATAGCCCTGCGCCAACAGCTCGAGCGCGGCGTCTAGCATCACGGGGGACTTGGCTACGGGCATCACTTACGCACCTCGGCTTGCCTGGCCAAGCCGATGAGCATTTCGGCGAAGAGGGGGGGGGAGTGGATTGCTTGCTTGTGCGTCAAGCGAGGGCGGTCGTTTGCACGTCCGCGCAGGTGGTTCCCGCACCACGACACCAGCGCCTTGCATTCACGGTCCGGCGTGACACCCCAGAGAAGCTCAGGCGGCGCTTCGGCTCCCACGTAGTAGAGCCAAGTCGCTTTCTTGGCCATGTGCCCGTAGCGGCACTGCTCGACATAGCAAGTCCACTCGCCCGGCAAAGCGCCCGGTACCCAACCGCCACCGGTCGGCGGCTTTGGTAGACCGAAAGCTGGCCATGCTTTCGAGTAGGCCGGATGCTCGAGCACGCCGCCAACGCGCCGAAGCGTGGCGAGCGCAGAGGCAAAGCATCCGCCGTCGTCGCCAATCTTGTGGCCCCAACGAGCTTGCACAAGGCCAGCCAAGCGGCACCAGCGTGAGCAAGGCGGATGCGCCACCACCGGCGCCGGCCCCACGTACAGCCGCGCGTCACGGCTCTCGTCGAACCACTGTGAAACGAGCTTCGGGTACGGACCGCGCGGGTCGACATACAGGGCAACAGGCTCTCTCACTCATTCCCCACCATCGCCAGTCCAGCCTTTTCACGCAGCATCCGAAGCGCTTTGCGCACGTTGCCATCGCCGCGCTTGAAAGGCGGGCGACGGTCAGGGCGCGTCACACGCACGCGCGGCTTCCTCTCGACGGGCACGCCAGGCAAACAGTCGAAGCAGTCGCAGCGAGGGGCGTGGTTCATTGGCGTCTCCCGTAGCGGCGCAGACCCATTCGCTGCCGAAGCTTCCACATGTACAGCGCCGACATGGCGCGACTGAGCGGGGTGCTGGTCATGGCAACACCTTGAAAGAGAATTCCAAGCCGGGCGCGTCGTCGGCCATGATTCGAACCATGCTCATCCGGTTGTCTCCCAACGGGTAAGGGTTTCGCGCACTTACGAACAATCGACCGTGCACGCGCAGATATCCGGTTGACACCCACGATACAAGGCGCATAATGGTTGGACACTGAGCGGCCCGGTGCAGCGGAAACTGCCCGGGCCCAGCCAAAGTCGAAAGGGACTCTGACATGAACACTGTAATCCGAATCAAGACTCGCAACAACTCGGACGCCCGCAACTTCCGCCTGCTCGGCGACCTCGCCGACGTGAACCACAACGGTGGAAAGCTTGTGATCGCGCGTGTCGAGGCTGACGACGTCGAAGCCGTCAAGGCGCTGCTGGACGACAGCTACATGGTCGCGAGCTACGAGGTGCAGTCGTGAGCGCGGTCGCTGCGACGATCTACGAGGCCGGCAACGGCTTCCCGGACGTGGGCGACTACGTCCCGGGCGACGACGGCAACCTGTACCAGGTGACCGCGCTGGGCCCGCGCATCCAGACGGGCTCACGGTCGGGTGAGTCCAATCATATCCCATACTGCCGCGTGACTCTGGTCGATTGGTCGGCGTGCGAAGAGGGTGACGAGCACACTGCTCGCGCCGTGCTGGGCTCGGACGAGGAGGGCTGACCCGATGAGCCCCGCCAGCACCCACGACGTGCACCGCGGGGCTCTGCCCTTCCCGCGATCGCTGCCAGAATTCCAGCGCCTGTTCCCCGATGATGCGGCGTGCGGCGCGTACCTGGAGCGCTGCCGCTGGCCTGAGCTGTTCCGCTGCCCCGCGTGCGGCGTGGGCGGCGACCCATTCCGCTTTGCGGCGCGCCCCGGCGTGCTGCGTTGCCGGGCCTGCCGCAAGGACACGTCGCTCACGGCGGGGACCATCATGCACCGCACGCACAGCCCGCTCAGCACGTGGTTCTGGGCCGCCTATCTCGTGAGCACGCAGACCCCGGGCATGTCGGCCACGCAGTTTGCGCGGCAGCTGGGCCTGACCCGCTACGAGACGGCGTTCCAAATTCTCCACAAGCTCAGGGCCGCCATGATTCGCCCCAACGTGGACCGCATCGGCGGCGAAAACGTGGTTGTCGAGCTGGACGAGTCGCTGGTCGGCGGCGCAACGCGGGGCGAGGGCCGAGGCGTCCACCACAAGGTGTACCTTGCGGGCGCCGTGGAGAGCCTCCAGCGCGCTCCGGCTGTGGACGGCGGCAAGGTCAGCAAGAGCAAGCTCCGACGCAATGGCACGTACGCCGGGCGCCTGCGATTGCGTGTCCTGCCCGACCGTACGGCGCCGGGCCTGCTCGGCTTCGCGCGCGAGTCGATCGCCCAGGGCAGCTTTGTGCGGACCGACGACTTCCCGGGGTACGCGCAGCTCGATCTGGAATGCGGCGTGCGCCACTCGCCTGTGGCTGAGCGCGGCGACCCCGCCGTAGCCGAAGCGCATCTGCCGCTGATTCACTTGGTTTTCTCGAATTTCAAGGCTTGGTTGCAAGGCACTCACCATTCCGTCTCGCCAAAACACCTACAGGCCTACGCCTCAGAGTACGTTTTCCGCTTCAATCGCCGCTTCTATCCGTTCAACGGATTCCGATCTTTGCTGGGACTCGCTGCGACGCAGGAGTCGATGACGTACGACGGTCTGTATTCGGACGAGTGCGTACATCCGATAGCAGTCGGACCGTGGGAGTTAACCGGATGAGCATGATTCGAACCTCGTAGCCGGCAACGTGCGTGACGATGACTCCGCGCCGTTCAACGCTTTCAATCGTCATCGGCCGCTGCAGCTCTCGGCAGATTCTTTCCCAGAATCCGGGGCGGGTCAGCACGAGCGCAGCTCCGCGTGGGTTCTCAGCTCGACAGAGCGATGCGATATCCACAAGTGTGTCGAGAAACGGGGCTCCCTGACCGTTGAATGGCGTCATCCAATCCTCCTCGCGCGCGCCAAAGCGGGCAGCGCCTGTTGCGGGTCGTTAATCACTTCCGCGTAGCCGCCCATGCGGTTCACCAAGTCGCGGAACAGGCGCTGCAGCTCTGCGCGCTTCTTCTCAGTGCTCGCACCAACCTTCTTCAGCTCGATGGCGGTGAAGCGGGCAATCGTCTTGCCCACCATCTCTGGGGTGATGACGATCGAGACGAGCCCGACCAAGTCCGAGCTGCCTTCACAGAGCCCGTACTTGACGTTGCTGATCGCCCCCTGGGGCGAGACGAATTCGGCTTGCCCCACGTTGTTGCGGTAGAAGACGCAACCGGGCTGCGTTCCGAGCGCAAGGCGCACCTCATGCTGAATCTCTTTCTCTAGGCGGGACTTCATCGCTGCAGCTCCGGAAGTGGCGCCGTGATGGCGGCCAGGATGCGGAATGCAGCGGCGGGGGCGAACTCAGTGACCGGGCGATTGCCCCGGTCGCGGTTGCAGCCCATGCAGGCCGTCAGCAGGTTCTCTGTGGTGTTCGTCCCGCCCGCGCTGCGCGGCACCATGTGGTCGAGCGTGAGGCGCTCAGCGAGCGTGCCGCAGTAGATGCAGCGATGTCCGTCACGCGCGTAGATGCGCCGCCGCCGCACCTTGCCAATCCACTTCGAACCCTTGCCGGCGTTGCCAGCAGTGCGACCTCTAACCGGCATGTGACGCTCCCTCTTCTTTGATCCATTGCTGTGGCGGCCAGTACCCAAACCGAGCGCGGTACCGATGCATTGCCCACCCGGGCTTGTGACCAGACGCGGCGCCCTTCAGCAACTGCGAGCGAAAGAACGCGCGCTTGCTTGACTCGGGCGTGACGTTGTCGATTCGCGCTAGCTCAGCTTTCTTTTCGCGCGGCTGCTCAGCGACCGGAAACACGTACGAGCAGCGCTCGCACACCGCGCGCATGCGGAACACGGCTCCACACGACGGGCACTGGCGGACCGCTGGCAGCGCTTTGTCGACAGTGATCGGCTTCCCACTGAGCGAATAAATCCGCGAATCGTCGGGCATGCCGTGCTGGTGCACCGCCCCCTTGCAGTCGATGAGTAGGCAATCCTTCTTCCCTTCAGAAGGGCGACGGATGCGCCCAATCACCTGCAGGAACGTGGCCGCTGACGAGCAGCTGCGCGCCATCACGCACACTTCGACGGACGGACAATCCCAGCCCTCGGTCAGCACGAAAACGTTCACGAGCACCCGGATGCGCCCAGCGTCGAACGCCTCCAGCGTGGCCGCGCGCTCGTCAGCGTCCGTCTTGCCGTCGATGTAGCCGGCCTCATCGCCCCAAGTCCGCGCAAGCTCGCGGCCGTGCGCGACGCTGGAGGCGAAAACCACGGCCTTGCGGTTCGGCGCGTACTTCTCGAGCGACGCTACCGGGTCAATGATGTCCGAGCCTTCGAGCCGACACGGCGGACCGATTACGGTGATCGGAACCAGGTGCCCAGCTGCCACTAGCTCGGGGATGGTTGCGACCTCCAGCAGCTCATCGAACATGCCGTTCAGCCCCGTGCCGTCCGGACGCTGTGGGGTCGCGGTGAAGCCCGTCACCGGCACGCCGCGGTACGGCTCCATCAGCTTGTTCCATTCGACGCTGAGGTAGTGGTGGGCCTCGTCGGGGATGAGTAGCGACGCCTTGGGGCGCAGCTGGGGGCGAGCCAGCAGCGTCTGAATGCTGCACACCACGACCTTGGCGTTTTGATTGAAGCCGCCTTCGGCCGCGATGGCGCCCAGGTCGCGGATGCCCGCTTTCCAGAGCTTGTCGACGGCTTGCTTCACCAGCTCGATGCGGTGCGCAAGGCAGACCACCTGGCCCTCGCGGGCGTAGTGCAGCTGGGCAATCTTCGAGAGAATCACCGTCTTGCCGCTCCCCGTGGGCGAGACGAACAGGACGGAGCGCTTGCCGCGCTGAAAGGCTTCCCGTCCGCGCTCGATGGCGCGGAGCTGATAGTCGCGCAGCTCCATCAGAGGTCGTCCCTGGTCAGCACTAGCGCGCGCCGAAAGCTGTCTAGAGCGGCGGCTTCAATCTGTCGCCCACGCTCTTTCATAACGTTCATCAGATGAGCGACGCCCTCTAGGCTTAAAGGCCCATCGTCTGCCACGTCTAGCGAGCACGTCTCTGGCAGTTGTTCGAGCTCGAGCCCCGGGAACTTCTCCTTTAGCCCGCCAGCTTGAGACACCTCGAAGGCGAGGTGGTGTCGACAGCTCACCCACGGACACGGGCGCGGTCCGTTGACACAATCGCCGCGCGTTTTTGGGCGCCCCTCGTTGGGCGCCGTGACGACCCGTAGGTTATGGTGTTTCTTGCTCAGCCCACGCAGATCACGCAAGCTGATGGTCTGCGCGCGCTCGGACATGCTTGAGCGTGATTCGCGGTTTTCTGTGCCGCAGACAGAGCAGACAAACCGTGTCGTCTTGTCGAGCGCGACGGCGCTGCACTTGCGGCACACTTGCTTTGCGACGATGTAGCCTTTGGCTGTAGATGCCGTCATTTAACCCACGCCCCCCCCCACTCGAAGCCGAGCTGTTTCGGCGACACTTTGGCGCCCTTCGTGGGCGCGACAGGTCGCCCCGTGCTGCGCGGCACAATCGAAACCCAGTGCTCGGTTTTGTTCGCCCAAGCGCGGAGCCGTTCGAGGTCAGCGTCTACGATGCGCCAGTCGGCGCACGGCGCCTCGAGCCAGCCATGATTCAGGTTCGCTCTGTAGCTGCCCGCCATCGGGAAACGCAGCGCGACGATCGGACGCTTCGGGTCGTCGAAGCCGACGACGGTCGCGATCTTGGTCGCGCCGCCGCGGTGGACGATGCTGACTTCAGCGCTTTCCACGGCGCTTCTCTTTCAACCAGCGCTGAATGTCTTCTACGTCGAAGCGCGGGTATTCGCCGGGCTGTACGTAGGGGCAGCCCTCGGCCATCATTTTGCGCAGCGTGCCGCGCGAGATGCTGAGGGCCTTCATGATCTCAACCGAGCTCACGTGTGTCTTCACGCCGCGCGGTTGCGACAGGCGCTCGACCACCAGCGCGAGCTCTTCGCGCACGATGGTGCGCAGCGTGTCTTCAAGAGACACGGCGGTCCGCTCCGGCCAGGTCGACCAGTGGGAGCAACCAACGGAAACCATCCCGCGAGACGACTTGCGCAGCCGTCGGGCTCGCCAGCCGATGAAACTTCCCGCTGTAGCGGCGCCCGCTCGCGCTGATCCAAGAGACCGAATCCCCAGACTTCAAGGCCTTCATACGTTCAGTTCTCCTGGAAAAGTGCCTATTGCGCAGTGCGTCTCATTTTGAGAATCTGAGACTTCAGGCCCCAGAGGCGCCGCGCCGCATGGCGTAGCTGCACTGAACAGGCTGACGATGGTGTTGCATCTAGATACTGATGTCAAGATGCACCGTGGCTAACGTGTGAGGATCGCTCCGAGATGCCGAAGCAGAAGTTCAAAGCTCCGCTGGAGATGCAGGCGCTGCCAGAGCGCCTCGCGCTTGCGCTCAAAGAGGCGCACGTCTCTCAGAACGAGCTGGCGCGTCGAATCGGCGTGAGTTCACCAAGTATCGGCGCTCGGATGAGCGTCGACGGCTCGTCTGCGGCCATGTTTGTGCTGATCGCGAAGAAGCTAAACGTTCGCGTTGGCTGGCTCTTGGTGGGCGAAGGTGAGATGCGCGAGGAGCCGCCGCCTCAGCGCCATGTCCTCGCTCTCGAGCCAGACGCGACAGGTCTGAAGGAAGCAAAGCGACCCCGACGCTCGCGCGATTAGCCGGCCTCCCTGGTAGAAGCTGCCCCGCCACCCAGCCCCGTGCCGCTCAAACATAGCTAGCTGCCCCATTACAGTCACCTGAACGAGTGAGGCGCCCAGGCACATCCACATTTTTTATACGGTGCATCTTGACACCAGTATCTAGATGCAACAGTCTCTCCGACCATGAGCAGGAGAGAGCGGGATTCGAGTGCTTGCCGTTGTTGTGGGGGGCAGTCCGCTCCCACACCGCAGAACGTAGTCGGCGCGCAAGTCGCGCCTTTCGTCTACTTGCTGCTTTACAACTGCGCGTGCGGTTCAACCCGCGCAGTGACGCTCTGGGAAGCCTCGGACTTCGCCGCTGAGCGAGCGGCGTAGTGGCCGCGCTCGTTCACCAGGCGCTTCGCGCGCGCTGCGCGGAGCTTGCTGTCTATCTTCACGCGGGGGTTCTCCCGCTTGAACTGCTCGAAGAAGTAACAGAGCTCTCGCGCAAGGCGTGGGCGCTCAGGGAGAGCGACGATGCCTGACCAAGAAAAAGTATTAGTTTTGCGCACGTGCGCGTCCGACATGAGCGCGTACAACGGTTTCAAGTGGAAGGAATCTGGCGAGGTTTCGGCGCCAGATTGGCAACCCGAGCCGCGTTGCGGCCATGGTCTCCATGGCTTGCTCTGGGGTTGCGGCGACGGTGGTCTGCTCGGTAACGCGCTCGACGCAAAGTGGCTTGTCGTCGAGGTCGAAGCCGCTTCGATTGTCGAACTCGACGGCAAGGTGAAGTTCCCGAAGGGTGAAGTCATCTTCTGCGGCGACCGCAAGGGAGCGACGGAGCTCATCTCGGGCCGCGCGCCGAAGGCGAACCTGCCCATTGTTTGGCTTTCGATCACTGCGGGGGACAGAGGCACCGCGACTGCGGGGGACAGAGGCACCGCCACTGCGGGGTACAGAGGCACCGCGACTGCGGGGGACGACGGCACCGCCACTGCGGGGGACAGAGGCACCGCGACTGCGGGGAGCTACGGCACCGCCACTGCGGGGTACAGAGGCACCGCGACTGCGGGGGACAGAGGCACCGCGACTGCGAGGGACGGAGGCACCGCGACTGCGGGGGACGGAGGCACCCTGCAGATCAAACGCTACGACCCGGTCGCTGAACGGCATCGCATCGTCACGGGTTACGTCGGTGAAGACGGCATCGAAGCCAACGTGCCTTACACGCTCGACCAAAACGGCAAGCTCGTTCGGAAGGTGCCGTGATGCAGAAGTACCCCGATGGTGACTCTCGGCGCCTTGGTCCTAACTACAAGTCATACCAGGGAGCCACGAAGGCTTGCGTTGAGATGCGCGACCATCAAAACGAGCTCGCGCAGAAGAGAGGCTTTCGCTCGTACCTGGCGCTGCTCTTCGGTGCCAACCAGGCCGGCGACAAGGCGCCAAAGAAGCCATGGCGCAGCGCCGCTTACGCCGGCAAGACGCGCGCTCGCGAGGCCAAGCGCCTTGCCGAGCGCGCAGAAAGGCAGGCCTCCAATGGCTGAGCCTGTCCGTCTGCCCCTCATGACCAACAGTCGCGCGAAGTCGTTCCGACGCTGCGCGCGGCACCACCTCATCAGCTACCAGCAAGGTATCCGGCCTATCGAGAAAGCCGGCCCGCTTGGCTTCGGCGGCATCTTCCACAAGATGCTCGAGTCGTGGTGGCTGGCCGCGGAGCTCAAGCTAGAGGCGGCGCTCGCCACTCTCGAGCAGCAGGACATTCCGGATGAATTCGACCGCATTCGGCACCAAGAGCTGATGCTCGGCTACGACGCTCGTTGGGGCGCTGAGCCGGTACGAACGCTGCGCGTAGAGGCGCAATTCGAGTGCGAGCTGCGCAACCCGGAGACCGGACAGGCGTCGCGCACCTGGCGCCTAGGCGGCAAGCTTGACGCGATTGCGGAGCGCGACGGGCGCCCTTGGATTGTCGAGCACAAGACGACCACGGAAGACATCTCGCCGGGCTCGCCCTACTGGCGGATGCTCCGCCTCGACACCCAGGTGTCAACCTACTTCGTGGGTGCCGAATCTCTCGGTTTTGACGTAGAGGGGTGCATCTACGACGTGATTCGCAAGCCAAGCCTCAAGCGCCTGGAGGCTACGCCCGTCGAGTCGCGCAAGTTCAAGAAAGACGGGTCGCTGTACGCGAGCCAGCGCGATTGCGACGAGACGCCGGAGGAATTCCGCGAGCGCTTCCGGGCGCACGTCGGCGATCACCTTCAGGACTTGTTCCAGCGCGGCGACGTGTCGCGTGTCCCCGAGGAGCTTGCCGATTCAGCCTTCGACCTCTGGCAAACCGCGCGCCTCATTCGCGAAGCGGAGCTGGCCGAGCGGCATCCGCGTAACCCGGACTCGTGCCGTCAGTGGTCGCGATTCTGCGAATACTTCGACGTGTGCACGGGGGCGGCGTCGCTCGACGACGCCTCGCGATTCCGGAAGGTCGAGTCAGCAAACGAGGAGTTGGACAATGCAGCAGACCCAGCAACAGCAACCCAGTAAACCAGCGCGACGCATGACGCTTGCGAGCGTCACAAGCGATCGGCGCTTGCCGCCCGTGCGCGTGCTCATCTTTGGACCCGGCGGCGTAGGCAAGACGACCTTTGCCAGCGATGCCAAAGACGCCATCTTCATCAGCGCAGAGGACGGAGCGGATTACAAACAGGTTGCTCGCTTCCCCCCGGCGGAGTCGTGGCAGGACGTGCTCGACGCCATGAGCGAGCTTCGGGAGAGCGACCACAAGTACAAGACTCTCGTGCTCGATTCGGTCGATTGGATGGAGCAGCTCATCAGCACGCACGTCTGCGTGAAGAACAAGAAAGAGTCGCTCGAGTCGTTCGGTTACGGCGCCGGCTTCGCGCTCGTGTTCGACGAGATGCGCGCTTTCATCTCCCAGCTTGAGCGCCTCCGGCGCGACAAGAGCATGGCCGTCGTTGGCATCGCTCACTCGGCGGTGAGGGCGTTCAACAACCCGGAGGGCGACAATTACGATCGCTACGAGCTCAAACTCCAAGCCTCGAAGAACGCCAGCATTGCTGGACTGTGGAAGGAATGGCCCGACTTTCTGCTGTTCGCGAATTACGAAACCGCCACCACCAAAGAGAAAAACAAGCCGACCAAGGGCGAGAGCACGGGCCGGCGATTCGTCTTCACGCAGCGCTCAGCGGCTTACGACGCAAAGAGCCGCCTCGCGCTGCCTGACCAACTGCCGCTCGAGTGGAGCGCGTTCGCGCGCGCCGTGAAAGAGGCTTTCGAAAAGGAAGGACAGAAACCCAATGAGTGAGTTGCATGAAACGGGGCGCTTTCGCGCCAAAGCAGTGGAAGGCGCGTGGGGGCACACCAGCAACGGCACCGTTCAGGTCGCCATTCAGTTCCAGCTGGAAACCGACGCGAAGCTGACCTGGTACGGCTTCATGACCGAAAAGGCCGAGGAGCGAACCATGAATTCGCTGCTCGCTTGCGGCGTCACCGACCTGGAGACGCTCGCAGGGCTCGGCAGTGACGACGTGGAAGTCACCGTCGAGCACGACACCTACAACGAGAAAACGCGCGCCAAGATCGCCTGGGTCAATCGCCTCGGCGAGGGTGGCGTGGCGCTCAAGAGTAAAGCTTCGCCGCAAGAGGCAAAGTCCATGCTCTCGAAGCACAAGGGCAACTTTCTGAAGTTGCAGAAGGCCAACGGCGCCGCGCCTGCGAAGCCGAAGGCGCCGGCTGCGCAACAGAAGGACGATATCCCGTTCTGACGGGACGAGAGCCGCCTTCGGGCTCTCCGCCTGCTCACCAGGGACACCAGCCCTTCAATGGGATGTTTTTGGTGAGCAGGCGGAGAGGAAGAAGAGATGACCCCTACCGAACAGAAACATCTACTCGATTCGATCGCGCGCGCGCTCCATGGCTGGCCGGATGACGACTCGCGCCGTAGCTATGCCCCGAGTGAGCTGCCGGCTCTTGCCCGACGTTTGCGCCGCAAGGCAGAGGTGCTTGATGCGGCGCGCAGCGGAGCAGATGCTCCCGAAGTGGTTGCCGCCAAGGCGGACGGGTGCGAATACCCGAACCAGGATTAGGACCATGAGACAGCGCACCGGCACGATTCAGCACCGCGGCAAAGAGGGCCTCCTGTTCGCCCGCCACACCATCACGGTCGACGGTGTGAGCGTGCGCCGATGGTTCCCCCTCGGGACCACGTCCAAGGCGATCGCAAACGCCAAGAACAAGCAGCTGGTTGAGCAGCTGAAGCGCGGCGACATTCCCGACGTCGAAGAGACGCGTGACCTGGAGACGTGCTCGGCCGCCTTCGAGCGCATCGTGGAAGCCATGAAGGTCGACGGGCTGAAGAGCTGGAAGGACAAGCGCCAACGCCTGCGTGACTACGCCGAACCGGCGATCGGAAAGATGCGCATCGACACCGTGAAGACGCTGCACATCCGCGAAGTGCTCGACGCCTGCAAGGCGTCCGGCAAGAGCAAGCAAACGGTTGTCCATCTTCGAAACGACCTGAGCAGCGTCTTCGACAGCATGCGGCGCGACGAGCTGATCGAAAAGAACCCCGTCAGCCTGGTCAAGGTGCCCAAGTTTGTCACCGAAGACGAGCGCCCGCGGCAGATTCTCACAGACGAGGAATTTGTGCAGTTCATGGGCTGCACCGACGTATCGCTCCTACTCCGAACGATGGCCCTTGTTTCGCGTGTCTTCGGCGGCATGCGCACGGGCGACCTTCACGCCTGGCGCTGGGAGCACATCGACACCGCCGGCTGGAAAACGGCCAAGATTCGCCGGCCGAAGGTCCGGGGTCTTGTCCTGATCGAGATGCCGCCAGCATTGCTGCCGTGGCTCCAACTCTGGCGGCGCGAAAACGGCAGCCCGGCGACGGGGCCAGTGTTCCCGGTCGGCCGTGGTGAGCGCGCCAACGAGCACCGGGGGCACACCGGTTACGCGCGGCAGCTGCGCGCTGCGCTTCTGGTGGCCGGCGTGACGCGCGCGGAGCTTCACGCGAACGACGACGAAACCAAGCGCGTCGACTTCCACAGTTTTCGCCGGTCCTTCGTTACCGCGCTATCCGACTCGGATATCAACGCCCAACAGTCGATGCTCTTGGCGTCGCACACGAAGATGGAAACGCACATGCGTTACAACATGCAGGGACGTACCCGAGCACTCAAGACACCGGGAGCAATCGTCCCGAGCATGGGACAACTGGAAGCGACGCCGAAAAAGACTAAAGGGTCAGAACCTATTGATTCTGACCCTTTAGAAGCGGGGCGGACGGGACTCGAACCCGCGGCCTCCGGCGTGACAGAGCAGCGTGGAGCACGCTTCTTCCGACTTTTTGCTCCAAAGCTGGTTCCGCGTAGCACCCGTTTTTCCTGGGTGTCGCCTACGCGGGGACGATTGGCGTGGACGATTCCGGCGGGGACGCCGGTGGGAGTTTGGAATGCAAAAGTCTAAGAAGAAGGCCGTCCGCAAGGTGGTCAAGAGCAAGAGTGTGCGCGCGCGTCGGCTGGCCGTGGCGACCGTTTTGGTCCTCCGCACCTGCAGTGCCAACATGGTCTCTCACAAAGGTTTCAGGTGGCCTCAGAAGGGCGCCGTGAAGGCGCCGGACTGGCGCCCCGTTGCGGAGTGCGGGAACGGCTTGCACGGGCTCCTTTGGGGTGAGGGTGAGGGTGCGCACCTGGATTACAGCCTCACGGCCAAGTGGCTGGTTGTCGAGGTTCCGGCCAAGAGCATCGTTGACCTGAAGGGCAAGGTGAAGTTTCCGGCAGGCAAGGTGGTTTACTGCGGCACCCGGCTTGGCGCTACGAGCTTTATTGCTGCCAAGCGGCCAGGGGCCGCGATCTGCGGCGGCACCGCGACTGCGGGGGACAGAGGCACCGCCACTGCGGGGAGCTACGGCACCGCCACTGCGGGGAGCTACGGCACCGCCACTGCGGGGTACAGAGGCACCGCGACTGCGGGGGACGCCGGCACCGCCACTGCGGGGGACAGAGGCACCGCGACTGCGGGGAGCTACGGCAGGCTTGAGCTTCTCTACTGGGATGACAAGGCAAGCCGCTGCCGCAAAGCGCTCGCGTACGTGGGAGAGGGCGGCATCAAGCCCAACACCAAGTACAAGCTGAACGGCTCGGCGTTCGTCGAGGTGAAGCCGTGACGACCGCGGCAGAGCGGGCGAAAGCCGGGCGCTTCCCGCCGATCGCTTTCATCCGTGGTGACGCCACCAGGCCCGAGGGTGACGGCCTGAAGCTCATCCTCCATATTTGCAATGACGTGGGCGCTTGGGGCGCTGGCTTCGTGATGGCCATCTCGAAGCGCTGGAAAGCGCCACGCCAGTTCTACCTGGAGAGCCCGTTCTCCAGCCGCTTGAGCGTGATTCAGCCCGTGAAGGTGGAATCCGATATCGACGTAATCAACATGATTGCGCAGCACGGGTTTCCCAATAATGAGCAGCGGTGCGCGCTCGACTACCGCGCGCTGCACACGTGCTTGCGGCACGTCGCCTTCGCCTACGAGAGCCTGGAAAACGTCAGCATTCACATGCCGCGCATCGGCTGCGGCATCGCCGGGGGCGACTGGGCTCGCGTCGAGCTCATCATCCAAGAGACGCTCAGCAAGGCTGGCTTCCCGGTGACGGTGTACGACTTTCCGCCGAAAACCGCTAGCGGCCCGCTGGCATCTGCTCGCGAATCACTTTGACGATGCACTCGCCCTGAGCGTCCCCGCCGGGGAGTTGCTTGCAAGCATCCAGCGCACGGTCAAAGCCGCTGCGCTGGATTACTGTCGCGGCGGGGGCGGCGGTCGGCTCGGTGACTTTGGTCACGCCGTACGTGCCGCCAATGGCGCCTGCGAGCAGCAAGAGAGCCTTGCTCCCGAAGCCGTTCAGGACGGCCTTGAACGTCGCGACGAGCAGCTTAAGCTCGGCCACGTCGTCTTTCGTGGCGCAGTTCTCCAGTTGGCCTTCCACGTTCTCCAGGCGCCCCTCGATAGCGCGCATGCTCCGCGCGGCGCGCTGGAGAGGACCCTCGTCGCCATGGTCGCTCTTCTGAGGCAGGCGAGCGCCGGGAATGCCAGGGGCGTTTGGAGGGCTCACGATAGCCTTGCCATCACGGCCAGCGCCGCCGCTACGATGCTCACGAGCGCAGGCAGCCAAAGGTGTTGCTCAATCTTCGAGACGCGCGTGGTCAGGCTTTTCACGTCGGCGTGAAAGGCGAGTTGCCGCTGGCTGATGCTGTGGACGATGTCCCGAATCTCGTTCAGATCGGAGCGAAGCAACGGGGGGCGCTCAATCGGCGTAATGTCAGCGTCGGTGCTCATGCTGCCTCGTCTGGGGGCGGTGCGGGCTCGGTGTCGTTTTGCGCGACCAGCGAGTCTATGCCGTAAAAAGTGATGCCCTTGGAGTCCTGATGCCGATGGCGCGCTGCGTTCGGCGTGTTACCGGCCAGGTCGCCCCAGTCGCATTCATGGTTCCAGTATTCGACCACCATGTGGTGAGCGAACGGGTGCTCTTTGATGGCGATGTCACCCGGCTTCGGCCAAGGCACTCGATGCAGCCCCAGCGGGCCAATGAAGCCGACGCCGTCTCGCCAGTGAGCCTGCGTGGCGCCACCGAGGCGCAAAGCGTGAAGCGCGAAGCCGCCGCACCATTCGCGAGTTTTCGCGTACAAACGAACCTGTGCGTCCGACCAATCCGGCGGGAGCACATCACGCCAGATATCGAAAACCTCGGGCGAGCCTTTGCCGTAGGGGCCGAGAAGCGTCGTGGCGCAGTAGATGATTCGGTCGCGTTGGCTCATACCTAAGACTCTCGGGTTGTGGATGACGTGGCGCGCGCGGCAATGGTCGTGCTATGCAGGTTAGGCCCTGGATGAAAGCGACCCACGTGCGCGCCGGGGAACGCTGCCGGTAGTCCCGACGTGGAGTGGACGACGGCGGCCACTACGCGACCAATTCCATTTCGGTCTCAAGTAGGGTGGCAAAGAGCGAGGCCCCTTGGCGAGAAGGGTGCAAGCCGTCGGCCTGGTACCAGACGCCATCACCTGGCACGCCAGCCCATACGGCATTAATATCGATCACGCGATTAGCACCGCTGCCGCCAGACACGCGCCAAGCGTTTTGCGCATTGCGTTTGCTGAGAGCCAATGCAGGCTCTGCCCCGCCCGACCCATCGCCGCGAGGAATGATCGTAAAGAGAATCACGTGCCAGCCGACAGCCTTGCGGGCAGTGATGTAGTTTGCGAGGCTGGTACGGAGAGCGGACTCATCACCCGAGCCGTCGAGGCCTAGGTCGTTACCGCCGACATTGATTACCAAAATGTTGGCGTAGGCACCCGCCGAATAGTTGGCATCCACAGTAGAGGCGCGTGTCACGCACCCAGCAACGCCTGATCCGATGGCCGCCGCGTTGACGACAGTGGGCACGTTGTTGCTGTAAAACAGCACGTTGGGGTAGGCGTTCTCCCCTTGCGCGTTTGCCGGGTAGCTGTCCCCCTCGTGAGCAGCGCGGATCGCGCGCGACAGACGAATGTGGTGGATGGCTGCAAGTTGTGCGCGCGCAGTTGCCGCATCGGGCGCCGACAGCTTTCCGCCGTAAGTGAGGATTCGCGAGAACGACGCAACGGCCTTCGAAAACGTAGTGTTGGAGATTAGCAAGCCTAACACTGTGAAGCGCGTCAGACCGGTCGCCGTTCCAAATGCTCCGGTGCGTGACCCAATTAATACGCCGTCTCGACGCGTCTCGAGCAGCCCACCGCTCGTTGGATCGAAGCTGAACTCGTAGACATGATCGCGGACGTCACTCGCGTCGCCCAAATCAGTGGTCGTTGTCGCAGCGTTGGCGTCGTTGTTGCTGGCTACTTGCGTGTGATGTCCCGTGCCAGAATCAATCAGCTCGCGGTATGGGAATCCTGCCGTGTGTTTACTCGCTCCCACTAACGTCTGCGCGCCGCCGCCCGCAATATTGTTGAGGCGCCCCACGAAAAAAACGTGGAAGGCCTTGTCCGTGCCACCGAATAGCGCGGCGGCTAGGCTGGCATTCTCCATAACCTCCGTCGCGTTGCTGACAAGCGCTTTCCTGCCGCCCACGCCCCTGCACTGACCCGTCAGCGTGAATCCGCAGGCGCTGCGGCCGTGCTCGATCATGATCGGGCCGCTGAGTCCGGCCGACGTGTTGCGCGTGAGCGTGTAGCCGTTGCCGCTCGCGTCCACCAACGACTCGTTGAACGACCCATAGAGGCGCCCAACCGTGAAGCTGCTGGCCGCGAACGTTAGCGTGTCGCCGGAGCCGGGGATCGCGTAGATGCCATCGGCTGGGATCGTGACGCCGTCCTCTGGAGTCACGTAGGTGCGCCCCGATGTGCTCGACACACGAATTTTTCCGACGCCCCGGCCGCCCGTGGCGGCAATCTCGACGCGCCATGGCGTGGTCAGTGTGCCCGCAATCGTGATGACCGGGCCAGTACCCGAGAAGTCGCGCAGCGTCGTCCCATAGGTGGCCGCGTTCCGCGTGTCGTAGTCAGCGAATAGGACTGCGCTGCCTATGGACGCGGGGGCCCACTCGCCGATCGGCGACGCAACGCCCGCAGTCGTCGCAATCCTGCCGCGGTTGCTCGGATGCCCAGGCCTACGGCTGAACGCCGCGCCCTGCATTAGTCGCTCGACAGCGCAATGCGAGCCGAGCCAGTCGCGGAGCCGCCGCGCGAAAAGTAGAGCAGGCCGCCCTGCGGGGGTGTGGGGATGCGGCACTGATGGCTGGTGCTTGCCACCACAATGTCACCCAGCAGCTCACTCTGCGCGCCTGCGTTCGACGCTGCGATCGTGGCGTCTACGCCCGCGTGCGTCGACTTGTCGGTGAAAAGGAAGTGCAAGTCCCCGCCCACGGCGGTGATGCGTACGTACTTGCCCCAAAACGCTTCGGGAATCGGGTCGCAACTTCCACCAACGGCGAACGTGTAGAGGATGACACTGGAGACCGTGTTCGGCTGACCGTCCCCACCTTTGACGCGAAACTCGGGCGCTTTGACGTTTACGGCTTGGTATCCGAGTCCCATTGCTCACCTCTGCGAGACGCGCTGCGTCTCCGTCTGCATGTCGTCGGCGATCTTGGGCGAAAGCTGCATGGTGGACCCACTTTCGGGTTCGACCGTCTCGGGCAACGGGTCGTAAGCCGCCTGAACGTCCTGCGCATAAGCCGGCTGCATGCTCTTGTCGCCCGGAAAGTCGAAGACGAGCGAGAGCAGGATGCGCTGCTGAAACGGCATCTGGTCGCCGCGCTCCGCCGCGTAAGTCATGACACGCCCGCGCAGCTCGTTGAACGTTTCGGGGAACACGTTCTTGATGGCCTCGAGGCCTTGGCGGTCCATCTTGCCGTTTGACAAGTCGTCAATCACCTGGCCCGGAGCTGTGATGCCGCGCCAATACCTAAGAAACTTGTTCATCTCCGGCACCGGAACGCGCGTCTCTGTCAGGTCCGGCGTGAACGACGTTGCGGCGCGTGAGCTGATGGTGGGCAGCTTGGAGACCATGAATTGGTAGCCCTTGCCCACTTGAGCCTGGACGGCCGCCGCCAGGGCAGGGGACTCGGCCGAGAAGCGCTCAACCGGCGCTTGCAGGCGCGCCATGCCGCCCTCAGGAGTCTGGAAGTCTTGGACTGCGGCGACGGCCGTCGCGTAGCGCTTGGCCACTTCACCAGCTCCCAGCGCAAGCGGCGCGATAGAGCGCTTGGGCGCGTCCACAATCGCCCCCGCGAAACGCTTAGCGGCAGAGTCAATGCCGCTATTCATGCCCGCCACGCTGTCTGCCAGCACGGCCAGCGTCGAGCGTCCGCGCTCGCGGACGAGCTTGTGCGCGATGGCGCCAGCGATGCCGTAGCCGATGGCGCCAACGTTGCCCGAAAGCAGCGCGCCAATTCCCAGCCCGGTGCCGGTCGCGTAGTCCGAGGGCGAGACGGCACGGTTGCCCGCTTGCTGCAACTCGGACTTTTGAACCAAGTCCTCGATATCGCGAAGGTTTGAGTACTGCTTTTTCAGCCCCGTGTACGCCGTCACGTCGCCGCCGGTCGCGGCAATGGCCTGCTCGGCCGAGTTGTCGAGGTGCGTCGAAAGGAGGCGCTCGGCCTGCTCGAGCGCGGCCGCGTGCTCCGGCGCCTGTGCGGGGATGCCGCCGGCAGACGACTTGGGCGGCTGAAACACCTCACGCAAGTCGCGGCGCACCTGCTCGAGCTCGCGGAACGTCATGGGCTCCGGCGCGACGCGCGGGCGCATCTCGATCGAACCGTCGGGCATGCGCACACGCTGTGGCTCGGCCGTGGCGATCGCTTCGGTGGCCTCCACGCGCTCGCGCAGCCCCGAAAGCTGCTCTTCCACCTTGTCGGCGCGCGCGCGGATGGCGGGCACGTTCGACTCTTTGAGCGGCTTGAGAACCTGGCTATCGACCTCGGAGAGGTAAGTCTTCACGTCCGGAGCCAGGTCCGGGCGTTTCGCGAAAACCTCGTCGAGCTTTTGACGGATGGCGCCCAGCGCTTCGCCCGTTTCTTGGCGGGCATAAACCACGTCGTCAACCAAGTCTTCAGCCTTCACGGCCGCGCGAAACAGCTGCTGGCCTTGTCGCGGGCCCGTCTTGTATTCGTAGTGCAGCAGCTCTTGGCCCAGCTCGTCGATTCGCTTCTCGGCGGACTCGCCCGTGCGCCGGCCGACAATGCGCCGGAAGTCGCTCCCGCGGGCGCCCGCTGCCTTCAGCGCGCTCTCGTTCGCCAGCTCGCGCGCACCTTGGCGAAAACCCTTGGACTCGCTTAGCGCGCCCGCGGCGCCCTTTAGGCTGCCCGCGACGCCGCCAAGCACGGCGCCACCGGCACCACCCATCATGGCGCCTTCGCCCATGCTGGCCATGACCTTCTCGGCCGAAAGCTCTGTCCCATCGAGCGCGGCGCGCGAGACAGCTTGCCCGGCCCCGTAAAGGGAGCCTTCGACGGCGCCAGCGCCGCCTAGCGCCAGCGCTCGAGCGCCAGCACGGCCCAGTACACCAGCGCCTTCGCCGACGAGCCCAGCGACACCTGCCTCGGTTGCGCGCCCAAGCGCCGCAACGCCGCGCGCGGGGGCGCCAACGGCACCGAATAGGCCACCCGTAGCGAGCGAGCCGCCGATCGCACCAACCACCTCGCCAGCGCCAGACACCAATCGGTTCTCTTGCTGGCGAGCCTGAGCGCCCTTGCGGTAGTCGTCGCCGAGCGTGCCGACCAGAGCGGCGTCCGAGAGACCAAGCGTCGCGCCGCGCGCTACGCCTTCGGCTCCCGCGAGCGCCATCTGGCCGCCCGTGGTGTGCTCGCGGCGTGACTGCCGAGCGTCAGCCGTGCCGGCGCCTTCCACGCTGTAGCCGGCCGCCAGCGCGTGCTGGACGTTCTCCGCCGCAATCTTCACCGGCGCGCCCGTCTCGTCGAGCATGTTCAGGCTCGCGCCCTGCTCAACGAACGCCTTCCCGCTCGCTACGGCCGCATGTACCTGGTCGTCTGGGACGGCAGAGCCATCCTCGAAGAATACCTTGGGGCCAGCCATTACTCGTCGCTTTCGCCTGGCGGACGCATGACAGAGCCGGGCGCGTAGTCCGGAGTCGGGTGCAGGTCGTAACGGTCGACCTCGCGAATCTTGCCACTAGCGATGCGGCCCACCTCGTCGAGCTTGCGGCCCACGTCCTCAATCCGGAACATGTCCGTCGCCTTGCCGAAGTAGCCGTCCATGGCGTCTTGGAGGCCCTTATCGAGCGCGCCGGCTTGGGAAGCGTCTTTGTAGGTGAACATCATCTCCGACTTGATGGTGTCACCGGCCGCGCGCTCAGCCGCTGTCGGCTCGCGCTTGCCGACCGTGTCGGTGAGCGACTTGAGGCGCCCCGCCAGCGTTGAGAGTCGGTCGTTCGCCTTCACAACGTCTTGGAGCTTGCGCGCCTGAGTCGCGTCGCGCGCGAACTTGTACTGGCCGTCCGGCATGCGCACGAGGCGCTCACCGTCCTCTTTCTTGACCTTCGGTGGGCCGCCGGTGCCGACGTAGCGATCGGGAACGTACTGCCAGTTTTCCTGCAGCACCTTGCCTTTCTCCAGCTCAATCAGCTTCATCTTGGTGTCGGCGCGCTGCGCGCGGAGCTGGCTCGCCACTTGGTTGGCCTGCTGCAGGTACTCTTGGTCCTGAATCTTGCCCGCGCGGTTCTCCAGCACCTTTTCGGCCACGCCAATGCGGCGCATCTCCATGTCGAGCGACGCCGCTTCCGGCGTGCCGTACATGGCGATAGCCTTCGCGTAATCGTTGCGAGCAATCTCGCCGCGCTCTTTCGCGTCTTCATACGCGGCGCGCTGACTACTTATCTCGTCCATGATGGACTCACGGACCATCTGGTAGCCTTGGTTTTGCCCCCCAGTGAGCGCGGCGCTGTAGGCGCCAACAGCCATGGTGAGCGCGGCGCCGACGCGACCGAGAAAGCCGCGGTCGTCAATCACGTCCTGAACGCTCTGCGGACGCATCTTTTCGACTTCGCGATCGCGCTGGTCAATGAGGGATTGCTTGCTCGCAATCTGCTGGTCGGTGTGCTGGCGCTGAACCTGCTGACGGTCGAGCATCTTCTGTTGCTCGAGAATCTGCATTTCGCGCTTTTGCCGTAGCTCTTCGCGCTGAGTCGCAATCACGTCCGCGCTCAGCTCCAAGTCTTCTGCGTCGGTGTTGAGCGCATCGCCCTTCACGTCGTCGGGCACTTCTTGGCCAGGGACGCGCGTAAACGAGGCGCGCACGTCGCCGCCCTTAATCTTCTGAACGCGCTGCGGTGCGTAGCCAGGAATGCCCTGCTGCTGGACTTGCGCGCCGCCCAGCGGCACCAGGTTGCGCTTGGGGGCTGACTTAACGGTCTGCGGCGCTTCGGCCTGAATCTGCTGAATGCCCGCTTGCAGCGACGGGCGCGGCTTCCCGTCGGGCGTCGGCATCTCGCCCACCACCTTGAAGCCGCCCGGCGCATCGAGCGCGCTCGGGGGCGGCGGCGGACCGTAGCCGGGTTGCTGCGTTGGCTGCTGTGGCGCATTCAGCATGCCTTGGATGTGAGCAGCGTCGAATTCGGCCGTGGCATTCGGATCGAGCCCTGGGCCTTGCGGCATCGGCGGGATAGGCCGGTGTCCCATCTCTTCGAGCTGCGCGATCGGAAGCGGCGACGCGATGCGCGTGCCGTCGTCAAGAATCAAGTCGGTTAGCCCGTCGGGGCGCGGCTGGTACGCCATCAGAAGCCCGAAGCCTGTCGGCGATACGCCTCGTCTAGCGCGCCCACGTCCACGTCGCCTTGCGGGTGCCAGGCGTCGCCGTTGTTGTTCGACGCCAGCGCCCGCTTGATGGCCTGAATGTCGCGCTGCTGGTCGGACAGAGCCGCCGTGTTGAGCATCGTGAGGCGGCCCGGGTCTACGCGCTTCATGCCGTCTGGGCCAGTCGTGACGGTCGAAGCCGTGGCAGGCGACTTTTCCAAGTCCTGCGCCATCGGACCGTAGTGCGTGCCCGGAGCCGCGCCAGGCGCGCTCGGGTCTTTGTAGTTGTATGAAAAGCCCTGCGCGGGGCGCATATCGGTGCGCGGCGCAAAGCGTGTGCTCTGCGGCATGCTCGGATATTGGGTGTCGGGCATGTTGCCGCCCTGGTAGGCGTCGGCGAAGTCGCCGTGCGACGGCTTCCCGCCCAGCGCCGAATACGCCTGCGCAAGCTCGCCCCTCAGTGAAGAGATCTGCTTTTTGCTGTGCTCGTCGGACATCATCAGCCCGCCCGCCAAGCTCGTAAGCATGCCGGTATTGGCCGCGTCGCGCTGGGTGTCCGCTTGCTGATTCGCCGTCTGTGCTGCCAGGTACTGCTGCGCGCGCAGCTGCTCGAAGCCCATGTCTCCCTGCAGCTGCGAGTTGTAGGTCTGTCCCGCTTGACCCTGGTAGCCCAAGCCAACGTTCTGTGTCCCGAGCGCGTACTGATTCGCCTGACCCTGCATGGCCGCGTTGTAGTTTTGGCCCTGTGCGGTCGCCTGATTCGCTAGCTGTCCGGTGCCGAGCTGGAATTGCTGACCCTGGCCGATGGCCTGGTTCTGCAGCTGACCCTTGCCGAGGTCGTACTGCTGGCCCGCTTGCGTCGCCTGCTGGCCGAGGCCCTGCATGCTCGCGTTGTAGTTCTGGCCCTGCGCAATCGACTGATTGCCCAGCTGCTGCCCCGCCTGCCAAGCCTGTTGCTGTTGCTGCGCAGCGTTCTGCTGCTGCCCGGCCCAGCCAAGCGCGGCCGCGTCATTCTGCCCGCGGCTCTGCAGGTCAAGATTCGCGTCGAATTGGCCCTGGCCAATGCCCAGCTGCTGCTGCGACTGGTCTTGCCCGCGCGCCTGGCCGAGCACGCCCGCCGCGCCCTGCAGCGCGTTCAGGTCCTGCCCGCGGTAGCCCTGCAGCGCTGAAGACTCGGAATTCAGAGCGCCAAGCTGGCGGTTCTGCGCCGTGTCGTACTCTTGCGCGCGCAGCGTGCCGAGTTGCTGATTCGTTGCCTGCTGCGTCGCCGCGTTCTGGAACATGGCACCGCGAACGGCTTGCGTGTTGTTGCCGCGTCCCGAGCGCGCGAGCGCGAGCGAGCTGGCCATGCTCTGGTCGGCGCCAGCCTGCATCTGCGACTGCGCCGCGCTCGGACCGCTACCGGTCTGCGCAGCGAAGTCGCGTAGTCCCTGCGTCGCCTGGGCGCCGTAGTTGTCGTTTGCGCGGTAGCCAAGCGCTTGCGCGGCCTGCAGCTGCTGGGCGCGGCCCTGCGCCTCCAGGTTGCGATTCGCTCCGTTGTCGTAGCCGTACCCAGCGCCGCTCACGCCAACGTCGCCGCGCGCCATGGCCAGCGCTGACCGATCGCCGTACGTGTTGCCTTGATTGAAGGCCTGGCTCTGCAGGTTCGCAGCCTGGCCCTGCTGCGCGCCCGCGCGCGCAAGCCCAGCATCTGCGCCGGCAACGCCTTGCTGACCGTAGCCGAGCGCGCGCGCCTGCTGCACAGCATTGCCGGCCTGGCCCTGTGCCGCGAATTGGTCGCCAAGGCGCCCCTGAGCAGCCGCCGTGTTAGCGCCAAGCGCGCCGTATTGCGTTGCCGCCTGCTGAGCGTTGCCCAGGCCTTGCTGGCCCTGCGTGCGCAGGCTGTTGGCTGTCTGGAAACCCTGCGACTCGAGTCCGCCAGCATGCCCGGCCAGCTCGGCGCCACGCTGATTCGCGAAGCCGGCCTGGCCGCCCAGGTTGAAGTTCTGAGCGTCGGGGTTGTAGGCATTGACCGTCTCGGCGGAGAACATGTCGTCCATGCCTTTGCCGATGCCAATTACGCCCCCCTTGAAGCCGCCAATCCGCGCGTCCGCGGCGTCTTTATCGGCCTTGTCTTGGACCGGGTCGAATTCAGACGTGGGCCTATAGCCACCAGTTCCTGCGCCAGCCATCAGCGGAAGCCTTGCTTGAGACGCGGCATACCCGGGCGGGCGCGCGTATCCAGAGTCACACCATGCAGTACGAAGCCTTCATTCGCATTGCTACCGTTCTGGACTTCCGAGATGCGGAGCCCGCAGGCCCCGAACTTCTGAACAGGCAGGTCCCACTCGCGCCGAAGCGGATCGCCCGCGACGGCAACAGCGCCAAGATTCCAGAGCTTGGAATAGGCGAAGGCTTGAGAGTCATCCACCGAAAGCTCCATCTTCAGCGAGCAATCTGCGCGGTATTCGCCCAGCAGACCCACTTTCCTGACCCGGCCGTCCGCTTGCATGCCGTGCGGGCGCAGTGCTGCGGTTTCGACGCTAACCGGCACAAACAGTGAAGCGCGGTCGATGAAAACGGACGGGTTTTCCGCATCCAGCTTGGTCCCGTCATTGCTCGCGAGCAGTAGGCGCCCGTCGACCACCGCGCTCGAGACGTACTCTTCGCCGGGGGCGCCAGCTCCGGCGCGAATCGCCACCACGTCGGTGGTCCATTGCCCGTTCTGGGTATCGTAGCAAAGCAAGATGCCTGTCCCGCCGACGCCGCCCATGAGCGTGAAAACAACCAAGTTCTGCTCGCTCAGCAGGCGCGCGCTGGTCACGGTCGGATAGGCGCGCAGGAATTCTTGCGTGGCGAGTTGCGGCTGCGGCGAACCGATGCCGCGAGGCAGCAGGTACAGCAAGTCCGCTTTGCCTTGAAAAAAGAGACCGCCGGCCCATTCCACAAGGCTCCGCCACGTGGTCAAGCCAACGTCGCTCGGCAGAGCCTTCGGCTCGTCGAAAGAGCCGGCGCCGGTGTCGTCGGGGCCTGCGCCTGTAACGGTGAAAATCTGAGTGTCGGTGAAAGCCAGCGACACATCATCGAGCATGGCCACGCCGCGCACGCTCCCTGGAACGGCCTTGCGGAATGCCG
>Ga0193753_10000442_pt1 | contig 40970 bp, 37 predicted proteins | sample H1c2metaG_FD_144925 | JGI IMG/M metagenome (GOLD analysis project Ga0193753, IMG submission 144925) | Soil microbial communities from a riparian zone of the East river system, Colorado, United States - H1c2 | ecosystem: Environmental > Terrestrial > Soil > Riparian zone | place: USA: East...
CGGCAGCGGCGTGAAAATCCCCGGCGCAGAGGATTGGTACAGCACTGCCGCCCGGGCGCGCTTTTCCGGCGGCACCCAAAAATCGGTGTCGGCCATGTTCAACGGAGTGAACAATAATTCCTGCATCGACTCCCGCATGCCGGAACCCACCGCCCGGCCTATGATGAATCCCAGGACATCGGTCGAGTGGCCATAGTTGAACCGCTCTCCAGGCGCGTAGCTCAAGGGCAGCGACGCCAACGCACTCATCCATTCGTCAGCCGAGCACCATCCCTCCAATTTGAGCCCGAACCGGGATTCAAGCGCCTGCGACAAGAGTCCTTTGGCGGTGAACGCATAGGAAAGACCCGAGCGGTGAGTCATCAAATCTTCGATGGTGATGGCTCGCGGCGCGGGATAGGTATCTTCCAAGGAACTGTCTGGACGACGCAGCACGCGCATTTGCGCGAATTCCGGGGCCCACTTGCTGATGGGATCATCGAGCCGCATCACGCCCCGCTCCATCAGAATCATCGCCGCCGCCGAGACGACCGGCTTGCTCATCGAGGCAATTCGAAAAATCGTATCGCGCTCGACCGGTAACTTCGCCTCGATGTCGCGCAGGCCGACAGTGTCCAGGTGCAGCAACTCACCGCGTCGCCAAACCAGGGAAACAGCTCCCGGAATATCGCCGGTCGCCACGGCGTTCCGGGCGGGGGCCGCGATGCGCGCCATGTCGTCCGGGTGGAGAGTGTTATCCATCTATCGCGCTCCACGGTCCGTGCGATGGCGCAAGATCAGGTTGCGGCGGCGCCGTGCTTGTGCTGCCGCACGATGTAGTCCGCGGTGCGCGCGGCCAGTGCGAGCATGGTGAGCGTGACGTTTTGAACGCCGTGAGACACCCAGCACGAACCGTCGGCGACGAACAGGTTGGGGATTTCCCAGCTCTGACAATACGGATTGAGGAACGATGTCTTGGGATTGCTGCCCATGCGAGCAGTGCCGCCTTCGTGGAGCGCGAAACCCGGCGGGGCCACGTCGGGGATCGGATCGATCTGATCGTAGCCCGCTGCTTGCAGCATGGCGACGCATTGTGCGCGGGCGTGGCGCATGAGCGCGTGTTCGTTGTCGCCGTGCGCGCATTCGATGCGGGCGACGGGCAGGCCATGGCGGTCGCGTTTGCCGGGGTCGATGGTCACGCGGTTGTCGGCGCGCGGCAGCATCTCGCCGAGCGGAACGACGTGGCATTCATCGCCCAGCGCCCAGATTTGCATTGCGTAGCCGCGCACGAATTCGCTCGTGGGGACCGTGCGATTCATGAACTGCGGCATGTACAGGAAGGTGGGGTGTTCCGTCTGCGAGCCCGCTTTGGTGCGACCGACGATGGGCCCAAGGTACACGTGGTCCATCAGGTATCGGCCGAGCACGCCCGACGTGTTGCCCAGCCCCTCGGGATATTCGGGGGTCGCCGAGTTGAGCAGCAAGCGCGCGCTTTCAATGGCCGACGCGCACAGAATGACCAGCTTGGCGCGCGCTTGGTGACGCTTGCCGCTCTGCGCATCGATGTATGTGACGCCGCGCACGCGCTGCGCAACGGGGTCGAAATCGACCTTGGCCACGATCGCGTCCGTGCGCAGGCTGAGCCGACCGTCGTGTCCGGGCAAAAGATCGAAATCACCCTTATACGTCGTGCGTTTCACCACAATTCGCGCACCGGGCACGCCCGCTTCGAGTGCGTCGGCGATGCGCTGCTGTTCCGGAAGCAGCGGCTGCGCCTCGTCGTAGATCGAGTCGGGCAAGCTCGCCACTTGGTCGCGGTTGCCTGCAATGAGTAACTTGCGCTCGACCTGCTCATAAAAGGGCTCGAGTTCCTCGTAGGAGAGCGGCCAGTCGTCGCTCCGACCGTCATAGCTGCCCGCGTGAAAGTCGTCGCGCGACATGCGGTAGAACTGCTTGCCGTGCTGGCGGATCATCATGCGTCCGCCCACCTGACGAGAGCGAAACCAGATGTAAGGTTTGCCGGGCGCCTGCTCGTACGGATGGTCCAAGTCGTCCACGAAAGCGTGAGGATGGCCGGACCAGGCGTAGCTGCGCGACTGAATCGGCTGACGAGCGACAGCTTTCGCGCTTTCTGCGATGCGGTGGCCGAGTTTGCGCTTCGCGCGAAACGCGAAGTCCACAGCGCGCGCGCGTGCGCGTGAGCGGCCGGCTTCGAGCACCAGCACACGCAGCCCTGCGGCGGCAAGCTCTTTGGCCATGAAACTGCCTGTCGCGCCCGAGCCGACGATCACCACGTCGACCGCTTCGCCGTTTAGCGCGCTGCTCACGACAGATCCTGTTGCAGTGCTGCGCACATCAGGCGCACGCCTTCCTCGCGGTTAAACGTGTAGTGGCTGCTCACCTTTTGTCTTTGCCCCCTCAAATTGTATGGACGTCAGCCTACCCTGCGACGCCGCCAGTCTCAATGCTGTATCAGCGCTGTAAATCCCTTTCTAGGACGTCGGCAATCCGCGCGCTGATCCGGGTGGCCTCTTCGCGCAAAGCTGTGATTTCAACCTCCAAGATATAGTATCGATTGGACCCGGTTTCCAGCGTATCGCGCTCCGATTCGAGACGAGTCGCCTCATCCGACAGGACCCTTTGCCGTGCATAGAGCGACTCGAGATGATCTTGTGCGCCTATTGGCATAACCTAACTGTACGCGCCTGTGGCCGCCACTGTCACGGGCGGCCTCGCTGGGCGTCTTCGACCTGCTGCAGACGTTGGCGCACTGGTGTATTGTTTTATGACAAGACATTACCGCTGCCACATGATTTTTTGGGGGAAACATGTTCACATTGTCGCGTCGGAATTTCCTGGCAGCAGCGGCATTTCTGGCCGTCCAGGCATGCGCCTCCGGCGCCCGTCCTTTTTTCCGGCGCACCGGTCTGCGCATCGGACTGCAGCTCTACACGGTCGGCGACGATCTCAAGCAGGATTTTGACGGCACTTTGGCGGCCGTCGCAAAGATCGGCTATCGAAGCGTCGAACTGGCCGGCCTGTCGGGGCACACGGTCGCCGAGTGGCGTCAGTCGCTCGACCGCACGCAACTTAAATGTCCGTCGATGCATGTTCCGCCCCACGCCCAGTCCGGAATAAGCCTCGATGACCTTGGAGCAGTGGCGGACGCCGCGCATGCCTTGAGTGTGGGCACCATTATCTGTCCCATGTTCAGCCTGCCGGAGCGCTTTTCGACGACGCCGCTGCCCGGCGAAGATGGAGGCAAGATGCTGGCGCGCCTCGGCGCTTCGATGACGCCCGATGATTGGAAGTGGAATGCCGACTACCTCAACGCCAAGGGGAAGGCACTGAAGGAATACGGACTTCGCTTCGGCTACCATAATCACAACGTCGAACTGGCGCCGCTTGGTGCAAGCACTGGACTGGCTGAACTGATACGCGGTACCGATCCCGCACTCGTCATGTTCGAGATGGATGCGGGCTGGGTGGTCGCGGCGGGTGCGGATCCGCTTGCCTTATTGGCCGCCTATCCGGGCCGCTTTGGCGCCATGCACGTGAAAGACGTCAAGGCCAGCACGCATCCTAATTTCAGCTTGCAAATGGATCCCTGCGAAGTGGGACAAGGCATCATCGACTGGAGAGTATTGTTGGCGAAAGCGCACGCAGCCAATGTGCGCCAATTCTACGTGGAGCAAGAGCCGCCCTTCAATAAACCGCGGCTCGAATCCGTGGCCGTCAGCTTCAATTATCTCAACGGCTTGGTCGCCTGAGCGCCATGCCCGGCCGCAAAGCAGCTGCGGGCATCATCCGGGTCGGCGTCGGCGGCTGGACCTACGAGCCGTGGCGCGGCACCTTTTATCCAAAGGATCTGCCGCAAAAGCGGGAACTCGAACATGCCAGCCGTCAATTCACTTCAATCGAGATCAATGGCACGTATTACGGCTCACAGAAGCCGGCCAGCTACACAAAATGGCACGACGAGACGCCGGATGAATTCGTTTTTTCACTGAAGGCTCCGCGCTTTGCGATGAATCGCACGGTGCTGGCCGAAGCCGGGAACAGCATCGCGCGGTTTTTCGCGAGCGGCCTCGCCGAGCTCAAGGAAAAGCTGGGGCCCATCAATTGGCAGTTTTTACCCACCAAAAAATTCGAGCCTGGCGACTTCGAAGCATTCCTGAAGCTTCTGCCCCGGGAGGCCGCAGGACGCCCGCTGCGCCATGTCGTCGAGGTGCGCCACGACAGCTTCCGCAACCCCGATTTCATCGCACTGGTACGCAAGTACGAGGTCGGCGTGGTCCTCGCCGGCGACTCGGCATATCCGCAAATTGCCGATCTGACGGCACCCTTCGTCTACGCTCGGATCATGGGCACCAAAGCGCAGCAGGCCTTGGGGTATTCCGATGCCACCCTAGATCTCTGGGCGGCGCGCGCACGAGCATGGGCCGGAGGTGTTGCTCCGGAAGGGCTCGACTACGTGCAGCCCGGCGCAAACGATGCAAAACCGCGTGACGTCTACCTGTACGTGATAAGCGGCCACAAGGTTCACAATCCGGCCGCGGCCGTCGCGCTGATCAATCGTCTCGCCTGATTTAAGGCGTTCCCGGAACCAAGAGTTTCAGCCTATCCTTCAGGGATTTACGAATATCCTTTATGGCCTGGCTCCCTGCTTCATTTCCCACGTTGGTGGCGATCAAGATGATCATTTTGCGCTGGGGCAGGATGCGAACGTCCGCCAGCCAATATCCGTTGCTGCCGGTATGCGTCAACAACTGCAACGTACCATGGGAATCCCGCAGCACTCCCCACCCGAGGGCGTAATTATGCGACACCACTGTATGAAGCTTTTGGTAGCTGGCAGGCTTCAGCAGCTTGCCCTGGCCGGATTCGCCGTCGAGCTGATCCTGTGCAAAGCGCACCCAATCCTGCAGCGAAATGCTAATCGTGCCTGCAGGCCCCAGCGCGGCGGGGTTGTCCGCGTCCGCGCTTCCCGGATCAAGCGCCACCAGCGTCCCCTTGCTCTCAGTATGTCCGCGCGGCTGGTCGATCCGGCTGGATAACCCAGGAGCGCCAAAGCCGGCATTTCCAATATCCAGCGGTCCAAAGACCTGCTCCCGGATCAACGTTTCCCACGCTTTTCCCGTGCGCGCTTCGGCGATGGCGCCGGCGATGATGAATCCTAAATTCGAATAGCTGAAGTCGCCCGCCTTACCGGCGGGAGGCATGGTCAAATATTTGCGCGCGATGGCTGCGCGCTGCGCCTTGACATCGCGGATCGGCTCGATGACGGCCATGAAGGGCGGCAATTCTTTGTCATCGGTCAGCTGCGGCAAGCCCGCCGTATGGCTCAAGAGCTGCGTCACGGTGACGGAGCGGTACTTGGGATCCATTTTCTCGGCAAATGACGGAAATGCCTTGGCCAATGTGTCGTCGAAGCTCATGACGCCCTGCTCCACCAGCCGGGCAATCAGGGCCGATGTAAATGCCTTGCCATCTGAACCGATGTGCCATCGATCACGGACGGTGACGGCTTCCGCGTGCCCCTCGGCCCGCACGCCCACCGCTGCCTCGGCCGCAACCTTGCCGTCTATTTGAATGAGCGCCGCGATGGCGGGGAGATGCTTCCCGTCACGTGTCTCCTGCAGCGTTTGCAGCAGAAAAGACTGTAATTCTGGATCCGCCTGCGCGCGAGCGGCGCCGGCAAGCAGAATTGGCCACAGCATGAGTGCAAGAATCAATTTGGTTTTCATGGCTATTTTTTGATTGGGATGTCGATGTAGCTGTCGCCGAACCAGCGAATCTTTAGTGGTATCTTGCCTTCCGCGAGAGATTCTTCGCTCACGTCGCCGCCGGTACCGTAGTTGATCTCACGGTCGGGCCGCTTACCAATGCTCAACACCATGGCGAGACTGCTGCCTGGCTGCAGCTGCCGGCTCGTCATTCGCTCGCTCTTGAAGGTGAGTCTTTGCCGCTCGCCCGCCTTCAGCAGATGCCGCTGAACGCGGTCCTGCGCATAGCTCGCGCGTATCTCGTAAGTCGGGCTGAACAGCCGAACGTAGTCGCCGTTTGGCAGCAGTTCATACAAGGTGATGTTCAGATCCATGTCCATCTTGTTGACCTCGAAATCAAGACGGCCGGAAAACAGACCGGTGAAACTGATCGCCTTGGTGAGCGGTTCACTCACAAAGACCGTGCCGTGACGTGAAGCGAGGCTTTTGCTGATGTAATCCGCCGGCGGCGTCCAGGCCGCGTCCTTGCGATCCACGAAACCCACCGTTTGCTGGATGGCGATATCGCCCGATCTCTTGCGAAGGCTCAGGCGGTGATTTCCCGGGGTGGCCACGGCCTCCAGGTAGTACCGCTGCGATGCGTTCGCCGCGCCCTCGAGCGTCTCGGCGTGGTGCCATTCGTTTGCGCCCATCACCTCGTAGTTGACCGGGGCTGACAGCAACGCCGGCAGTGCCGTGCCTTTGAACACATGATCGAACCACTGATAGCGCAGCTCTCGCAAGTCAACGAGCGCTGCGGGGTCCACTTGATAACCATGGAGCTCCGCGGGAGCTCCAACGTGCATCACGTCAGCCTCATAGGGGCCGATGAGCAGCGTGTGATCGGCGTGCGGATTGTACCGATGATGCTGGGTGAAATAGTAAAGATCGCCGGGAGCGCTGGCAGTGTAGTAACCGCTCATCGTGAGCACTGGAATGTTGACGTGCGCAAACTCTTGACGATAAGGCACGAACTTGCGCCAGTAGCCGTCGTAGCTCGGGTGATTGAGCCAGCGAATAAAGATGGGATTGTGTTTTCCATACAGCCGGCCCATGTCTCGATAGCGCCTGCCGCTGCGGTACCATTTTTGATTGAGCGCATGCCACTGCGCCGCGTCATCCTCGCCGGTTACCTCCGCCGCGCCGCTGTCGTTCATCCGCAATGACCAGCCGTACGCCGCATTTTGAAAAATATTGCCCTCCATCGGAAAATTTATTCCCGGTGCGGCTGCCGCCGACGTGGCGATGGCCTTGAGCGCCGGCGGCAGTCGCTTGGCCGCAGCCCACGGCGCAAAGCCGCTGTAGCCATCGCCGTACATGCCGACGCGGCCGTCGCTCCAGGATTGTTTGGTAATCCAATCGATAACCAAGCGCGCATTGGCGCCGACCAGATCGAGGGGATCGATTCCGGCGGCGGATTTTCGTTTCTCGACCACGTAGGCGGCCACGCCTACGTAGCCGCGGGCGGCGCTCTCCTTGGTGTAGTTCTGCGTTTCGCGGCCGGCAAATTCAAGCAGAGCCGGCAGAGATTGGCCTGCGCCGGTGGGGCGAACGACGCTGATTGCAATACGGGAGCCGTTCGAACCATTTATCTCGATAGCGCCGTCGCTGGCATAGCGTTGATGATCATCTTCGGCATTCAGCAGCACGACCAGCGGGCCAAAGGTTCTATAGGCGTCAAAGGTCACGTATTTCCAAATAAGGTCAATCGCTTCGGATTCATCGACGCTGCCCCTGCCTCGATACTGATCCAACGCCCTTTGCAGCGCTTCGCGGTAGGCCGCAGGGGCCGCGCCGAGCCAGCGTGAAACGGAGAAAGCGTCCCGAGCATCCAGACGACGCACCGTTTCCCGGTAAGCATGGGTAAATGCGTCTGCAAAGGTGGTGTGACTTTCGGTCTCCAGCGCCTTTGCATGGGCGTACATGTCGAAAATCACGCCCCGCCCGATCGGGTGGCCGAAATCCGTCTTTCGGCGCCGGTCGCGCAACGACGATCTGGAGATATCTGCGGCGGCGTAGTCGCCGACGGCCATTTGCAGCGCGGAGAGATTTGCCAGATACCGCTCAGGGTCCGAGTCCTGATAGACGGGAATCAGCCGCGACGCCAGGTCGCTGATCGTCGCCGCGGCCGCGGCATCCTGAGGCGATGCCGGAACACGAAGATCGAAATCCGGCGCCGCCCATCCCGTCGAGGAAAACAGCAGCAGGATCAACGCCGCGATTCGCATTCCGTGCAGCACACAGCGTTGGTGCAGTGGCAACATCGTCATTGCGGATTGCCGTCCTGGCTGCGCGACGCAGCCCGTTCGACATCGCCGTCTGACTCAACCTTCGGTGAATCTCTGGACACCTTGATCAGATGCAGCGTTGCCGAGAACAGATCGTGAGCTTCTCCGGCACCACCCACATGGATGACGCCCGTGTGCTTGAGCTCTTTGGTAAATACATCGATGACCAGCGCGAGCACATCATCATCGAGTGTTCCAAAGGTCCCGTCGATCAGTACCCAGGGCGGCGTTTGTATGAGCATGCGTGCAAATACCAGGCATAGCTGTTCGTCCTGGCTCAGTTCGCGGTCCCAACGGCGGGTCTCGTCAATCAGCGGTGCGAGGCGTTCAAGGCCCAGACGGAACAGCGCCCGGGCAAAAGCGTCGGCGTTGAAATTTTCCGCCTTCAGCGGATACGCCAGCACTTCCCGCAGACTGCCCCTCGGCAAATATGGCGTGCCGCGCGGCAAATAGAATATCTGTTCGCCCTTGGGAAGCGTGATGCGACCGGAACCCCACGGCCACAGCCCTGCCAGGGCGCGAAAAAATTGAGTCTTTCCGGTTCCCGGCGCCCCGAGTATCAACACGCGCGAACCGGCCTCGACGACCACTTTCAATTCCCGAAGTTTGTCGGCATGGGCGGAAGATATGCTTTCGAGTTTTTCGATCATGATCCTGCCTGGATCGCCTTCCGCATACACTATGCGGCTCTCAAATCCATGCGGCTCATCCGTGGTGATGACGCTGTGACGAAAATGGGCGACCCGCAACAAGGTGGCGCGCCAATCGGCAATGACGCTGAAGTTATCGACGAACCAGCGCAACGAGGATTGCGCCTGGGTAAAGGCGGCGGCGGCCATCATCAATCCGCCAAATGAAACCTTTCCGGTGAAGTACAAGGGTGCGGCCACCAATATGGGTGCGACGAGGGTCACCCAGCCGAATCCGGCAGTTACCCATTCAAGATTGGTGTGACCCCAAACGATGCGCCGGGTCGCGCGCAGTACGTCCACCAGGCGACGCTCGATGCGGCGTCTCTCGTCCGTCTCGCCTTGCGCCAACGAAATATCGTCGACATGCTCGTTGACGCGCACCAGCGAGAAGCGAAGATCAGCTTCGCGCGCGTAGCGCTCGGCGTTGCGGTTGATGAGTCCCCGCCCGACCAAATAACTCATCAGCGATCCCATACTGGCGTAAAGAATTGCGGCCCACAGCATGAATCCCGGAATAGGGTAATCACGGTCTCCGAAATGCAGGCTGAAGTTGCTCGACAGTTTCCACAGGATGCCGGCAAACGTGCCAAACAGGACGGAGGCCTGAAAAAGGCCAATCCCCAAGCTACCGGAGAGCTCGCACAGTTTTCTCGCATCCTCGTGAATGCGCTGGTCCGGATTGACCCCCATCGAACCAGCGTTGGCGAGCCAGAATGCACGCCGCGGCATCAACCAGTCCTTGAGCAGACTTCGGACCAGCCCCTCTCGCAACCTGAGCTGCAGCATCTCCGAGAGCCACCGCTGCGTCACATTGAGAGAGAGGATGCATCCGGCGATCACGAAGAAGACGCCGAGTTGGAAAAGAAAATCCCTCAAATCGCGTCGCGAGAGCGCATCGTAAAATGGCTTGTTCCAGCTATTGAGGCGGATCTGGCCGTAGGCGGTGGCCAGGATGACCAGCACGATGACCGTCAGCAGAATCGCGATTTTCTTGCCCACGGGGGAGCTGGCGATCGCGCGGATGATCAGCGTCAGCTGGCGCAGGAAGCCGAGTTGCACCAACTTGGCTTCCGATGCAGTAGGCGGCTTTTTTGTTGCGGGTTCTGTCACGGGTTCAGCACCCCTCCGTGTCAGACTTTACACGCTTGCGCTCGTTGCCGTCCTGCCCACCTGCGTGTAATTCCTACACCCCTGCCGTCGCTTAACAACGTCAGTTCCGCAGAATTGTGCTGAGCATCGACATCCCTCGACGAATCTCGGCCAGATCCACGGTGCCGTAGCCGAGCACCAGACCGGTCTTGGTCTGCGCTCCGAGGAAATATCGGCTCAAGGTATGCATCTTGACGTGGTGCCGGGCCAATGCACCGGTCACGGCCTCGAGATCAACGCCGCCAAGCGCCATGGCTGAGACATGCATGCCATAGAGCGATGGAATGGGCGCCAGCCACTCGCCAAAGGCGTCGCGCAATGTGTTCAAAAGCAATTGGCGGCGCGCGCGGTAAATCTCGCGCATTTTACCCACATGGCGCGCCAGATGGCCCTCGCTGATGAATGCGGCCACGGCGCTTTGAATCGGCGTCGCGCAATGCCAATCCAGGCAGTTTTTAGCGGCGGTCAGGGTATTTATTGCCCAGCTCGGGGCAACGATGAAACCAAGGCGCAATGCCGACAGCATGCATTTCGAGAATGTGCCGACATAGAAGACGACGTCCGCCGCCTGCGCCGCACGCAGCGCCGCCAACGGACTGCCCTCGTAGCGAAATTCCCCGTCGTAGTCGTCCTCGACGACTACCGCGCCGTGTTCGCGCGCGAATGCGATCAGCGCCTCGCGCCTGCGCATCGACATGCTGACCCCGAGCGGGAATTGATGCGACGGAGTGACGCAGATGATGCGTACGCCGGGCGGCAGCTGTTCGACCATAAGGCCTTCCTCGTCAATGCCGATGGGAACGAGTCGGGCGCCCGCGGCGGCAAATGCCACGCGCATCGGCGGATAGCCAGGATCCTCCAGCGCAACGATGGTCTCGTGCGGTGTCACCAGGGCCCGCGCCAGCAGATCAAACGCCTGTTGCGCTCCGGAGGTGACCAGTATTTCCTCGGGCTGGCACGCCACGGCACGCGTGACGGCGATGTGCTTGACGATGGCCTTGCGAAGATGGAAGTTGCCCTGGTTGCCCTGCGGACTTTTGTAGCTCGCCGGTTTTCTTTCCAGCCCTCGCAGCTGCTTGGCGCTCACGCGCCGAAATACGTCCAACGGAAAGAGCCTCGAGTCGACCATGGCGGGGCGGAAATCAATCGGCGCGCCTTTGCGCGTGGACAACGGTGAGTCAGGCGGGTCGCGCCAGAAACTCATGGCCGCGGTGATCTCGGGACGCAGCCAAAATCCGTTGAGCCGATGGCGCAGAACCTGCTCTGCGATGGGACGTGCCGCTGCGGCCCGCGCCGGCAGTTTCTCCACAACAAAGGTGCCGGCGCCGTGCCGGGTCACAGCGTGACCCTCGGTCACCAGTCTGTCGTAGACCTCTGCGGCGGTATTGCGCGAGACGCCGAAGACATCGCTCGATCTTCGCGTGGCGGGCAATTTGACGCCCGCCGCCAGGCGGCCGTCGAGGATGGCGGCTTTTAACTCGCCATGCAGCGTTCGCGACGACTCCCGCGAACCGGCCGGCTTCAAATTGAGCTTGATTTCAAAAAAGGGCTCGACTGCCTTTCTGCGGCGAGCGCGAGAGTGGACCAATTATTTTTCCTCCAAGTGGCCCTTCAGAGAAGGGTTCCGCCGTCACAAAATCGCATCGATACAGCTTAGCGCCGCTTCGGGCGCGACGGCCCACTCTTGGCTGGAAAATATTCATGGAGACGACGATGAAGCTTTCTAAACCGATCGCGATCAGCATTCTGACCGCCAGTGCTGCAATCTGGGCTTCGCCCGTCGGCGCTTTGGGCGGGGCCGCGCCGCCGCTCCAGGCGGTTCGGGATGGACAGCATGATTTTGATTTCAACTTCGGCACCTGGAAAACCCACATAAAACGCGTCCTCGATCCGTTCTCAGGATCGTCCAAATCGATGGAGCTCAACGGCACGGTCACCGTCGGAAAAGTCTGGGACGGCCGCGCTCAGTTGGAGGAGATCGAGACCGACGGCCCCAATGGACACTGGGAAGGCATGACGCTGTTTCTTTACAATCCGGCAGCTCATCAATGGAGTCAGTCCTTCGTCAATGGTCAGCGCGGTGTACTCGCACAACCACTGATCGGATCCTTCAAGAACGGCCGCGGCGAACTGTTCGCCTCCGACACGTTCAACGGCCGTTCGATCCTGGTGCGCGGGGTCTGGTCGGACATCACGCCCGACTCACATCATTACGAGGAATCGTACTCAGATGACGGCGGCAAGACCTGGGTGCCGGTGTTCATCGCCACCTTGACGCGGGAAAAGCCGTGAACCGCGCGCAATTGCCAGGAGCCCTGTGGCTGGCGCTGTTCGCGGCGGCCTGCATTCCCAGTTCCGTGCTGGCGCGCGACGGTGAGCATGATTTCGACTTTGACCTGGGCAATTGGAAGACCCACTCGAGGCGTTTGTTGCATCCCCTGACGGGTTCTCAAGACTGGGTGGAGATGAACGGCGTCACGGTGGTGAAAAGCATCTGGGGCGGACGCGCCAATCTCGCCGAATTCAAGTCCGATGGGCCCGCCGGCCACCTGGAACTGTTGTCATTGCGCTGGTACAACCCGGTCGCCCATCAGTGGTATTTGGACTTCGCCACGCCAAACGTCGGCACACTGGGAATTCCCGGTATTGGCGAGTTCAAGAATGGGCGCGGCGATTTCTACGACCAGGAAACCATCAACGGCAAGTCCATTCTGGTGCGATTTTCGATCTGGCCCATTGGTGCCGACACAGCGCAATCGGAACAGGCATTTTCCGATGATGGAGGGACGACTTGGGAGGTCAATTGGGTGAATCAGTATTCACGCGATCCGGGCGTGTAGGACGATCCCGACGCCCGGTTAAGTGCTTCGGCCTTGCGGGTTGCCGGGCCGTAGGAGGATAAGTCTGCTGCAGCATCTACAACTATAAGGAAAGCCCCTATGTCGCGAGTACTGATTGCCGATGATCACGCGGTGGTAAGGGCGGGCTACAAGCAATTCCTCGAAGCCGAGGTGGGCATTACTGAGATCGGCGAAACCGCCAGCGGCAACGAGACTTTGGATCAGCTGCGCCGTCAGGAGTGGGACTTGCTGTTGATGGACATTCACATGCCCGATCGCAGCGGACTCGATATTTTGAAGCATGTGACCAGCGGCTTCCCCAAAGTGAAGGTTCTCATCATGAGCGGACTGCCGGAGGCGCAGTACGCTCGAAATGTGCTCCGCGCCGGCGCCAGCGGCTATCTGTCCAAAGGCGGCTCGCCGGAGGAGCTATTGAAAGCCGTGCGCACCGTGCTGGTGGGGCGACGGTACGTCAGTGCATCGCTTGCGGAATCGATGGCGGCGGATCTTGAATCCCCCCATGACCAAAATCAGCCCCTGCACGAGAGACTGTCGGTCAGGGAGTTCCAAATCTTCGGAAAACTGGCGGCAGGCGACGGCGTCGGCGAAATCGCCGAGGAACTCTCCTTGAGCGTCAAGACGGTCAGCACGTATCGATCGCGAATTCTGGAGAAAATGAATTTCAACAGCAATGCGGACATGACCGCGTACGCATTGCGCAATGGTCTCATTCTCTAGCTGAAATCGGACTATTGCCTAGGGTGCGATAGCCGCAATGTTGGCCTTTGATACCCAGCCGGCGCGGCCGTTTCGCGTCCGAATGAGGGTAAATCCCTCATGCTCGGCGGCGAGTTTGACGGTTTCGCCTTCGGGCAAGGTAAATAACGGATCGCCCATGGGGACCGGAGATACCCTAACGGGAGTCGCGGCCACGATCACCACCCCCGCGTGCAGTTTTGGCCAGAGCGCGATGCCATTGCACACCGTCAGACCCGCCATACAAACGCCCAACAGAATGCCTGCACGGCGCAAGTGCCGATGGCGCGCCGGTAGTCGACCTGCCAGCACGCATGCACCCACGACGATCAGCCCTGCCATTCCGATCCACGCGAGAAGCGAAGGGCTTGCCACTCCCGCGACGCGATCGAAGGTGCTGCGCGTTTCGGCAGGCAAATGCGCGGAAGAACGAACAAATTGCAGGTTCGCCTCGACATCGGGATCGTTCGGTGAAAGCAATCTTGCGCGCTCGTAGTTCAAAACGGCCATCCCCGGTTTGCCCGCGCGCGCATAGGAATTCGCAAGATTGTAAAGGCCCGCCGCGGAATAACCTGCCGGGACCGGCGCGGCGAGCGCCTGCAGGGCGCCTAGCTGCAGGCCGGCAACCAAACACAAGGTCCGCGCCAATGTACTCATGTGGATTTCTCGCCCGCCAATCGGTCACGAACGACACGAAGCCATCGGACAAAATCGGTCGCATCCGGCGCACGACCTGAATACTTGGACTCATCGGCAAGCTCAAACAGCCGATGGACCTCGTTATCAACGCCCATGCGGGTGTTGATCTCGGCGGTGGTAACCTCTTCGGGCAACAGCCGCCACTGTGCTGCAAAAAGGCGCTGCAGCGTGCCGCGTGCGGAATCGAAGAACAGCCTCTCGTTGCCAGCGCGAGCCGCTGCTTCCATTTGTGCTATCGCCTGCACGATCGACTTGCTCTCCCCGCCCCGGCGTCGTCTCACGCCCACCCAGCCTGCCGCGAATGCCAGCACCAGAAAAGACGGAATCGCGAGAAACTTTGGCCGCAAGTACAACGGTGTCAGGGAAGGTGTGGATGCTTCATCGCCGACATGATCGGGCCGCAACCCAACCGGCGACTTGAGCGCGCCGCTTGCTGCTGCATTGGCGGCAACTTGGCCGGCTGTGAGCGTACTGTCGGCCAAAGAAGGCGATATGGCGACGTTGAGCGGCGTGCTGCGCGCCGTCTCATAGCGCCGCGTATTCGGGTCGAAATAGCTGAACGACAGGGCAGGCAGCGTCTGTGCTCCGGGTTTTGAAGCGATGACCGGTTGCTCAAAGGTCTTCATGCCGCTGAATCCAATCGGGTCGCTGGTATTGAACGATGACTTGGGAGGATAGGTCTTCCATTGATCGACGTGTTCCAGCATGGCGCTGTCGACGCGATCAAAACTTCCAGATCCCGTAATGCGCAGGCGCAATGTCATCGGATCGCCCACATCCGCTTTCACGGGCGAGATGTCGCTGATAATGTTGAATGTGCCGATGGCGCCATGGAAATCAGCCGGCCGCCCTTCCGCCGGCAATTCCATGACCTTCAACTCTTGCGGCGGGCTCGTCACATCGACGTCCTTTGGAATCGTCGTGCCAAACAAGTTCTGAAAGAAAGGATCTCCGAATCGATCATCCATGAGCGCGTCGCGCTTGGACCGGGTTCTTATTTTCACCGTCATCGGCGCCTCCGCGGACAGCGAGAACGTACCCGGCTTGACCACTGAGAGAATACTGCGCCACGTGAACAAGACAAACGGCTCGCCGTTGATCAGCTTCTCGTTGCGCTCCGGTTGATGCGAGAGGTTATTGAGCGTGAAATTATCTCCCGCAAGCTTGGGCAACCCGTTCAACGAGGACACGAATCCGGAGCGCATTCCAACCTCTATTTCGACCGGAATGCTCTCGCCTATGTAGACTTCCCGCTTCGGAATACTGAGGCGGACATAGGCAGATCCGTCGTCGGTCAGGCGCACACCCTTGGGAAGTGGCCCGCCAGACAAAATGGGCGGCGGCTGCGCCGCGCGCGTATCGGCCCGCGGCACATAGGCACCGCTTGGCGCCGCATTGACCTGCAAGACCAGTGGTTGGGACTTCGGGGTTACAGCGGGAATCGTGAAAATGCCGGCAATCTGCGGGGTCACGCGCATGACCGTGGACGATGAGGGCAGCGTCGATCCATTTATGATTTGAATTTCGTGCGTGCGCGCGACGATCTCGAATTTCAATCCGGACACCGACGGCAGCGTTATCGGGGTCGTACCGTCCCCCAGATTCGTTATCGTCAACTGCGCTGAATCGCCCAAGTAAATCTGTGCGGGCTGAATGGTCGCGTAGACCAACGGATCGTCGGCAAGCGCCGTCGCGCCCAGAAGACTCATCAGGAGCGTGGCGAACAAGCAGCGGCTTCTAAATTGACTGCTGCTCATTACCAATTCTTGAAAGGCTTGTCCGGCGGTTGGATGGCACCGCGCTGTGCCCACGGAATCGCCAAGTGTTTCTCGTCTCCTTTGACCGAATCCAAAAGCTCCCGGGCCTCCTCGCGAGTCATCTCACCGGGTGCTCGCTGGTTATCTGCCGTTTGCGGATCGGCGCCGGCGGGCTTCTGATCGCCACCCGCCGTGGCGGGCGGCGGTTGACCGGCACTGCGCGGCGGCTCATCTGAATTCGGCTGCGGCGGCGTTTGACCCTGCCCCTGATTTGGATCTTGTTTCGAATCTTGTTTTGGGTCCTGCTTCGGGTCGTTGTTTTTCGCGTTTTGCGGCGGCGGCGGCTGGCCCTGGGGCTGTCCGGAGCCTGGGGGCGGCGGCTGGTCTTTGTTCTGCGGCGGATTGTTCTGCTGATTATTTTGCTTCTGCTGGTCTTGCCCCTGCCCCTGCCCTTGGTTCTGGTTCTGGTTCTGGTCCTTATTTTGGTTTTTGTTATTGTTCTGCTGATCCTGCTGCTGCTTCAGCGCGTCGATTTTGCGCTTCACCAAGTCGCGGTTGAACTTGCTGTCGGTATCGTCCGCACGCAATTGCAGCGCCGTTTCATAGGCCTTCACGGCGTCGTTCCACTTCTTCAGTGTATCCTGCGGCGAACTCTGCTCAGTTTTCTGCCCGGATCGATACAGGGTATTGCCCAGGTTGTAGTAAGCATCCTGCTGGACAGCCAATTGCTTCGGGTCGCCGGAGGGTACGTGACTGATCGACTGTTCAAAGGATTGCGCAGCTTGCGGAAACTGCCCCGCGCGGTACGCCGCCGTTCCGGCGTTGTACTCAACCACCGGCTGCTTCGATTCAAGCATGGAGTCGGCGTGCGCGGGCTGCAAGGTCACGGCAATCGCCACCATCGAGGCGGCACCGGCGGCCGTTGCCCTGATAGTCGCCCTACGTCGGCGCCGGCTCCCAATCAACAAGCTGGAAAGCAACATCGCGAGAGACGCAGCCAATGGCCATTGAAAGCGCTCGATATAAATTTTCTGCCGGCGCGAGGCCAAATCGTGCTTGGCGATGGATCCCAACACGGTTTGGAAAATCAACTCCAACCCCTCCCCCTGGGTCCCAAGCGGCACGTAGAACCCGCCGGTCGCGCCGGCGATGGCCTTCAGACCGGTCTCATCGAGCCGCGACTTCACGAATGCTCCGCTATCGTCCTTCACAAATCCGCTGCCTTGTCCCGGCGCGAGCGGAATCAAATCGCCGGCGGCCGTTCCCACGCCTACCGTAAAGATCTTCAGTCCGTCAGCCTTTGCCGCCGCCTGGGCCGCCTCGAAGGCGCTGCCCTCGAGGTCCTCGCCATCTGTCGCGAGAATCAGTATTTTATCGCTGTTGGGCCGGCGGCGCAGTGCGGCCTGGGCAGCTTGGATGGCGGTCGAAATGTCGGTGCCGCCGCGCGGGATCGTGTTGGTGTCTATGGCGCTCAAGGACTCATGGAAGGCTCCATAATCCAGCGTCACGGGGCACGCCAAAAAAGCAGCGCCGGCAAATGCGACGACGCCCACCGCATCGCCGTCGAGTTTCTTGGCGAAGTCATCGATGGCGAGTTTTGCGCGCGTCAGCCGGTTGGGTTTGATGTCCGGCGTCAGCATGCTGCGCGAGGTGTCGATGGCGAATATGACCTCGATGCCCCGGCGGCTGACCTGTTCCCAGTGAAAGCCCACCTGAGGCCCGGCAAGCGCCGCGAACAAGCAGACCAGCGCACCCAGAAACAAGCCGCGCTGCACGCGGCGCCGGGCACGCGAGATTGATTGCGTCAGCTGTTGCCGCAAGTGGGCGGACACGAACCGCGCGAGCGCGGCGTGTTGACGCGCATCGTATAGCCGCCAGAGCCAGATGAGCGCCACACTGGCTGCCAGGCCCGCCAGCAGCCACGCCGGATGGCCGAATCTCACGGCAGCCTCCTCAGACGGGTCTGCTGCAGCAGCAGGCTGAGCCCAAGAATTCCAAGCGCAGGAATGAGCGCCCAAGAATACAGCTCCTCGGTGTGCTCGAATTTCTGCACCGTTTGAGCGTTCTTCTCCAAGCGATTGATCTGCTCGTAAATCATTTGCAATGAGTCGGTGTCCGTTGCGCGGTAGAACTTACCGCCGGTTGCATCTGCCACCGCTTGCAGCGTTTTCTCGTCCACATCCACCTTTGCCATCACCATGCGCGCGTTCCCCACTGCATCCCTGACGGGAATCGGCGCGTCGCCGCGAACGCCGACGCCGATGGTATAGACCTTGATGCCCATGGCCTTGGCCGCCTCCGCGGCGGCGATCGGCGAAATTTTTCCCGTATTGTTCACCCCGTCCGTGAGCAGGATGATCACCTTTGATTTCGCCTGTGTGAGGCGAAGCCGATTGACGCCGGCCGCGATCGCCGAGCCAATCGCTGTGCCATCATCCACGCCGCCCACTGCGACCCGCTCCAGGTTTTGCTGCAACCAATCGTGATCGAGTGTGATGGGACTGACGAGATAGGGAGCGCCTGCGAATGCGATGATGCCGATGCGATCGTCGGGCCGTTCATCGATGAATTTTGAAACCACCGTCTTGACCACCTGGATGCGGTTCACGCGCTGGTTCTGAATATGAAAATCCAACGCTTGCATGGAACCTGAGACGTCGAGCCCCAGCACGATATCGATGCCATTGGCGGTCACTTCGCTGCGGCCATCGGCGCGCTGCGGCCTTGCGAGGCCGACGATCATTAGCGCGCCTGCCAAAATCGGCAGCATCCACAACAACATGCCAATCCTGCTGCGGCCGCGCCGGGCAACCTCGCGGGCCAGGCTGACATCGGAGTATTCAATGGCGGCAACCGGACCCCGCCGCCCGCGCCATAGCAAGACGAGCGGCAGCAGTGCCAGCAACCAGAACCACTCAGGTTGCAGGAACCGAGTCACGAGTTTGCTCCGCGGCAGCCGCCTGCTCTGCCTTCGCGGTTTCCAGCACGAATGTACGCGCGCTTTGACGCAGCGCCTCCATGTTGTCGAGCGTCAGCGCCAGCGCCGCGAATTTGACGAAATCGCATTGATGGAGGAATTCGCCAAGCAGTGCTTGATGCTGTGCGAGCGACGCGTCGGCGCTCTGCAGCAGGTCGCGCAGAAATTCTTCTGTGGTTTGGCGGGTCGCCGTTACATGGAATCTCTGCTCGATATAGCTGCGAATGACATCGGATATCGCGATGCAGAATTCGCGTGCGTGGGCCGGCCTCATGAGCGTGCGGATCTCCTCGAGCCGCTGCAGCGCAAGTTCGTGGGGAAGCAACACGGGTGTGCGACGCTGGCGCCGCCAGCGCCACAGCCCGTACAGGGCCAGAGCCAAGAGCGCCGCGCCGCCAATCAAGGCCGGCAACAACCACTCCGGCAAAAGGTACTTTGGACCGCGGATGTCCCGAATGTCCTCGGCCAGCGGTGCGGCACCGACGCTCGTGCTGAAGAATGCGCCGAGCGCCGCCACCCTCAAAGCGTGCAGCCGGTCAATGCCTGCCGTCATACGCGCCTGCGCTCCCGAGTTTTGAAAAACCGCTGCAGCGCCGGCATGTAGGGCGCATCAGTCCGCAATTGCAACGTGTCGATGCCCTCCGATCGAAAATCGCTGACCAACTGGAGCCCTCTTGCCAGAGACAGTTCCCGAAAGCGTTTTCGAACCGCGGCGCTCGCCGTGTCCACTTCGATCACCTCGCCGCTCTCGGCATCCTCGAGCGCGACGATGCCCACGTCGGGAAGCTCCCTTTCACGAGGGTCTTCGACCTGCACCGCAATCAGATCATGGCGGCGATTTGTGCGCCGCATCGCCCTGCGCAATTCGACCCGCACCGCAGCCGCGTTTTTCGATGTCTCAAAATCGGATATGAGAAAAACGACCGCGCGCCGATGCAGAAGGCGGTTCGCAACGTCCAACGCCTTGACCGTGTCGGTGCCGACGGCCTCGGGCGTGTGATACAGGATGTCTCTGACCACTCGCAGAACATGACGGCGGCCTTTTTTTGGCGGCAAATATCGTTCGATCTGGTCGGTGTAGAGCAACAACCCCACCTTGTCGCTGTTGCGAATGGCGGAAAACGCCAGAACGCTGGCCAGTTCCGCCGCAAGATCGCGCTTGCTCATCGAGCCGGATCCGAAATTCCCGGACGCGCTGATATCCACCAGCAGAAAAATCGTGAGTTCGCGCTCCTCCGTAAACTTCTTCACAAAGGGCCGCCCGGCGCGCGCAGTGACGTTCCAATCGATGGTCCGCACCTCGTCGCCGGGGCTGTACTCGCGTACTTCGTCGAAGTCCATGCCGCGACCCTTGAAAACCGAATGATACGACCCGGACAGGCTGTCGTTGACCATGCGGCGCGTGCGGATCTCCAGCTGCCGCATGCCGCTCATGATGGCCTTGTTGGATTTTCGGCTTTCCGGCTCCACGATTTAAGGCACCGGCAATGTGTTCAGGATTCTCTCGATGACATTCTCAGAAGAGATGTTTTCGGCTTCCGCCTCATAGGTGACCGAGACCCGATGGCGCAGCACGTCAAACGCAATCGACTTGACATCCTGCGGTACGACGAAGTGACGGCCGTTCAAGAACGCCATGGCGCGCGCTCCGAGGGTGAGTGCGATCGTGGCGCGCGGCGAGGCGCCGGTCTGAATGTAACCGTTCAACTTAAACGAAGCGGCAACAGGAGGACGCGTTGCCAGCACCAGATCCACGATGTAGTCGCGGATTTTGTCATCCACGTATAGCGTATTGACGACGTGGCGGGCCTCAACGATTTGCGCCGCGCTCACCACCGCGCGGGGCCTGGGCAAGACCTCCGTCGTGGCCATCGCATCCAGAATCGCGCGCTCATCGGTGCGGTTCGGATAAGTGACCAATACCTTCATCATGAAGCGGTCAATCTGCGCCTCCGGCAACGGGTAGGTTCCCTCTTGCTCCAGGGGGTTTTGCGTCGCCAGCACCAGGAATGGCGTAGGCAGCGCATAGGTCTCGTCGCCGATGGTTACCTGGCGTTCCTGCATGGCTTCCAGCAGCGCGCTTTGTACTTTGGCCGGCGCGCGGTTGATTTCGTCGGCGAGAATCAAGTTGCTGAAGATGGGCCCATGCTTGGTACGGAATGCCCCGTCCTGGGGGTTATAGATCATCGTGCCCACGATGTCGGCCGGTAGCATATCGGGCGTGAATTGCAGTCGTTTAAATTCCAGATCAATGCAACCCGCCAAGGTCTTCAATGCGAGTGTTTTCGCCAGGCCGGGCACGCCTTCCAGCAGAACGTGCCCATTCGTCAGCAGCGCAATCAGCAGCCGGTCCAGCAGATGTTTCTGGCCCACGATGATGCGCGCCATTTCCTGCTGCAGGGGCTGGATCCAAGCCGAGCTGGCCATGACCGTCTCGCGCGCAGCACGCCCTGCTGGATCCATGATGGGGACCGGGATGTGCTCTCGAGCGGCCACGGGCTGGTACCTCGCGGTTTGATCGCTGAGAGGCGGGGCAGCTTTCTGATTCATTGACAAAAATCCCTCATAAGTGAACTCGCACAATCATCCCCGCCGGCAGCGCTGGCGAGAGGTTTTGAACTTGAAGTAGGCTTTCGGTTCCCCAAAGAACGGCGAAGCGCCGGCGGCCAATGCGCCGGATGTCGCCGTCGCTGGCCAACTTTCCCCAGCGCATGAAGCTCAAGGTCGGGGCAGATCGAGCATAGCGTAGGAATCCTATTTTTGTAAAAAATGCGACGCTTCAATCGAGTAAGTGCACCGCATCATGCCATCGTTATCCCCTGTACCGGTACAATGCCTGAAGACGTGTACTACGAGGATTTCTCATGAGTCCGGTGATGCGGCCAGCAGGTGTTCAGCAACCCCACGTGGCGGATGAAAGCGCCATCAAAACGTGGTTGGACGCGCTGGCGAACGGCAGTTGCGAGGCTTCGGCGTTTCTGCAGGCCATGCGTGAGCGATTCAGCGCCAACCCTGAGGGTAACTGGGAAGTACTATCGCAACTGCCGTTCGCCAGCGCGTCCAACCGAATTGACTCTGCGACCTTCAACTCTATCAAAACCGCGCTTGCCGAGTCCGCGCTCGGCGTGGGCGATAACCCGGTCTCGGACCTGGAAATGCTCGATGTGCCTGCGGCCCGCGATGCTCCGGTGCCGCGCGATCCCCCGGCTGCATGGGATGCCGCCGCGACGCGCAGCATACCGGTGGCGCGCGACATAGTGGCCCCCGCGGGTATTGAGCAGACCGATGTTCATCCGCGACGCGACGAAACGCAATCGCTGGAGACGGAGGGCGAACCCAAGCCAGGCACAGTTCTGCGTCGCCGTTACCGCCTGGAAGGCGTGGTGGCGCACGGCGGTACCGGGACGATATTTCAAGCCCTCGATGAATATCGCCTGGAAGCTCCGGGCAGTCAGTGGTTGGCCGTCAAGGTATTGCATGGGAGCGTCGCGAAGCGCGCGGACTTGCTCGCCGACCTGCGGCGAGAGTTTCAGTCCCTGCAGCTATTGTCGCACCCGCACATCGTGCGTGTATTTGAATTTGACCGCGACGGCCCCGTGGTGTTTTTCAGCATGGAATTGCTGAGCGGCGCGACGCTCAGCCGGGTGTTGCAAGTGAGAAGACTTGCCCATTTGGCGCCCGCAGAAGCATTGGCATTGATCCGTGACATCGGCTTCGCGCTCGCTTATGCGCATTCGCGCGGTGTCGTGCATGGGGACTTGAGTCCGCACAATGTATTCATCACCACCGTGGGCGAGCTGCGAGTGATGAGTTTCGGTGGCGCGCACAAGACGAGTCCGCACTCAACAGCGTCGGATCATGAGCTGAAATTGCCATTCACCGCGTCGGGGTTTGCAAGTTGTCAGGTGCTGGAGGGCGAGCGTCCGGATCCGCGCGACGACGTGTTTTCGCTGGCGTGCCTCGCTTACCTGCTGTTAAGCGGCCAACACCCTTTTTCCTCGAAGAGAACGGCGATCCAGGCTCGCGATTCTGGTTTCAAGGTGCAACGACCCGCCAATTTGAGCAATCAGCAATGGCATGCGCTTAAGGGTGCCCTTGCATGGGAACGCGAGGCACGTCCGGGCGATATGCAGCAGTGGCTCAGGCACTTGGAGCTCAAGGGTGCGGCGAAGGGCCTGCCGACGCTGACCGATCTTCTGGAGCCGGCTCCGCGCAAGGAGCCGAAGTCGCGTCTTGCAGGGGCAGTGGCGGCAGCAATTGCATTGTTGCTCGCGGGCGGCTATTGGCTGGCCACCCATCGCAACATGTTGCCCAGCATCGATGCCCCCAAGCCTGCCGACGCCCCAAGCGAGCCGCTATCTGAGCCCAATACTGCCGTTGCGCCCAGTGTTGACACACCCAGCGCCGCGCCGCCCGCAATGCCGGCTCCGCGCGAGGCGACTGCGCCGACGCCCGCACCGCTGCCGGCTCCGGCGCCGCCGTCCGCTGCACCGCGTGCCACTGCACCGCCCGCTGCACCGCGTGCCACTGCACCGCCCGCTGCACCGCGTGCCACTGCACCACCCCCCACTACAGCACCACATGGCGTTGCGCCGGCCGCCGCGGCGACGCCGGCTGCGGCATCAAGCGGTACCTCGAAAATTGAGCTCGTCGCGGATACCGTCGACGTTCCGGCGGGTGAGAGACTGGCCGAGGTCACCGTACACCGCAAAGGCGGTGTACGCGGAGAAACCAGCTTCAAGTGGTGGACCGAGTCGGGAACGGCAAAACCCGGGAAGGATTTTTCGGCAGTCGTGCCGCAGCTCGCGCACTTCGGCGACGGGATATCCAACGTCACGCTGAACATCACCTTGAGCAACGCACCGCATGCCCAGGCCAAGAGTTTTTACGTCGTGATCGAGCAATCCGAAGACGGTGCGCCGCTCGGAACACGCACACTCACGATGGTGACGCTGCAGGCCGGAAACTAACCCTTGGGTTCCAATCGCTCGGAATAGATGCGCGCAAAAGTGTTGCGCAGAATGTTTTTTTGCACCTTGCCCATGGTGTTTCGCGGCAGCTCATCGACGAGCACAATGCGTTTCGGCACCTTGTAGCGGGCCATTCGGGTCTTCACGGAATCGACGATGGATTGTTCCGAAAGTACGGCACCGGGCTTGGCCACGACAACGGCGGTCACCCCCTCGCCGAAGTCCGGGTGCGGCACGCCGAACACCGCGCTCTCGAGCACGCCCTCGACGGCATCCAATTCCGACTCCACCTCTTTGGGATAGACGTTGTAGCCGCCGCTGATCACCAAATCCTTGGCACGGCCGACGATATGCACGTAGCCATTACGATCGATGCGGCCTACATCGCCGGTTTTGAACCAGCCGTCGGCCGTGAATTCACTGCGGGTCTTCTTCTCATCGCGCCAATAACCGGCAAAAACATTCGGACCCTTCACTTGCAGAGTACCGATGACGTCCGGCTCGACCTCAACCTCAGCGGTTTCGGAATTCGCCACTCGCATCGCAACGCCCGGTAGCGGCGGACCCACCGAACCGGGAAGCCGCACGCCCTCGTACGGATTGGACGTGTTCATCATGGTCTCGGACATGCCGTAGCGTTCGAGTATCACGTGTCCGGTGCGCTGCTGGAAATCCCGGTGAGTCTCCGCCAACAACGGGGCCGACCCTGAAACGAAGAGCCGTACCGTCGAAGTCGTCTGTTTGTTCAAACCGTCTTGCTGCAGCAGGCGGGTGTAGTGCGTCGGGACGCCCATGTAGACCGTTGCCCCGCGCAAATGCTCGAGCGTGAGCGCGGCATCGAATTTCGGCAGCAGCAGCAAGCTCGACGCCGAGGCGAGCACGGTGTTGATGGCGACGAACAATCCATGAATGTGGAACAACGGCAAGGTATGCAGCAGTACGTCGTCGCTGGAAAATCGCCAGGCTTCGGCAAGTACAGCTGCGTTGGAAGCGAGATTGGCGCGAGTCAGCATCGCCCCCTTGGAGCGGCCGGTGGTACCCGATGTATACACAATGGCCGCGATCGAGTTGGGATCGAGCGTGCCCGTCGGTTTGAATTCCGGCTGCGAATCGCGCGCCCGCTGCGGCAATGAACCCTGTCCGTCCGCGCTCAAGGTGTCTATGTGAGCAACCCCCGCTGCCTGTGCCTGCAACTCGATCAACGGACGATCTTCGGGCCGAAAGATGGCGACCCGTGGCTGTGAGTCGCGCAAGAAGTACTCGACCTCGTTGCGAGTATTCGCGACATTGATCGGAACAAACGCCGCACCCATGCGCAGGCAGGCCACATATAGAAAAATCGCTTCGGCGGACTTGTCCAATTGAGCGGCAACGCGATCGCCGGGTTGAACCCCGCACTGGATCAACGCTGATGCTATGCGCCCGGACTGCTCGCGCAGCGATGCATAGCTGATATCGGGGCCGCCGGGCGTCTTGAGAAATAAACGGTTCGAGCGACTGGCCGCCTCATCGATCCAGTCGGTCGGATCTTTCGCAAATGACATCCTCGCATGATGCCATAGAGCCTATTCCGCCGTCGTCAGCCGCTCCCAGATGGGCGCGACGATCGCATCCGGCAGCCCGACATCATTGGCGCCCCCAGGGCGAGCAGGCTCGCAACAACAACGGCGGCCAAAACCATGCCTGGACCCCTTCAATAGTGCGGCGGCCGCTCCTGTTCCAGCGTGCGCGCTTCATCGGGCGGCGCGCCGGTCAGCCGTTCATTGAGGGCTTTCAGTTGTGCTTCCAATGCCTGAATTTCCTTGTGCTGCCGAAACACGACGTCGCTGAGCTCGTTCATCGCCTGCTCCAGATACGCGATCTTTGTCTGCACACGCTCCAACGAGTCTTGCTGCGCGGCGGTCAATGTCTCATGCCATAAAATAGATAGTCGGCCGAGTAGGCGGCGCGCAGCTGCTGCCCGGCCTGCTGCTGACTGCATCCGCCCGCAGGTATGCCGCCGCCCACAGTATTCAACCGCTGAATGAACTGCACGTGCGCGAAGAGGCCATTCCCCGAAATTGCTTTTGCGCGCAACAACAGCCAGGGAATGGAGTTCGGCTTGGTGCCCGGGCTGCTCGCAACCACTTCGCCGACCACCCGGCTGCCGTCCTTGGCCTCCCAGCTCGGCCCGCCATAGTGCCTGCCAATGACTCTGCCTCCCTTCGTCGACAACACCGCCTCAGGGCTCTTGAACGACCACTCGAACTGCGAAGCATCTCCTTTTGCCCGTTGGCATTCGTAGATCTGCGCGCCCGTGGCATGCAATTCTTTGATCAGCGCCTGACCTTCAGGCACGCGCAGCGGTCCCTGCACCGTGGGCGCTGATGCGCAACCTGCCAAAGCTCCGCCCAGCAGAACCAAAAACAAACCAACTACGAGTGGAAGTTTCATGGCGGCATTATGTCAGCAGACACACCTGACGAGCCAACCGTATTGCGCTATTGTGCGCAAATCATGCCAAGAAAGCCTCAAAGGCGCGTGCTCGCCATCGATGTTGGCGGCAGCCATGTGAAGACCCGGGTGTCGGGCCGCCAAGGGATGCGCCAATTTGAGTCCGGGCCTACGCTGACGCCGCGCCGGCTGGTGTCGCGCGTGCTCAAGCTTACCGGCGACTTGAAATATGAGGTCATCTCCATTGGCTATCCCGGTGTCGTGGTGCACGGCAAAATCGTCACTGAACCCTACAATCTCGGACGCGGCTGGGTGGGTTTCGACTTTCGCAAAGCATTTGGCCGTCCGACCCTGCTGATGAACGATGCGGCCATGCAGGCGGTCGGCAGCTACGAAGGCGGCCGCATGTTGTTCCTCGGCTTGGGCACGGGCTTAGGTTCAGCACTCATTGTCGACGGCACGGTGGCTCCAATGGAACTCGCGCACCTGCCTTATAAGCGGGGGCGCACGTATGAAGACTATCTGGGCGATCGCGGCCGCGACCGTCTAGGGCCCAAGAAGTGGCGCCGCACGGTCGCGGACGTCGTTGAGCAGCTGAGCACGGCATTGGAAGCCGACTATGTGGTCCTCGGAGGCGGCAACGCTCGCAAACTGAAAAAATTGCCCAAGAATGCGCGTCTCGGCAGCAACGACTTTGCGTTCTTGGGAGGCTTTCGAGTTTGGCGCCCCACCGCGCCGCGCCTCTGACGGGCTAGGCTGCGGCCTTGGCCGTTGGCCGTTTTGCCGTCATTCGCTGCGCCATATAGGACACGATCAAGCCAAACACAATCATGGCGGCTAAATTCTCGGCAAACGAAATCATCGTGACATGCCCTGACTTGGCCCTCGACAGCGGCACGACCACAAAGGTCATGACGAAGTACACCACGATACCGTAGGCAATTCCCGCCGCAATCCAGTTGCGCAGCAGCGCGGGAATCTTGGTCGAGGCAAGAACGAAAACGGCCGCGATGATGATCGACATCAGCCACTGCAGCACCATGCCCAAACAGTAAACCCACGGCTCATGCGGAAGCGGAGCGCCCAGAAGTCCGCTCGATATGAACCGCAGTATGGGTACCGGACCTACTTGGTTGATCGTGCAGGCTGCTCCAATATCGATGGTCCCGGCAATGAGGCCGGCGTAGATCGATGTTTTCGGTACTGACGCCATGTCGGCCTATTTGACCTTCCGCAGCTCGAATCCCAATCGCGGGAAGTGCACGATCACCTTTCCCGCGCGCGGATCCTCCCGCGCAATCGAGACTCGGTCGCGCGTAGCCCCGTACAGGACACCCTCGATGGGATCGACTCCGGTGTCGGTGGCGGCGATCACAACCCTGTCGCCGATGGCGAGGCCATGCGTGTCGACATTTCCCGCCGATTTCTCCGGGGTTGAATCGCGGGCGATGGCGATGGCAGCGCCGCTGTCGAGCTTGTCATGCGTGCCGTGTCCGAAGGCCGCAATGCGCTCGCGCCAGCTTCGGAGCGCTGGATATGAATCGAGAATCTTGGCTACCGGACCGCCGCGCACCACGAACCAGAGGCAGTGGAAAATCGAAAAATCCGCGAGCGTGGCAGCGGATCCAAAAAAGAAATTTTTCGCACCGAGAGCTTGCTCCAATCGATCCAAGTGAAGGGCGAAGGCCCCGACGGCATCGCCTGGACGCATGCGCGGAATATTGGCGCGAAAAACAGCGCGATCATCCCCGAAGGCCTTGATGGCCTCAGGCGGTGTGCCCTCGAACATGTGCGCGAGCCCGGCCGGCTGCATGGTATAGGGTATGGCCGTCCAAAAGAGCGTTGAATCCGCCCATTGAGCGAGGATTCGGGACGCCCCGGCGATGCCGTCAGGATATAGCGTCGGCTGCGGCGCTCGTTCCTCGATGACGTCCGCGATCAGAGCGGTGTCGCAGTATATGTCCGCGCCAATTTGCAGTACCGGCGTTTTGCGGTAGCCGCCGGTGAGTGCAACGACATCCGGTTTGGGCATCATGTTGGGGATCAGCACCGACGACCAACTCAAGGCCTTGAACCCAAGGATCAGCCGGATCTTTTCGGCGAAGGGCGACATCGGATAGTGATGCAGGATGAGCTGTTGCATGTGTTCTCAGTATAGTCGAACCAATTGTTTGCCGAAGTTCTGTCCCTTCAGCATGCCGATAAACGCGGCAGGCGCCGCGGCGAGCCCATCGGCGATGGACTCGCGGTATTTCAATTTTCCAGACGCGACGAGTCCGGCCAGCGCCGTCAAGCCCTCAGGCCACCGATTCAAATGATCGGAGATAATGAAGCCTTGCATCTTGAAGCGCGCCACCAGAAACATTCCTGGATTCAAGATGGCGCTCTTCATCATCTGGCCCGGCGTCGCGTTGTAGTCGGCGATGAGTCCGCAGATGGCGACGCGCGCAAATGGATTGAGCAGGGTCATCACCGCGTTCAATACGTCGCCGCCGACATTTTCGAAGTGCGCATCCACGCCCTTCGGTGCCGCGGCGGCAATCAATGCCGCCAATGATTTGGCGTCGGCAGCCGTCTTATAGTCGATGCAGGCATCGAAACCCAGCTCTTCGGTGACGTAGCGGCACTTGTCCGGGCCGCCGGCGATGCCGATCACGCGCACGCCTGCGATCCGCGCCAATTGTCCTACCACGCTTCCGACGGCGCCGGCAGCCGCGCTCACCACGGCGGTCTCGCCCGGCTTGGGCTCCATGATCTTGTTGTAGCCGTACCAAGCAGTCATGCCCGGCATGCCGACGATGCCCAGGTAGGCTGACAGCGGGATCTGGCGCGCGTCAACCTTGCCGATGCCCTCCGCCTTGCTGACGCCGTATTCAGTCCAACCCAGCATGCCGCGCACCGTGTCGCCAACCGCGAATTGACTGCTGCGCGACTCCACCACTTCTCCAACCGCTGTACCGCCCATGGTCTCGTTGAGCATTTGCGGCGCGGCGTAGGATTTCGCATCGTTCATTCGCCCTCGCATATAGGGATCGAGCGAGAGATAGCGATTGCGGACGCGGACCTCGCCCTCGCCCAACGGGGCGCTCGACACCTCTTCGAGGCGGAAATTCTCCGGGGTCGGCCAGCCATGCGGCCGGGATGCGAGCACAATGCGGTGATAGGAATTAGCCATCGGCTACAGCTCCGGATTTCAAGTATTTGAACGTTCCCATCGCCTTCGCGATCAATCGGCCCTCGGCATCGCGCACTTCGCCCTCGCAAAAAGCCATGGTCGTGGAACGGTGGTACGCAAAGCCAGAGACGAGCAGCCGCGAGCCCGCCTTGGCGGGCTGCAGAAAGCTGGTCTTCATCTCGACCGTCACACCCCCGCCCGCGCCGGCATTGAGCGATCGAGATGCAACCGCCATGGCCACGTCGAGCAGCGACATGAGTACGCCGCCATGCGCGACGGACCAGCTATTGAGATGCCAAGGCTCGAGGTTGAGCGCCACTTCGGAGCGGCCGTCGGCGGCGCTGAGGAACTCGACTCCGAGTTCTTTGATGAAGGGAACATTGAGGCGAAATGCAGTCGATTCAGTCACACGAAACCGTACCTTGCGCCGACAGTGCATGTCAATCAATCGTCGCGACGCCCAATCGTCGCCACGCCTTGCACGTTGCTGGCACAATGCCGGGAATCATGACAGCCGGCACCTCCAGTGTTCTGAGTATTGCGATAGCGCTGTTTCAGAGCCTGTTGCTTGTCGTGGCGGCGACCTGGGCCGGACTGGCACTTTGGTATCAGGCTCCCGGCACACGCCTTAAGTACGGCCTCATGGCCCTGTGGGCCGCATTCAACGCGGGCCTCCTGATTGTCCTCTGGCGAGGCGGCGCCGGACTCGCCCTCGGGAGCTTTGCCTTGGCTTTCGCAATTCTGCTTATCTGGTGGCGGCGCATCAAGCCGACAAACCAGCGCGACTGGGCCGACGATGTCGCGCAAATCACCCGCGGCACGATCGAGGGCCACCTCGTCACGCTGCGCAATGTCCGTAACTTCGATTGGCGCAGCAACGTTGATTACACGCAGCGCTGGGAAACCCGCACCTATGATCTTAACCGGCTCAGGTCGGTCGACATGGTCATGTCGTACTGGGACGGCTGGGCAATCGCCCACATGCTCATATCCTTCGGCTTCGACGACGGCCAGTACGTGGCCTTCTCCGTCGAAGTACGGCGCCAGAAGAACAAGACCTACTCGGAGATCGGCGGGTTCTTCAAGAGAGACGGGCTCAGCATCATCGCCGCGGATGAACGCGACGTCATTCGAGTCCGCACCAATGTGCGCGGCGAGGACGATTACCTGTACCGCATTCGCATGCCGCTATCCGCGATGCGCTCGCTATTTCTCGGCTACGTGGAGCAGGCTGACAATCTCGTCGATGCGCCGCGCTTCTACAATACCATTACGGTCAATTGCACCACGTTGGTCTACCACATGATGAAGCGGATCGTCGGTTATCTGCCCTGGAGCTATCGCTTGTTGTTCACGGGCTACCTGCCCGCGTATGTGTATGGAGTGGGCGGTCTGGATCGGCGCCATACGCTCGCGCAGCTAAAAACCCTCGGACGAATCACCGACCGCGCCAAAGAGTCGGATCGCAGCAATACTTTTTCCGAAGACATCCGCAAGGGGATTCCCGCGATTGCGCCCGCTGATCTGCCGGCCGCCTAGTGCACGGGCGTGAAGCCGTAATGCTTAAAGGCCACATCGCCCGCCGGGCTGCGGATATACGCTAGAAACTTGGCGGCATCCGCATTCGCGCCCACGGTCAAAGCCGCCGGATAGATAATGGCCTTATGGCTGGCGGCCGGAAACACGTCGATCACGCGCACTTTGCCGTCAACCAGTGCATCGGTTGCGTAAACGATGCCGAGTACCGCTTCTCCTCGATCGACGAACGCCAGCGCCGAGCGCACGCTGTCCGCCCGCACCAGGCGAGCCGCTACTTCGTCCCAAACGCCAAGGTTGGCCAGGGCCTCATGCGCGTACCTGCCCACCGGCACCGAATCCGGGTCGCCCGTCGCCAGCCGCCCCTTTCCTATTGCCGCCGCCAGCGCGAAATGCGGCCCGATCTTCAGGTCGATTTTGCCGTCGACCGGTCCAATAAGCACCAGTCGATTACCGAGTACGTCTTGCCGCGTCGCCGGCTGGATCAAATTCCGGGCCTGCAGATAGTCCATCCACTCCAGATCCGCGGAAAAAAATAGGTCGGCGCGCGAACCATTTTCGATTTGCCGCGCGAGCGCCGAACTCGCGGCGAAGGAGAAGCGCACAGGAACGTTGCTGTCCTTGGTGAAGGAGTCGCCCAGATCCTGCAGCACGTTGGTCAGCGAGGCGGCGCCAAAAACGGTGATCCCTTTGTCCGATTGCGCGGCAAAGGACTGCAGCGCCACAAGACATGCGCTTATGGCAAGCCACGCGCGCCAGGATCTGTCGACGAACATCAGTTGTGCGCCAGCACCGGCTGTCCGCTATAGAGCTCCGGAAAGGTTTGCCGGAAATTCTGGATCTTGGGTACGTCGTAAATCGCGATGTACGGCTGCGTCGGATTATTGATCAGGTAATCCTGGTGATAGCGTTCAGCCGGATAGAAACCCTTGAGCGGGTCGACGCGCGTGACGATGGGCCGCGCAAATGCGTGAGACTGATCCAATTGGCTGATGTAGGCCTGAGCGATGCGCTTCTGATTGTCGTCGCTGTAGAAAATCTCGGAACGATATTGAGTGCCGACATCGGGTCCTTGTCGATTCAGCTGCGTGGGATCGTGCACCACCGAAAACGCGATCTGCAACAGTTGCCCATAGGAAATCACCGCCGGATCGAATGTTATTTGCACGGATTCCGCATGACCGGTGGTTCCCGAACTGACCGTTTCGTATTGCGCCGTTGCTTTTTCGCCTCCGGCATAGCCCGAGATCACATTTTTCACACCGCGCACGTGCTGAAACACGCCTTGGACACCCCAGAAACATCCACCCGACAATACGGCTGTCTGCATGGGACCGGCGGACTTGGGACTATCCACGGCGGGCGGAGCAATCACGACCGGCGCTTCCGCGCCGAACAGGGGTGCGCGCCAGAGCACCACGCCCAAGCCTACGGCGCCGAACAACATTGCAAGCCGCAGCGGTGCTGCTAATTTTCGGAATGGCATCGTCAACTCTCCTTAAGCCCGGGCCGTGAAATGCAGCGCAACCGAGTTCATGCAGTAACGCAGCCCGGTGGGTTTCGGGCCGTCGTCGAACACATGTCCCAAATGCGCATCGCAGCGGCGGCAAGAGATCGCATCGCGCGACATGCCGAGCGTAGAGTCGGAACTCTTGACCACGTTCAAGGCCGAAATCGGCTGCCAGAAGCTGGGCCAGCCAGTGCCGGACTCGAATTTGGTTTTCGAATCATAGAGGGCGGTATCGCAGCAAACACAGTGATAGATGCCATCGGCATGATTTCTGTCGTATTCTCCGGTGAACGCAATTTCGGTGGCGGCCTGACGTGCCACCCGATAGGAAAGCGGCGCGAGTTGTGCCTGCCACTGCGCATCCGTTTTTACGATCTTTGCAACGCGAGCGATCCCGAGACTCTTGCCGGCGGGCGAAAAATTTTCGATCGACACCTCGTTGCCCGGCATGGGCCCCGAAAGCGGCGCGGCGACGCTGCGCAGCCAGGGAATCGCCGACAAGGCGGTCAACCCCGCAACAAAAGAACGCCGATTTACCATTGAATTCATGACCTATCCTCACCCGAATGTAAATGAATACGCTTGAACGCCGGAATCCAGGAACTCAATTGAAAACACATGTTCGCCCACATCGGCGGACTGCCGGATCAATTGAAACAGGCGCTGCCGGTCAACGGCACCCGCGCCGCTCGAGTCCGTATCGGCGCCATGATTTGCGCCCGGCGCTGCGCCATCGAGCGTTACGCGAAAGCGCACCGGCTTGCCATCATTTCCGGGACCCAGAACCAGGTGCAAATCACGGGCGTAGAAGCGAAACTCGATCTTGCCGCGGACGGCAGTGAGCACCGCTTTCTCAGGGTCTACATTCCATGACCCGATCAGCGCCCATTGATTCAATTTTAATGCGGCAGGAGCCCCATAGGTATGCGCTTGATCTTGCGCAAAACCGCCCGGCGAGGCGAAATTATCCGCACGTCGGTAGCCAACGTAGGTTTCCGGCGACTGATCATGAGCTTCATCGGGTGGCGCCTGGACTCCCACGGCCTTGGTTGTCCCCATTCCGGCCGGCGGCAGGTCGCCCTGGCCCGCCTCGGTCAGTAATTTTCGAATGATCTGCTCGGATTCATCGTAATTGCCTTCGCCGAAGTGATGCGCGCGGATACGCCCGGTTGCGTCGATAAAATAGTGCGCGGGCCAGTACTGATTGTTAAATGCTTGCCAGACGGCGTAGTCATTGTCGAGCGCCACCGGATAGGTGACCTTCAAATCCGCAACCGCCCGTCGCACATTGCCAGGGTCTTTTTCGAAGGCGAATTCCGGCGCATGCACACCGATTAAAACCAGACCGTGGTTCTTGTATTTTTCGTACCAGGACTCGACATAGGGCAGCGCGCGCAGGCAATTGATGCACGAATAGGTCCAGAAATCGACCACCACGACCTTGCCGCGCAAGGCTTCAGGCGTAAGGGGCGGCGAATTCAACCACAGCGTGGCACCGGCGAATGAGGGTATTTCCCCCTCCACCGGCAGATCTCCGCCGGGTTTCGCCGCCGACATCATCATCGCGTGACCATCTGCCTTGCCGTTGCTCATGGCCATGTTCGAGTTGCTCATCGCCATGCTGCCGCCGGGCGCGCCCGCGCTCCGCGGACTGATCTTGTCCAACAGCGATTGCTCGAGGCTGTTCGTGCCGTTGAGCGACAAACGCGTGAGCACGGTCGAGTCCCAGCCAAACACAATGGCCACGACGGCGACCAGCACCGCGACACCCAAGCCCCGTCTGATCCATTCGCCGGTACCCAGCGATTTCTTCAGGACCGCGAACACCCGTCCACCGGCCAGCAGCGCCACCGCCAACGAGGTTGCCGCACCCGCGGCGTAGGCGAACAGCAGCAGTGTCGTGCGTGCATTTGGTCCGGAGATCGCCGCGCCCGTGAGAATTAGCCCCAAAATGGGCCCGGCGCACGGCGCCCAGAGAAGTCCGGTCGCAACGCCAAGCAGCAGAGAATTCAACACGGTGAATTTTCCCGCCGCTTGCGAATCCGCTTGCGTCAGCCGATTGCCCAGCGCAACGAACGGGCGTGCAAGCAAATCGGCCAAGCGCCGCGAGAGCAGCGTTGCCGCAAAGGCAGTGAGCAACACCAGCGCGAAGATGCGTCCGTATTGGTTGACCCTCACGGCCCATGAACCGCCCACAGCGGCAAGCGTCGCAATCGCTGCAAAGGTGACGGCCATGCCCGCCAACATAGGCAGCCCATTCGTGAGGAATCTTTGCTCGGAGCGAACGAACACGAAGGGCAGCACCGGCAGTATGCAGGGACTCACAATGGTCAGCACACCGCCTAAAAACACTAAAATTACAAGGGTCATGGGCGCAATCTTACTCCTGTCAGATAAGACCGGCGATCACGCCATTACATTGCAATTTGCGCCTAAGTCCCGCAAAAGGTTTGCAGCACGCGCTCGTCAGGCCGCGGCGCAGCGGCGTAGGCGACGAAACCGGCTTGCTCTTGATAGGGTTGCGACAGCACCGTCGCGAGCTGCTCGAATGGCGCGAAGTCGCCATGTTCCACGGCAGCCGTGATCACTTGCTCGATGCGGTGATTGCGCGGGATATAGGCAGGATTGGCGCGCCGCATCGTCTCGGCGCGCGATAATGCCGTCGAGGGCTCGCGCCCCAGCCGCGCGCGCCAACGTTCCGCCCAGCCGTCAAAATCGCGCCCATCCGCAAAGCATCCACGTATTCCCGCCGCGCCTTGATCAACCTGCGCCTCGCAGAGTGCGCGAAACGTCAATGCGAAATCCGCTTGACCGCGATGCATGGCCTCGAGGAAAGCTTCGGCCAGCTGGCGATCCTCTGCTGCCGCGGTTGCCAGCCCAAGCTTACGGCGCATTCCGCTCAGCCAGCATTCCGCGAAGAGTGCCGCAAACCCCGAGACGACTTCAGTCGCCATGTCCGCCGCGCGCTCCGGCTGCGCATCGATGAGCGGCAACAGCGATTCCGCGAATCGCGCCAGATTCCAGGCCGCGGCGTGCGGCTGATTGGCGTAGGCGTAGCGGCCGCGCTCGTCGATGGAACTAAAAACTGCGGCGGGATCGAATCCGTCCATGAAGGCGCAGGGGCCAAAATCGATGGTCTCGCCCGACACCGCCATGTTGTCGGTATTCATCACGCCATGAATGAACCCCACATTCATCCACTGCGCAATGAGCGACGCCTGTCGCGACACGACCTGTTTCAGCAACGAAAGGTATGGCGCACCATCTTGCGCCGCCAACGGGTAATGCCGGGCGATGACATAGTCGGCGAGAACCTTGACGCCGGCGGCATCGCCGCGAGCCGCGAAATACTCAAAAGTGCCGACGCGCACATGACTGGCGGCGACGCGCGTGAGGATGGCTCCCGGCATCGTCACCTCGCGCTGCACGGTTTCGCCCGTCGTCACCGCCGCGAGAGAGCGCGTCGTGGGTATCCCCAATGCGTGCATGGCTTCACTCACCAAGTATTCGCGCAGCACCGGGCCCAACGCGGCGCGTCCGTCGCCGCTGCGCGAATAGGGCGTGCGTCCGCAGCCCTTCAATTGAATGTCACGAGGCGCGCCTGACTGGTCGCGCATCTCGCCGATCAAAATCGCCCGGCCGTCGCCGAGTTGCGGCACAAAATGCCCGAACTGATGGCCCGCATAGGCCATGGCGATGGGCGCGGTCCCCGGCGGCAAGGCATTTCCGGAAAACAGGCCGGCTAATGCCCCGCTATCCATCTCCGCGCAGTTGAAATTCAATTCCGCCGCGAGCGCATGGTTGATTTTGACGAGGCCCGGCGCCGTTACCCGCGTCGGAGCGACGCGCGCGAAAAAGCGCTCCGGCAGAGTCGCGTAGCTGCTGGGGTTCACGCGTTGACCACAGCCTCGCTCGAAGACCTCGCGAGGGAACCGCGGGTGGCGAGCCATGAACCGAGCAGGATGAGCGCGAATGCGATGAAGCCGCCGATACCAAGACGCTCATCGAGCACCCAAACACCGAGCAGCGCGGCCACCACGGGATTGATGTAGGTGATCACCGATGCGCGCGAGGCACCGGCATGACGTACCAGGTAGAACATCAACAGCATCGCCACCGCCGTGCACACGGTCCCCAGCACGGCAATCGACAGGAGCGCCATCGGCGACGGCAATCTGGAGGGAAACTCCATGACGGCAGGAACAACCAAGATGAGCGCGGCGACCACCAGACTTGCCGCAAGCGGTCCGATGGAGTCGAGACCATGCAAGTGGCGCTGAATGATCAGCGGTCCGATCGCATAGCATATTGTCGCCAGCAACATGCAGCCGACGCCCGCCCAGCCCAGGGATCCTGAGATCGAACCCGTGCCAAGCAGCGCCGCCACGCCGATGAAGCCCACCACCAGTCCGAAAACGCGCCACGCGCCGAGTGCTTCGCGAATGCCGAAGAAGCGCTGAATCAGCGCGATTGAAAGCGGCACCATCGCGATCAAAATACCGGTCACCGAAGAGCTGATCCAGCGCTCTCCAAGTGAAATGAGAGTAAACGGAATCGCAAATTCAACCAGCCCGAAGGCACAGATGGCCGCCTTGTGATCACCCAGCGAACGCAAAGCGCCTCGGTGCCACGCGATGGGCATCAGAATCGCTGCGGCCAGCACTACGCGGCTGAATGCCAGGATCAACGGCGATACGTCCTGCAGCGCCAGCTTGATGAAAAAATAGGGCAGCCCCCAAATGATGCCGAGCGCAATAAAGGCCGTCCACCCTCGCCAACTCACTGTCTTGCTTCTCCAACTGGCCGCCGATTTGGGCCTCGCATGCTAGCAGGGATCGTCTTGTGAGGATTGACCTACAAAAATATCGGCGCAGACCGCGCGAAACTGCGGGTGGCGTTTTGCAGACGATTGGCGTCGCGCCGGAGAGAATATTACCGAGGAGCGAGATTGATGCCTTTCTTTCGCGACAACGATTTGTCCATTCACTACCTCGAGCGAGGCCGCGGGGAACCTTTATTACTGGTGCATGGCCTCGGCTGCAGCGGCGCCGACTGGGCCTTTCAGGTTGCGGCGCTGGAACATCGCTTCCGTATCATCGTTCCTGATCTTCCCGGCAGCGGCCATAGTTTGCCGCCCCGCAACGAATACACCATCGCCGGATTCGCAGCGGCGCTGTGGAAACTCATGGATCACTTGAGGATAGAGCGTCCCAACATCGTCGGTTTCTCGCTGGGAGGCGCGGTGGCGTTGGAAATGGCCACGCTGCGCCCGACGTGCGTGCCGCGGCTGGGACTGATCAACAGCCTCGCGACCTACCAGCCCCGTGATGTGCGCAAATGGCTCGAAACCTACTTCGCGGCAACGCTCGTGCGGATGCTGGGAATGCCGCGCGCCGCGTGTTTGATGGCGGCGAGATTGTTTCCGGAACCCTGGCAGCGGGCCATGCGCGAGCACGCGGCTCGCGTGATGGGATCGGTACCCGCCCACTCCTACCTGGGTACCGGCCTGGCCCTGGCCCGCTGGGCGATACTGGATCGACTTGATCACGTGAAAAGCCGAATTCTGCTGATCGCAGCCGAGAAGGATTTCACGCCGTTGGCAGAGAAGCGCGATCTTGCCAAGCGGCTCCGGGCAGAGCTCGTAGTGGTACGTGGCTCGCGGCACGGAACGCCTTTCGATTCCGTCGAAGTCACCAACGCCAGCTTACTGGCGCTGCTTACCGACCAGCCCATGCCGCCGGCGGCCCGCTGGGTGACCGATACACCCACTCGAGCGCAAGCCTTGTCGCTGGCCGGCAGCATCGCGGAAGAGCACGCCGTCAGTCCGTTGCTCTTGGATTAGATTACTGCCACGGAAGATGGTTGAGGTCGAGATTGCCGCCGCTCAAAATGATCCCGATCTTGCCGCCCGACGCGCCGATTTTGTCCTCGACGATGGCGGCATAGCTGACTGCGCCGGAAGCCTCGACGATGAGTTTCATGACCTCCCAAATTTGCCGCATCGCCTGCACGATCGACTCCTCCCGTACGGTGACGATATCGTCCACCAGGCGCATGATCTCCACGAACGGCCTCTCTCCCAAAGAGGTCTTGAGACCGTCGGCAATGGTCCGCGGCTCCAGCATGGGGATGATTTGACCTGCTTTGAGCGAGCGCGCCGCATCGTCCGCGCCGGCCGGCTCAACGCCGACCACGCGCACACTCGGCTTGATGTCTTTCGCAGCCACCGCGATGCCGCTGAGCTGTCCGCCGCCGCCCACGGGACAGAGGATCACGTCGAGCTCCGGGACATCCTCGAGCAGCTCGATCGCCGTCGTGCCCTGCCCCGCCATCACGCGCAAATCGTCATAAGGGTGGATAAATTCTGCGCCGGTGCGCTCCATCACTTGCCGGGCGGTTGACTCGCGCGCGGCCAGCGTGGGTTCGCAAAGAACAACCTCGCCGCCGTAGCGTCGCACGGCCGCCTGCTTGGCCTGAGGCGAATTGCTGGGCATGACGATGTAGGCCGGGATGCCGCGCAATCGGGCGGCACGGGCCAACGCGGCGGCATGATTGCCCGAGGAATGAGTAACCACCCCTCTCGCCGCCTCCGCATCGGACAGAAGAAATACGGCGTTGGTGGCGCCGCGCGCCTTGAAAGCGCCCACTTTCTGCAGGTTCTCGCATTTGAAATACAGCTTATTTCCCGCCATTTCGTCCAGCACTTCGCTGGTCATGACGGGCGTGCGATGAATCTTGTCGCGGATGCGCGCGTGGGCCTCGCGAATCGAGCGCATGGTGAGGGTGGGTTTCTGCTCCGGGCTACGTGTGTTCATAAACTCTGTGCTAAAAGTACGGCCATGAAATCCCGCCTGACTTGGTTTGTTGTCATCGCCATGATCACCGGGCCCTTGTTCGGATTGCTTCTTCATCAAATTCTCGGCACCGGCCCCGCAGCCGACAACGCCGCGGCGGCCTTCTCGCTCGTCACGAGCAGTTTCTTGCGCCTCATCAAGATGATCATAGCGCCATTGGTGTTCTCAACGCTCGTCGTGGGCGTCGCACGCATGGAGGGCGCCGCCTCGATCGCCAGAATCGGCGCCAAGGCACTCGGCTGGTTCGTGATGGCGACGCTTGTATCGATGACGATCGGGTTGGCTGCGGTCCAGCTGTTCAAGCCGGGCCTCGGCCTCTCAGCCGCCGCCGCAGCGGGCAGCACGGCGGCGCCCACGGCTTTTCATTTCAAAGATTTTCTCGATCACATCATTCCCAGCTCCATCGTCCAGGCGATGGCCAACAACGAAATATTGCAAATCGTGGTGTTTTCGGTGTTTTTTGGCGCGGCCGCCTCCGCCCTCGGCCCCAAGGTCAAGACTCTCATCGACACCATTGACCAGATTGCCGCCGTCATCTTGAGGGTGACCCGCTACGTCATGGCTTTGGCGCCCCTGGCCATCTTTGCCGCGCTAGCCGCCACCGTCTTGAGCCAGGGCTTGAACGTCTTGTTGGTGTATGCAAAGTACATCGGCAGCTTCTACCTGGCGCTCGTGCTTCTTTGGGTGTTCTTCGCCTTGATTCTTTATGCCGGCATCGGCAGGCGAACTGCGCGGTTGTTGACGGAGATCCGCTCGCCCCTGCTGTTGGCTTTCTCCACTTCCAGCTCGGAAGCAGCCTATCCGCTGACTCTGGAACGTCTGGAATTCTTCGGGGTGAGCACTCGCATCGCGTCCTTTGTGCTGCCTCTGGGATATTCCTTCAACCTCTGCGGCTCCGCCATGTATTGCTCATTCGGAGTACTTTTCATCGCACAGGTCTTTCGCATCGACCTGAGCGTGCAGCAACAGATTACGATGCTGCTCATTCTCATGGTCACCAGCAAGGGAATCGCCGGGGTGCCGCGCGCCGGATTGATGGTGATCGCGGCGTCGTTGTCTTATTTCGGCCTGCCGGAACAAGGATTGGTATTCGTGCTCGCCGTCGATCATGTACTCGACATGGGACGTACCGCCACCAATGTGCTCGGCAATGCGGTCGCCTCCGTCATGGTCGCCAAATGGGAAGGCGAACTGGCCGAGAGCGGCGCGCCGACGCCTTAGAGGCTCCTAGGCGCGACCGGCGCTGAACAACTCCAGCATGTCCTCTTCTCGTTCCTTCGGCGGCTCGGCTTCTTCGCGCAGCAGCTTCACGACTTCATCGGCGGGCATGGGCCGCGCGAATAGGAATCCTTGTCCGACCGTGCAACCCAGCCGCCTCAAAATCTCCACCTGCTGATAAGCCTCGATCCCCTCGGCGATCACCTCGATGTGCAGATGCCGGGCGATTGCAATGATGGCGCTGACAATGGCCAGGTCGCTCGAATCGGTCACCAGATCGCGGACGAAACTCCTGTCGATCTTCAGAGCGTCGACGCGCCAATTCTTGAGGTAGCTCAAGCTCGAGTAGCCCGTTCCAAAATCATCGATGGC
>Ga0193753_10000443_pt1 | contig 40946 bp, 30 predicted proteins | sample H1c2metaG_FD_144925 | JGI IMG/M metagenome (GOLD analysis project Ga0193753, IMG submission 144925) | Soil microbial communities from a riparian zone of the East river system, Colorado, United States - H1c2 | ecosystem: Environmental > Terrestrial > Soil > Riparian zone | place: USA: East...
AACGCCGCGCAGTGGACACCGCTTCAGACCAATACAGCGCCAAGCGGTTCACTCTCGTTCACCAACGGGACGACCGGTGCGCCCAAAGGCTTCTTCCGCATCCGCACGGTGCCGTAACAGACTGCTCCCTATGACATCCCCTCCTGCGCCAGCGGGAGGGGATTTTTGTTTTGTCGGGCCTGATTGAGCGCAGCCCGCCGCCACTGCCGCATAGGGACAATGCCAATGGACACGTCTGGTTTTTTGACACGGCGGCCCCGCGCTTGCGTCAGAGATCTGGCGGTTATCCCGTCAGACCTGTGAGAGCGCGGGCGGCTTTAGGCTCGCAGGTTCTGTTCGCTTCCATGCCCATCACATCAAGCAAAAGGAGCCAGTTTCGCCTGATGTCCGCTCACTGGCACGCAAGCTGCGAAACTCGACGAGTGATTAACGGAAGCGCCAGGTTGAAACATCGATTGGTATCACAGCACCGCCGTTTGTCCCGCGGGTAATGGCCGGATTTCACAAGATTCAATTATGAAAAATTCCAACGCAACAGATTCGCAAGGGTCTCCCGATTCCGAGGCTCCGCAGCTTTCCCCCTGGCAACAGTTGAAAAGCAAACGCATTGCGTACCTCACCCTGCCGTTGCTCGTCATGGCGACCATCGTGGAATTCGTCATCCTGGCGACCGGGTGGAAGTATCAGCAGATGGTCTGCTTGCCGCAGGGAATGGGCGTCACGTTTTTTGGCATCGGCCCGATCGGCGCGACCATTCTCGCGGTGGAGTTGCTGAAGCTGCCCCTCGCCATTTGGACCGCCTCGCGCGTGGGCTGGCAAAAGGGGTTCATGCTGATCGTGGGGTTGCCCCTGATTTGTGTGCTGACGTTTCAATTGGTCAAGGACATGGCGGTCTATGAGATGGGCACAGCCATGGCGCCCGCGAGCCAGATGCTCGAGAAGGCGGCCGCCGAGGAAACCAAGATCGTCCACCTCAATGGCGAATTGGTCGCCATCGAGCAGAAGAAAGCGGATCGCGAACTCAAGCTCGCCCAATTGGCCGCGAAGCAGGCGAAGGCCAAGGCCGAACTCGAGGAGTCATTGAAGCGAAATGACGCGACGCGCCAGGACGCCATCACTCTGACGGATTATCAGAAGAAAGAGTTGTCTGAAGCCGAAGCTCGCCAGACGACCATCATCAGGCAGTTCGATGCCGACGCCGTCCAGCTCGCCAAAGCTATTACCGATCTGCGGACTCGCCGCGAAACTGAGTTGGCCCGGGCCACGACATGGAATGCCGAAGAGGCCCGGATTGAAAATGCGTATAAGGCGAAGCTGGCCGCTTACACCAACAAGAAGACGGCTTACGAAAAAGATAAGACGGAGTACGACAACGCGAACTTTCTCCGGCGCCAGTTGATGAAGGAACCGGTTGATCCCGGCGTGCCGCCCGAGCGCGAGTCCAACAAGATTCTCAAGCCCACTTTGGTCGCGGAGATTGAAGAGCAGATCAAAGCCAAGGAATCTGAATTGATTGCCGTCAATAACAAGCGCCGCGATGGTGTGGCCCAGGTGGGCGCGGATGCGCGCCGGTTGCGCGAAGATTTCGATCGTCGTTCCGGCACCAAACGCGAGCAAACAGACAGCAAGCGCGAAGAACTGCTCGCGGCCATCGCCCTGTTGGTGAAGGACGGCGCGGCGGAAGCGAAGCAGATTGATCAGGAATTGGCGGCGGCGGTTCAGAAGGTGGACGGGATTCGCGCGGAAGTGGATGCCTCTCGCAAGAAAGCCGAAGGCTTTTATGAAGCGCGTGAGGCTTCCATCAAGAACACTCAGGTACACCGCATTGCGACCACGGTGGAAATCGTTCGCGGCTTGCTGTTTGGTGAACGCCCCATGTCGATTAAAGCGACCTCCAAGGAGCGCGGCGACATCCTCACCGATCAAATCAGCATGGTGCGGATCTGGGTATATCCAGTGCTGGCGTTCATCGTCGCTTTCCTGCCGACGTTGATGGTTGAAATTGGTTTCTCCACGGTTTTCAAACCCGAGCAACAGCGTCCGCCGCATCGTTTGGGATTTTTCGGTCGCGGCTTGCACTGGCTCTACATCCGTGCCGGCCGCCAAAAGATTTTGCGCGCGGAGCGCCTGGCCAGCACAGCGTCTGCCGAGATCGCCGCGCGCGACAAGGCGTTGGCTGTCGCGCAGGCCACCGCGGAAAAAGCGTTGACCGAGAAAGAAGCCGAGTTACAGGCCGCTCACGAAGCCATGGCGATTGCCACAGCCAGACACGCGGAGCAATCGAAGAAGAAGGAAGACCGCTACGAAGAGGAATTGCAGACGAAGGAAGACGAATGGGTCGCCAAGTTTTCCGGCATGGCTGATTCGCTCAACCGCGCGATCATCGAGAAGGACGCGTTGCGCGATTTGCAAAAGTCGGAGATCGAGCGCCAGATTCAAATGCGCCAGAATGCGTGGTCGGATCGCCTCACGCAGTTGCGCCAGGAATTGGACGACCAACGGACCGCCAGCGAATCGGAACGCACGGCCTTGATGCAGGAACATCACAAGAAATTGCTGGAGGTTTCTGAGGAGTGCAAAACCCAGGTCATTCAGGCCCGCCGCCAAATGGCCGACGCCGAACTGACCTCAGTGGAAAAATCCGCCCGGTTGGCGCATGACTTGAAGGAAGCTTTGCACGCCCGCGACATAGCGGAATCTCAATTGAAGCATCAGGCTGATTCTCTCTCCGCGCAGTTGTCACAGGCCAAAGAGGACGGCGCCCGCGAGATCGAAAAAGCGGCGCGCCAAGAGAAGCATCGTTTGGAGCGGCAGCAATCCGAATTTGAAAAAGCATTGCGCCAGCGGGACGAGGATTTCGAACACCGATTGCAGCAGCGCGAGCAGGAATTGTCCCTCACCTTTGACGCTTGCCTGGCCGAGGAGAAGACCAAGGTTGAACAGGACTCTCGCCGCCGCGAAGTGGAGATCGAGCGTCAGTTCGAAGCTCGTGCCCGCGAGGTGGACACACGCTGGAACCAAGAGGTGCAGCAGCGCGAAGACGCCACACAGATCAGGCTCAAACAGCAGGAGCAGCAATTGCGCGCGCAAGCCGAGGTCCGTTTAGGCGAAGTCCAAACGCAGGCTGAACAGGAGTTGCGCCGCCGCGAGTTGGAATTCGAACGCCAGATCGATGCTCAGTCGCGCGATGCCGAGACGCGCTTGCGGGAGGAATTGCAACAGAAGGAAGTGGCCTTCCACGCCAAGATGAAGCAACGCGAACAGGAATTGACGAACAGGTCCGCGGACCGGGAGACCCAATTGCAAAATCAGTGGGTGTCGGATTTGCGCGCTCGCGAGGAAGCATGGGAACATCAGGCGGAATCGCGCATCCGTGCGGTTGAAACCCGTTTGAGTCACGAGGCGCAGCAGAAGGATGAGATCTTTCAAATCAAACTCCGCCAGCGCGAGCAGCAGTTGCAATCGCAGTTCGATGGTCGCCAAGCCGAATTGAAAGCGCAGTGGGACCAGGAATTGCGCAACCGCGAAGTGGAATGGGATCGCAACGCCGAAGCCGGCGCGCGCGGTACAGAAGCACGTCTGATGGCGGAGATGCAGCAGAAGGACGAGCTGTTCCAATCCAAATTGCGCCAGCGCGATCAACAATGGCAGGCGAAGCTGGACACCGTGCGTGTCGAGTTGCAGGCGCAGACCGAACAAGAGGTGCGCCGCCGCGAGATGGAGTTAGCCGAGATCAAGCAACGTGAGCAGGAACTGGTCGTCCAACTGACCGAACAGGTAGAGGTTCACCAGATGGCCGAGAAGCAATGGGAGACGGAGTTGGAGATAACGCGCGGCCACATCGAACCGATCAAGGCGCTGTTGGCGCGTGCCGAGAAGGACCGCGACGAAGCCGTACAATCCGCTTCCGAGAGCATTCGCCAGGCGCAGGACATGGAGAAGAAACTGACGGAAGCATCCTCGTTGCTCACGGGCTGGAAAAATGGAAAAGGTTCAGCGGGAAGCCGCGGTGGAAGGGATTCCTTTCAAGTGGCGCGCGGTGGACTGGGAGAATCCAGCGAACTTTGAACGACGCCCGCACACAGCCGGACAAGGACAAAGATAGCTTCGTAAGAAACGGAAGGCCGGCCGGCGCTATCCCGGCCGCTGCGCAACGGAAACGGCTCCGCGGGGTCAATTGCTCCCCCGAGCCCGCGCATAGCCCGGCTTGATAACGTCGTAAATCAGCCGGAGCCGCTCATCGAACGGGAGGAACGCGCTCTTAATTGAGTTGAGCGTCACCTTTTCCAGGTCACCGAGCGTGAGTCCGAATTCCTCGACCGCGATGGCGAACTCCTTCGTCATCGTGGTGTCGCTCATCAAACGGTCGTCGGTGTTCAACGTCACGCGAAAACCGCGGTCGAAATACATCTTGAAGGGATGCTCGCGCAGCGAGGGCACCGAGCCGGTGTGGACGTTGCTCGACACGCAGATTTCCAGCGGGATGCGCCGGTCCAGAACGTATTGCGCCAGCGTGCCGAGCTTGATGATTTTGCCGTTCACGATGGTCATGTCGTCCGAAAGCCGCGTTGCGTGCCCGAGCCGGTGCGCGCCGCAAAATTGCAACGCCTGCCAGATGCTCGCCACGCCGAACGCTTCGCCGGCGTGCAGGGTCGAGTAAAAATTCGCACGCTGAATCGCAGCGAACGCCTCAGCATGTTTCTTCGGCGGATACCCGGCTTCTTCGCCCGCCAGATCGAAACCCACCACGCCGTGCGCGCGGAAATTAATCGCCAACTCTGCCGCCTCCAGCGAATCCATCCGATCGCGCATCGCGCAGATGATGAGTCCCCACTTCACGCCATATTTTTCTTCGCCGCGCCGTAACCCATCAATGATAGCGCCCACGATCGCCTCATCGGTCAGCCCGCGTTCGCGATGGAAACACGGAGCGAACCGGGCCTCGGCATAGACGACGCCGTCCGCATGCATGTCCTCGATGAATTCAAACGCCACGCGCTCCAGCGCCGCGCGCGTCTGCATGACGCCGATGGTGTGCTTGAACCCTTCGAGGTAAAGCGGAAGCGAACCGCGATTGGCACCGCGGAAAAACCAGGCGGCGAGCTCTTTCGCTTCGTGCGTCGGGAGTCCGGCGTAACCCGCGTCAAGCGCGAGGTCGATCACGGTTTGTGGTCGCAATCCACCGTCGAGATGTTCGTGAAGAAGGACTTTGGGCAGTGCTTGCAACTCCAGCGGCATGGACATCTTTTTGCGCCTTTTCGAAAACCGGCAAGATTATTCTGAATGTTGCAATCACTTTTCCAGCACGACATCCCCGCCGACGATTCGCTCCAGGTGCCCGTAGTCCGTGCGCAGCAAGAGCGCGCCATCGTTGTCGAGCGATTCGGCGCGGCCTGCGACGGTGCGATCACCAATGTGGATTTGCACCCGCTGCCCGAGCGTGACGCACTGCTGCTCCCACTCCTCGGCGAGCGCGGCAAATTCTCCGCGAGTCACGCGTGCGTAATCCGTGTCGAGTTCCCTCAGGATGGCCGCGGCGATTTCCGCGCGGATAAAATTTTTCCCCGCGGCCGCTGAGAGCGAGGTGGCAATCTCTGCAAGCTCCGCCGGAAACTCGGTGATGTTCACATCCACGCCGATGCCAATTACGACGTAACGGACTTGATCCAATTCAGCGCTGAGTTCCGTGAGGATACCGACGGCCTTTTTCCCGTGAATCAAAATGTCGTTGGGCCATTTGATCTGCAGCGCGAGTCCCGTTTCGACGCGCACGGCGCGCGCCACGGCGGTGGCGGCGGCAATGGTAAGTTGAGTGACGGAACTGGGCGGCATGAGCGGGCGCAGCAGCACCGAGAACCAAAGCCCCCGCCCGGGCGGTGAAAGCCATTTGCGGCCCATGCGCCCCCTGCCCTTGGTCTGCGACTCGGCGAAAACCACGACTCCTTCCGCGACGCCATCGCGCGCCAGTTTTTCCACCACGTCGTTCGTCGAACTGGTTTCCTGGAATACCTGAATGTCCCGGCCGACGATTCGATTGGGCGAAAGTCGTGAAACTAAATCGTCGGCGTGCAACAGATCGGGGGCGCTGAGAAACCGGTAGCCCAAGTGCGGAGTTGATTCGATGTCGTAGCCCAGGCGGCAAAGTTCCACGACGCGCTGGGAGACGGCCGCCGCATTCGATCCAGTTTTCGTGGCGAGGCTCGCTGATGTGATGCCGGTTTCGTCCGCTTCCCGCAGCATGGAAAGAATTTTTGCGTCGAGCGTCATGCGTTCAAGAAGTCCAATCCGATGTCCACGGCGCGAGCAGAGTGCGTGATCGATCCAACGGAAATGTAATCGACGCCGGTTTCAGCGATGGCCCGCGCGGTTTGCAAATTCACCCCGCCGCTGGCTTCGGTCTTCGCGCGTCCGCCGGCGATGCGCACCGCTTCGCGCAATTGATCGAGATTCATGTTGTCTAGTAGGACGATGTCGGCGCGCGCGGCCACGGCTTGCTCGACTTGTTGAAGCGTGTCGGCTTCCACCTCCACCTTGAGCGATGGATACTGTTGGCGCGCGCGTTGCACAGCGGCAGCAATCGCATTCGGCGCAGCCTCGCGCAATGCGGCGAGATGATTGTCTTTGATCAACACCATGTCCCAAAGGCCAAAGCGATGATTCTGCGCGCCGCCGCAGCGGACGGCGTACTTCTCCAACTCACGCCAGCCGGGTGTGGTTTTACGGGTGTCGAGAATCGTCGCGCCAGTTCCCGCGACCACTTCGACAAACCGCGCGGCCAGCGTGGCGACGCCGGAAAGCCGTTGCACGAAATTCAACGCGACCCGCTCCGCCGTAAGCAACCCGCGCGCGGGGCCCGACACTTCGAACAAGGTGGTGCCGCTGGAAATGCGGACACCGTCCTTCACGGTGGAATGGATTTCCGTCTCCGACGAAGTCTGTTGGAACGCTGCTTCCGCCAATTGCAACCCACAAACCACCAACTCTTCCCGTGCCGCCATCGCCGCGCGCGCAGTTGCATTCGCCGGCACGGTCGCAAGCGTCGTCACATCACCCACGCCAACGTCTTCCGCGAGCGCTGCGCGCACGTGTTGCAGAACGATCTCATCGGACAGCGGAATCATCTGGGGCAGCATTGCGAATGGCCGGGCGGGGCGAGAAGCGAAAAGTCCAATATCCTGCGGGCAAGATGTGAACGACTTTTGCGCGCGGCGCGTTGACTTGGCTGGAGCGCCCGCCATACTCGCGGCGATGAACTTCGACATCTCGAACCTCCTCGAGAATTGGGATTATCAGCCGGGCCAGATCGTCGTCCGCCGTTTTGCGGGGCGCGATGGCCAGGAAAAAATTCAACTGCGCGTCGATCTGGGGTTACTCCAGATGAACGCCGCAGGCCGGCCCGACGGCAAACGCCCGATGGGACATCCTTCGCTTTTCGAGTACCAGGAAGTGCGCTTGAAAAAGCACATGGACGAGCGCCACACCGACGACGGGTTCACCTTGCGCGCGGAGGATTGTGCGAAACTGCAATTGGAGGCGCTTCAGTTTCATCACCGCTACATCTGCCTGCTGGAGTTGCAGGACTACGCGGGCGTTGTCCGCGACACGAAGCGGAACTTGGCGGTGTTTGATTTCGTGGCGCGCTACGCGGAGTCCGAAGAACTGGCGTGGGCGCTGCAACAGTTTCGTCCGCAATTGTTGCTCATCCAGGTGCGCGCCAAAGGCAGCGAGAAGCTGGCGACCAAACGGTATCGCGAAGCGGTGCAGGAAATTGAGCGCGGCATTTCGGAGATTCGCCAGTTCTACTCAGAGACCGGACGGAACGATATCGAGCAAAGCGCCGAGGTGCGTTATCTGGAAAATTGGATCGGCGAAGTGAACAGCGCACGTCCATTGAGCAAACGCGAGAAGCTGGAACTCGCGCTGCACGAAGCCGTGCGCCAGGAGAATTACGAGAAGGCCGCCGAAGTCCGCGACAAACTCCGCAATCTGGCCGAGGACTGAAATCAAAATGGCGCTCGCGGATCAACTTCAGCAGGAGATCAAGAAAGCGATGCTGGCGAAAGACGCCGATCGTTTGAACGCGTTGCGCATGTTGAAGTCCGCCATCGGCTACGTGCAGATCGAGAAGAAGACCGATGCGCTCTCCGACGCTGATTTCATTGCCGTCGTGCAACGGGAAGTGAAGAAGCGGCGCGACTCAATCGAGCAATTCACCAACGCCGGACGTCTGGAACTCGCCGCGAAAGAAACAGCGGAGATCGCCGTCCTGGAAATTTTCCTCCCAAAACCTCTTTCGCCCGAAGAATTGGAAAGCCTCATACGCGCCACGATTCAGGAAGTCGGCGCGACGGATAAAAAACAAATGGGCGCGGTAATGAAAGCCGTGCAGGCAAAAGTCGCCGGGCGCGCGGATGGCAAAACGATCAGCGGGATCGTGGGCAAGCTCCTGCCTTGATCGTGGTTCGTGGATCGGACGCAAGACGCTGGCGACACATGCCGCGGTCTGGTAGATTCTGACCACTGATATGCCTGCGGTCGTGCTTCTATTCATTTTCGTCAGCGCAGGTGTTTTTACCCAGTGGCTGTTGCGGCGCACGGCTGATCGGCTGGCGCGAGTCTCCCCGCGGTTTGCAGGAACACCTTTTCATGTAGAATCGATCCAACCGAGGTTGCGCAAGTTGCGAGGCGATTACGTGACAGAACTACACTCGCGAAATTGGGATGACTCGTATCAACGCACTTTGATGGAGTCTGCGCGCATCGCTATTATCAGGCGGGCATTCTTTCAAACACTCAGAGAGGCATCTGGTGCTGACACTTCCTGCTCGGGTCAGAAATAAGCTCGAAACATTTGGCCGGATTGCACAATCGCAAATTCGTCCTACCTTTGTCGCAAGGAGAAGCGGTTCAACCAAAGAGGGGGTTATGAGTTTTCGAGCTTTATTTTGCGTACTGTTGTCGCTGGCGTCCTTGATTCATTCGTCAGGACAGAATGCTGCGCCACCCACGGTTCCCGCCGCGCAGCAGTCTTTGAGTCTTCGCGTCGCTGGTTCGTCCGTGGTGGACGTAAACGGAGAGATGAGCGGCAATGTTGAATCGGTCGTGATCAATCCGCAGACGGGGCAAATCCAATTCGCGCTCGTGTCCACGGATTATCCGGCCAATCGGTTGAACGTGACGCCGATTCCGTGGCAGATGCTGCGATACCGATCATCAGGCGGCATACCGGGCACGTTCCAACAGCTCATCCTCCCGGTAGCGCGCAACGTCGTGACGGCAGCACCGAGGATCACTTCGGAACAATCCGCCGCAACGGACAACTCGGGATGGATGAACACGAGCGCCACTTTCTTCCAAACCGCAGCAGGTGGAGTGAATGCCGCCTCCGGTGCGCCCGGCGCCAACGTGGTGGTCGGCGGCGGCGGTAGTCCTTTTTCTCCCTTTGCGACCGTGGCGGGCGCAGCGCAGACGCAACCGACCAATGGGTTTGGCTTCACGACGAATTCGGCAGGAGGTCGCGGAGTTTCCAACCTGATCGGAGGCAATCAATATGTTGCCACCAACACCGTCGGCGGACAGCGCGTACAAACGAATTTTGCGGCGAACGTTGCGGTTCCAAACTCCTCGCCCACGAATACGGCGATTGTTGTTCCGAATGGGCCGGGCAACATCCAGGGCGCGGTGCCAGTCAATCCGCCTGCGGACGTGGGCGCGCCGCCGAATGATTCCGGCGCGTTCACGCCCGGCACGTTGCCGGGAAATGTAGTTCCGCCAAATAAGCAACCATTGGCGCCCGCGGCTCCCGCGCAACCTGCCGCGCCCGCACGGCCAGCTCCGCGCCGATAGCGCACGAGCATTAGGTGGCCGCATGCAACGCGAACGGCAAAGCCGAGTGGCGGGAAATAACTTTGAGCGATCATCCACCGTCTCGGGCCGAAATTTTCGCCGTTTCGATTCGCTTGCTCCTTGCTCGCCGCTCGCGGTAGGTTCCGCCCGTGGCCAAGCCGGACAACGACGTGCCGTTCGAAGAGGCGATGCAAAAGCTCGAGACCATCGTGGATGCGATGGAATCGGGTGAATTGCCGCTGGAATCGCTGATGGCGAAATTCGAAGAAGGCAGACGCCTGTCGAAAATTTGCCAGACGAAGCTGGCCCAGGCGGAAGTGAAGATTCAACAATTGGAGAAGAACGCCGCCGGTGACCTAACGCTCCGGCCCGTGGAAACAAGCAACAGCAACGACTAATGCAATGAGCCGATACCTCGACATGGTGGACAATCCCACGCACGTAAAAAAGCTGACGCCCGATCAGTTGCTGCAACTCGCCGAGGAAATCCGGCACGAACTGATCACCAAGCTGTCGGTGAATGGCGGCCATCTTGGCCCGAATCTTGGCGTCGTGGAGTTGACGATTGCGTTGCACCGCGTTTTTTCCACGCCCCGGGACAAGTTCGTCTGGGACGTGAGCCATCAGGTCTATGTCCACAAGCTGCTGACGGGCCGCAAGGATCGCTTTCACACCATTCGCACTACGAACGGGTTGAACGGTTTCGCGCTGCGCACCGAGAGCGAACATGATTGCTACGGCGCGGGCCACGCCGGCACCGCGCTCTCGGCCGCCCTCGGCATGTGCGCCGCGCGCGATCAACGCCAGACGAACGAAGACGTGGTGTGCATCTTTGGCGACGCAGCGTTGACGAACGGCATTTCATTCGAAGGGCTGAACAACATTGCTCACACGACGAAGAAGTTCATCGGCATCCTCAACGACAACGAGTGGAGCATTGCCAAGAACGTGGGGGCGATCGCCGGCTACCTGAACAAGCTGATCACGCATCCCCGCTACAACAAGTTGCAGAAGGATTTCGCGCACTGGCTGAAAAAACTTCCGAAAGGCGAACTCGCGCTGACGCTGGGGCAAAAAGCGGAAGAGATGCTCAAGGGCACGGTGTCAGAGGTCGCGCTGGAGCATTCACCGTCGAGCATTGATGCGGACGGGCGCGGCGGTTTCGGCAGCAGCTTGATCTTCGAAGAGTTTGGCTTGCGCTATCTCGGCCCCATCGATGGACACGATCTGCCGTTGATGATCAAGACGCTGGAATTTGCGAAGACCTGTGATGCGCCCATCGTCCTCCATGTGCTGACCAAGAAGGGCAAGGGTTACGACGCTGCTCTGCAACATCCGGAAAAGTTTCACGGCACGGGGCCTTACGATGTCGCGACCGGCAACTCGCCCGCGGCGAAACCCGGCACGGCCCCCGCTTATCAGGACGTGTTCGGCCAAACGATGGTCAAGCTCTGCCAGAAAGACAGCACCGTCGTGGGTATCACCGCAGCCATGCCGAGCGGCACGGGCTTGAAGCATCTGGAGAAAGCTATGCCGCATCGTTATTACGACGTGGGCATCGCTGAGGAGCACGCGGTAATTTTCGCGGCGGGCATGGCGACGATGGGTTTCCATCCTGTGTGCGCGATTTACTCGACGTTCCTGCAACGCGCTTACGACTGCATTCATCACGACGTTTGCCTCCAGGATCTCCCGGTGATTTTCTGCATGGATCGCTCAGGGCTTTCCGCCAACGACGGGCCGACGCATCATGGTTTGTTCGACATCGCGTATCTGCGCTGTCTGCCCAACGTCATCGCCATGGCGCCGAAGAACGAAGACGAACTCGCAGACATGATGTTCACGGCGACCTTGCAGAAACATCCGACGTTCATCCGCTATCCACGCGGCCCTGGCGAAGGCGTGCCGATCAAAGATCAACCGGCAGTCCTCGAGGTTGGCAAAGCCGAGGTCACGCAAAGTTTTTCGAACAATGGCAAACCGAAGGTCGCGTTGTTCGGTCTGGGCGCCATGCACTCCATGGCGAAGAAGGCGGCGGTCAAACTTTCCGCAGAAGGCTGCGATTGCGCCGTCATCAACCCGCGTTTCACGAAACCGCTCGACGAAGGCACGCACGAGTTCTTCGGCAAAGCCGCGGACGTGGTGGTGACTTTCGAGGACCACGTCCTGATGGGCGGCTACGGCAGCATCGTCATGGAGTTGTTTGGCGACCGGCGCATTCCCACGCCGGTCGTGCGCATCGGCTGGCCGGACGCATTCATCGAGCACGCTTCGTCCGTGGATTACTTGCGCGAGAAGTACGGCCTCACCGCCGACAAAGCGGTGGCGGAAGTGAAAGCCACGTTGAACGGCAGTATCGCGCACTCGGCTTTGAAGATCGCGTAGCGAACGAATCACACACGCGTAAGACAACGTGCGTGATTACGGCGGTCAGCGCAGGGACGATATCGGAACCTTTGTTTGGTTCAGGGCGCGGCGTTCACTTGCCTTGCGTGATGACGAAATCTGAAAGCACGCCGTCGGTGAAGAGAAACGTGTGCTGGCGTAACTTGAATCCGAAATTAAAGGGGATGAGCGCGTCACGGACATTGGAGTAACTCCAGGCTTCTCCCTTGGGGCCGACGCTCACCACATTGGGTTCGCCAAAACGCTGCTGGATCTCCTGTTTGGTGGTGACGCCGATTTCCGGCCGGTACGGCGCCGCAGTGGTCGCGGGCTTCTTGTCTGAGACGCACCCGCAGAACAGCAGCGCGGCGAGAGTTGTGATGAACAGTGTCTTTATGGCGCGGTGTTTCAAAGTTTGCCGGAAGAGTTGCTTGCGAGCTTTTGCAAAACAAAATCCCCGTTCGTTTTTGAAAGCTGGTGCACGCACCAGGAGTTGAACCTGGAACCTTCTGATCCGTAGTCAGATGCTCTATCCAATTGAGCTATGCGTGCGCCCGAAAAAGAGGGCGCAATCTACTGACCACCCTATAGGCGTGCAAGCGGTATTTGCCGCGCGCGATTTCCCGGTACAGATGTTTTGGAAATGATTGGCGACGACAGTTGGACAGTAGGCGTGCGCGGTCAGTCGCTCGTGCGCTCGGACTCGCGGCGCTCTTTGCGCCAGCGCAAGTAGTCCGAGAGTTGAATCAAGCCATCCAAAACTCCGACGGCCAAGAGGATGAAAAACCAGGGAGACGCGGATGCCATGCGAGGCCCTTGCAAAGAGCATGCCAGCAAATTCAAGCTGCAATTCACCAGCATAACGCCTGAACCTGTAAGCAAATCCGACGTTTAACGGGCATCACGAACGTCAGGCGCCTTGCCTCATCTCCGCGCGAACCCGTCACTGCAAAGATAATTCCTCGTTGCTCGACAATTTTGCGGGGACGAGATTAGCATCGCCCCAGAGCAAACATGTATTCAAGGAGTCTGCTGTGAAAACTGCCGTCGCTGTCTTGGCGATTCCGTTTCTGCTCTCCATTTCTGGCCTGGCGCAAATGACACTCAATCCCGGCGAGTCTTACAGCCACCGTTTCACTTCGCTGCCGTTCAACGTCGTGATCGGCGCGGCGGAATCGAGCGGCGGCTACAATGTGGGTTTCGCCAGCTTTCAACCCGGCAGCACCGTGCGCCTCGAAATGTGGGAAGGCGAAATGATCGGGCCGCCCATCAAATCGATCCTGACCAATGTCAGCGGCGCCGTCTCATGCTCATCGACCGGCGCATGGAATGACTTGGAAGGCTCTCTTCGTTTCACCCTGGTGACTGGCTTCGGAACGATCGCGAACGTTCAGGTCTGGTCCCTGATGAATGCCGGTGCGCCGACCTCGTACGCTTTCCATTCGCAAACTTTGTCGCCCCTGTTTGTTCCGCCTCAACTGAGCATCGTAAGCCGGACCAACCTGGTCGAGCTGAGCTGGTGGTCGAATGGATATGCCGGTTACGTGTTGGAGTGGACCAATAACATTCCCGGCGCCTCGTGGACTTCAGTGACACAAGCGCCGGCGCTCGTCGCGGGTCGAAATCGCGTCACGCTCAGCAGCACCGGGCAAACCAAGCAATTCTTTCGGCTGAGGAAATAATCGCGCCGAACAAATCCTCGCGGGCCGCGTCCCTCTGCTCTCCATTCCAACGGCGGGGTGAGGTGGGACTTCATACGGTGCGTCACGCGAGGAACCCGCTTGCTTTCAGCGATGTCGTTCAGCATCGTCCCGCGCCATGGATTCGCCCACGCAACCCATCACGCTAGAAGTGGCCCAAGTCGAAGAGTTGTGCCGCCATTTCTCCGCGTTCCGGCACGATGTCAACGGCTGCCTGGCGCTCGTCGTCGCGGCGACCGAGTTGATTCGTTACAACCCCAGCGTCGTGGCGCGCATGTCAAAAACCCTGATCGAACAGCCGCCAAAGATCGCAGGCAAGGTCCGCGAATTTGCGGAACAGTGCGAACGCACCGTGAACCTGCGGCCCGCCTCCGAGTCGTCCTGGTACATGGCCCTCTGGCCTCGCACCAACCTAGTGGCAGGAGCGCCCGAGCATTCCGTTTCCCTGGCGCCGGAAGCCGTCAAGACGGTGCATAACGAGGTCGTTCAATTGGGCAAGGAACTGACGCAACTCGGCTTTGTGATCTCGGGCGCGCGCTCGCTCGGCTCCGCGAGTCCCGAGAACGGGGCTGACGCCATTCCGAATATCGCGGAACAATTTACGAAGACGGCGTTGAAATTCGAGCAGATGGCCCGAGGGTTCGAGAAGTCCATGAACATTCCGGATGGTGTATCGCGGCGGCTCGGCAGCGGATCGCCAGCAGGTCCCGTGACGCTTTCCATCGGCGACGTCACGTTGTTTCAGCGCCGGCTCAGCAATCTGCAGCGCGACATGCTGGAGCATTTGGCGCCGCTGATCGAACTCAGCCGGCTGGCGCGACACACGCCCCAGGAAATTCAAACGCGCGCGGGAGAATTTGCCGGCGCCTCTCCCAAAATTTCCGCGGAACTGGCGAACTTTGCCGCGGAATTTGATCGCCTCTTCTGCATCGTCCGAACGTCCTAATAAACAGTTTCAGAAACGGCCCGCGGCTTTCATTGCGCCGCGGCCATTCTCGTCTCGCGGACCACACGCACGAATTCGCCCGCGAGGCGTGTCAGCTCCGGCCAGTTGCGCGTCTTCAAAATCTCCGCGCTCAGCAGCGACGAACCCACACCGAGCGCGGCGCAGCCCGCTTTCAGAAATTCTGGAGCCGTCCGAAGATCCACGCCGCCCGTCGGCACAATCCGCAAGTGCGGCAAAGGCGCGCGCAGGTTTTTGATGTAGCCCGGGCCGAGCTTGTCCGCGGGAAAAATCTTGATGAAGTCCGCGCCGGCCTCGTGCCCAAGCTGCGCTTCCGTGGGTGTGTACGCGCCAAGCATGACAGGTTTCTCCAGCGCATGCGCCGCGGCGACGATTTCCGGTTTCGCGATTGGACTAACCACGAATTGCGCTCCGGCGTGAATGACCTCGCGACATTGTTGCCCGTTGAGGACGGTCCCCGCGCCGAGCAAGACGCGCGCGCCAAACCGCTCCTGGACTTCGCACAAAGCGCGCAACGCCTCGGGAACCGTCAACGTGATTTCGAGCGCGACAACTCCGCCATCGACCAGCGCTTCGCACACAGGATGGACTAACTCAAATGTCGGAGTGCGAATGACGGCCACGATGCCCAACTCCATGATGCGGGCGGAAATTTCCAAACGCGAAAGCATGGCGTCATTCGATGGAGAGAAGAAACTGCGCGCAAGGAAAGAATTGGTCGGGGCGGAGAGATTTGAACTCTCGACCTCTTGCACCCCAAGCAAGCGCGCTAGCCAGGCTACGCTACGCCCCGACCGAAATCATTGCGGCGACGGATGGCAACAGTTCGCAGGGTCAAAGCCCAACGCGATCCGTTGCACGGCCCACAGACTGTTCCACACGCCCAGCCCGCAATGCAAGGGCTGAACACAAATCGCGAGCGGGAGATGGGCCGCGTCGCTCCGCGCGAGGCGCGTTTCTCTTCGTTCGCGGCGCGCGCGGAGCGACGCGCCATACCAGCACGGTATTTGCAACACGCCGCAAGATGCGCCCGACCGGGGGTTGCGTGTAAAATCCCATCTTCATTCGGACAAAGCGGAGTGGCATCCGTGATTTCCCGTGGTAAAAGATTTTCGTGCAACAATCTCGCAGATCTTTCCTCGCCGCCCTGGTGTCCACATTCCTCCTGGCAAGTTTTTGGAATGTCTGCGCTCAACCCGCTCCGCGCTGGTGGAAAGGAAATCTTCACACGCACTCGCTCTGGAGCGACGGCGATGATTTTCCGGAAATGGTCGTCGATTGCTACAAGACGCATGGCTACGACTTCCTCGCCATCTCCGATCACAATGTGCTCATGGAAGGTCCGGCCTGGCTCATTGCCACGAATCGGACGCAAGCGCGCGCCGCTTTGCCAAAGTATTTGCGCCGGTTCGGATCGAATTGGGTGGAACAATCCAAGTACAACAGCATGGAGGTCGTGCGGTTGAAAACGCTCAGCGAATTCCGCGGGCTATTCGAGCAGCCGAATCGGTTCCTGCTCATTCAAAGCGAAGAAGTTACGGATCGCTATGGCCGCTGGCCGGTGCATTTGATCGCTTCGAACATGCGCGAGTTGATTCATCCGCGCGGCGGCCAGGGCGTTGTGGAGGTAATGCAGAACAACATCGATGCCGTGATCGAGCAATCGCAGCGCACGGGCGTGCCGATGATTCCGCACGTCGCGCACCCGAATTTCGGCTGGGCCGTGACGGCGGAAGACATGATTCAACTGCGCGGCGAGCGGTTCTTCGAAGTGTATAACGGCCATCCGCAGGTCCACAACGAAGGGGACAAAACCCATGCAAGCACGGAACGCATGTGGGACATCATCAACACGCACCGCATCGCTGAACGGCGCGATCGTCCGCTGCTCGGGCTGGCGGTAGATGACGCGCATCACTACGCAAAATTCTCGCACTCCAATTCCAACGCCGGCCGCGGCTGGGTCGTGGTGCGCGCGCCGGAGTTGAAGACGGAGACGATCATCGCCGCATTGGACGCGGGTGATTTTTACGCTTCGAGCGGCGTGGAGTTGAGCGACTTGGTGTGGAAGGAGAATCGCCTCATCGTGCGCATCGAAGCCAAGCCGGGCGTGACCTACACGACGCAATTCATCGGCACACGCCGTCCGGTTGATTGGCTGAGCAAACCGGTGACTAACGCGCACGGCCATCAGCTCGCGGTAACGCGGCTCTACAGCTCCGGCATCGGCGCGGTGCTGGCGGAACAGCGCGGCACTTCGGCGTTTTACACGTGCAAGGGCGACGAGCTGTACGTCCGCGCGCGCGTCACATCATCGAAGCTCATGGAGAATCCCGTGTTGCCCGGCGAGCCAGAGATGGCGTGGACGCAGCCCGTGCAACCAATGCAGCCGCAGCCGCCGAAATGAGAGCAGTGGTGCAACGCGTTTCGAGTGCGAGCGTCACCATCAGCGGCGCGGTGAAGGGGAACATTGGAACCGGCTTGCTCGTGCTGATCGGCGTCGAGGACGCGGACACGAGCGAAGACATCGAATGGCTCGCAGGCAAACTGGTTCGCCTGCGCATTTTCAATGACGAGCTGGGATTGATGAATCGCTCGGTGCAGGAAGTGAATGGAGATATTCTGGTGGTGAGCCAGTTCACCCTGTTCGCGAGCACGAAGAAAGGGAATCGCCCTTCTTGTATTCGCTCGGCCAAACCAGAGGTCGCGATTCCGCTCTATGAAAAATTCGTGACGCAAGTGAGCGCCGAGTTGGGCAAGCCGATTCAAACCGGTGAGTTCGGCGCGGACATGAAAGTGGCGCTCGTGAACGATGGGCCAGTGACCCTTGTCATTGACACAAAAGCGAAGGAGTCACGGTAGATTTCATCCGCCAGCTAAGAACGTTGGCGGAGTTCCCCCCAGAATTGCGCATGCAGGAGTGAAGGCAAGATTGTGAACACTGCATCGAATTCATCAGCAAACAAAACGCGGCACCCCATCCTTTTTGCGGCGGGCGCACTGGCGCTCGGCGTGGCGCTTTACGTGTCATGGGCCGCGTGGTGGGCGCATCGCAATCTTGTCACGCTCGACGTGCGGAACATGGAGGTGCGCCTGGTCGTGAAGAAGATCGCCGCGCAGACGTGGGAAGACATCTTCGTCCACAAGGACGTGCAGGGGAAAGTCACCCTGAAGGTGAAGAACATGCCGTTGGAGCAAGTGCTGCGGCTCGTCGGCGATCAAACCTTTGCGCGGTCGTCGCTCATCTTTCCTCTTTATTCCACGCACGACTCATTGCTGGCCTTGAGAAAATCCCTGCGCGGCGAAGTGGACCCGGCCACGCACGGCTGGACGAATCTTCAAAGCCGCGCGCTGATGGGTGGCGGATTCGGGGGGATGATGATGGGTCGCGGAATGCCCGGTCAGATGACGGCGCAAACGCCAAACCAACTCGTGTCCTTGAACCTGTTCAGCAAAGACGTGGATTTCGCCGCGCTCGCTTTCAACCGTTACGCGCAAGCGCGCGTCGTTCCGGAAGATGGCACGAGCGCGACGGTGAGTTTGATCGTGAAACAAGCGACGGTGCCGAAGGCGGTCTCGCAACTCGCCAAAGCCGCCAACCGCAAGTGGGCGAAAGTGTACGCGTTGCAAGGCGGTCCCGGTGGTCCCGGTGGTTTCCAAGTGGTCGGCGGACGAGACGCCAATGGGCCGCGCGCCGGATTTGGCGGACCCGACATGACCGATGAGCAGCGCGAGATCGCGCGCAAACAACGTGAAACGTTGGAAGCGGAACTCCGTGCTGCGCTGCCTGCTGACGAACGCTTAAAGCTGGAACAAGCGCAAGCCGAGCGCGACCGGCAGATGCAGGAACTCGCCAGCATGACTGACGAGCAACGCCGAGATCGCATGATGCAGATGAGCGGCGGGGCGATCGATAAGATGGCGCGCGACCGCATCATGAACAGCACGCCCGAGCAGCGTGCACAGATGGATCAGCGCATGAAGCAGATGCGCGGCAGCGGTCAAGGTGGTGGGCCGGGCAGCGGTCCACGGCGCGGACCTCAGTAATGATCAGCGAATGAAATTTCTCTCTTAATGAAGACCAGAATTCTCCCACCTCTTCCCCGTGCGGTTCGCGACGCGTTTACGCTAATTGAACTGCTGGTGGTTATCGCCATCATCGGGATTCTCGCCTCTCTTTTGCTGCCCGCATTGGCGAGTTCCAAGGAAAAGGCCAAAGGCATTACGTGCATCAACAATCTCAAACAACTTGGTGTAGCAGTGCGAATGTATGCCGACGAAAACGATGGAAAACTTCCCACTGCGGAACGGTTACCCACGGTACCAAGCACCCCTCCCTTGCCACGCATCTGTGACTTGCTCGGCCCCCAATTGGGTTACGACACTAATGCACTGCCTCAGCAGAATACGGTCTTCCGTTGCCCGGACGATAAAGTTCAGCGTTTCGAGCAAAACGGCTCCAGTTACGAATGGAACATCAATTACAGCGGACGCCCGGCAGATAATCCGCGTCGCAGCAACAATCCTCTGACGGACGCATTTCTTATGTTTGATTACGAAAACTTTCACGCGAACGGGTTCGGGAAAACCGTTCTCTATGCTGACTTTCACGTCGCGAGTTACAAGAGCCCAGCGCCAATATCCGGCACTACCGACTAAATCAATGATAGCCGCTCGCAGAAAAATCTGGAGGCGCTTCCCCGCTCCGGCGACGACCCAGGCCAGGCACACGATGATCAAGACCGTTTCCATACCCTCTTCTCCTTGGGCGACGTGACCGCAAATTGAGCGCCAACTCTGGTGTTGCAAGCTTCTCCCTCGCATGCACTGCTTTGAATCGTGCATGGCGCGCCCGTTCCAAATGCCGATTGCGCGATGGTTTGATGTCCTTGGATTTGCGAGTGGAAATCGCAGCGAGAGCGATAAGTGAAAACTCCGCGTGACGGTTCTGCATCAGAAGGAACAAAGGGGGAAAAGAGGGGAAAAAGGCTGCGTTCCCTGGCTTCATTTCGTGTTTTGGTGGCGGCTGAAATTGCCCGGCAAAAATTTTGAAACAAGCTGGCGGGCTTTGCCGTCTTTCTGCGCACGTAACTCCAGACAACCAAACTCAGAATGAATACCACCGTCTTGCCGACGCCCGGAACGGGCGCCATTCAACGTACTCTCCTTGTGTCTGTTTCCGCGGTTTTCCTGTTATTCGCAGGCCACACGCGCGCGGCGATAGTTGGGCCTTCGGGCTACACTAATGACTTCGCGACCCAGCCAGCCGCGACGAACTTCGCCACCATCAGCACCGGCACCAGCGGCAACGACACGTACGATCCCGACGAAGCGATGAACGCGATTACGGCGGCAGGCGTCACTGCGCAGACCACCGCCAACGCCAGCACGGGAACACTCGCCACGGCCACTTGGAGTTCCACCGGATTCTTTCTTCAAACCCGCCCCACCGGCAATCGCGCCACAATCCTGATGGGGAAATTCGCCAACAATACCGGCACGAACGTGACTGAGATTGCGCTCTCTTATCTGTACACGATTACGGCGGCGGGCAATACGATGGTCGGCGCGGAGGACATCGGCAAAGGCACGCGGGTTTATTACAGCCTCTCTGGTTTAGCCGGCAGTTGGGTGAACATTCCCGGTTTGAGCAGCACCTCGTCCACGCCGGCGAGCACGTTCATCAGCGCCAATGTCACGTTGAACTGGACCAACGGCGGCAATCTGTATGTCGCGTGGTTTGATGACAACGGAGCACCGGCTACGGACTACGCGAATCAGTACGACAACTTTTCTCTCTACGTGACTGCTGGAACGCCGCCGATCACCGACCTGACTTTGTTGCTGAACACGCCGGCCAATGGAGCCACTTACGTTTCAGGAACTTCGTTGATCGCATCCTCGCTCGTGCTCAACGGCACGGCGCCATTCACCGTCCAGTACTTCACGAACAGCGGCGCGGGCAATACGATCTTTGCTTCGGCTGGTTCCATTACGGCCGCGCCCTACAACCTGAGCTTGGGAACTCCGCCGGTCGGCACATACAACATTTATGCCGTCGTCACGGACAGCGCGGGCAGTCCTGGCAGCACGAATTCCGTAACGAACAGTTTTGTCGTCGCGGACCCGATTACGTTTGCGCTCACGGCTCCGGCGAACGATTCGACCTTCGAGAATACCGTGGGCGTGACCGGCACGGCCACGGTGTCCGGCGGCACGGCGCCGCACTCGGTTCAATTTTATTTGGACCACGTGGCCGTTGGCACGCCGCTGACTTCGGCCCCCTTTGAACACAACTTCGGAACGCTCGTGGTCGGCGACCACACCATCCATGCCGTCGTGACCGACGCGCGCGGCTGGGTCAGCAATTCGTCCATCAGCACCATCCACATTTCGGGAGCGCTGGCCGCCACGCTGATTCCGACCAATGGCGCGGCGTTCAATTACGGACACTCGCTGGTTCTCACGGCCGCCATCGCTGGCGGTACCGCGCCGTACGTCGCCTCTTTTTACGTGAACGAACAGCTCACCGGGACTGTGAGTGCCGCGCCGTTCACCAATCACCTCGGGATTCTGGCGGTCGGCAGCTACACCAGTTACGTCCACGCCACGGACAGTTCCGTTCCGGCGGAACAGAGCGACTCCAGCATCAACATCTTCACCATTGTTCCGAATCCGTTGGTCGCAACGCTCACGAGTCCAACGAATGGCCGGACGGCGACGGCCGGCCAGCCCTTCGCGCTGGGCGCCACGGCGACAGTAAACGCTCCGCTGACGGTGACGAACGTGCAGTTTTTCGCGGATGGAGTTTCCGCAGGTGTGGACGCTGCGAGCCCCTTCACCGGCTCCATCGCCAGCCCCACTTCGGGCGCGCACTCCGTTTACGTCATCGCTAGGGACAGCCTTGGGCGCACAAGCATCTCGGCCACCAATACTGTGACCTTCGTGGTTGATCCTTTGGCTAATAATAATTTCGCAAATCGTTTCACGCTCAACACGCCCGACAGCGTCACGGCCGCAAATGCGGGCGCCACCGTCGAAGGCAACTTCCAAAACGGCGAACCGCAATTCGGTCAGAATCCCGGCGGTGGATTCTTTTTATGGGGTGCCACGCTGTGGTGGAAATGGATCGCGCCTTTTTCCGGCACTGTAACAATTGATACGTTTGGCAGCGACTTCGACACGTTTCTGGGAGTTTATACCGGCACTGCCGTCAATGCCTTGGCCGCTGTCGCCCAGAACAATGATGCGCCCGGACTCATCAATGTCAGCCGCGTTAGCTTCACGGCGACGGCTGGAACAGAATATCAAGTGCAGGTCGGCGGCATCACCGCCGGCTTCGGCGGACCAGCAGCGGTAGGCAATATCCTTCTGCATCTTTCCATGCCACCGTTCGTGGCTATCACCGACCCGATAGCTGGAAGCACTTACCTCGTAGGCAGCAACATCGCCGTGAGCGCGACCGCCGGAGCAACGGCCGCCGCGGTGACAAACGTGAGCCTGTATCGCGGCTCAACGTTCCTCGGCAGCGCCGACAATCCCCCCTACAGCTTCGTGGTTAGCAACGCGCCGGCCGGTAGCAATGCCTTTTACGCAGTCGCGACAGATGCCATCGGACAGGTTGGAACTTCCGCAGTCGTCCGAGTTCTGGTCGCCAACGTGGGCGTGACGATCACTTCGCCGGTGGAAGATCAGATTTTCCAGGGCGCCAGCCCCATCACAGTCGCGGCGTTCGCCATCGTGCCGGGAGGAGAAATTACCAACGTCAGTTTCTTCGTGGATGGACAATTCATCGGGCAGGACGGCGCGGCGCCGTTTTCCGCCGTGTGGAGCAACGTCATAGGCGGATCGCATCGGCTCACGGCCAGCGGCCTCGATGCAGGAGGAAACAGTTACGTCGCGACGCCCGTGAACATCGGCGTGGCCAGTGCGCTCATCGCTTCGAATTCCGTTTGGAAATATCTCGACGACGGTTCGGATCAAGGCACGAACTGGGTAGCCTTGGATTTCGACGACAGCACCTGGGCCAGCGGCCCCGCCCCATTGGGCTACAGCGATTCCAACGGGCGCGCGCCAGTGACCACGAATTCCTTCGGCCCCGACGCCAACGCCAAATTCACGACGACGTACTATCGCCAGTCGTTCGTGGTCGCCGACACCGACAGCTTTGCGAACGTGACCCTGAACCTTCAGCGCGATGACGGCGCGGTCCTTTACCTGAACGGCGCGGAGATCGGCCGTTTCAACATGCCGGGCGGAACAGTGACTTACGCGACGTTTGCCTCGCAGAACGCGGGGGACGATGGCGGGACGACCTTCACGATGACTGTCAGTCCTTCGTCGCTGCGCGAAGGAGTCAACGTGCTGGCCGCGGAAATCCACCAGGACGCCGGGAGCAGTTCCGACATCTGGTTCGTGATGGATCTGAACGCGGTGCCCTTCGTGATCCATAATTTATTTCCAACGATCGCGATTACGAATCCCACGAACGATCAGTTCTTTGTCGCGCCGGCGTCGATCACGATTGAGGCAACTGCATCCGATGCGGATGGCAGCGTGACAAACGTCGAGTTCTTCTACGGCGGCGTGAAGATCGGCGAATCAGCCAACAGCCCTTACAGCATCGTTTGGAATAATCCGCCGGTCGGCGCACACGTGATAACCGCCGTGGCATCCGACAATGAAAATGGCAAAGGCTCCGCGCAGATCCCCATCGTGGTGTATGACGCCGCGAGCCGGCCCGTCGTGGCCATCGTCAGTCCGGCGAACGGCGCGATCATGGAAGGCCCGACCAATCTCACGCTGACCGCGGCGGCGCAGGCCCTCACCGGCATCACCAACGTGCAGTTCTTTGCCAATGGCGAATTCATCGGCCAGGACGCGACGGAACCCTATACGGTGGTGTGGCCTTCGACGTTCCTCAGCAATGGTTTGTCCGCCGTCGCGTTCGACGCCACCGGCGTAAGCGGCACCTCGCACGTCGTGAGCGTGACCATCACGATTCCGCCGACGAACACCGTGGCGCCGACGCTCGTGACGCAATTCCCGCTGGCCTTCTCCACCGTTACCAACCTGACCAACATCACGGTTAGGTTCAGCGAGTTGGTGTTAAACGTCGATGCGGGCGACCTGCTCATCAACGGCGCGCCCGCGACCGGCGTCACGGGCAGCCGCTCGAACTACACGTTCTCCTTCCCGCATCCGCCTTATGGCAAAGTGGAAGTGACCTTCGCGAACGGCCACGGCATCACGGACTACGGGTATCCCGAAAACCTGCCGTTCGTCGAAACGACGTGGGAATACGATTTGATCGACCGCACGATTCCGACCATCGCGTCGCGTTTCCCGGCGACCAACGCCTTCGTGACGAACCTCACCGAGGTCGCAGTCACGTTCAGCGAAGTGGTGACCAACGTCGATGCCACGGACCTGCTGGTGAATGGAACGCCGGGCTTTGCGCTGAGCGGGAGCGGATCGAGCTACACCTTCAGCGTGATCCAGCCGTCCTCCGGTACCGTGAATTTCACGTGGGCGACGACCCACGGGATTTTGGACACGGCCTCGAACGCGTTTAACCGCACCGGCGCAGGCTCGACGTGGAGCGTCACGCTCGATTCACGGACGACGCTCGCGGCCTCCAACTCCACATGGCGATTCATCAAAGGTCTCGCCGAAGCTTCGGACCCGACCAACGCGTGGCGGCAGATCGGTTTCGATGATTCAAGCTGGAACAACGCCGCCGCGCCGTTCTTCTATGGCGATCCTTATACCAACGCGGCCATCACCGGCACATTGCTCAGCGACATGCGCTCGAACTACTCGAGCATTTATCTGCGCAAGGAATTCACCATCGTGAACCGCAGATAAATGCTCGACCTGATCCTGCGCGCGCAAAGCGACGATGGGTTCATCGCCTGGATCAACGGCGTGCAAGTCCAGCGCTACAACGCGCCCAATGCCGCGCTCGGCGAAGTGCCCTTCAGCGGCGTCGCCAGCGCCTCGGCCGGCGAACCGAACAACGCGGGCGCGGCCTACATTCAATACAACTTGAGCCTCGCGAGTCTTGTGACCGGCACCAACGTGCTGGCCGTTCACGCGCTGAACAACAATCTGAACACCGACACGGACTTCGGTTTCAACGCGAACCTTTACACCTTCCTGTCCGATGCGAGCATCTCGCCGCCGCGCGTCGCGTTTTCCGCGCCCGTGCAGGGTGATGTATTCGCGCTGACCAGCGTCACCATCACGTTCAGCGAAAGCGTGGCCAACGTAGATGCGGAAGACCTGATCGTGAATGGCGTGCCCGCCGCCGGCACCAGCAGTACGACCAACACGATTTACACCTTCAGTTTCCCGCAACCGGCTTACGGCACGGTCAACATCACCTGGGCCGCAGGCCACGGCATCGTGGACTTCGACACGCCGGTCAAGGCATTCGACGGCAACGCGGCAAGCGCCAGACTCACTTACACTCTAGTGAATCCGAGCGCGCCGACGATCATCGTGCGCGCGCCGGTTCCGAGCGCCACCGTCACGGGTCTCACCTCGATTACAATCATGTTCAGCGAACCAGTGACGGGCGTCGATGCGTCGGACTTGCTCGTGAGCGGCGCGGCGGCAAGCGACGTCAGCGCCCTCTCGTCCACGAATTATCTTTTCACTTTCGCGCAGCCGCCGTTCGGCACGGTGACGGTGCGTTGGGCGACAAACCACGGAATTCAAGATCTCGAATTGCCCGCCAATGACTTTGCGCCGGCGCGTCCCGGCCACACGTGGGACTACAATCTGATCGATCCCGTCCCGGCCGTCGCGATTACGGCCCCGGCGAATAACAGCTTCGTGCTGGAGCCGGCGAACATTTTGGTGCGGGCCACGGCCACGGACAGCGATGGGATGATTGCGCTCGTGGAGTTCTACGAAGGCGCGTCGAAGATAGGAGAAGCAACGGGTTCATCGCCCTACTCGATTACCTGGTCGAACATTTCGCTCGGCACGTACACGTTCCGCGCGGTGGCGACCGACAACACGGGGTTGATCGGCACCTCGGCGCCCGTGGTGATCAACGTCGTCACGAGCTTGCCCATCGTGCTGGTGCGTGGGCCGTATTTGCTGAATGGTTCCCCGACCGGCGGCATGGTCCGCTGGCGCACCGATCAGTTCTCGGATGGTGTAGTTCGTTACGGAACGAATTTGGAGAACCTCGCCAACGTCGCGCTGGAAACGACGCTCACGAATAATCACATCGTTTGGATCGGCGGGTTGCAGCCGGACACGAAATACTATTACTCGATCGGCAGCGGGAGCCACACCATCGCGGGCGGCACGAACGCCGGTGGCTCCAATTTCTGGTTCACGACTTCGCCGCTCGCCGGCACGCCCAAGCCCACGCGCTTCTGGGTCCTGGGGGATGCGGGCACGGCCAACGCTAACCAGCGAGCCGTGCGTGACTCTTTCTATAACTACGCCGCCACGAACAATCGACCGGCCGATCTGTGGCTCATGTTGGGTGACAACGCTTACAACGTCGGTTCGGACACGGAGCACCAGGCCGCGGTGTTCGACATGTATCCGAGCACGCTGCGCAACCTGTTCCTGTGGCCGGTGCTGGGCAACCACGAGTCGTCGCAATCCTACACGGCGGCGCAGTTCCCCTACCTGGACATCTTCACGACGTCGAAAAACGGCGAGGCCGGCGGCATTCCTTCGGGCAACGGAAAATACTACTCCTTCGATTACGGCAACATTCACTTCGTGGGGCTGGACTCGATGACCAGCACGCGCAGCGCGACCAGTCCGATGGCGGAATGGTTGAAGGACGATCTGGCCGCCAACACGCAGACGTGGACGGTAGTTTACTTCCATCATCCGCCTTACACGAAAGGCAGCCATAACTCCGACGCCGAAACCGACCTCATCGAAGTGCGGCAGAACATCAATCCGATTCTCGAAACGTACGGCGTCGATCTGGTGCTCAGCGGCCACAGCCATTGCTACGAACGCTCCTACTTACTCAATGGCCACTACGGCCTTTCCACCACGCTGAATACGAACACCATGTTCGTTGATGGCGGTAACGGGCGGGAAGAAGACACGGGAGCCTATCAAAAAAGTATGGGCGCCGAAGGCACAATTTATTCCGTGGCGGGTAGCAGCGGCCAGGCGACGGGCGGCACGTTGAATCATCCGGCCCACTTCATCAGCTTGAACGAACTCGGGTCGGTCATCATTGATGTGGTGAGCAATCGCCTGGACATGAAGTTCCTGAACAGCAGTGGCGTCGAGCGCGATCATCTCACATTGCTGAAACGTGAGCCGGTCTTTGCGCCCATCGGCCTCGTCATCAATGGCGGCGGCGGCGTGTCCGGCGCGACCAATGGCGAGCTGCTCCAAATCGGCCAGACCTACACGCTCGTCGCGACTCCCGAATCGGGATCAGTCTTCACGAGTTGGTCGGGCGACGCGGCGAGCACGGAATCGACGCTCAGTTTCATCATGCAGTCGAACCTCGTCATCGTGGTGAACTTCGCCCCGATCGGAACCGCTCAGTTTGACCGTCTCACGCTCGCAGTCCAAGGCAACGGCTCGGTGGCGGGCGCGGCCAACGGACAGCTTCTCGAAATCGGCCAGAGCTACACGATCACGGCCATTCCAAGAGACGGCTCTGTCTTCGCGAATTGGTCGGGCGGCGCGGCGAGCGCTTTGCCAGCGCTGACGTTTGTCATGCGTTCCAACCTCGTCCTCATCGCGCACTTCGTGGAACAGGGCGGTGGCGGCTCGCCGTTCGAGCCGAACCAATTGACGCTGATCATCAACGGCAACGGTGCGGTCAACGGCGCGACCAATGGACAGTTCCTGCAAATCGGCAGCAACTACACGCTCGTGGCCACGGCGGGGGCTGGCTCCGTTTTTGCGAACTGGTCGGGCGGCGTTTCGGAAAGTTCATCGACGCTCAACTTCATTATGCAGCCCAACCTCGTAATCGTGGCGAACTTCGTGGAACAAGGCGGCCCGAATGCCGACCAACTGACGCTGGTCATCAACGGCGAAGGTACGGTCGAGGGCGCGACCAACGGCCAGGTTTTGCAAATCGGGCAGACCTACACCATGAGCGCGACGCCGGAAACAGGATGGCTCTTCGCCGATTGGTCGGGAGGCGTCTCCGAAACGTCGCCGGCGTTGACGTTCGTCATGGCATCGAACCTTGTGATCATCGCGACCTTCGTCGAGGCCGGGACCCCGGAGCCATTCACTCCCATCGCGGGCGTGTTTCATGGTCTTTACCTGGAGGAGAATTTCACGGACGTAACGCACGCTGGATTCTTCACGCTCACGATCGGCCGCGATGGCCGTTACGGCGGGACGTTGCACGTCGCGGGCAAGAAACATTCGGCGCGCGGACGGTTTGCGGCTGACGGCAAAGCCACCAACTCCATCAGCACCGCGGCCGCGGGAGTGCTCACGGTGATTTGGGAAGCCGATCTCGACGAACCGGACATCATCTCCGGCAACGTCGGCGACGGCGCCTGGGTCGCGCCCTTGTACGGCGATCGCGATGTGTTCACTTCCGCCAATCCCGCGCCGCAGGCTGGGAAATACACCTTGATTATTCCCGGCACGGCAGGCGCGACGGAATCGCCGGTGGGCGATGGTTACGCCACGGTGACCGTGGCCGCGAATGGCACCATCCGGTTGAAAGGCAAGCTCGCGGACGGCACTGCCCTGGTGCAAAACGTGCCCATCTCGAAGAACGGCGACTGGTCGTTATACGACTCGCTCTGCGGCGGACGCGGCGTGTTGCTTGGCTGGCTGCGCTTTGCCGATGACGGCGGCAATGATCTGGCCGGCACGTTGCGCTGGATCAAACCAGCCATCGCCGGCGGCGCGCTCTACCCGGCCGGTTTTGCCGTGAATAGTGATGCCGTCGGCTCGCATTACCTGCGGCCAACCGGCAGCGACAGCGTGCTGCAAATCACTGATGGCCTGGTGATTCTGAACGGCGGCAATTTGCCGGACAGCGGCAATCCCGTGACCTTCGGACCGAAGAGCAAGCTCGTGAACAATGGGCCGAACACGTTGAAGCTGATCTTCACACCAGCGTCCGGTCTGTTCCGAGGCACGTTCAAGGAAGCGGGCACGACCCAGACCATTCCGCTCCGAGGCGCGGTCTTGCAGAAACAAAACGTCGGCTCCGGTTACGGCATCGGCGAAGATCAAAGCGGATGGATATTCTTCCAGACCGTGCCGCCGCCGTGATTTCGAAACTCTGAAACAAGGAAGGGCGGTGCTCGTGGCGGCACCGCCCTTCTCTTTTCCGGATTGCATCTGAGCGCCCTGCTTTTCACGCCGTCGCACCATTTGGACAACAAGTCCTAGAGTTCTCCGTCAAAGCCCTGCTGCCGCAATGCTTCGTAGAGCACGAGCGCCACACAGTTGGAAAGATTCAACGAGCGGGCTTCGGCGTTGAACATCGGGATGCGCAACCAGCGTTCGCGATTCTCCTCCAGCAATTGTATGGGCAATCCCGCCGTCTCGCGACCGAAGATGAGGTAATCGTCGGCGCGGAATTGTGCTTCAGCGTAATGCCGCGCGCCGCCTGATTCGATGAACCACAGGCGAGCGGCGGGATTTATTTGCGCGACGAACGTCGTCCAGTTTTTCCAGCGATGCCACGTCAGATGACGCCAGTAATCCATGCCGGCGCGTTTGAGTTGCGCATCGTCCAGCGCGAAGCCGAGCGGCTCGATCAAGTGCAGCGTCGTGCGCGTGGCGGCGCAGAGGCGGGCCACATTGCCGGTGTTCGGTGGAATTTCGGGTTCGACTAGAACGATGTGCATCGGTCCGGCGGTGTTTGATTACGAACGATCAATAAAAGACTCTCCACAAAACCAACCCATGCGCCGGAGCCGTCATGCCTGCGAGGCGGCGGTCCTGGCCATCCAGCATCACTTTGATCTCTTCCGGCGGAAACTTCCCCTGTCCCGCCTGGACGATCGTGCCGACGATGCCGCGGCACATTTTATAAAGGAAACCATCGCCTTCGATGATGAACGTCAGTTCGCGCCCGCGCCGCCGGACTTCGCAACGCGTGACCGTGCGCACCGTGGAAGCCATTTCATAACGGCGATTCACGGCGAACGATTTGAAGTCGTGTTTGCCAACGAAGAATTTTGCGGCGTGCTTCATCATTTCAAAGTCGAGCGGCACCGGCACGTGCCACGCGCGACCCCGTTGCAACGGATTCATCGCCGTGTGGTTCCAAACGAAGTAGCGGTACTGTTTGCCCTTTGCGTTGAAGCGCGCGTGAAATTTGGCGGGCGCGCGACGGGCCTCCAGCACGCGAATGTCTTCAGGCAGAAATGAGTTAATGGCGAGCAATAGCTTGCGCGCCGACATTTTGAAAGCGCGTCGGGGAACCTCGAAATGCGCCACCATGCCGAGCGCGTGAACGCCCGTGTCCGTGCGGCTTGATCCATGCACGCGGCCCGCGCCCGGACAAAACTTCTGCAACGCCTCCTCGATGCACTGTTGCACGCCGAGGCCGGTCTTCTGCATCTGCCATCCTTCGTAGTTCGCACCGTCGTAAGCGATGAGGAACCGGAACTTCAGCATGGGTTCCACGGGGCCGTCACTCACCGCCGCCGCTGGGCTCGAACTGTTCTTCGCGCTGCGCAATCGCGCGAATGTCCGGCCAGACAATTCATGCGGACAAGAATTAAATGCGGGAGTAAACCAGTTGAGGCGCGGCATTGGAGTTCACGCTTGAGCGTGTCCGGATTAACCAAAACTTGAATTCCAAGGGCTGGCGCTTTCGGACGGCCCGTGAAGTTTCCAAACTTCCGGTGAGAAACGCACACTAGCGCTTTGTGCGTTCAGGACGCTCGCCGTCCTCAGGTTGTTCGATCCCCATCTGCCTCTTCAACTTGCGCAAGTCCTCCTTGATGCGCTCGATGGCCTTGCGGTTTTCATCCACCATCCGCGGCATCTCTTCGATGTCCGGTTGTTTCTCTGAATCCATGTCCAGTGAAGGCGGCAAGAATCCATGGAAGTTCTGCGCGCCGGAACCGGAAACCCGCACCGGGGAATTTCTGACAGCCGCGGAACAGGCTATTCAGTCGCCGGCTTCTCGGGCAGAGGCATCCAATGAGTGACTCCTTCCGGCGGCCAGTTTCCATCGTCTTCGACGACCCATCCGCCCGGCGACCAAGTGGTGAAATTGGCAATCATGATTTCTTCTTCCGCGTAAACGAGCACGCGGTCGCTGGCTCGCTCTCCTTCAGGAATCGGCGGCAGTCCATCAGCAATCTTAACCCAGGAATTATTAGCCATGCGCCAGCATACAACAAATCGCAGCCCTGACTGAAAGAGAAAAGCGGGCTGCCGTGAAATTTGAAATAGCCTGCGCGCCCCTACGCTGAATCAGCACTACTGTTTCAGCTCGGCCGAAGTTTCGTTCTCGCCACCAATGCCTTCGATCAGGCCGATGAGCGGAAGGAACATCGCAATCACGATGCTGCCGACAATGACCGCCAGAAACACGATCATGATCGGCTCCAGCAATGAAGTCATGGCCGCGACGGCATTGTCCACCTCGTCGTCGTAGTTGTCGGCGATCTTCATGAGCATTTCCGGCAAGGCGCCAGTTTGCTCGCCGACGTCCACCATGCTGATGACCATGGGTGGGAAGACGTTGGAAGCTTCGAGCGGTGAAGTGATGGTCTCGCCTTCTTTGACGCTCTCATGAACGGCGGTAACAGCTTCGCCCACTACGACATTACCGGCTGTTTCTTTCACGATAGTCAGGGCCTGAAGAATAGGCACACCGCTACTAACAAGCGTGCCGAGCGTACGGGCAAAACGTGAAATCGCGACCTTGCTGAAAACGGGACCCAGTACGGGCATCTTCAATTTCACTTTGTCCACGATGTAGCGGCCGCTCTTGGTCCGCTTCCAGAAGGCGAAAGCAATCGCCAGGGCGATTCCGATGCAGACGGTGACGATGGCGTGATTCTTAATCACATTACTAATGCCGAGGACCAATTCAGTAAACGCGGGCAACGGTTTACCCGGCAGCATGTCTTTGAAAATCGCTTCGAACTTCGGAACGACGAAGACCATCAGAATGCCGAGGATGGCGACGGCCACGATCATGACGGCGACGGGATAGAACATCGCGGCGACCACCTTGCCTTTGATCTTTTGCGCCTTCTCCTGAAACTCGGCCAGACGCGCGAGCACGACTTCGAGCACACCGCCCAGTTCGCCGGCCTTTACCATGTTGACGTAGAGCTTGTTGAAAACTTTAGGGTGCTGCGCCAGACCTTCGGAAAACGTGCTGCCGCCTTCGATAGACAACGCGATCTTCCCGATGACTTCCTTGAGCGTGACATTGCGTTCCTGCCGTTCCAGCACCCGCAGACCGCGCAGCAAAGGCAGACCTGCGTCCACCAGCGTCGCAAGCTGGCGCGTGAAGATCGTCAAGACTTTCATCTTCACCTTCCCACTCAGGCCGGGAATCTTGATGTTGATGTTGGTGCTAAGACCCTTCTTGCCGCCTTTGCCCGCCGGCGCTTTAGTCTTCGCGCCCTTGTCCTTGGAGGCGTCCATCTGGACAACCTTGGTGGGGAAATAACCCATTTCCTTGAGCCGCCCGATGGCTTCGTTCTGGTTGGCGACGTCGAGCGTTCCCTTGGTTTCTTTCCCGCGGGAATCCATCGCCACGTAGCTGAATTTCGGCATAGCTCAGGTGTATTTTACGACTTCTTCAATGGTTGTATCGCCGTCAAAGATGCCACGCAAGCCATCTTCCCGCAACGTCACCATTCCAAGTTCCACCGCTTTTTGTCGCAGCACCACGGATGGCGCGCGGTCGTTGATCAGGTTCCGAATCGGATCATTCACGATGAGCAATTCAAAAATTCCACGGCGGCCTTTATAGCCCGTGTCGTTGCAAACGTTGCACCCGCGACCGTAGTAAAAAACCTTGTCGCCAATGTCGTGCGGAGAAAGATTGAGGAGCGAAAGCTGACTCTCCGTCGGCTCAAACGGCGTGCGGCATTTTTTGCAAACGGTGCGCACGAGGCGCTGCGCGAGCACGGCCATCAACGTCGAAGAAATCAGAAACGGTTCCACGCCCATGTCCACGAGGCGCGTCACCGCGCCGGGCGCGTCGTTCGTGTGCAGCGTGCTCAGCACAAGATGGCCCGTGAGCGACGCTTGAATGGCGATCTGCGATGTCTCCAGATCGCGCATTTCCCCCACCATGATTACGTCGGGATCCTGACGCAGGAACGCGCGCAACGCTTTGCCAAAGGTCATCCCGACGGCTTCGTTGATCGCCACCTGCATGATTCCTTCAATGTCGTACTCGACAGGATCTTCAGCCGTGAGCAGTTTCGCGTCGATCGTGTTGACCTTGCGCAGACAGGAGTAAAGCGTCGTCGTTTTACCGGAACCCGTCGGGCCAGTGACGATGAAGATTCCGTTCGGTTGCAGGATCGCTTCGCTGACGTAGTCGAAAAGATACTTCGGGAAATTCAACCCCTCGATATCCAGATTCACCGCTGAACGATCCAGCACGCGCAACACCACTGACTCGCCAAACTGCGTCGGCAAACTCGAGACACGCAGATCGATCTGCTTGCCGGCGATGGGGAAGCTAATGCGTCCGTCCTGCGGAATGCGGCGCTCCGAGATATTCAGGTTCGCCATGACCTTGATGCGCGAAATCATCGGCAGCGCCAGGTGCTTCGGCGGCGGCGTCATCTCATAAAGCGCGCCGTCCACACGGTAGCGGATCTTGAATTCATCTTCGAACGGCTCGAAGTGAATGTCGCTCGCCCGATCCTGCACCGCCTGGTAGAGCACAAGATTTACGAAGCGAACGATGGGCGCTTCATTCGCGAGATCGGAAAGTCCTGTGTCCGAGGTTTCCGCTTCGTGCGCCTCGCGCGCAATGTCCTCATCATTGAGGTCCTTGAGCGCATCGCCGAAGCTCGCGCCGTCTTCGGGATAATGCTTGTCGATCAACCGGATGATCTGCGCCGGGTCCGCGACGAACGGCTGGACTTCCTTTCGCACCACGAAGCCAATTTCATCGATGATCGCAGGATTCAACGGATCACCCAGCGCCACTTGCAGGACGGAACCGTAATCCGCAATGGGTACGCACTGATACATGCGCGCGGTGGATGCGGGGATGAGCGCCAGCACTTCCGGCGGAACTTCTCTCTCGCTCAAATCAACGACTTCAGTCCCGAGATGCGCCGCGATGATTTGTAATTGCGTCTCCAGTTCGACGATGCCGAAGTCGTGAAGAATCTGTCCGATGCTTTTCCCGCTGCGGTTCTGCTCCTGCAACACCTCATCGAGCTGCAAATCATCAATCAGCCCCTGCTCTTTGATGAGCGACAGCAACGGGTTCGAAATATAATCGGCCATACGCTAACTGTTGCGTTGCGCGGAAGCCGCGGCCACCGCCTGCGCCATTTCCCACTCCTGCAGCTTCGCCTGCACCGTGGTCGGGTCTTGCGATTTGTTGACCACTTCCTCGCGCGAAATAATTCCAGCCTGATACTTCTCCATGAGGAAACTGTCCAGCGTCACCATGCCGTACTTCGCGCCCGTCTGAATGTCCGAGTTGATGCGGTATGTCTTGTTGTCGCGGATCAGCGCCGCCACGGAAGGCGTGTTGATCATAATCTCGTAAGCCGCCACGCGTCCCGGTTTGTCCGAGCGCGGCAGCAGCAGTTGCGAAATCACCGCCTGCAACACAGTTGAAAGCTGAATGCGAATCGTCTCTTGCTGGTTCGCGGGAAACGCGTTCACGATACGGTCGATGGTCTTCGCCGCGCCTGTCGTGTGCAGCGTTCCGAAAACCAAGTGGCCCGTTTCCGCCGCCGTGATCGCCGCTTCCATCGTTTCGAGATCGCGCAACTCGCCGACCAGAATCACGTCCGGGTCCTGGCGCAACGCGCGGCGCAAGGCCTCAGCAAAGTTCGGCACGTCCACGTTCACTTCGCGCTGCGTCACCACGCCCTTCTTGTGTTTGTGATAATACTCGATCGGGTCTTCGATCGTGATGATGTGCGCATCGTCGCGGTCTTCGTTGATGATGTTGATCATCGATGCCAGCGTCGTGGTCTTGCCGGAGCCAGTGGGGCCGGTGACCAGGACGAGGCCGCGCGGTTTGTAGAGCAACCGCATCACCGTTTCGCGCGGCAAACCAATCTGTTCCAGCGTCAGCAGCTTGTTTGGAATTTGCCGCAGCACCATGCCGAAGTTGCCCTTCTCCTTGAAAACGCTCACGCGGAATCGCGCCAGATCACCGAAGGCAAAACCAAAGTCGGCGCCGCCACGCTCGCGCACCTGTTGGATGTGATCTTCGGACGTAATGCTGCGCATCAATTCTTCCGTGTCCTCGGGCTTGATCGGCGGGCCTTCGACGCGATGCAGCACGCCATGCAGACGAATCACGGGCGGGACGCCGACACGCAGGTGCAAGTCAGCCGCGCCTTCGGACACGACCAACTGCAACAGATCAGACATCGAATAAGACATAGTGGCTTGGGGTAAACTCTACATCACAGGCATTGGATTACGAGATGTTCAGCAAATGAAATGTCTTCATCTTCAATCGATATCGCCGACGGTGGCGCGAATTACCTCTTCGGCCGTAGTCAGTCCCGCGAGCACTTTGCGTGCACCGTCTTCGCGCAACGTTCTCATGCCCATCTCTCTCGCGCGCACCCGCAGAACCGACGACGGCACCCGGTCGTAGATGAGCTTTCGCGCTTCATCGTCGATCACGAACATTTCGAAAACTCCAAATCGTCCGCGGTGGCCAGTCTTGGCACAATCGTTGCAACCTTTGCCTTTCATGAAGTTCGCGCCCACGGCCTTGTCGCCATCGATGTTCAACGCGCGCAACTCCGCTTCCGTCGGCACATGCGGCGCCGCGCACTTCTTGCAAATCTTGCGCACGAGACGCTGGGCAATCAGCGCCCGCGTCGAGGACGCCACGAGAAATGGCTTCACGCCGATGTCGATCAAACGCGTGACAGCGCTCGGCGCGTCGTTGGTGTGAAGGGTCGAGAAAACCAAATGGCCGGTCAGCGACGCGTTGATCGCAATGGTCGCGGTCTCGAGGTCACGAATTTCACCCAGCATGATCACGTTCGGCGCCTGACGCAGCATCGAACGGAGGGCCATGGCAAACGTCAGCCCCACCTTCTCGTTCACGTGGACCTGATTGATGCCCGACATCACGTACTCAACGGGGTCTTCCACCGTGATGATTTTGCGGTCGGGCCGGTTGATGAAATTCAGGACGGAATAAAGCGTGGTGGTTTTGCCCGAGCCGGTTGGCCCCGTGACGAGCAGGATTCCATCCGGCAAACCGATGAGGCGCTCGAAGGTCTGTTGGTCGTCCGTGAAAAATCCGAGCTGCGGCAATCCCAGCTTCAAACCTTCTTTGTCCAGAATACGCATGACGATGCTCTCGCCATGGTTCGTAGGGATGCACGACACGCGCAGATCGATCAGCTTGCCGCCAATGGAAGTTTGAATGCGGCCGTCCTGCGGAATGCGATGCTCGGCGATCGACATGTTCGATTGAATCTTCAACCGCGCGATGATCGACGCCTGCAATCGCTTGGGCGGATTCTTTTGTTCGTGAAGAACACCGTCGATGCGGTAGCGAACACGAAAAGTTTTCCCGAGCGGCTCCAGATGAATGTCCGACGCGCGCATCTTGAACGCCTCGACGATGAGCGAATTGACCAGCTTGATGATGGGCGCGTCTGCGTCCACCGTGGCGCCGTCGTCCTCCACGGCTCCCGTCGGCCCCCCAATCTCGACATCGCCCTCCGTGATGTCCTGGATCATCTTGCCGACTGAGTCGTCCGCCGCGCCGTAATACTTATTCAGCGCCGCATCCAAATCGTCATCCGCCGCCACCTTCGGCTCCACGTCGAGTTTGAGCAGATGATGCAGCGTATCGATCGTGTCGAGGTCGGAAGGATCGCTCAGGGCCACGCCGATGGCGCCGTCATGACGATAAACCGGCACCACGCGATAACGCTTCGCCACATGCCGCGGTATGGCCGCGACGACTTCGTCCGGCAAACGCATGTCCGCGAGTACGACGACTTCGGCGTTGAAGTAAGTGGCTTTTGCCTGCGTGACCGCCGAGGCAGGAATGATATTCCGCGTGACGAGCAGATCAATCACCCCTTCACCGCTGGATTCCGCGTCGGGCTGCACTGACGCCACCTGGTCGTGGGTCACGTATCCGAGGTCAATCAGTGTATCGAGCAAGTAATCGTCTTTTGCGGCCACGTTCTAAAAACTTTCGTCTGTCAGGAAATTTTGGTCGCGAACTATCGCCATCGGATTCGTTGGTGTCAACGAGCCATGCGGTGCCGCGGGGTGAAATGGATTCACCGAGGGGTGGAAACGGCTCAATGGCAAAGAATACGAGCGAGGCCCATCGTGCGAAAAAGCCGCCTGGCTTCGAATGCATCAGCGATGAGATCTTCGAAACACGCTCGGCCATGTGCTCGACGATGATTGGTGTAAATCGCCGCCTTGCGCTATGAAGCCGCCGTGAATTTCAAAATATTAATCCACGGGTTTGCCTGCGCCGTTCTGATTTGTTTTGCGGCTGGTTTGCGATAACACGGACAAGATCGCTCTGGCTCAAAAAAATGCCGCGGATGGTCTGGGCGGCATGCGGCTGAAGCAGTTGACCAAAGATTTGGAGCTAACGGACGAGCAGCGGAGCCAGGTGAAGGCGTTGACGGATGATGAAGCCAAAAAGATTGCGAACATCCGCGCCCAAACAGAACTGTCCATCACGGACCAGGCCATCAAAGTCGGCGAAGTGAAAAGGCGACCTACGCCAGGATCGCACCGTTACTCAACCCAGCGCAGATGGAAAAGTTCGAGAAGAAGAGCAGCAAAGCGAAACGAAGCTGACCCGTTAACGTGCTGCCGGTTTGCAACCGGCAGGCCGCGCGCATTCACCGCGCGCTGTGTTGTCCGAAGCTTTCGAGCGTATCACGCCCTGCCAGTTGCAAACTGGCAGCACCTTCAGAACTTCGCGCCTTCGAGAAATTTCAAACTGCCCGGGATGTGTTGCGCCGCCGCGTCCGCTTCGTCCTCGATGAAATACCATTTCACGCCGGCTTTCTTGGCTGCGGCGAGGATGCCCGGCCACTCCATGACGCCAGTGCCGAGTTGCACGTCGTTGTTCACGTCAGACTTGCCGGTGAGATTGCGCGGCGTGCCTTGCTTCATGTCCTTCACGTGCATCAACTCGAATCGTCTGTCGTATTTCTCGAGCAGCTTCACCGGGTCCTGGTTCGGATGCACGATCCAGAATATATCCATCTCATAGCTCACCAGCCTGGGATCGGTTTCCGCCATGATCAGATCGAACAATGTGCCGTTGCCGTGCGGCTGAAATTCATAGCCATGTGTGTGGTAAAAGAATTTGATGCCATGCTCGGCCAAAATTTTTCCAGCGTTGTTGAACACTTCCGCCGCCGCGCGCGCTTCCTTCTCATCGAAGTCGCCCGTGTGCGGAATCCATGCGCAGCCGGCGTACTTCAACCCCAGCGCTTCCGCCTGATGCGCCACCGCGTGAGCGTTCGTGCGATACATATCGAAATTGAAATGGCCGCTGATCGCCTTCAACTGGTTCGACTCCAGCAGCGCGAGAAACTGTTCCGGCGGCATGTTGTAAGTGCCGGCCAACTCCACATATTTGATACCGAAGTCTTTGACCTTCGCCATCGTGCCCGGCACGTCCTTCGCGAAATCCCCGCGCAAACTGTAAAGCTGCAAACCAATGGGGCCTTTAAAACTCGCGCCCGTCCCGACGGACTTCGAAGTAGAACAGCCGGTGAACAACGCGACAGCGAGCGATGCGGAACAAGTCAATGCCAGCAGCGTGGGTGATTTCATGGGCGGGGTTTAGACGGAGTGGCAGAAAAGTTCAAATGCCAAATCATTCCAGCCTACTTTGTCTCATCGTCCCGCGTGACGGTTACTCGACGAACGTAAAGTTCTGGTGGCTTGCACCAAATCCGGAAATCGGCGCGTCCGTTTTGACGGCTTTGAAACGCGCCATCGGCAATGCGAAAGCGCGCGGTCTGCCAGGTGTTCGAGCCACGCAGGCGAACTGTTGGTCTTCCCCACGCGTAGGCCGAACCCGTGCTGTCGTATTGAAGACCAAATGAGATCGGCTTCTCGAAGAGGACATCAAAATATTCCACCTCGATCTTGACCGTCCCTTGAATGCTCCTAAACGAAGGATCGATTTTGAAGTACAAGTATCCAGTCGGGTTTGCACCGTTATCAGGGTTCATAAACCGGCACGATTGATTGTCCACCATCACGATGGTGCTCCGCCCGTCCTTTTCTTGATCGGCGCACTCCAGGCCATTCCCGTGTTCTTCCCCGCCGAGAATACAGGTTACGGAGTTGGTCTTCGAAAAGCCCGCTGGCAGCGCGACGGGGTTCTGCTCAATCAACGGTTCGGTTTCGGACTGCGCAATTTGTTCAGGCAGAGAACCAGGCTGGGCATGCTCTATTGAGGATTGCTCACGCTCGGCTGAGTTCTTTTTCCGGCAGCCTTTGGAAGTCGCCAGCACCACACAAATCAGGACAAGCCTGGCCGCTGTCTGGAAAACAGAATTGCTGAGCCGTGGTCCCATGAGTCCACGACGATAGAATTCCCGATGCTCAATGCAACCCTGTTGAGTCGGGCCACCAGTGGCCGACATGGATTCACCCAGGGATGTAAAACGGCTCAATGGCAAAGAATACGAGCGAGGCCCCTCGTGCGAAAAAGCGCCTGGTGCCTGCATCACACACAAAGCCAGTTTATCCACGAACAATGTCGCACGCGAAGGTACCGCACGTTCCGCCGCATCGGAATCGGGTTCGCAACGGCTCGTGACATCTTCAATTCAGCGGCTAGGTTGCGCACGAGGAAATAAATCTATGAATGCATCAGGTTCCGTAATTCTCCGCTGCACTGTTTTGTCACTGCTGCTCGCAGCGATCAGCACCCTCTCGGCGCAGAACACCTTGATCCGAAGAGAGCCGCTGGAGGCGCGGCGGACGTTGACGGTAATCGGCGATGGCGAAGCCACGGGCTTGCCCGATCAGGCGGTCGTTCGCCTCGGCACGATGATCCAGGCGGACGAGGCCGCGGCGGCGCAGCTCAGGGTCAACGAGGTGATGCAGAAGGCGACCGATCAAATCGAGAAGACGGGCGTCCCGCGCCGCTCCATCCGCACGAGCGGACTGACGCTCACTCCGGTTTATTCGTCGCAGCAGCCCGGACGATCCGTCGATCCGCGCGTCACGGGTTACCGCGCGGGAAATGTCGTCGAGGTCACGGTGGATGACATCAAGCTCGTGGGCAAAGTGATCGACGCGGGACTCGGCGCGGGCGCGAATCGGGTGGAAGGTGTTGTCTTCGGTCTCAAGGACGATCTCGCCCAGCGCCAGGCCGCGCTGCGCGAGGCCATTGACAAAGCGCGCAAGAAAGCGCAGTCGATGGCCGAGGCGCTGGATGTGCCGCTGGGAAACGTGAGGGAAGTGGTGGAGGGCGGCGTTCAACTTTTTCCGCAGGAACGGATGGGCATGAGCCGCGCGCTGATGGCAACCGATGCGATGCAGACGCCGGTGGAACCTGGGGAAATTCGTGTGCGGGCGTCCGTGACCATTCACTACGATCTCGGCGGGGGAAAGTAGCGCAGAGCTTCGTTACACAGAACCACTGGCCCCGCAACCATAAGAGTATGGAGTGCGGTGACTTGTCACCGCACTCCAAATCTTTGCCGTTCCTGCGCGAAGTTTCATCATTGGCTGAACGCACTGATACACATTCGCTCGCAGTTGCAGTGCGCCGATCCTGTCGTAGTTTGCTCACGTCCGCAGTTTCAGTGACCGACAAGGAGATGGAATAGAAAGAGGGAAACATGAACACGCCAAGAAACTCACGCGCCTTACTGCACGCCCTGCCCGGCTTCATCCTGTTG
>Ga0193753_10000444_pt1 | contig 40945 bp, 37 predicted proteins | sample H1c2metaG_FD_144925 | JGI IMG/M metagenome (GOLD analysis project Ga0193753, IMG submission 144925) | Soil microbial communities from a riparian zone of the East river system, Colorado, United States - H1c2 | ecosystem: Environmental > Terrestrial > Soil > Riparian zone | place: USA: East...
CTTGCTGCGGATAAGCTGGAACTTGTCGGTGATGGCCGTGTCGCCGCCGAACATGATCTTTTTTCCTTCGCGCTCGAGAATGTAGCCGTTGAAGCCGCGTTGCTTGTCGTGCCGCCAGCGCGCGCCCCAGTGATTCACCTCAAACGCTTCGACACGCACATCACCATGCGCCGTCTTGACCATCGTGGATTCATTCCAGCGCAGTTCGCTGACGTTCTTCCTGAACTTCATGTTCTCAAACAGATCGAGCGTGGAGCCGGCGGTGATGGCCTTGGGCGCCGAAGAAAATTCGCGCAGCGTAGGCATGTCGAAATGATCCATGTGCGCGTGCGAAAGCAGCAACAAATCGATCGGCGGCAATTCTTCCAATGAAAGGGGTGCGGCCACAATCCGCTTGGGCCCAATCGTCGCGAATCCGATATCAGCGCCGATGCGCGGGAAAAACGTTGGGTCGGTGAGAATGGTCAGCCCATAGAAATTGACCAGCACGGTGGCGTGGCCGAGCCAGGCAACGTTGATTTCGCGGTCGCTCCAGTTAAGCGGCGTCGGCTTGTTCTTCGACGGTGCAATGGAACGCGCCGTTTCCTGAATGGCTTGCCGCACAAAGCGCGCGCTGGCGTCGGTGGACAAGGAAAACCAAGTGCCCGCTGTAGCTGCGGTTGCAAGACCAACGAACTTGCGGCGCGTTAACTTCAGCTTTTTCGATTCGGTTTTTTTCAAAGGGATTGGCGCGGATAATAACTCACGATTCATCCCTAGCAATAGCGGCCCGATGATTCGATGAGTAAAATCCCCGATGCATCGGGAGGACTGCACGAAAAGAGAAGTTCGACTTCGGGTTCTACCGTGGTACACACACGCCGTGCGTGATTCCGGAGCAGCAACGTGGAAGCAAATCAGCAGCGGCAAGCAACTCGTATTGATTGCGGGACCCTGCGTGATCGAGAGCGAAGAGCTTTGTCGCGAAGTCGCGCTCACCGTCGGCAAGCTCTGTCGCAAGCTGGGCATCACCTACATTTTCAAGGCGAGTTACGACAAAGCGAACCGCACTTCGAGCAAATCGTTTCGCGGGCCGGGAATTGAAAGCGGCCTGGCGGTGCTCGCGGATATTCGGGCGCGGTTTGGTTTGCCGGTGTTGACGGATGTTCACACAGAAGAGCAAGCGCAGCTCGCAGCGGCCGCGGGCGTGGACGTCTTGCAAATTCCCGCGTTCCTCTGCCGGCAAACGGATTTGATCCACACCGCCGTGCGCACGGGAAAAATCGTGAACATCAAGAAGGGACAGTTTCTTTCGCCGCAGGAGATGAGTCAGGTGGTGAGCAAAGCGGAGGAAGCGGGCGGCGACAAGCTGATGCTGACCGAGCGCGGCACGACCTTTGGCTACAACAATCTCGTGTCGGATATGCGCGCGATTCCGATCATGCGACGGCTGGGATTTCCGGTGATTTTTGACGCGACGCACTCGGTGCAGTTGCCGGGCGGCGGCGGTGACAAGTCGAGCGGGCAACGGGAATTCGCGCCAGTGCTGGCGCGCAGCGCGATTGCGGCGGGGGCGGATGGCGTGTTCATTGAGACGCATCCGAATCCTGACAAAGCCATGAGCGATGGGCCGAACATGGTGCCGCTCGACGAGATGGGTGACTTGCTCCGAACGTTGCTGCACGTGCGGGAGGCAGTGCAGTGAAGAAAGTCCGAGGCTCGAAGTCCAAGCTACAGAGTCGAACATCGCCGCCAACCCTGGCTTCGCGGCTCAAGCGCGTGCGCCTTCTGCTCACCGATGTCGATGGCGTTCTCACCGATGGCAGCATCTTCATCACGAGCGACGGCGAGTTTAAACAATTCAGCATCCAGGATGGGCTGGGCATGATCATCCTGCGGAGGTGCGGCATCAAAGTCGGTTGGATCTCGGCGCGGCCTTCCATCATTACGACGAAACGAGCGGAAGAATTGAAGGTGGATTTTCTCAGCCAGGAGCGAGGCAGCAAAGTGATCGCGGCGGAAAATATTTTGGCGCAAGCAGGGTTGAACTGGGCGGAGGTCTGCTACATCGGAGATGATGTCGTGGACTTGTGTCTGTTGAAACGCGCGGGCGTTGGAGTCGCCGTGGCCAACGCCATCGATGAAGCCAAAGCGGCCGCCCATTACGTCACGAAGGCGCGCGGCGGCTACGGCGCAGTGCGCGAAGTGGTGACAATGATTTTGAAAGCGCAGGGAAAGTGGACGCAACTTGTGCGTGATTACACCGAGTGAAACGAGGCCGTGGCATGCAATGGCTGGTCTGGCTGGCAACTCCCGCAGTGGCCCTATGCCTCGTGATCTTCGCGCGCGCGCAGACCGCGATGTTCAAAGGCGGAACGGATTTCCGGCTACCTTTGGAATATCATCCAGCGAGCAACGGCGTGGTCCGGTTGAAAACTCTTTTGACGGGCGCAAAGTTTCAAACGGTCAGCAACAGCATCAGCGTCATTACGCTCACGCGACCGAGGATTGAGAATTATCGCGAGGACGGCACGACGCTGATATGGACGGCAATTTCCCCTGAGTGCATCGTGAACACTGCCACGCGACAGGTGAGCGGGCCGACCAATATTTTTTTTCGCACCGCGGACAATCGCCACTACCTCACCGGCGTGGGATTCCTTTGGCAACAGAGCAACAGCGTGCTTATTCTGTCGAACCAGACGTTCACGTGGATCGACAGGCAGGACTTGAGCAGTTCACCCGGTGAATCGAAAGACGGCAAAATGAAATTACCTTTGGCTTGGTCGCTCATTGCGACCGTGAAATTAACCGCGGCGGAAATCGAACTGCCGCCGGCGAAGCCGGGGCTCACGATCCAGTCGAGTAACATCCTTTTCGATCTCGTGAGTAATTCCATTCTCTACAGCAATAACGTTGTCGTTGTGGACAAGCCGCTGGGCACGAATCAACCGGAAACAATCATCACCTGCAATTGGGCCACCGCCAAAAGAAGCGCCGCCGGCATGGAAGAAATTGTCGCGTACGAGAAAGTGACGATTGACCAGGGCGACAAACACGCACGCGGCAATCACGCCATCTACACCGCGACAAACGAACAACTCGTGCTGACCGGCAGCTTCAGCGCAGAAAACCCGCTGCCCCATCTGTATCTTTCTTCCTCTGGAGTCACGCAAGCGGCAGTGCGGATCATTTACGATCGAAAAAACAATACGATTCGAGGCGAAGGCGAGGCGATCATGACCGTTCCTGCATCCGCCCTGAAATCCGGTTCCACCACCAACCCGAACGGCGCGAGGAAGATTTTTCCCTGATGTCCCTCGTCCGTACCGAGCATCTGGTTAAGGAATATCGCGGCCGCCGCGTCGTGGATCGCGTTTCCATTTTCGTCGAGCCAGGCGAGATCGTCGGACTGCTCGGCCCGAATGGCGCGGGCAAAACGACGACGTTCAATATGGTCGTGGGCGTGGTCCGTCCCGACGAAGGCACCGTGCAATTCCAGGACACGGACGTAACGCGCAAGCCGATGCACCAGCGTGCATGGCTAGGCATGGGTTATCTCACGCAGGAGCCGTCCGTCTTTCGCAAGCTCACCGTGGAGCAAAACATTTTGGCCATCCTCGAGACATGCAAGATGAACCGGGCCGAGCGCGACGTGCGCCTCAAGTATTTGCTCGATGAACTCGATCTTGCGCGCTTGGCGAAGAGCCGCGCTTACACGTTGAGCGGCGGAGAAAAGCGGCGCTTGGAAATCACGCGCGCTCTCGTCACGAGTCCCAAGCTGCTGATGCTCGATGAGCCGTTCGCCGGCATCGATCCGATTGCCGTCTATGAGGTGCAGAAGATCGTGCGCAAGTTGAAGGAGCGCGGGCTGGGGATTTTGATCACGGACCACAACGTGCGCGAAACGTTGAAACTGGTGGACCGCGCGTATCTCATACACAAGGGCGAAGTTGTTTATGAAGGCACGGGCGAAGCGATGTTGAACGATCCGAAGGCGCGCGAGATTTATCTCGGACCGGATTTCAACATGTGAGGGAGACGCTCGCGTTGCTCGCGCCGGTTCTGCCGGCAGACAGTGCTCCACGGAGTGTCGCTCCCACCCGGATGTGCATACCGAAGAATCTCCTCCTCTTCATCTTGTTCGTAATCTTAATCTCCCCGCGCCATGCAACGCGATCTTGTTACCGTCGAACGCTTTTACACCGATCATGCCGATCCGCTGCAGCTCAAGCTCGTGGCCGGCGCCGGCGGATTGAAGCGCTTCATCCGCGAACCGACGGTTAACCGTCCCGGCCTGGCGCTCGCGGGCTTCACCAAATACTTCGCGAACAAACGCGTGCAGGTGATGGGCAACGCGGAGTGTCACTTTCTCAAATCCTTGTCGGAAGAGGAACGGGAAGCGCGCTATCGCCAACTGCTCACGTACAAGATTCCCTGCCTCGTCTTCAGCCGCGGCTACCACCCGGACAAGGTGCTCTTGCGCATCGCCGAAGAGAAGGACGTGCCGGTGTTCAAGTGTCCGCTCATCACCATGAAGTTCATCAACCTCGCGACGCTCGCACTCGAAGGGATGTTCGCGCCGCGTGGGAGCGAGATGGGGAGTATGGTCGATATCCTCGGCGTCGGCGTCATCATCAAGGGCGAGAGCGGCATTGGCAAAAGTGAGTGCGTGCTCGCGTTGCTCGAGCGCGGCTACAGCCTGGTGGCCGACGACATCACGCGCGTGTCGTTGATCGATGGACGCGATGTGATGGGCACGAGTTCCGAGCTGACGCGCAATCACATGGAAGTGCGCGGCATCGGCATCATCAACGTGCAGCAGATGTTCGGCGTGCGCAGCATCCGGCGCGAGAAGCGCGTCGATCTGGTGATCACTTTGAAGGTTTGGGAAGCCGTGCCGGACGTGGACCGCGTGGGGATGGAGGAGCAGTTTATCCAGATTCTGGGCGCCGACGTGCCGCACATGATTATCCCGGTGCGTCCCGGCCGCGACCTCGCGCGCCTCGTCGAAGTGGCGGCGTTCCAGACCAAGCTGAAACAATCCGGCTACAATCCCGCCAAGGAATTGAACGACATGCTCATCGCCCGCATGCAACAGGACCAGAAGCTTTGAAAAAGCTCGGGGCATGGACAACGTGCAGCCGGTTTGCAACCGGCAGTTGGTTTCCGTCCCGGCAGAGTGGAGAAAACAAGATTCACGCGTTCTGAACTCAGTGGCTTCTGCCAGTTACAAACTGACAGCACTTTGATGGAGTCGAGTGAACGCCCGGTTGAACTTGTTTGCGCGCGCGATCTCAGACAAACTTCCTCCCGGCGATCAGCAAGACGCGCACACAAATCACTATGTCCTCAACACTCAAAGCTCTGCGCGCGCTCTCGGATTCGACACGGCTGCGTGTCATGGCCTTGCTCGAGCGCGATGAGTTGTCCGTGAATGAACTCCAGGAAATTACGCGCATGGGACAATCGCGCATCTCCACTCATCTGCGCCTGCTCCAGGACGCGGCTCTGTTGCAATCGCGGCGTGACGGAAAGCGCACGTTCTATCGCGTCAATGAAGATGCGGACAAAGCGGCGCGCGACATCATCGCGCTGGCCGTGAAAGGCGCGAACGAATTGCCCGAGCACGCCAGCGACGAGGTGAATTTGAAGCGCATTCTCGCGCGGCGAAACCAGCAGGAGCAGGTTTACTTCAACCAGGTCGCGGGACGTTTCGATCGCAGCTACGGACCGGGCCGTTCCTGGCAGGCGTTCGGGCAATTGCTGTTGAGAATCCTTCCGCCCGTCACCGTGGCCGATCTGGGTTCGGGCGAAGGGTTGCTGAGCGAACTGCTGGCGCGCCGCTGCAAGAAAGTCATCGCCGTCGATAACTCCGAAAAGATGGTCGAGTTCGGCGCGCGCAAGGCGAAGAAGAACGGATTGAAGAACCTCGAGTTCCGTCTCGGCGATTTGCAAAATCCGCCGGTTGATCCGGAGAGCGTGGACCTGGTGATTCTCAGCCAGGCATTGCATCACGCCGCCAAACCGGATGAAGCCATCAAAGCCGCGCACCGCATGCTCGTTCCGGGCGGACAATTTCTGCTGCTCGATCTGGCGAAGCACAAGTTCGAGCGCGCCCACGATCTTTATGGTGATCGCTGGCTCGGTTTCGCTGAAAGTGATTTGCAGCGATGGCTCGAAGCCGCGGGATTCAAAAAAATCGAAATCAGCATCGTCGCCCGCGAGGAGCAACCGCCCCATTTCGAAACCGTCCTCGCCTCCGCGCAGAAGTAACCACCGCGCTCCTTTTACAACAGCCTGTGTTGCAACTCCTGTCCGTCCTCGTCCGACATCCAAATTCCGCGCCGACGCTCCCTGAACTCGTGACGCAAAAAGCCCGGTGATTCCAAACGGCCTGCGGACGTTGACGATTTCTTGATCGACGACGAATTTCACCGGTTAAATCGAAGCAACATCGTCTCAATTGCCCGCCAGCCATCTTGACCGTTCCAACCGTGTGCATAGCATCTGCTATCGCGTTAGGTAGATCGTTCGGATCGAACCAAAGATTCTATGAAACAATCGCTCCTGAGAAATATCATTCTGTTCGCAACGGCCCTGATTTTGGCCGTGCCGGCGGCAAGAGCCACACCCTACGCGTCATCGATCACCAACACCGGCACCTCCATCGGTTTCCGGCTGAACGAAGCGGCTGACTCGGTGAAAATTATTTCGAGCGGCGGCGCCGTCACGAACGATCTCGGCGTGAAACCGGCGGGCTTTCACACCACGAACCTCATCATCGTGGGCGTGTTCCAAATCGAGGTGCTCAAAGGCCCTTCGCTCGGATACCTGAACGGCGTCACGAACTTGATTAGCGCAGACACGAACGTGTTGCTGCGCTTCAACGCACCACGCGGCTTGGCGGTGAACAAAAATCCGGCGTCGCCCTACTTCGGCCGTATCTACATATCGAACGCCGACACGGGCAGCCTGGCCGCGTCCGGCTTATTTCCAGCGCGCAACCTCGTGGCGGGCGACGGCATTTTCGTCCTCAACGCTGACTTCACGGACCCGCTCGGCCAGAGCAACACGGCTCGCACGGCGGGCATCGACTGGCGGACCAATATCACCGACACGGCGAACAAGCCGTTCCGCATCGAAGTGGGCGAAGACGACAACCTTTACATCTCCGATTACAGCTCACCGACCAACGCCATCACCGGCAATCTCTACGTGGCTGACGCGGATGTATCGCCCGGTTCCGGCACGAATGTATTTGTCTTCGACCCGAACATCGCCGGACGTTTTCCAAGTTCGGCCATCGTCAAAGGCTCGCTGGATGGAGGCAACCTTTCGGTTTATGGCATCTATCCTGACAAGTCATACGAGTATGACATTTTTGGATCATTTTCCTTCAGTGTGATGCAGCGTTGGGACGTCGGGTCGGGGCCGCTGCCTTCGCCGGCGGCGCCGGTTCGCGTCACTGATTTGCCGATTTTGATTGCCGACGTTCCGAGCGTCCTTTCCGACATTGATATCGCGCCGGATGGGAAATACTTCCTCACTCAGAACCGTTCCGATGGTTTTGAAGCTGGACTCTACGTGGTGGATCCGACGAGTGACGCGGACTCGTCCGGTTTTGCCGACATTGTTTTCAATTCGTATGCTTCCAGCATCGTTTACTTCGGTCTGACGAATGACCTGCTCTTTCAAACCCGCGCGGTGAAAGTTTCTCCCGACAATAAAGTCGTGGCGCTCATTCGCGACGACAACCGCATCTGGATCATTCCATTGACCAACGGTTTGCCTGATCTCGCCGGCCGCATGTTGTTGGATTCCGGCATCCTCACCACGCTCGGCCGTGATGTTTCGTTCGATGCGGCGGGCAATCTTTACACCGCCAGCTCCGGGCAGGGCGCGGTGAAATCGTTTTCTCCTGGCTTCCCTGCGCGCGCGGTGACCGGCTCTGACGGTACGTTCAGCCTCACTCGCATCACGGGCAACGACATTAGCCTGACGTTGGTGGACACGAATGCCTCCGAACCTGGCGGGGACACCGCGCAATTCATACTCACGCGCGCGGGCGATCTCACCGACCCTTTGACTGTCCGCCTTGCTGCCACGGGCACGGCGACCTTCACGAACGACTACACCGGCGCGCCGACCAACGTCACGTTTGCCGCCGGCCAGTCCGTCACCAACATGATAGTCACGGCGCTGGATGACTCTGCAGGCGAAGCGACGGAGACCATCATCGTGAGCATCGCCCCTGGAACCAACTACCTCGCCAAGGGCGCAATCTCGGGCACGTTGTTCATCGCCGATGATGGCGACCCCGCTTCCGTCATCATTTCTGGCGCGGACACCAATCTCTACGAACGCATGGTGGTGGACACCGGGCGGTTCGTGATTACGCGCGCAGGCGCCCCGGTGGGAAATCTCGACGTGAACGTCGCCTACAGTGGCACGGCCGTGGGCGGCATCGATTACGTGACCTTCACCAACGTGATCACCATTTCCAACAATCTCTTTTCCGCGACCAACAACGTCATCGTGCCCATCGACAATGCGCTGCTCGACGGTAATCGCACCATCATCGTGACTGTCCTCCCGGGAGCCGGCTATGTCCTGGGCGGTGCCAGCAGCACCACGCTGTTGATTCGCGATGATGAAACCACGCCCAACACGCCCGTGCTCTTCAGCGACGATTTCGACACGGATCACTCCGCCAATTACACGATCCTTTTTGGGGCCGACAGCGGGCCGGACACGAAAGTCGTTGATTTCAATTTCGACTACGGTGTGTTCGGCATCCCGGTCGCGCCCCACACCACCAATGGCACGACGCGCGGGTTGAAACTCACCGTGAACAAGGGCGCCATCGGCGCGGCTGCCGGCGTGAACGCTTATGCCAATGGAGTGAGTTTCAGCAACGCCTACGCCTTGCGGTTCGACATGTACACGACTTTCACCAACGTGCCCGCTGGAACAACCGAGCATGACATTTTCGGCCTCAACCATTCCGGCGCGCGGACCAATCGCGCGGTAAGCGCGAACGGCCTGGCAGGCGGTGATGGCGTGTGGGCGGCGGTGGAAGCGGATGGATCGGCCAGCAGCACCGCGCGCAGCTACGCGCTTTTCGGCAGCACCAATAACACGGTGGCCCCACCTTTCAGCTTTGCTTCGGCCCGCGCGTTTGACACGTTCTTCACGATTCCGCCGTTCGCCTTCCCTGGTTATCCGACGGCTGGTGCGCCCAGCCGCCAATGGGTGGATGTCGAACTGAGCCAGACGAACCTCTCCACGAACCTCGTGGTGACGTTGAAGATCAACAACGTAATCATGGTTTCGCGCATGAACAACACAGCCTTCACAAGCGGCACCATCATGCTCGGCTACATGGATTCTTTCGCCTCGCTCGGCAGCCCGAACAATTTCGTGGTCTATGACAACGTGCGCGTGGTGAACCTCACGACGGACCGGCCCTTCATCACGGCCGTGCGCAAAAACGGCTCGAACATCGAAGTCGATTTCACGGCGGGCGCGACGGATTTGCCAGGAGCGTTCACCCTGGAAAGTTCCACCGCGCTGCCCGGCGGATTTGCGACGGACCCGGGATCGAGCGTCATCTCGCTCGGTGCCGGATCGTTCCGTGCGATTTCGCCGAACAGCACCGACGCGCAAAGATTCTATCAGGTTAAACGCTAAAGACTCAGAATATGGAAACGAGAAACCATCGCCGCAGGTCAGCGTTCACGCTGATTGAACTGCTGGTGGTCATCGCGATCATCGCCATTCTGGCGGCGCTGTTGTTGCCTGCTCTGGCCAAAGCCAAAACCAGGGCGCAATTGACTCAATGCATCAGCAACTTAAAGCAGTTGCAACTCGCGTGGATTCTCTACGCGGACGACAACGAAGATGAGATGGTCCGAAACTCATGGGCTGGGCTCGTCCCTGCGACCCAAGGATGGGCCAGCGGCGCGTTTATGAGTTGGGATACTGCCGCATCTCCGAACGCGGCCAATTACAACCGGCTGGCGCTCGAGAGCGCTCTCCTCGCTCCCTATTGCAACAAGGTGGTGGACATTTACAAGTGTCCTGGAGATCGCAAACAGGGAGCAAAAGGCCCGCGAGTCCGCAGCTACTCCATGAACTGCCAGATGGGATGCATACCTGGAACGACTCCAGGCCCCCCGCCCGCTCCTTCCTATCCGCCAGATTTCAATTCGGGTTGGCGTCAATTCAAACGAACCACCGAACTCGTTGATCTGGGTCCTTCCGATGCCTTTGTCTTCATCGAAGAACATCCGGACAGCATCAACGATGCTTACTTTCAGGTGAAAATGAGTCTGCCGATGATGTTTCCGGATGTACCCGGTTCAAACCATGACGGCGTCGGCGCACTGTCTTTTGCCGATGGCCACGTCGAATCACATCGTTGGGATTTCCATCCGCCGGTGAAAGGAACCCCTCCGCCTTTACAAAGCCAGCCCGCCGGGGCGCGTGATTGGACATTTCTCACCAGCCACACAACGATTCGATAATTCCAGCATTTCGGCAGGACCGTTTTACCGCGACTGCACCATCACAAACCTCACTGAGTCTCGCTGATTCGGAAGAAGCGGTGCGGCGCATTCGTAGCCGGAATCAAATACGAAACGACTCCCGTGAAGTTCGTGAGTGCGGCCATCAGTTGCCATGTCACGAGATCAATCGAAGTCTCCACGACATAGCCTGTCCCTGGCGCGCCGCTGAAAGAGAGCAGCCAGGCGCCATTGGTCGGCGTGAGCTGGCCGAGTTGGATCGTTGTCACTGCCAGCGTGGCGTTTGAACTCATCGCTGTTCCGGCGGCATTGCTGGCAATGACGGAATAGTTTCCCGCTTGCCCTACCATCACGTTGCTCAACATCAGGCTGCGGTTCGTTGCTCCCGAAACGTTCGTTCCGTTGCAGCGCCATTGGAATGTTTGCGGCAGCGAGCCGCTCGTCACGACGGCGAAGGAAGCGTTGGCCCCTGCGTTCACGATGCGATTGGTCGGCTGCGTGATGATGACCGGGGGCATCACCGGCGTGAGCACGCGCACGTTGTCGAAGATCACAAACGTCTCGTTGGTAGCACTGGGAATCGACGTGAAGAGATCCATGTAGCCGATCATCACGTTGCCGTTTGTAAAGCTCGTCGTGTTCGTGCGCTCGGCGACGATGACGCCGTTGAGCCGCCAAAGGACCATGCCGTTGATCTGGCTGACCTCGCACTGCGTCCAGCGTTTGCCCGGCGCTCCAGCCGACTCGTAAGTGCCGGCGGGAAATTGGGTCTGAAAAAATGGATCGAGTGAATCGCCACTCTGTGCTCCGTTCGCGTCCAACCCACTGTTGGCGAACGACAACAACGCGGGCGCAGCCGACGCGCGGCCCTCGTAAGCGCGAAAGTCGCTCGTCGTTCCGCCTTCGCCATCCATCGCAAACCACAATCCATCGCTGGCCGTGGACGTGCCTCCGCCCCAGTTGACTCGCGTGCCAGCGTGATTGATTCCCAACGAAGCAAATTCAGTCGAACCCGCGCTTCCGCCGGCGGGGCCGTTGTAATTGAGCCATACGTCACAGCGCAGAATGTAATCGCCGCTGAACGTTTGGTTGTTCGGATAGAGACTTACGCCAGATAGCGAGGCAACGAGATCGTTTTTGTTCACGGTCAATTTCAGCCCACGTGTCGTGCCGACCGAGTTTGGCGCGGGTGGAATGAAGTTCGTCACGCCGCCAGAAACAAATGGCGTCGTGCCGTAGTCGAAAGCCCACTCCGCCGTGTAGTCTGCGGTGCCGTTGCCCGAATCCTGGAACAAGCTCCAGTTTGCACTGCTGTTGTTCTCAAAGGGGTCGGAGAACACAGTCTGCCAGATCGAAGTCGGATTCACGAGCAGGCGCGCCACCGTGCTGGTTGCGGCGCCCGACGTGTTTGTCACCACTACGTCGTAGTTGCCGCTGTTCGTCGGATGGAGGTTCGCGCGCGTGAAGGTGGTGTTCGTAGCCGTAGGAATGTTCGCCCCGTTGAACCTCCACTGAAAACGCAACGGCGCGGCACCCACCGCGCTGGCGGCGAAGGTCACGCTCGCGCCCGCATCCACCGCGCGGTTCGCCGGATTCGTAATGATGGATGGCACGTCGAACGGCGTGCCGATCTGAATCGCGCCAATGGCGTTCCACATGTCCACCGTGTGATGCTGGCAACTCCAAAAACTCACGCCCTTGTAGCCACCAGCCGTCGCGGATGGCGAATTCGTCTTCATCGCATTGACGAACAAACTGATCTGCGTGCCTGTGACCGTGCCGTTGACGGAATTGTAAGCCTGGCCGATGGGCACAATCGGTTTGATCGCATTCGTGTTCTGGCCAGTCAGCGAGTTCTGCCAGTTGCGCCACTCGTTGTTCATGCGCGTGACCATCGTCACCGCGTAGTTCGTCCCGCCGATGTCCGCCCAATAAGCCTGCGGCATGACCGCGTCGCAAAACTTGCCAAACATGATGTAAGGAAACCCGGAGTGTGAACTGATGATCGGGAAAGGCGCGTGCGCGAGAAAGCGGTTGGGATACGCGGCCTTGATCGCAGCGCAATAGTTGGACGCGGCCACATTGTTGTTCGCCAGCGTTTCGTATTCGCTTTCGGCGTCGATGATGAATCCATCAGCGCCAAGGCTCAGCGCGTTCAACGCCACGTTGATTTCGCCCTGCACGTTGTTGCCATAAACGTAAGACCAGCCAAAAATTTTCAACCCGGCCGCGCGCGCGCGCGTGATGAGGTCGGTGTTGAATTGCGTCCAGATGTTTCCGCCGTCACCACACTTCACCGTGATCCATTTCATGCCGCGGCTCTGTTCGTAATCGATCAATCCCTGCACACTTCCGGCGCCCAGCACAGAAATGCTCGTCGGGATTTGCCAAATCCAATCGCCCTTGCCGAGGTCGGCGGGGTTGATGCCGCTATCGAGCAACGATGATAAAGCCGGGCCTTTGACTGGAACAAACGCCGGAGCCGGCGACTCGCCAGAAGTTTCGCCCGAATGATCGGAGCCATCGACGCCTGCTGGCGGAAGCTCGCCGTCATGAGTGCGCCGGTAATAAAGCTCCGCGTCATCCTGCGCCGACCCAATCGGGACAAGACTGAACGCGATCATCGACAAGAAAATCAACGTGGCGGCTTTGCAGACGAGTTGCGGCATCAAGCGACCGTAGGTTGCCTCATTCTACGGAAATCTTCCAATGCGGACTCGACTAATGGCCAGAAGTTATTTCCGGTAGGGCTCCGGCAGTGCGTGCCCAAATCCCCTGCCTTGCCAACACCGCACCCGGGAGATTTACTTGCCCCATGAACCAGATCGGTATTTCCCGGCGTAATATCCCGATCGTACCGACATTATTCGGCTCACTACTCTGTTAGGCCGCTCGCACACCATGAGACCACTTCCACACCCACCGGATGCCGAGAAGGACGAAGACTCGTTGGAGATGCTTCGAGGTTGGGTCGTCGATGGCGAGCTTCAGGTTTCGTTGGCGTCGTGGGTTTGGTCAGACGAGCCTGCAGAGTGGGGACGCTTACTTGCGGAGTCGGCCTGTCACCTCGCGGACGCTATCGCAGCGGATACCGGCAAGAGTCGCGCAGAGATTTACCGAGCGATTTCTGAGAGCGTCATTCACCATTTGCAGCATCCACCAGAGGATTTGGAGGGAGAGTTTGTTACATGACAACGCGGCCTAACCAGGCGCTGCAGCGAACCCGGCCATCGCGTCACTGTTGCAATCGTGGCGTCCCCGTGGGCCGGGTCGCTGAGCTTGGGTCGTTAGGCGGCGTTCGCACATCTCGTCCATGAGTCCCATCGCCAAGCTTCTGATGATTCCGCTCGTTGCAGCGGTGGCCGGTATCATAGCCGCGTTCTTCGTCGGGCGCGCACCGATGTCAGGTCGAGCGGCCATCGCGCTGCTTTGCTTTCCGGTTCTCAGCATTCTTCTGCTTGGTCTTGAGTTTGGCAGCGACATCGTTCGCGAGTTTGTAGCCGGGGCACTCTTTGGTTTCAGCGTGCCGGTTTGCTTTGCCTACTCGCTTCACGCTCGGCGTCGAGCGTCTGACCGGCGAGCGACTCTTGCCGGATTTGCAGGCTCGATACTCTTCGGCTTGGCCTACCTCCTGATGCCACAGCTAGCGTTTCATTTTGTGCGTGAGCTGACCAGTGCAGGCGGTTCACACTGATTGACAGATGACCACGCCGCCTAACCATGCGCTGCAGCGAACCCGGCCATCGCGTCCAGGTTGCAATTCACGCGTCTCGCGGGCCGGGTCGCTGAGCTTGGGTCGTTAGCCGCTATGCACCTCAAACCGCTTTTCGCATTTCTTGCTTTCGCCATGCTGATCGCCGGAGGTTGCAAGACCAACGATTTCAAAGTTGTCGATGAACTTCGCGCGGGCATGTCGCAGGAGGAGGCGCGGTCCACGATCTCTGCTTACGGGTTCAAACGCGCCGAGTTTCTCACTCGTCCCAGCGATGGCTGGTCGAGCGTTCAGACGCTGATGGGCCTTCCAAAACGAGCGGCTGTCATCGAGGAGCGCCGCCGCACACAGGTAGGAAGCGCAGAGTATTTTCCGGTCGGCCACGGTCTCATGGGTTTCGGTCAATTGTTTCTGTTTTACGACTCGGACGGACGACTGGTGGAGTTTTACAGACACAACATCAACTAAGCCGGAACGATTCAATTCCTTTGGGAGCCCGTGGCGTCTCGCCCGCTGTTTTCGGCGTCCCGCCGACAACTTCCTGCCGTCGAACAGGCGCACCATTTGGTTCGCAGTGTATGCGCCAGCGGCCGTCGGCGAGAAGCCGACGGGTGCGACCGGGACAAAGCATCCACAAATTTTGTCCGGTTTCGGACTTGGACGGCGGTTAGAATGCATCAGAGCGATGATCGATGATGCGCAACTCTTGCACACGTATGTCGGAACGGGCGACGAAGCCGCGTTCGCGACGCTCGTGCAGCGACATCAAGGATTGGTCTATGGCTCTGCGCTGCGCCAGACCAGCAACGCCGCGCTCGCCGAGGAAATCACGCAGGCCGTGTTTATCGTGCTCGCGCGCAAAGCATCCACGATCAAGCCGGGCACGATTCTCTCCGGCTGGTTGTTTCGGGCCACGCGGTTCATCGCCTGCGATGCGCTCAAAGCCGAACATCGACGCGTGCGACGGGAACAGGCTTCTGTCGCGATGAATTCTCCATCCAATGACAGCACGGCTGGAGCGAACGAAAGCATCTGGCAGGAAATTTCGCCCGTGCTGGATGAAGCGCTCACGCGTTTAGGGGAGAAAGATCGCAATGCGCTACTGCTGCGTTTCTTCGAGCAAAAGAATCTCGCGGAGGTGGGACAGGCGCTGGGCATAGGCGAGGACGGCGCACGCAAGCGAGTCGAACGCGCACTGGATAAACTGCGCGGTCTACTCGGTCAGCGCGGCGTGGTCATTCCTGCGGCCATGTTGTCCACGGTCCTTATCGCGAACGCCGTGCCCTCCGTGCCGGCCACACTCACCGTCGGCGCGGCTCTCACAGGCACCGCCGCGACCGCCCCGCTCGTGAAAGGAGCTTTAGGTTTTATGGCTGTGTCCAAAACGAAGATTGCTCTCGCCGCCGTCGCGACATTGCTCGTTCTCAACACCGGGGTGCTCGTCACGCTGCTCGTGATCCAAAACCATCGCGGAAGACAACGACAAGCACTGGCTTCCATCTCGGCGACTCCAAAAGTCTCGCGACTGGCTCCTTCGACACTGTCTGATGCCAGCGGGTTCGTCTCGTTGTTCAACGGAACGGATCTGACCGGCTGGAAATACAACACGCAGGTCTGGTCCGTCGTGAATGGAAATATCGTTGGTCGCGTATCTCCGGAGCTGGGAATGCAAAATCATTGCCTCATCTGGGCGGGGGGCGCCGTCGATGATTTCGAACTGCACTTGAAGTTTCGTACTATCGAAAACGCCAACTCCGGCGTGTCGCTGCGGGGAGTGGAGAGTTATGGAAACCTGCGCGGTTATCAGGCTGAGATCGAAGGTAACAGGACTGGCCTGTTTGTCATCGGTGGTCCGGGACGCGAACGAAAACTGGCGAGTGCCGGCTGGCTTACCGTGGCGCGCGAGAAAAACGGCCAGGACATTTTGGAAAAACTCGAGCCGCTGTCCGATGCCGCGCAAGTGGCCCAGGCTCGCCTGCCCGTCGGAATCGGCGAATGGTGCGACTACGTTGTCATCGCGCAGCGAAATCGCATTATGATTATGCTAAACGGCGTCATTATCACGGACACCACCGACCAGCATCCCACCAAATTCGTTCCGCGCGGTTTGATGGGTCTCGAATACACGCACAATCCCGGCCGCGAAGATTCCGTGGAATTCAAAGACATCCAGTTCAAACGCCTTACGCCGGCGAACCCTCAATAGCATGGGCACGGTCGAACTCACTTTGGCTGAAGAAGAGAAACGCCGGACGCGCACCGCGATCGAGGTCGGACCTTCCCGCATCGATCCTCACAGCGGCGCGGCGCAGAACCCCAAAGGCGAACAGCGATTGCGCAGAAAGGAACTCGAACTCCTGATGTTTCTGCATGAGAACGCGGGCGCTATTTTCAGCCGCGATGAATTGCTCCGGCGCGTTTGGAATTATCAAGGTGGCGTGCTGACCCGCACGGTGGATCAGACGGTCGCGACGTTGCGACGAAAACTGAACGATGACTCAGCCAGGCCCAAGCGTCTCATCACCGTTTACGGAATTGGCTACCGCCTGCAACCGGGTTAGAGAGAAGAACTCATTGAAGACTCAACCGATTTGACCATGAACAACGAAACTGACAGCTCACAGAAACGCATCCTACACTGGGCACTGGGCATCGCCGCGGTCCTGCTTCTTCTCTCCACCGTCGCGACCGTCGGCGTGTTCTGGTGGATGCGAAAGGATTCCCAGTCAAAAACAGCCAGCGTTTCCGAGCCTCGCCCTCCCACGCCCGCGGCCAATTGGTCGCGCGCGACTTTTACCGCGAATGCTGACAACGGCATCCGCCAGACCTCGGAAAAATCCTGGAGCGTCAAAGGCGGTCGCGCGTTCATGAACGTGCGCCGCAAGGACGACGAGTCACTTGAAGTGCGCTTCGTCTATCCCTTCGACGGCGACCTGCTGCCAAACGAAACCGTCACGCTCGTGCGCGCGCGCTGGGGCGCGAACGAAGTAGCCAAACTCGCTGGCGAACTCAATATCACCCCGGAACAACTCGCCGATCTCAAAGCTGTCTCGCCTGCGACGGACATCCCGGTTTCGGCTCCGGACAAAGAGCGGATGCGTTCGCTATTTGAGGATTACCTCGCAACGAAAAATGCGGAGACGGAGAAGGCCCTCGTCGAAGGCGTCACTGATCTCGACGGAAAGTATTACGACCGGACGATCCAGCGCATTGGTGGCATCGCCGAAAAAGTGAAAAGCATTTTCAATCAGGAGCAACTCACGGCCTTGTCCCAACACTTTGCGCGGCGGAACAATTGAAACTCAGCAACGAACGATTAAAGCCTTCAACATCAACCATCATGAAACGCGCCACAGGAAGGCTCTTCTTTTGGGCGAAAGTTAGGCGGCAATCCGTACCTGAACATGCTTTCGTTCATCATTCCGGCACACAATGAAGAGGCTTGGGTTGGCCGCTGTCTTTTCACCATTCGCAGTGCGATGGAGTCTGTCGGCACAGAACACGAAGTGATCGTGGTGGACGATTGCTCGACGGATGCAACATCAGCGATTGCTCGGCAGCACCTTGCACGTGTCCTCCGAGTCGAGCACCGGCACATTGCGGCCACGCGTAACGCTGGAGCGAGAGAGGCGCGCGGCGATATTTTATTTTTTGTGGACGCCGATACGCTGGTGAGTGCTCAGGTCATTCAGTCGGCCGTGCGCAGGATTCGCGAGGGTGCTGTTGGCGGAGGTTGTGTGCCGCAGTTTGAGGGGTGGCTACCCTTGTGGTGGAGGGTGGTTTATCCATTCTTTGCGATCGGTGCTCACTTGCTTCGCCAGAAAGGTGGCGCATGCCTCTTCTCCACTCGTAGCGCTTTCGAGGCGGCAGGCGGTTTCAGCGAGGTTCATTTCGCGGCTGAGGACACACTGTTTGTCTCGGCACTCAAGCGGCAGGGGCGATTCGTTTTGTTAGCCGAACCAGTTTTGACTTCCGGCCGCAATCTCCGCGCGCATTCGTTCTGGAGTATCGCGCGTTTGCTCACGCGGTTGGCACTTTGCGGCCCCGATGGCTTTCGTGACCGCCGAGGCTTGGACTTGTGGTATCGTCCATCAAGAGAAAAGTCCCCAAGATAATCACCATGCCCCGGCTCGCCGTTTCTTTGCTTGGGTCGTTGACTAGGTAATTGCATTTGTGCGCATCCATCAACAATCCCCATACTTGAACCAGAAGGTCGCTTTTAGCGGCCTTGCTGCGTTTACGTTGACTGAGTTGCTGGTGGTCATTGCCATTGTTGCAGTCCTGGTGGCTTTATTGATGCTGGGGATTTCGCGATCCAAAACGAAGGCCCAACAGATTGGTTGCGCCAACAATTTGCGCCAATTGGGCATTGGATTGCAGAGTTTCGTGACGGAGAACCATGCGTATCCTTCGTTCATCGGGCCTACCAACAGCGAAAATCCCGGCTTTTGGTTTGACCAACTGGCAAGTGGCGGCTTTGGCATTTCCAAACCGGTCACGAACATAGCTGAGGGCATCTGGCGCTGTCCCTCCGCTCCGCTCAAAATGGCACCCCCAAACGACGATGTAGATTTCTGCAGCTATGGTTACAATGCTTATGGCGGCGCTCGGCCTGGTTGGCCCGGAAATTACGACAACGCACTGGGTCTGCGCGGTAGCTTTGTTCCCGGGCACACGTTTTCTCCACGACTCCGTGGATTCGCGCCCGTCAACGAATCCGAAGTGGCTGTCCCGGCCGACATGATGGCAATCGGAGAGAGTTTCAACGGAGGAATTCGTTTCGACCGTCTCAATCGTCTTAATCAGCGTTCCTCCGATCGATACTGGCGCGCTGCCCTAACGCGTCACCAAGGCAAAATGAACGTTGTGTTCTGCGACGGTCATGTCGAATCACCAACGCCACAGTTTGTTTTTGAAGATTCCAGCGATGCGGCATTGGTTCGCTGGAATCGCGATCACCAGCCGCATCGAGACACACTATGACATCTACCAGATCATTGCAGCCAACGCTCTCGATTCGCCGTCATTGAGCATGGGTCGTTAGGCGCGGCCGTCCATCCTCATCTCTGCGCTGTTCAGTAAAAACTGGCGCTTCAACCGGCGCCTTTTGAAACCGTTCTTGCCGCGACACGCAAGTCAGCATCAAATCATGGCTCGACCCGTGACCCACGAGACGCGAACGCACACACGACAGCTTGGACTGGCGATTCTTTGCGCTGGTGGAATTCTCGTGGGCCACGCCGCGGACCAGAATACGCCGTTGCGCTCCGCGCTTCGGATGGCTCTGGAACAAAACGGCGACTCAACCAACCGCTCTCTGTCCAGGCCCCATCAACGCGCGAACTCGGCCCCACCACCGTTGTCGCCGGAGCATTTCAATCCTGATGCTGGCGTACGGGCGCTGCCCGATCTGATCGAAGACGCAGCGGTCGCCTACGAACTAAGGCGGCGGAGGACGACGAGCTTGGTGCTTCCGCCGCCCTTCAATCCTGATCCCGGCGCGGCGCTGAAAAAAACGATCGAACCTCCAAAACCCTTCTTCCAATACGACTACGTCCCGCTTCCCGTGTTCACCGGTGAGCCGATTCCTCCCGAGTTGCAGTTGCCACGCGCAAACGTGACGCAAAGTGAATTGCTCCTGCGCGAACCGGAGTTGCCCCCCCCACCCTATGGCTGGGAATCACTGACCAACGGCCTTGGGTTGCCGCGTAGCAACACCGTGGAGAACCTTCCAGTGCCGGCGCATTGGCACATACTCGATTACCCGGTTTCGCTTCAGCACGCGCGGCCGGTTAATTCCCTCCCGTCCACCAATCGCTTTCGCGTGCCCTTCGTGCCGTGGCGGCGCTACACGAGCGGCGACATCGAGACGCCGTATCGCTTCGACCGTCCGTTTCTTTGGCATCCGTATTTGCAGAGCACGCTCAAGGGCGACGCGCCCGTGATCGGCCAGGATATTTTTCTGAACCTGACCGCTGGCACTTCGACTGAACTGGAGTTTCGCCGCATTCCCACTCCCAGCGCCGTCAGTTCCGCGCGACCGGGCAGCGCGGAATTTTTCGGCCAGAGCGAGCAATGGTCGGTGCAGAATAACCTTTCGCTTACCATCGATCTGTTTCGCGGTGAAACAGCGTTCAAGCCGGTCGAGTGGGCCGTGCGGTTGCAGCCCATTTACAACATCAACTTTGTGGACGTGAAAGAGACCACGGTCCTGAGTCCCGATCCGCGCGGCTTCGGAAATCGCGACCGCCGTCCGTCGCGCGGCAATCCTTACGACGTGAACAATCCGGTTGACGTCGGCAGCGCTCTCGATGGGGTAACGCCCGTCGGCAAGAATCTCGCGAACCGCTCGCACACGCAGCGAACGCGTGACTTCCTCGCGTTGCAAGAGGCGTTCGTCGAAGTCCACATTCGCGATCTGTCAGAGAACTACGACTTCATCGCGTCGCGCGTCGGCAACCAGACTTTCAACAGCGACTTTCGTGGATTTATTTTCAACGACACCGAAACCGGCGCGCGTGTCTTCGGCAACTACGACAACAACAAGTGGCAGTACAACCTGGCGGCGTTCGACATGCGCGAGAAGGACACTTACTCGGAACTGAACACTATGAACCAGCGCGACCAGCGCGTCGTCATCGCGAACGTGTATCGGCAGGATGCGATTTGGCACGGCTACACGGCGCAGGCGAGCATTCAGGCGAACTTCGACGACGGCGGCACGCACTACGATCGCAACGGCAACCTCGCGCGCCCGGCTTTGCTCGGCGATGTGCGCGAGCACGAAGTGAATGCGGCATACGTCGGCTGGGCGGGCGATGGGCACATCGGGCGCTGGAATGTATCGCACGCGTTTTACCAGGCCGTGGGCCATGACACTTACAACGGGCTCGCGGGTCGCCCCGTAAACATCAACGCACAGATGGCCGCGCTCGAAGTTTCCTACGACCGAGATTGGGTTCGTTACAAGGCTTCATTCTTCTACGCGTCCGGCGACGATGACGCTGAGGACAGCACCGCCACTGGCTTCGACACGATTTTTGATAATCCAAATTTCACCGGCGGCCCATTCAGCTACTGGGTGCGACAGGGATTCAATTTTGGTGGCACCGCCGTGGGATTGAAGCAGCGCAACTCCCTCGTGCCGAACCTGCGCAGCAGCAAAGGCGAAGGCCAGGCGAACTTCGTGAATCCCGGCGTGTTCATTTACAGCCTCGGTGCGGACATCGACACCACGCCGAAACTGCGCACGTTCCTGAACGCGAACTACATCCGCTTCGCCGAGACCGATGCGCTCAAAACCGCGTTGCTCACCGACAAAGTGCGGGGCGAAGTCGGCTGGGACCTGAGCATCGGTTGCCAATATCGCCCGCTGCTCACCGACAACGTGATCATCTCCGGCGGCTTCGGCGCGCTGATCCCCGGCAGCGGCTTCCGCGACATTTACCGCCGCAGCACTTCGCCCGTCCCCGGTTATAACTCGCCAAATCGCGCGGGCGAAGTGGATGACTTCTTATACAGCGCAGTGATGGCGCTGACGCTGACGTATTGAAGGCGCCGGGAAGGACGCCGCAAAGTTCAATCCTCTTGGAATCAACGTCCCCCAAACTGCCGCGACGATTGGAACAGAGAAAGGGCGGTTAGACCGCTAGTGTCGGAGGCGGTACATCCTCTGGACCTGTAGTCGCTGTTAGCGGCGCCGTGCCGCGGTTCTGCGCCGCTGCGGTTTCGGTTGGCTCCTTGGCTGCCTTCGCCCGCAAAGCCTTGTTGGCTACACGTGCGATCTTCTTGGTGGCTTCTTCGGCCTTATCACCTTCCATGACATCACGCTTCAAAACCTCGGAAGAGAGGACATGGCGGATTTGATCTATCTCAATGCGCACGTCAGGTGAAACTCGACGCAACTCCCTCCGGATAACCTCTACAACCGGATCGCTGAGAACCATCGCGCCAAGAAAGAAGCGACTCAGCGCCTGCTTTTGTGTGTGATAGTCGCCCAACACCGACTTGATCCAGCCCTCCTTACACCAAAGAAAAAGCGCTTCCAGATCGGTTTGGCTTTTTGCGTCAAGAGCGCAGAAGTCGATCTCGATAACAAGCTCTTGATCGATCGGTTTCGCGAAAGTGACCTTGTAAACTCGCCAACAAATACCGTTCGTGAGGACCACCCAATCCACGCCCTGATTAGCTGCGTAGTCCACCGCTTGCTTAACGTGAGAATCTTTAAGGTCAAGGCCGACGGCTTTGACTTCGATGAGCGCTTGAAGAGCCCCATCCAGCTTTGTGGCGAGGTCACAATACGTGCCGCGAATCGAAAATTCCGCCGTGACCTCGGAATATTTGTCGTAGCCGAAAACCTCCGCCAGCATGTCCGTGACGATCATGACTGTGTCTGCCTCTCCATCGTCACGTGATTTAGCGTTGGTGAGGATAGGCTGAAACTTCTTCACGCCCCTGACTAAACGGTCTGCGACTCTGCTGGGAACTGAGGCCATGACGTTGGTGTATTGTTCAGGCTGTTTCAGTGCAAGTGTATTTTCGGAATTCCTCGCGAACCGCCAATTTGGCGCGATGTGCGGCTTCAAGGGCGCCACTGATGATGGAATCCTGTGGGATTCGGAACTTGTTTCCAGCCCGTTTCGGAGCGAATGATTCGCCATGATCTGCACGGTGAAAGTCGAGAATGGAACCATCCGCCTGCCGTCCGGTGTGAAGCTGCCCGATGGCGCCGAGGTGCAGTTGACCATTCCTGATGCGGCGATGAAAAACGAGGACACAGCCGCGAAGGACGATCCTTTCCTCGCCGCAATTGAAAAGATCGCGAAACCGCGCCCTAACTGGCCCAAGGACTATGCGCTAAACCACGGCCACTACGTCAGCGGCGAGCCGAAGAAGCCGTGAGCGTCCGTTTCGCTGACACTTTTTATTTCCTGGCACTCCTTCGGCGCGACGATCCAGCCCACGTGCGAGCGATGGTAGAAGCACGAAGCAAGGGTCTCATCGTCACGACGGAGTTCATTCTGCTGGAACTCGGCAACGCCTGTGCTCGCGCCGAAGACCATAAGGACTTTGTTACGCTGGTGGAGAGCCTTCGCGCCAGTCCGCGCGCGACGATTGTGACACTCAACACGGCGCTGCTCGAACGCGGGCTGAAGCTGTTCAAAGAACGTAAGGACAAGGATTGGTCGCTGACCGATTGCATCTCTTTTGTCGTGATGAAGGACGAAGGCATTCATGAAGCACTCACAGGTGACCAGCATTTTGAACAAGCGGGGTTTGCCGCCTTGCTAAAGTAAGCGCAGATCCTCCCTTCAAATCACTGCTTTGCAAACCGAGGACTGAATTATTACTGTCTGCGCCCCTGTTGAACCAAAGTTCGGCAGCAAAAGCAAATGGCGTTGATTGTTCAGAAATTTGGCGGCACTTCGGTCGGCAATCCCGACCGCATCAAAAACGTCGCGCGGCGGATCACTGAGTACCGCAAACGCGGCGATCAAGTAGTAGTCGTCGTCTCGGCGATGAGCGGCGTCACGGACAACCTCATCAGGCTCGCCAAGGAAATCATGCCTTTGCCGAGTGAGCGCGAGATGGACATGCTGCTCGCGACGGGTGAGCAGACCACCATCGCGCTGACGGCGATGGCGTTACACGCGCTGGACATTCCCGCGACTTCGCTCACAGGCGCACAGGCGGGCATCGTTACGGATGGCGTTCATACGAAGGCGAAGATTCAGAATATTTCGCCCAAGGAAGTTCACGCGATGCTTGACGCGGGGAACGTCGTCATCGTTGCCGGCTTTCAGGGCCAGACTTCGCAAGGGCAAATCACGACGCTCGGACGCGGCGGTTCCGATCTTACGGCCATCGCCCTCGCCTCCGCGCTGAAGGCGGACCTTTGCCAGATTTATACGGATGTGGACGGCGTTTACACCGCCGACCCGCGCATCGTGCCGGGCGCGCAGAAGCTGGAAGAGATTTCCTACGACGAGATGCTGGAACTCGCGAGCAGCGGCGCGAAGGTGATGCAGTCCCGCTCCGTTGAGTTCGCGAAAAAATTCGGCGTCATCTTCGAGGTGCGCTCCAGTTTGAACGACAACCCAGGAACGATTGTGAGAGAAGAAACCAAGAGCATGGAAGACGTCGTGATTCGCGGCGTCGCGTTGGACAAGAACCAGGCGAAGGTCACGCTCGCCGCCGTGCCCGATAAGCCGGGCGAAGCGGCGCGTATCTTCAAGGCCCTCGCCGAAGCCAGCATCAATGTGGACATGATCGTCCAGACTGCGAGCCACGGCGGCGGCGCGAAGGCCACCGATATTTCATTCACCATCGACAAGGCGGACTTGCTCAAGGCGCAGAAGATTTTGGAACCAATCAAAGCCAGCGTCGGCTTCCGCGAAATCGTCGCCGACGAAAAGATCGGCAAGCTTTCCATCGTGGGCGTGGGTATGCGCAGCCATTCCGGTGTGGCCGCAAAGATGTTCGAGACGCTCGCGACCGAAGGCGTGAACATCGATATGATCTCCACGAGCGAGATCAAAATCTCCGTCGTCATCGACCTCGCCAAGGGCGAAGCGGCGATGACGGCCGTTCACGGCGCGTTTCTGGGTTGAGGCGTTCGCACCGCTACTTCCCCGCGACGCCTTTCAGATAAGCAAAAATCAATTCAGGCAAGTCGCTGCTGTAGCCGCCTTCCAGCACGCTGAAGAACGGGATGCTCGTTTTGTGCAGCGATTCGCCGAGCCAATGAAAATCTTCGGCTTCCAAAGTCTCCTGCGCCAGCGGGTCGCGCGCGTAGCAATCAAAGCCTGCGGACACGGCGATCAGTTCTGGTTTGAATGCCTTTAGTTCGTCGAGCGCTTTCGCCAGCACTTTGCGGTAATTCTCACGCGGTGTGCGCGGTGCGACCGGGAAGTTGAAGAAATTCCTGCCCACGTTCTCGGCGCCGGTGCCCGGATAGCAGGGATGCTGATGAACCGAGGCGAACACGACATTCGGCTTGTTCTGAAGAATCGCCTCCGTGCCATTGCCGTGATGCACGTCGAAGTCGAACACCGCGACGCGCTTCGTTCCAGTCGCGAGCGCCTCCAGAGCAGCGATGGCGATGGAATTGAAATAGCAAAAGCCCATCGCATGATTCTGCGTCGCATGATGTCCCGGCGGGCGCATGAGGCTGAAAGAATCTTCGCCGGAACGCGCCTGCTTCAACCCCTGCAAAGCGCCGCCCACAGAACGGCGCGCGTGCTCGTCGATCTTCGGATGCGCCGGTGTATCGCCGTCAAATGCCTCGGTGCCACTCTTCACATGCGCGATATGTTGCTTCGTGTGCGCACGCTCCAATTGCTCGTCCGTAACGGCGAGCGGCGCGTTCCATTTCAAGACGAGGTCCGTCTGTGCGCGAAGTTTTTGGAGTGTGCCGCTGATGCGGGCCGGGCGCTCCGGATGACCGGGCGATGAATAACCGGTGCAGCGTTCATCGGTGATGATCGTCATGGCATCTAATTAACCAGGAAGAAGGTATTTGAAAACCGCTGATGCGCGGAGCAGATCTCCTGCTGCGAATGCAATTCTCCTTCACGCGCGGGGCAGCGTGCGGCAATGTTACAGCCCAGATATGAAGAAGCTTTTTTTCCTTGCTGCCATCCACGCTGCCGCTTTGGTTTCGCTGCACGCGTGGGACTATGAAGGCCATCGCATCGTCAACCAACTCGCCGTCGCATCGCTGCCGGCCAACTTTCCTGGATTCGTCAAGATTCCCGCGGCTACGGAACGCATCGCGTTTCTCGCGGGCGAGCCGGATCGCTGGCGCAATTCTTTGAGCCCGCTCTCCAAGCACGCCAACAGCCCGGACCATTTCATGGACATCGATGAACTCGAGCCTTTCGGGCTGACCTCGAAGACAGCCAGTCCGTTTCGCTATGACTTCGTCGCCCAATTGAAGTTCGCGAGAAGCAAGCACCCGGAGAAATTTTCGCCCATCGACCCCGCGAAGAACACCGACCACACCCGCGACCTCATTGGGTTTCTGCCGTGGGCGCTCAACGAACAGTTCCTCAAACTGGAGTCTGCGTTTTCGTACCTGAAGACGTTCGAGCAGCACGGCGGCACGCCCGAGGAAATCTCGAACGCGCAGCAGAACATCCTCTACATCATGGGCGTGATGGGCCACTACGCCGGCGACGCAGCGCAACCGCTGCACACCACGAAACACTTCAACGGCTGGATCGGCGCGAATCCAAACGGCTACAACACCAATCACACCATTCACTCGTGGATCGATGGCGGGTTCATTCGGCGAGCGGCCATTAAGTTCGATGAACTGAAGCCGAAAGTGCGCCCGGCCAAATCGCTCTCCGCGGAAAACAAGCCAGGCGCAGGCATGTTTCAGGAATCGATGGGTTTTATCGAAGCGCAGTTCGGTTTGGTCGAACGCGTTTATCAACTGGATCGCGACGGCAAGCTCTCACCCAGTAAAGGCGACGCGACGGAAGGTCGCGAGTTCATCTCAGGGCAATTGATCAAGGGCGGCCAGTTCCTCGGCGATCTATGGTTCTCTGCATGGCAGAGCGCGCCGATCGATAATTATCTGCGCACCGAACTCACGCGCCGCGCGCAACCCAAAGAGTAAATCAGCGCGCCTCGCGCACGCGAATTGTGTAATTCAGCGCGTTGGTGTTGAACGCCTCGAAATGCCATGTCATTCCTGCTCATCTGAAAAAGCAAATACTCAAAGAAGCGGAATGCTTCTTTGAGTTCTCGCGGACGGAATGACGATTACATCGCCATGTGCGAGACCGGGTCGCTCCAATCACTGTAGCCGGTGCTCCCGCCGACCGCTCGCGCCTGCACCGAATACGTGGTGCCGGGTGTGAGGTTCTCAATCAGGATCGGGCGGGAGTATGTGAAAACTCCCACCGCCTGCCAGCCATTGGCGCCGTGGCTGACGCGCACTTCATAAGCACGGGCCGTGCAAACCGGTTGCAGCCGCAGACCCAGTTGCGTGCTGCCGGGATTCTCCACGCGTTCCACCATCGGTTTCGACAACGGCACTTGCGCCCGGTTCGTGCTTGTGGCTTCAAAGCCCGAGGAGAGCAACATCGGCAGGCTCTCGCTCGCGAGACTTTGCACGTAGGTCGCCTCTTGTCGAAGCAGGCCGAGCAACGATTCACGCGCCGCGTTCTTTGCCGCCGTGGCCTGCTTGCCGCCCTGCATCGCCGCGTTGATGGCATTGGCAAATGCAGTCTGGGCCGCCGTGATGTTGGCCAAACTGACGAGGGGAGTAGCGAAGGCTGGATTTCCCGTCATTTTCTGCACGACCGTTTCCGCGAACGAGTTGAGTCCGGCGTCCGGAAGACGCGCGAACGACAGTGAGGTTCTATATGTTGCCATAGGATTATTCCTTTCCTGGAAATGTCCCCGCGGCCGGACAGAGCTGGCAACACTGCCAGCTTGATTCGATTGAGTTGTCCCCGCCTGCTGCGCCTTTCGAGCGCAGTTTGTTTTGGTCAAAAAAACAACCCGCTGCCTGACCGTGAGAACACAGGCCCTGCCGATTTGGCATTTTTTGTAGAAATCCCGGTAGGTGACTTACGATGAACGTCCTAGCGTGCTTTGCTTACTGTGGCCTGACGCGAATGATTGTATACGAAATGCCAGCGCCCGTCCCGAATGGATTTTTCACGCCGCGCCTTTTCTTGTCCAAGGCCAATACAAATCACTGACTTGCTGTTCCATTTTACAAAGTAGCGCCGCCGCCTTGCTGGTAAGCACAACCGTGGGGAGGTTTGCTTCGTAAGCAGAAACATTTTCCTTACGAGCCGAAGAATTTCCTTGGTTAGCCAAAACATTCTGCTGATGAACGCAGCATCTCGGTTCCGAAGCCTGGGACCTTTGCCTATGAACAAAATTTCTGCGCTTCCCGACAAAATGGTTTGTTCTACAAACGCAGACCTTCTCCAGCTAAGCACCACGTTTGATTTCCTAATCGGCAGACTTTCGTTCGTGGATTCCTCCGCGTCTTCCGATGCCAGTGCGGCTCGCACCTTCCTCAAAGTCCGGGTCAATCTTGGGGCGTTCCTCCGGTTTCAAATCAATCTTCGCCAGCCGCGCCTCGTAATAAATCGGCACGGTAGCCTTGTCTTCCTTCGATTGCAGGATGTCATAAACGTCAATGACCACGGCGCGCGACAGCGCGAATGGTAATTCTGGGAAACTAACTGGTGGCGGGCTTGGGACTGCAATTCGCGCGAGCGAACGTCTGATTAAAGGGAATCAAACTCGCAGGTGTTGGGAACACCACCCAAATCGCCGAACACGGCCTGCGTGTTCTTGTCGCCGCTTTCAATCGGCGTGCCGGTGAAGCCGATGAACGACGCCTTGGGCAACGCATCGCGCATGTGCCTGGCGAAGCCGTCAATGAAATCGTATTCGGGAAAGGGCGATCCAATGAACTTGTGAATGGTCGTGAAGATCACTCAGTTCGTCTGATTCAACAGACGCGCCTACGTGGTCACTCCTGCTGAGAGTTGAACCAATGCTGCGAATTCATCATTTGCGATCGTGCCGTAGCGTTTGCCTTGATGGCCGATGAAAGTTGCCGCAAAGGGCGAGAGCACGTTGAAGGCTGTGGTGCCTTTACGAAAGAGGCGAAGTTGGTAGGTGTCGTGCCCGGTTCGCGAAATGGCGGCAAGGTCGCCTTCGCTGGCGCATTTCCGGTGGCGAAGCGGCCCGGTGCCGAGCCGAAAGTCGAGGTTGTTCTCCGCTTCAAATGTCACGCGGCAGTCGTTGTCGGTGATGCCAAGGTCGGGGTATTCGAGCTTGATAATGCACGAGTAGGTTCGCTTCGTCCCGCGTTCGTTTGGGATGGTGAGCGGTGGGAAGAAGTCGTAGCAGTCTTTGCTCAACCAGAAATATTGCGTCCCCTTCGCTTCCGTCGTTCCGGGCGCTGCTTGTATCCGCACCGTGTCCGCGTGGCCGAGGACGAGGAGCAGAGTCACGTCCTCACTTTCATCCATCGTGATGTCGCCACCCATCTCGTCGTAGAGAAGCTTCCACGCTTGGGCCCCGCGGTCTGCCAGCGTGGGACGGTAAAAGTGCCACCGCTGCTTGAAGACCGCATCGAGCGTCTCACGCCAACGAAATGAAATCGCCTTTGTCGTCGGCGGGTCGAGAAACACAGATCCTTCGATGTTCTGGCTCATCCCCGGACCTGTAAAATTCCCAGAGGTCACAATGAGACGGTCCCCGTCGGCAGCCTCGGCCCCGTAACATTTCGCGTGAAGAATTCGCTTACGATTCACGAGGTGAACGTCGGCCCCGCAATCTAGTAGTTCCTCGACAACCTGTTTGCTCGTAAGCCGCTGGCTTGTGCTACCGCCGAAAACAGCAGTGACGCGCCCACCTTTCGAAACGTGATGCCGAAACACGTCAAAGAAACGGACCCCGCCGTTGTAGTTCCCGAATCCGGACACAATCACCAGATTGCCATCGCCTGGTTTGTGCTCGCGCACCCACGCACGTTCCAACAAGCCAATCAACTACCGCGCAGTCGGGTCGAGGCTTCTAGGTTGAGGTCGTTTGAATTGATGTCTTTGGTCAACGGCGAAATTTCTCGGGTCAAAGATTTCCGGGTCTGTTTCGCCAACTCGTAGGCTTGGGCACGAGACAAAAAGCGGCCAGTCGAACTGAGAAAGCCTCGTTCGATTTGGAACTCCGCTGCCAGTTCTGCGGAGTCAACAACGTCGGTGAAGCGAGAAACATCTTCAGTAGTTGGGCAATATTTGGGATGAAATTTTCCGGCCCAAAACGCCTCCCATATCGCGTCAACGTGAGTTTCGTGAACGAAGGTCAAGGTAGCAGCCAGTCGAATGGCAACTGATTCAACACGCTCCGTCGTGGAAACCTTCACGGCATTTCAATTTTGCAGCGGTATCTGCAACTGCTCTCGCTTCAGATGAAGGTAGAGCTCAAGGAACCCAAGGACTCTTGAGCCGAGAGACGTCAAGAACGCTTTGAACGTGGGCTCTGATTGACCGGTCTCGATGCTGTCAACTAGACCAAGTTCCGAAGCCTGGTTAAATGTGAACCGTATCAAGCGAGTCAGGGGGCCGGGCAAGTAACTGGTTCCTAGGAAATTGTTGAGATACGTCAGCCGTTCTTTACCGATGTCACCATGTTCCTTCGGCACCCACTCGCCATTTGTGAGATGGATGAAACGCAGGAAGTAATAGATGTTTACCTTGCTCTTGGTGAATTGGCCATTTGTGAGTGATTCCAACAACACACGTCTTTGTGCATGGCTCAGGTCAAACTCATGCCCGACCGCAAGCGGTGCGTACGTCATGTTCTCGCAAAATCTTCTTCCGTAGTCCGTCAAAGACAGCATTTTCCCGCCAGATGCTTCACCAACAGTGAAAAGTTCAAAATGCGCAGCCAAATTCTTCCGCACGGTAAACATTGTGCGCGAGGCGCTCGGAGAAAACGACCGCCGTAGTTCCTCCTGAGTCATTTCCTCTTTTCGTGCCGTTGCGAAGGGAAGGAGAATTCGGTTCAATAGCCGAAGGTGCGTAAGGTTCGTCGCAACCGGCCTACCGAGGTAGATGCCGCTTGTCTTTTCCAGTTCATCCATCGCCCTCTGGTAGAGGCTTTTGACGTCGAGCATGGAGTATGACCTCAATTCGAGGCCATGCTCAGAACTCCTTTGTGTGAGGCGCTGTTGAAAACTCAGCGGTGTTCCAAGCCGGTCATAAAGAATGAACACCCGCAAAGGCTGTGGGACAATCGTTGCGAGTTTTTTGTAGCGCAGGCTTTGTTCGAGACAGAAATCCAGCTTGGCAGTGCTGGAAATACCAGTCTCCAGCTCGATTACTGCGATTTCGTCGTCGCTGGTATCGAATGCGAAATCGATAATGCCAAAATCTGTCGTCTGGTATTCAGCCAACTTACGCCGCAGCGGAAGGCCAAGCTGCTTCGCGAGAAACTCGGTTTTGCGTAGCATGACCCACTGGACGACATTCTTGTTCATGGAGGCGCTGGCGTTGGCTAGTTTAGACCAAGCTTCACCCGCCGCACTTGCGCGGTGGATTCTGGTTTCTGTCGAAGCGCCGATTCAATTCGCCCGGCCGCTTCCAAAAACAAATCGAGTACCAGCTTTCGACTGATGTTCTTCTCCACCGCCGCGTAGCGCGTGTCGCTGTCCTGATTGGAAACGCGCACCAAGATGGACGAGAGCGCCAATTCTAATGTTAAGCGACAATCCGCCGGAGCCTCTGAATGAATGGCGACTTTCAACGCACTGATTGTTTCCGAAATATCTTCTCGAAACCAATGCGAGAGATTCGGGATGTCGCAGGGCACCTCGCCATTCGTTGCAGCCGCCGCATCTCGGCATCGAAGCGCCGCAATGCCGAGCGAACGCAGCGCAGGGCCGGTTTTCACGCGACTGATTCGGCATGCAATGGGATTCAAGTCCACACCAATCGCTTCAAAGCCGGCGCGTTGGGCTTCGACTAATGTTGTGCCGCTACCGCAAAATGGGTCCAGAATGATGGATCCCTCCGCAGGTGGAAACTCGGCAATTAGAGCACGCGGAATCTCCGGAATAAATTTGGCTGGGTAGGGGTGAATCGCATGGAGACTTTGCCGCGAGGATTTTGAGTCCGAGAAATCCCAGGAGTGCCCGCCTAGTCGCCGCGTGACGTCGCAGTCCAATACGGGAGTAACCGAAGGTGTTGGCATCGCTGCCGGTATCCGGCCAATAGGCGGATCGAAAAGGCTAGTCATTACGGCACTCATTTGTGGGTCATTAAATTGATTGGCTCTTCGCGTAGAATCGCAAGCGCATGCTCGGCAGCAGGACTGGCAGCTATTTCCTGCATCACCTTCTCAGCAACTCTGCGGCCTTCCATCTGGTCAGCTGGCACTTTGAAAAATTGGGCAAGGCGAGACACCTGTTCGGCCGTCGGAAGCCGCTGTCCAAGTTCCGCTTTGCTCAAGTGTGCTTGGTCCATCTTCACAGCGGCAGCGACCTCACGAAGCGCTAGATCCCTCTTCTGGCGAAGTTCCCGCAGCCAAGCGCCTAGACTTAGCGGCTGGACTTGACGATATAGTGGAGTAGGTTGTTTTCGGCTAGCCATCTTCTGGCTAATAATTGAAGTACGGTCAAACACAAGCAAGCTTTTTCACGTCATCATGGAGGACATGTTGCCACTGTTGAGGCCCAATCCCGCCACGCCCACGGGCGAGAGTTGATGGATGAAATGTTGCATCCAGGCGTAGTTGGCGTTGTTTACTGGCGGCATCCCGAATTTCCAGCGCACGTCCTGCCGCAGATTTTCGCCGCCCCAATCGCTCATGTTGAACGGCGGATTGGCGAGGTCCTTCCGGACTGGCACAAAATCGGCCTTGAGGTCGGGATGCAAATCCGCGTGAAAACTGTCGGCGTTGCGCGGGTTTCGACACCTCGGCGAGCGCTCCCAAAACACCTCATCCGGCTGCGCCACTTTCTCCCCATCAGACGCGGAAAAGGGAATGCCGGCAGAGTCGTTGGAACTGGAGTTGGGCTTAGAGTTTTTGTCGCGTGGCATAGTTCGGAGAGCGGTGCGTTCCAAAGAGCGTGGCAAACCGTGTTGTTGAGGGCAAGCGCAAGCGCCGTGGTGGCAAATGCAAAACGCCGAGCGGAGTTTCTTCCCAGGTTCTCACCAAACTTTGTGTTCCTGTACCGAATGCGCCCCCCCCGGCCTTGGAATCAAGGCAAAGCCGTTAACGTTTTTTGCTTGAGTTGCCCTGGCATGCGGCGGCCAGCGCTCGCGGCGGCTCGGCTCACCTTGCCCTTCATCAACTTCACGCAACGACCGATCGCATCCGATTCGATTTGGTCATCTGGCCGGGCGGTGGGATTACCGCTTCACTGATTCCCCTTCACTGATCAATGGCTACCGCGCCTCGCGCACGCGAATCGTGTAGTTCACCGCGTTGGTGTTGAACGCCTCGAAGGAAATTCCCTGCGTCGCGTTCTCATCGAGGAACACCGGACGAAAAGGCGTCTCGTCCAACGTGAAATTCTGCGCGTCCTTGAAGACACAATTCGCCTGCACTTCGATGCGGCGATTTTCCCGGTTGCGCAGGTTCGCCGACACTTTCAGCCGGCCATCGGCGGTGCGGCCGGTCTGAAGCCCGCTGCACGTGACGGACCGTTGCGCGCCTGCGTCCAACAGGACGAACTTCGAGGTGTCTTCCTGGTTGAACTTCGTGGCGTTCTTCGGCTCGTAAGCGCCGCCGGTTGAACAACTGGTGAAGAGCGCGGCGGCGGAAATCAGGCTGAGCAAGAGGGCAAATGTTTTCATAAGTTCAAGTGTTGTGTTCGCTGACGAATAGGACGGTGTCTTTGGTGGAATCGGGCGGAACGGTGAAGGACACATTTTTTGTCGTGACGGTCCGTCCGCCCGCATCGCGGAAATCAACGGCGAGAGTGTGCTGGCCCGGCGGCAAGTCCAGCCCGGCAAAGCTCAGATAGCGCGGAAGATTGTCCCACGAGCGAGTGTCCGCCTCCGGCGTCGTCGTCGCGGAAAGAATGCCCGCCACGATCGCTACTCCTCCAGCAATCAGAGCCGCCTCGCCCTGGCGATGATGCGCGAGACCGACGCTGGTGGCTGCCGCCGCGATGGCCGCGCCTCCCGTCGCATCTTTGAACACGGCCTTGTTCGCGAGAATGTGATCCATCACGCGACCGCCGCGCGTCGTGGCCTGCCATTGCAAGTCATCATAGGAAACGAGCGGGAATTCCTGAGCGCCAACTCGCAGAACGACCGAGCGCGAGACGGAAGGTTGTTCGCCGAAACGCAATTGCTCCGCGTGCGATCCAGTCGCGTATTTTCTCGGGCCTTTGCCGTAGTCGAGGAAGACCAATACGTTGGCTTTCTTGAAATACTGAGGCGGCTGCGAACCGCCGCGCGCATTCTTCACGGCGCGATTGAATTCATCCGAGCCGTCGCCGCCAAGTTTCGCCGTCGCAAAGCCGTCGAGGTAATCCAGGAGAACATAGTCCGCCGCGTACTCGTGGCCTTCGGTGTCCGCGTCCTGGAATTGCGCGCTGCGGAAACACGCGCGGGCGTTGTCTCGTTCGCCATCCATCCAGTAGAGAATGCCGCGATAGTAATACGCCATGACGCGCTCGTACGGTTCACCGATGAAGGTCTTCTTGGCCTCTTGGTGAAAAAAGCTGCGGGCCTTTTTCGCGTCCGCGTCCGTGGTGTAGATGCCGCCGATGCGCAGGATGGCGTCGTCGAACTGACGTTTCGCTTCCTCGTAATCGCCGCGCCGCATCGCCGCCAACCCCACGCGGTATTCCCACAGCACGCGGTCCTTCTTCGGGCCGGACGCGATGTAGTTCTTGCCATCGACGATCACATCACCCGTCAGCGGAGGACGCGACTGTTTCGTGGATGCACAGCCAGCCGCCGCGAGCAAAACGGCAGCAAGGATTGGATAAAGCTTCGTCATGAAGACGCGAGCTGCCTAGCGATAAACTGCGTCGGATTGGGCCTGTTTCTTGATCTCATCGTCACCGCCCCAAACAATCGCGCTGGTGCGGGCATCGATGAGTTGAAAGGTGTAGAGGATGTAATCACTCACGCCACCGCGGCTAGACGTGCTCATGCCCGAAAGCTTGCCGGTCAGAAAATAATCCGCACCTTTGAATTCCTGCACGCGCGCATCACTCGTCGCCGTCACGGCGCCGGTGCGTTTCATCTCACGTTCTTTTTCCAACGCCGCCAGACGTTCGCGCGCGAGGAAAGTCACCTTGCCCGCCGCCTTTGAAATCAACTGCGCCTGGATGCGATCGAGGAAAATGTTCTTGTTGATTGGGAACCGCGTCTCGTTCAGCACCGGGTCGAGCACGATGACTGGCGGCGTGGTTGCATTGGCAATCTGCGGCGCGCTCAGGATGCCGCGCGCAATTTTGTCGCTGACGCGCAATACGTCCTGCGACTCGACGCCCGTGCCGCCGACAAAGCCTTTTTCATCTCCACGCAATTCAGTGACACCCGTGGCAGACGGGTTTTTCACGCCAGCGGTGCTGCAACCCGCTACGAGCGCGACACCTGCGGCGAGCGTTACGATTTCCACAAATTTTTTGGCCAATTTCATAGTGAGGAAAGATGAGTAGTTCAAAACGACTTGGCTGTCCAGCGAGCCAGGAAACGCGAACGCGCAGGGGCAAAATGCAGCATTCACTGAAAAATTCAATAGCGCGGCGAAGTTCGTCGTCGATTCCGATGCGTGTTGCGCTTAGCTTCACGGGAATTCCCGGAAACAATCGGATGATGGCAAAACAAGTTATCAAGTTTAGTTGGTTCGCCCTGCTGGCGGCGGCGCAGCTTTGCTCGGCGGCCAGCAAGGACAAGGCGACGGCAGCGAAGATTGAATTCAATCGCGATGTGCGCGCGCTGCTTTCGGACAATTGCTTTGCCTGCCATGGTCCCGACGACAAGGCGCGCAAAGGCAAGCTGCGCTTCGATGTGAAGGATGAGGCATTCAAGGCGGCGAAGTCAGGCGACTTTGCCATCGTTCCCGGTGACTTGAAGAACAGCAAGCTGGTCGAACGCATCACGTCGAAAGACGAAGACGAAATCATGCCGCCGCTGAAGACTGGTAAGAAGCTCACGCCGGTGCAGATCGATTTGCTAAAGCGTTGGATTGCTGAAGGCGCGACGTGGCAAACGCATTGGGCTTACGAAGCGCCGAAGCGCCCGGCCCTGCCGCCAGTGAAAGACAAGAAGTGGGCGCGCAATGAGATCGACAGCTTCATCCTGGCGCGTCTCGACAAGGAAGGACTCAAGCCAGCGCCAGAAGCGGACAAGCCAACGCTGATTCGCCGGGCCACTCTGGATCTCACCGGGTTGCCGCCGACGCCCGACGAAGTGGATGCGTATCTCGCGGACAAGTCGCCACAGGCGTACGAGAAGGTCGTGGATCGTTTGCTGGAATCGCCGCGCTATGGCGAGCATCAAGCACGCTATTGGCTGGACGCGGCGCGCTACGCCGATTCACACGGCTATCACATCGATTCGGATCGCAGCATGTGGAAGTACCGCGAATGGGTCATCAATGCTTACAACAAGAACATGCCGTTCGATGAGTTCACGACGGAACAGCTCGCAGGCGACATGCTGCCGGAAGCCACGATCGACCAGAAAATTGGCTCCGGCTATGTGCGCTGCAATTTGAGCACGGGTGAAGGCGGCGCCATCGTCGAGGAATATCAGAGCAAGTACAGTTTCGATCGCACGGAAACGACGAGCACGATTTGGCTGGGTCTGACGATGACCTGCGCGCGCTGCCACACGCACAAGTACGATCCCATTCAGCACCGCGAGTACTATGGGCTTTACGCCATCTTCAACAATTTGAACGAGTCGGTGATGGACGGGAACGTGCCGAACCCCGCGCCGTTCATGAAGGTGCCGACGCCGGAACAATCCAGTCGCGAGCAGGACTTGAAGAAGCTGCTCGCCGACGGACGCACGAAACTCGACGCGCCGATATCAGAACTCGACAAGATGCAACCGGAGTGGGAAGCGAAGTGGCGCGGGAAGTTGAGCGAGGGTTGGAGCACGCTCAAGCCGGAGACGGTTGCTTCGACGAATGGAACTGAGTTCACGATCGCGGAGGATTTCACCGTGCTGGCACGAGGCACGAACCCGCCGAAGGACAGCTATGAGGTAAAGTTGCCCGTGAACACCGGCGTGCTGGCGGCGGTGCGGTTGCAGACGTTGCCGCACGAATCGTTGCCGCAGAAGAGTTCAGCGCGCGCGGATGATGGAAATTTTCGCCTGTCTGAATTCGAAGCGGAAATCACTTACCCGGGAACCAATACGAAGCCGACAAAGATCAAATTCACCCAGGCACTCGCTGACTCGGCTCGGGCGGGCAACGAAGCTGCACTGGCCATCGACGGCAAACCCGAAACGGGCTGGCAGGCGGACACGAACGGTGTGACGGACCAACACGCGGCCCTGTTCCTTCCGACGGAACCAGTCAGTGTGAAGTCGAACGGGACGCTAACGGTGCGGCTTCGTTACGAAGCTTCCACGAGCAAACGCGCCGTTGGACATTTTCGTTTGTCGGCGGCGCAGGATCAGGAATTGGTCCAACTGCTCGCTCCGCCCAAGTCGGAACCGTGGCAAGTGGTCGGGCCTTTCAAGACCGAGAATACCGCCGCCGGACTGACCAACGTCTTTGAGCCGGAGAAGGAAATTGATTTGAAGAAGGCTTACGCCGGAGTGCGCGACGAAATCAAATGGAACGCTAAACCGGACTTCAATGACGGCAAAGCGAATCTCCTCGTGCAGGATCTGCATGGACTGCACGGGGCTTTTTATCTTTATCGCACGCTCAAGATGCCGGCAGCGCGGCAGGTTGAACTCAGCCTGCGCGCGGATGATTTGTTCAAGCTGTGGGTCAACGGCAAGCTGGTAAAAGAACGCACGACCAAGGAGAAGGAGAATGAAGCGCCGACGAAAGTGGCGGTAGATCTCAAAAAAGGTGAGAACAAGATTCTGTGGAAGATCGTTACGACGCAGGGCGCGGCTTACTTCACTTTCAAGAAAGGCCTCGACGATGATGCTCTTCCTTCGGATGTCGCGGCCATGTTTGCCGCCACAAGCAAGTTCAACGCGGAACAGCAAAAGAAGATTCGCACGGTGTATCGCCGGCTGAGTTCGCCGGATTACAAACAGCTCTCCGACGATGTCGATAGGTGGAAGGAAGAAAACGACGGATTGGAGAAATCCATTCCCACGACGATGATCGCGAGGGAAATGGAGAAGCCGCGCGATACATTCATTCTCGTGCGCGGCGAGTATGACAAGAAAGGCGACAAGGTCGGGCCTGGAGTTCCGGCGATTTTGCCGCCGTGGCCAAAGGACACGCCCACCAACCGGCTGGGCTTCGCGAAGTGGCTGCTGCAGCCGGATCATCCGCTCACGGCGCGCGTGACGGTGAATCGCTATTGGCAGCAATACTTCGGCACCGGCCTCGTGAAAACGACGGAGGACTTCGGCGTGCAAGGAGAGAACCCGTCGCACCCGGAGTTACTGGATTGGCTGGCCACGGAGTTCATCCGTAGTGGCTGGAACGTGAAACAGATGCACCGGCTCATCGTCACCTCGTCCGCTTATCGTCAGTCATCAAAGATTGCGTCGGAGCTGCTGACGCGTGATCCCGAGAACCGTCTTCTGGCTCGTGGCACCCGATCGCGCGTGGATGCCGAAGCGGTTCGCGACACGGCTCTCTTTATCAGCGGCTTGATGGTCGATCGCGTCGGCGGCAAGAGCGCGAAGCCGTATCAACCGCCGGGCTTGTGGGAAGCGGTGTCGTTCAACAACTCACAGAAATTCGTTCCCGACCCAGGCGAAGGACAGTATCGCCGCAGTCTTTACACCTACTGGAAACGCCAAAGTCCACCGCCGAACATGATGCTGTTCGACGCGCCGACCCGCGAGTACTGCGTCGTCCGCCGTCCGCGCACGAACACACCGTTGCAGGCGCTGGCCCTCATGAACGATCCGCAAATCGTGGAAGCGTCGCGCGGCTTCGGCCAGCGCATGATGACGGAAGGGGGCAAGACGGCGGAGTCCCGGCTCGCGTATGGATTCCGTCTGGCGACGAGCCGGAAGATTGCGAAGGATGAATCGAAAGTGCTGCTTGAAATGTTCAACGCCCAGCTTACCGACTATCAGAAGAACAAAGAGGCGGCGGACAAATTGTTGGTCATTGGCGCTTTCAAAGCGAAACCTGAACTCGACCGCGCCGAGCTGGCCGCGTGGACGATGGTGGCAAACACCATCCTGAACCTCGACGAAACGATCACGAAGAACTAAGCACGCATGGATCCGCTCACAGAAAAACAATTGCTGGTGAATCGCCGCCACTTCTTCGGCCGCATGGCGACCGGTATCGGTGCCGCCGCGCTTGGCTCATTGGTGAACCCGAATCTCTTCGCCGCCATGGTGGGCGAACAGAAGCGCTATGGCGGCCTCGCCGGCGTGCCACATTTCCCAGCCAAGGCCAAGCGCGTGATTTATTTGTTCATGGCGGGCGGCCCTTCGCAGATCGATCTGCTCGATTACAAACCGTCGCTGGAGAAGCTGCACAACACGGAATTGCCGGATTCAATCCGCATGGGGCAGCGCATCACCGGCATGACGTCGGGCCAGAAAAATTTCCCGGTCGTTAAGCCCCTCTTCAAATTCGCCCAACACGGCAAGGCGGGAACGTGGGTCAGCGAACTGTTGCCGAACATCGCCGGCATTGCGGACGACATCGCGGTGATCAAAACGGTCAATACCGAAGCGATCAATCACGACCCGGCGATCACGTTCATCCAAACAGGTTTTCAACAGCCGGGGCGTCCCTGCACTGGCGCATGGCTCAGCTACGGGCTGGGGACGATGAACCAGAATTTGCCTGCGTTTGTCGTCATGATTTCCAACGGAAAGGAGAGCGACCAGCCGCTTTACACACGTCTGTGGGGTTCGGGATTTCTGCCGAGCGAACATCAAGGCGTACAGTTTCGCGGCGTGGGTGATCCTGTTTTGTATTTGTCCAATCCCGCGGGCGTCGATGCCGTGACGCGCCGTCGCATGCTCGATGGCGTGGCGAAACTGAACGCGAAGCAGTATCAGGCGTTCGGCGATCCGGAGATCAATACGCGCATCGCTCAATACGAGATGGCGTATCGGATGCAAACTTCCGTTCCCGATCTCACGGACATTTCCAAAGAATCGGAGAGCACGCTCGAAATGTACGGTCCCGACGTGAAGAAGCCGGGCACATTCGCTTACAATTGTCTGCTCGCGCGGCGCATGGCCGAGCGCGGGGTCACATTCACGCAGCTTTATCATCGCGGTTGGGATCAGCACGGCAATTTGCCGAAGCGCATCCGCGAGCAATGCAAGGACACGGACCAGCCCAGCGCCGCGCTGGTGAAAGATTTGAAGCAACGCGGCCTGCTCGATGACACGCTCGTAATTTGGGGCGGTGAATTCGGTCGCACCATTTACAGCCAGGGCAAGATCGAGAAGAACAATTACGGGCGCGATCATCACGGCCGCAATTACGCCGTCTGGATGGCGGGCGGCGGCATCAAGCCGGGCATAACCTACGGCGAGACGGATGACTACTGCTACAACGTGGTGGAGAATCCCGTTCACATTCACGACTTGAACGCGACGGTGATGCACTGCCTCGGCATCAATCACGAGAAGCTCACGTTCCGCTCGCAGGGCCGTGATTTTCGGCTGACCGATATTCACGGCGAAGTGGTCAAAGGCATTCTGGCTTAGAGATCCTGGTGCCGACAACTCCGTCTCAAGCTAAACCTCTGTTGAGCTTGAGGATGTTCTCGACTACAAATTTTTTATGAGTAACGCCACTCAAGAAATTATCCGTGTCTGCGAAGCTCTGCCCGAGGACAAGCAAGTCGAGGTGGCGGACTTTGCGCGCTTTCTGCTCGCGCGGCAGGAGGACGAAGCTTGGGAGCGCCGGTTGCCCGATTCGAAACCTCGCCCCAAGCTTGAAGCATTCCTGCGCGAATCTGCGGAAGGCGACGCGCCTCTCGATCTCACCCGCTGTGAATTCACGTGTCCGGCCCAACTTCTGGCGCTCTTACGCAACGCTAGATCCGCGAGCACGCGAAGCGGCGCGCCGCGCGTACCGTCTCTTCACC
>Ga0193753_10000445_pt1 | contig 40905 bp, 29 predicted proteins | sample H1c2metaG_FD_144925 | JGI IMG/M metagenome (GOLD analysis project Ga0193753, IMG submission 144925) | Soil microbial communities from a riparian zone of the East river system, Colorado, United States - H1c2 | ecosystem: Environmental > Terrestrial > Soil > Riparian zone | place: USA: East...
GGCCGCGCGAGCTCCGTCGGCGCGGAACGCCTGCGGCTGGATCGAGACGTCGCGCGAGCCGTAGCCGTCGTGCTCGAGCCGGAGGATGTGCGTCCGCGCGGCGTCCACCGTGCTCACCGCCGGCGTCGGCCCGAGGTCGAGCCACACCGCGGCCCCGGGCGGATCGCTGGTGACGAGCAGCCCACCCATTGGCGGGCGGCGAGCGGCCGGCGCCGGGACGTCGACCGCGGACGGCTGCTCGCGCCGCGCCGTCGTCGGCTCGCCGGAGTAGTAGTGGATCGCGGCGGCGCTGCCGCCGACCGCGAGCAGGGTCAGCACCAGCACGGCCTGCTCGGTGCGCCACGCGCTGCGCGGTCCGCCCTGCTCGATGCCGGAGGATCGGCTGCCCGGGCGCGGCAGGGCGGGTTCGACCCCGACGCGCTGGTAGAGCGGCGTCGTCCGCGATCGACGCGCGCGCCGCAGGGTCTGCACCCCCGCCGACGGGGTCAGCTCCGTCCGCTCGGGCTCGGCGTCGGCGACCGCGCGATCGGCGACGGCGCGATCGGCGACGGCACGGTCGGCGACGGCGCGGTCGTCGTCCTCGCGGTCGTCGTCCTCGCGGTCGTCGTCCGCGCGGTCGTCGTCCTCCGCGCGCTCGTCGTCCTCCGCGCGCTCGTCCTCCGCGCGCTCGTCCTCCGCGCGCCCGACGCCGCCGTCCTCGTCGGATCCATCCGCGTGGGAACCGTCGGCTCGCGCACGCGAGACGCGCGCGGACCGCTCGACCGGACCCGCGCCGCTGCCGTCCGCCACGCTGCGCTCGGCCTCGGGCTCGGGCTCCGCCGTGGCGGGCCGCGGGCCGCCGGCTCGCTCCTGCTTTCGCCCGAGGATCGCGGCCAGCGTCTGCAGGCGATCCGCGCCCGCACAGTCCCACGGCTCGGCGTCGAGCTCCGGCTCGGCCGGCGGCGGCGGCGCGCTGCTCATCCGGTTGTGCTGGCGGAGCTCGGTCTGGCGCTGCGCCTCGTCCAGCACCGGGGCGAGGAACTCCGCCATCGCGAGGGTCGATCCGACCAGCTCGTGGCGGCGCGCGAAGTGCTCGAGCTCCTGCACCATGGTGAGCGCGTCGGGATAGCGGGCCTCGCGATCGCGGGCCAGCGCGCGCAGCGCGATCGCCTCGAGGTCGGGCGGGTAGCCGGGCGCCACCTGGGTCGGCAGCGGCACTTCGCCCTCGACGATGTCGCGCAGGAGCTCGTACTCGCTCCGCCCGCTGTACGGGCGCCGCCCGGTGGTCACCTCGTAGAGCAGCACGCCGAGCGAGTAGACGTCCGAGCGGCGGTCGACCGGCTCGGCGCGGCACTGCTCGGGCGACATGTAGGGCAACTTCCCCTTGAGCGTGCCGTACAGCGTCGTGCTGATCCTGTTGGTCGCCTTGGCGATGCCGAAGTCGACCAGCTTCACCCCGCCCTCGCGGGTCACGAAGACGTTCTGCGGGTTGACGTCGCGATGCACGATGACGAGCGGCTCACCGTTGAAGCCGCGCTTCTCGTGCGCGTAGTGCAGCCCGGATCCGATCGAGCTCACGATGAAGACCGCGTGCTGGAGGGGTATCCCTCGTTGCCGTTCGGCCAGCACCCGTCGCACGGTGTGGAGGTCGGCTCCGTCGAGGTACTCCATCGCGATGAAGAAGTTGCTGCCGATCTGACCGGCGTCGTAGATCTGCACCAGGTTGGGATGCTGGAGCGTGGCCGCGATCCGCGCCTCGTCCTGGAACATGGCGAAGATCTCGTCGTTCTCGGCCAGCTGCGGGAGGATCCGCTTGACCACCACGTCCTTCTCGAAGCCCCCGACGCCGGAGACGCGCGCCAGGAAGATCTCCGCCATCCCGCCGACCGCAATCTTGCGCAGCAGACGATAGCGGCCGAGCCGCGCCGGCTCGGCCACGGGCCCGAGCGGCTCTGCGTTCCCCCGCGACACGCACGATCACAGTACACCGGCTGACACGATTTTCGGGCTTCTTGCCTTTCGCCCCCGAGGGGCGATAAGAAGGAGGTAGTGGCCGAACGAGGGTATCGACAGTTCCTCCGCCGACGGCGCGAGGAGCGCGCGTACCGCCGACGCTGGGAGCGACTGGTCGCCGCCGGCATCGCGCCGGTGCTCGACGACCCGATGGAGCTCGCGCCGGAGCAGATCTGCGTGAACACCGGCGAGCTGCTCGATCGCCGCGCAGCGTCGCGTCGCGGGCCTACCCGCTAGGTCTATACTGGCGCGCCGTGGGCAGAAGCAGGCTCCTCGCTTCTCACCTGGCCAGTTTCCTGGCCGGTGCGGTGCTTGCCACCTCGCTGGTCGCGCGCGCGCTGCCCGATGGGAGCGCCGCGCCGGCGGCTCGCGACCGCTATCCCACCCTCGACGCGCTGGCGGAGGCGCTCTCCTACATCCGGCACGAGTACGTCGACGAGGCGGACGAGCGCGACCTGGTCTATGCCGCCATCACCGGGATGGTGCGCACCCTCGATCGGCACTCCGCTTTCCTGCGCCCGAGCGGGTACCAGCGCCTGCGCGAGGACATCGAGGGCGAGTTCGGCGGGGTCGGCTTCGAGCTCGCCTCCGCGGCGCCCGGTGCGAGGCCCCCCTACCCGGTGGTGTCGGATCTCATCGCCGGATCGCCGGCCGCGCGCGCCGGGCTGCGCGCCGGCGACCGCGTGGTCGAGCTCGCCGGCCGCCGCACCGTCGACGCGAGCGGCCGCGAGCTGAGCGTCCGCCGCCTGCGCGAGCTCGGCGCGCTCCTGCGCGGGCCGGCCGGCACTCGCGTGGAGCTGTCCGTCTCGCCGCCGCGCAACAGCCGGATCGACCGGCGCGCGCTGGTGCGCGAGCGGGTGAAGGTGCCGACCGTCGAGTGGCTGGCGCTGCCGCCCGCGATCGGCTACGTGGCGATTCGCCGGTTCCAGGAGGCGACCGCCGCCGACTGCGAGGCCGCGCTGCAGGGGCTGCGGGCCCGGTTCGGCCGCGACCCGCGCGTCTTGCTCCTGGATCTGCGCGGTAATCCGGGCGGGCTGTACGATCAGGCGGTCCGGGTGGCCGACCTGTTCCTGTCGACCGGTATCATCGTCAAGGTGGTGAGCCGCGCCGGCCAGAGCGTCGAGATCGAGCGCGCCCACGCGCCCGGGACCTGGTCGGGCTTCCCCATCATCGCGCTCATCGACAAGGGGTCGGCCTCCGCCGCCGAGATCGTGGCGGCCGCGCTCCAGGATCACGGGCGGGCCAGGCTGCTCGGCCTGCCCAGCTTCGGCAAGGGCACGGTCCAGACCTTCCTCGACCTGGCGGACGGCAGCGGGCTCAAGCTGACCACCGCGCGCTATTACACGCCGGCCGGCCGCTCGCTCGAAGGGGCGGGAATTCAGCCGGATATGAAGGTGGAGGCCTTCGAGCCGGAGCTGGTGACGGCCCGACCGACGCGTGGGGCGCGCGCGCGTGCCTCCGGCTCTGGCGAAAGGACCTCGATCGATGCCAGAATGCCGCTTGGCGTGCCTCCCGAGGTTCTCCAAAGATTCGAGGAGGACTACCAGCTGCGGGTCTCCTACGAGACGGCGCGGAGCTGGTCGACGTCGCGCGCCAGCAACCCCGACGGGGCTCGTCGTGGCACACGATCCACCCCACCGCCTTGACCTGAGGCAGTGGCAAATCTAGAATTTACGATAGCTTGTCTGGCTGACCGTGTGCGCGCATGTACAAGCTAGTCATCCAAGACGACGAGGGTAAAACCACAGTCGTTCCGCTCATCCGCGATGAGCTGACGATCGGTCGGAAGGAGGGGAACACCATCCGTCTGACCGAGCGCAACGTCTCGCGACGGCACGCTCGTCTGATCCGCCAGAACGGCTCGATCACGATCGAGGACCTGAACAGTTACAACGGAATTCGCGTGAACGGCTCGCGCATCCAGGGGCGCTGCCAGATCCGCGAGACCGACCGCGTGCAGATCGGCGACTACCTGATCGAGCTGAAGTCCGAGACCCACGACAAGGCCGACACGATCAGCGAGCGGACGATGCCGATCGAGCGGATCGATCCGCACGCCACCACGCCGGTGCCGGAGACGGTCGAGCCGACCGATTCGGTGGTGGCCACCACGCGCATGACCAAGAGCGAGGCCGCCGCGGTCATGGGCATGAGCTTCGTGCCGGCGGTGACCGAGCCGATCGCGCCGCTGCCCGAGACGGATCCGGGCACCCCGCCGGTGACGGCGGCGCAGGCGGTGACCGCGCCGGTCGCGCCGGTTCCCCACGTGGTGGGGCACGCGCGCCTGGTCGCGCTGTCGACCGCCTTTGCCGGGCGCGAGTTCGAGCTCGACAAGCCGGCCATGGTCATCGGCCGGACCGAGGACAACGACATCTGCATCAACCACCGATCGATCTCGCGCCACCACGCCAAGCTGGTGCGCGAGAACGGCCGCCACGCCATCGTCGATCTCCAGTCGTCCAACGGCGTGCGGGTCAACGGTGAGGAGTACGGCAAGGTCGAGCTGCGCCGCGCCGACGTGATCGACCTCGGCCACGTGCGGCTCCGCTTCGTCGAGGCGGGCGAGGACTTCGTGTTCGGACGCGACGCGCAGGCGGTGGACGTGGTCCCGCAGGGCTCGTCGCGCATCGCGATGTGGCTCGCGCTCGCGCTCCTGGTCATCGGCGCGGCGGTGGTCCTGTTCCTGGTCATGAGCGGTGGCGAGGACACCGGGCCGGGCGAGGACGGCGCCGCGGCGGCGGCCCAGCCCCCGCCGGGCAGAGGATCCGGCGAGAGCGGGACGGCCCCGTCGGGCGTGGTCCCGCCGGGCGAGGCCGGCGAGCGCGACGGCGGCCCCGGCGCCGCGGTCAAGCCGGGCAGCGAGGGCTCCGAGGCGCCGGTCAACGACGAGGTCTCCCGCTTGCTCGAGACCGCCCGCAAGGCGGTCGACGCCGAGAAGTGGAGCGAGGTGCTGACGGCGGCCAAGGCCGCGCTCGAGGCCGATCCGACCAGCCGCGCCGCGCAGGCGATGGTGGATCAGGCCCAGAGCGAGCTGGCCAACGAGCAGGTCCACAAGCAGTTCACCCGTGCGGTGGCCGCCCGCGACTACCAGCGGGTCGCCGACCTGTACCGCCGGCTCGACCCGGAGTCGGTCTACCGGGTCAAGGCGCAGCAGGACCACGAGCGGCTCAAGCAGGACTACATCCGCGTGCACGCGCGCGAGGGCAAGCGGCTGGCCGATCGCGGCCGCTGTCGCGATCAGGAGAAGCTGGCCTCCGAGGTCGGACGGGTCTGGTCCGACGCGGGGCGCGTGGTCCAGGGCTACACCTGCAAGCAGAGCGCGGGCACCACGGCCGGGAGCGGGACGCCTCCGGGAGCGGGAACACCCCCGGGCGGGACAGGCACCAGCCCCGGCGGTACCGAGGGCCCGGCCGAGACTCCGGGCGGCAGCGGCACCGGCGGGACTCCGCCGGGTGGCAGCGGCACCGGCGGCACGACCGCGCCGCCGCCGTCCGGCGCCACGTTCGAGCAGCTGCTCGAGCAGTCGCGCCAGGCCGCCTCCGACGGCGCGTACGCCAAGTCGCTCAAGTTCTGCGAGCTGGCGATGGAGAAGAAGTCGACCGATCAGGTCGCCGCGATGACCTGCGGCATCGCCGCCTGCCGGCTGAAGAGCGCGGTCAAGGCGCGCAAGTTCATCCGCCGGATCAACAGCGCCGTCCGACAGCAGCAGGTCCAGCAGATCTGCCTCCAGGAAGGCGTCACCGACATCTAGTACGCGGCCTGGAGCGGTCGCATTTCGGGGGCGAAGCCGACCGTACGGTCGGCAAATTGCTTTTTCTGTACGACTGTAGTAACTGGGAGCAAATTCGAGGGGTTGCGGCTCAGCAACTGCGCGCCCCCGCCGGCTCGGAGGCGTCATGCGCGTACTGCACTCCATCTCGCTCGTCGCCGCCCTCGTGGTGGGCGCGGCTCCTGTTCATGCCCAGGTCGGCGGCAACATCGACCTCAACGCGTTCCGCCCGGCGATGGATTCGCGCGGCTTCATCACGGTGAACGCATCGCAGATCCTCAGCCATGGCGACGTGTCGTTCGGGCTGGTGACCAACTGGGGCTACCGCGTGCTCCAGTTCGAGGAGGGCGACAGCTCCTACGAGGTCACCAACGTCATCACGCCGACGCTCATCGCCGCGGTCGGCCTCAAGCTCGGTCCGCTCGAGCTGGAGCCGGGCGTGTCGGTCCCGTTCCAGGTGATGTCGGGCGACGAGGATCCCGACTTCCCGGGCGACCCGGGTCAGAACAACAGCGACCGGTTCAGCTTCGACGGCCAGGGGCTGGGCGACGTCGGGCTCCACCTCAAGCTCCGGCTGCTGTCGACGTCGAAGGGGCCGCGCATCGGCCTGGCGATCATCGGCTCGGCCTACCTCCCGACCGCCAGCGAGGACGACCGCTGGCTGGGCGAGGGCAAGGTGACGCCGCAGGTGATGGGCGTGGTGGACAAGGAGATGGGCGCCGACTCGCAGTTCCGGATCGCGCTGACCGGCGGCATCCGGATCCGCTCGGGAGACCACATCTTCACCGACTCGGCCACGCCGCCGACGCCGGCCACCGGCGAGACGGTCGAGGCCAAGAGCACCGTCCCGCTCGGCGCGGCGCTCTCGTACGGCATCGTGCCGCAGAAGTTCGACGTCATGCTCGAGGGGTTCACCGAGCTTCCGCTCGGCGGCGAGAACTACATGCCCGGCGAGGCGATCGCCGGGATCAAGCTGTACCTGGCCCGGAACTCGTTCCTGTCGTTCGGCGGCGGGGTCGGCTTCCTGCCCGACAAGGCGGCCAGCCCGGACGCGCGCGCGTTCCTCGCCATCGTGTTCGAGCCGAACATCGGCGATCGCGACAACGACGGGATCAAGGACGACGTCGACCAGTGCCCGGACGACCCGGAGGACAAGGACGGGTTCGAGGACGAGGACGGCTGTCCCGATCTGGACAACGACCACGACGGGATCCCGGACGACAAGGACGGCTGCCCCGACGATCCCGAGGACAAGGACGGGTTCGAGGACGAGGACGGCTGCCCGGAGGGGAACAAGAACGATCGCGACAGCGACGGCATCCTCGACGATGTCGACCAGTGCCCGGACGATCCGGAGGACAAGGACAAGTTCGAGGACGAGGACGGCTGCCCCGATCCGGACAACGATCAGGACGGCATCCTGGACGTGGACGACCTGTGCCCGGATCAGCCGGAGGACAAGGACGGGTTCGAGGACGCCGACGGCTGCCCGGATCCGGACAACGACCACGACCGGATCCTCGACAAGGACGACGCCTGCCCCCGCCGCGACGGCGAGACGGCCAAGAAGACCGCCGAGACCTACAACGGCGTGGACGACACCGACGGTTGCCCCGACCGCGGCCGCGTGGTCGTGACCGACACCAAGATCGAGATCCTCGACAAGATCTACTTCGAGTACGACTCCGACGTGATCCAGAAGCGGTCGTTCGGTATCCTCGACGCGATCGTGGCCACGATGCAGGGCAACCCGGACATCCTCCTGGTCGAGATCCAGGGCCACAGCGACGAGCGAGGGTCCGACTCGTACAACCTGGATCTATCGGGTCGGCGGGCGGCGTCGGTGCGGCGCTACCTGACCGAGCACGGCGTGGCCGCCGAGCGGCTGCAGTCGCAGGGCTACGGTGAGACCCAGCCGATCGCGCAGGGCCACAACGAGACCGCCTGGGCCAAGAACCGGCGGGTCGAGTTCCTGATCCTGAAGCGGGCCAACGAGTAGGCGGGGCGAGTCGGCAGAGGGCGCGGGCGTCACGGCCCGCGCCCGTGCCGTGCGGCGGTGAGTCGCGCGCCTACGGCGACTTCTTGACGTTCACGTCGTCCGGGTCGGCCGTCCGGTTGGCGGCGTCCCGGGCGGCGTCCTTGACGTCCTCGGCCGGCCTGCTCTCGGCCGCTTCCTTGGCGCCGGCCTCGACGCCGCGCTTCATCCGATCCACCACCGGCTCGGTCTTGTCCTTGATGTCGTGGACCAGCTCCTTGGTGGATTCGCTGGTCGCCTTCTCCTTGACCCCTTGCTTGAGGTCCTGGGTCTCCTCGCTGTTCCAGATGCGCTTGACGTGGCCGGCGAAGGTGTGCTCGCCGAGCTTCACGGAGGTGCTGCACCAGGCGATGAAGAGCGCCACGAGGATGAGGAGGACGAATCGGATCACCCCTGCAGCCTAGCGCGGTGACCCCGGAGCGGCCACGTGGAACTGGGGATGGCATTCAGCGCGAGCGCGATGTCGTGCTTCGCTGCCTCACCCGAGCGGTCGCGCACGGCGGCTCGATGGTCAATCACGCTGATCGCGTCGCTTTGTCGTCAGGAGTGCAGGAGCGCGCGCCGCGCGAAGACGTCGCGCACACGGGGCATGTTGCTTGCAGCCCTCGCCGCTCGCCTAACTTGGCGGGGAGATGACAATGGTTCGATTGACTGGTGATGGCGGGTCCTGGATCCGCGGCCTGAGCGCGATCGCGCTCCTTTCCGGGGCGCTCGCCTCGTCCGCATGCGGTGGAGACGACGACGACGATGTTGCCGACGACGTCGCCGATGATGTCGGCGATGATGTCGGCGACGATGTCGCCGATGACGACGGCAGCGATGACGGCGCCGCCATGTGCGACGACGACAACGGCTCCATCACGCTGCCGGACGGCTTCTGCGCGTCCGTGTTCGCCGATGGGCTGGGCGCGGCGCGGCACCTGACCGTGACGCCGTCGGGCGTCGTCCTGGTCGCGGTGGCGGACTCCGACGCGGGCGCCGGTGGCGTGGTCGCGCTGCTCGACACCGACGCCGACGGGATCGCCGACCAGACCGAGAGCTTCGGCGACGTCGGCGGCAACGGCATCGCGTGGCAGGACGACGCGCTGTTCTTCGCCGAGGACGATCAGGTCCTCCGCTACGACCTGCCCGACGGCGAGCTCCTGCCGGTCGGCGAGCCGGAGGTGGTCGTGTCCGGGCTGCCGTCCGACGGCGATCACATCAACAAGACCATCGTGCTCGACGACGGCGGCAACATGCTTATGAACATCGGCTCGGCCACCAACGCGTGCCAGGAGGCGAACCGCGAGCCGCTGTCTCCGGGGATCGATCCATGCCCCGAGCTGGACATCCGCGCCGGTGTCTGGTCGTTCGCCACCGATGGTGTCGACCAGGCGCCCGAGGACGGCGAGCAGATCGCGGAGGGGCTGCGCAACACGGTCGCCCTCGCCCTCGATCCCGCCACCGACGTCCTCTGGGGCGTGCAGAACGGCCGCGATCAGCTCTACGACAACTGGCCCGACGTCTACGCGCCGGAGGACGAGATCGCGCTGCCCGGCGAGGCGATGTTCTCGATCGATACCCCGGGGCCCTATGGCTGGCCGTACTGCTACTACGACCCGTTCATGGCCACCAGCGTGCTGGCTCCCGAGTACGGCGGCGATGGCGTCATCGTGGACGAGTGCGCCGACGTCGAGGTGCCGGACTACGTGTTCCCGGCCCACTGGGCCCCGCTCGGCATGATGTTCTACACCGGCGACCAGTTCCCCGAGCGCTACCTGTCGGGCGCGTTCGTCGCGTTCCACGGCTCGCGGTTCGAGCCGGACGCGTCCGGTGATCTACCCGGCTACAACGTCTCGTTCCTGCCGTTCGACGGCGACGCCCCGGCCGACGGCGACTACGAGGTGTTCGCCGACGACTTCGCCGGCGACGAGCGTCCGCTTCCGGACGCCGCCGAGCACCGCCCGGTCGGACTGGCCCAGGGACCGGACGGCGCGCTCTACATCTCGGACGACTACGGCGGCCGCATCTGGCGCGTCATCTACGTCGGCCCGTAGCAGCGCAGCAGCACCGATCGGGTGAGAGGCTCCGCCGGCGCCACGACGTGGCGGCCGGTGGAGCCCGACCCGCGGCCTCTCGACCGAGGCCATTGCCAGGGGCCCCCGGCCGGCGCGATGCTTCGCGCTGGGCCGACTGAGCGGAGACGCTCGAAAGGGGGCGCTGTGGCGACCAAGTACACGCTGGGCGAGGACCGCATTCCGCGCCGCTGGTACAACATCCTCGGCGATCTCTCGAGCCCGCCGGCGCCGGTGCTCCACCCCGGCACCCAGCAGCCGGTGACGCCGGCCGACCTCGAGCCGCTGTTCCCGATGGCGCTCATCGAGCAGGAGATGAGCGCCGAGCGCGAGATCGCGATCCCGGCGCCGGTGCTCGACGCGCTGGCCCTGTGGCGGCCTACTCCGCTCTACCGCGCCCACCGGCTCGAGCGCGCGGTCGGGACTCGCTCTCGCATCTACTACAAGTACGAGGGCGTCTCGCCGTCGGGCAGCCACAAGCCCAACACCGCGGTGGCGCAGGCCTACTACAACGCCGAGGCCGGGGTGAAGCGCCTGGCCACCGAGACCGGGGCCGGGCAGTGGGGCAGCTCGCTCGCGTTCGCCGGCTCGATGTTCGGGCTCGAGGTGACCGTGTACATGGTCAAGGTGAGCTACGAGCAGAAGCCGTACCGCCGCTCGATGATGAAGACCTGGGGCGCCGAGGTGTATGCGTCGCCGACCGATCGGACCGGGGCCGGCCGGCAGATCCTGGAGCGCGATCCGGCCAGCCCCGGCTCGCTCGGCATCGCCATCTCCGAGGCGGTCGAGGACGCCGCCACTCACGACGACACCAAGTACGCGCTCGGCTCGGTCCTCAACCACGTCTGCACCCACCAGACCGTCATCGGCCTGGAGGCCCAGGAGCAGATGAAGCTGGCCGGCGACTACCCGGACGTGGTCATCGCCTGCCACGGCGGCGGCAGCAACTTCGCCGGCATCGCGCTCCCGTTCGCGCGCGACAAGATCCACGGCAAGGCGGTCCGGCTGGTCGCGGCCGAGCCGACCAGCTGCCCGTCGCTGACCCGCGGCCAGTACGCCTTCGATTTCGGCGACGCGGTCGGCCTGACCCCGCTGGTGAAGATGTTCACGCTGGGACACGACTTCATGCCGCCCGGCATCCACGCGGGCGGGCTGCGCTACCACGGCGCCGCGCCGCTGGTGTCGAAGCTGGTCGCCGAGGGCATGGTCGAGGCGGTCGCCTACGCCCAGCTCGAGTGCTTCGCCGCCGCGGTGCAGTTCGCGCGGGCCGAGGGGATCATCCCGGCGCCGGAGAGCGCGCACGCGATCAAGGCGGCGATCGAGGAGGCGCGCCGCGCCGACGGCGAGGGTGTCTCGCGGGTGATCCTGTTCAACCTGTCCGGGCACGGCCACTTCGATCTCGGCGCCTACGACGCGTACTTCGCCGGTCAGCTGGAGGACTTCGAGTACTCGCGCGAGGCGGTCGAGCGGTCGATGGCCGGCCTCCCGCGTGTCGCGTCATGACCGCCGCCGTGGGCCGCGACGGAGGGGCCACGTACGACTACGTGGTCGTCGGAGCCGGCTCGGCCGGCTGCGTGCTCGCGGCGCGGCTGAGCGAGGATCCGGCCGCGCGGGTGCTGGTCCTCGAGGCCGGCGGGCCCGACCGGGCGCTCTTCATCCGCGGACCCGGGCTCTACTACATGCTCTGGCGCGGCAAGCACGACTGGGCGTTCCGCACCGAGCCGCAGGCCGGCGTGCGCGGGCGGCGGATGTTCTGGCCGCGCGGGCGGGTGGTCGGCGGGTCGAGCAGCCTCAACGCGATGATCTACATCCGCGGCCACCGCTCGAACTACGACGGCTGGCGCGACGACGGCAACCCCGGCTGGGGCTACGACGACGTGCTGCCGTACTTCAAGCGCTCGGAGAACTGGTGCGGCGCGCCGTCGGAGTACCACGGCAGCGGCGGGCCGCTCGACGTGCGTCCCGGCAGCGAGTGCGCGCCGGCGGCGGACGCCTTCATCGCGGCGGCGTGCGAGCGGTGCGGGGTGGGGCGCAACGACGACTTCAACGGCGCCGAGCAGGAGGGGGCCGGCACGTACCAGTTCACGGTGCGCAACGGCCGCCGGTGGAGCGCGGCCGACGCGTTCCTCCACCCATCGCGCGAGCGGGCAAATCTGGACGTCCAGACCGGCGCGCACGTGCTCGGGCTGGTGGTGGCCGGCGGGCGGGTCGAAGGAGTGCGGTACGCGGTGGGCCGCGAGGAGCGGGTCGCGCGCGCCAGCGGGGAGGTGATCCTCGCGGCCGGCGCGGTCGGCTCGCCCCACGTCCTGCTCCTGTCCGGCATTGGCCCGGCCGAGCACCTGCGCTCGGTCGGGGTCGACGTGGTCCACGATCTGCCCGGCGTGGGCGAGAACCTGCAGGACCACCTGTTCGCGGTGGCGCAGTACCGGGCGCTGGCCCGCGGGGCGCGCGCGTACACCCGGCTCGGCTCGCTCGCGTGGCTGGGCCGCTACGCGCTGCGCGGGCGCGGTCCGCTCGCGCTGCCGCCGGTCCACTCGGGCGCGTTCGTGCGCTCGCGGCCGGGGCTGGCCCGGCCGGACCTCCAGTTCCATGTGCTGCCGTGGGGCGGTTTCACCCCGAACTTCGACGAGAACATCGGCCCCGACCCGGGCGCGCACCTGACCATCCTGCCCACGCTCATCTATCCGGACAGCCGTGGCGTCATCCGCCTGCGCAGCGCCGATTCGCGCGAGGCGCCGGCCATCGACCCGCGCTACCTCTCGGCCCCCGCCGATCTCGACCTCCTGGTCACCGGGCTCGAGCTGGCCCGCGAGATCGCCGCCGCTCCGCCGCTGGCTCGCTACCGCGGCGAGGAGGTGGCGCCGGGACCGTCGGTCACCGACGGCGACGGGCTGCGCGAGGACATCCGGCTGCGCACCAACACGATCTTTCACCCGGTCGGGACCTGCCGGATGGGCAGCGACGAGCGCGCGGTGGTGGACGCCGAGCTGAAGGTGCGCGGCCTGGCCGGGCTGCGTGTGGTCGACGGGTCGATCATGCCGACGATCGTGGGCGGCAACACCCACGCGCCGATCGTGATGATCGCCGAGAAGGCGTCCGACCTGGTGCGCGGGCGGCCGGCGCCGGCGCCGGCCTGAGCGGAGCCGAGCGCAGGCGGGGCAGGTCAGGTCAGGTCAGGTCAGGTCAGACCCGCGGCGTGGATCCGGTCGACATCCACACCGCCTGGGCCTGGCCGAGGATCTCGCCCGCGGCCGACAGGAGCGCGGAGCCGGCGTAGTGCTTGCGGTCGGCCCGTCGGATGGGCCAGCCGATCACCACGCAGCGGTCGCCCGGGCGCGGGAGCCGCTCGATGTGGGCGGTCAGCTCGCCGAGGGCGAGCGCGGTGCCGCCCGCGAGCATGTCGGCGGCCCAGCCGCTCGGGCAGTCGAGCGCGGCCCACACGTAGGCCGGATCGATCCGCCCGTCGGCGCCGGCCAGGCCCGGATCCGGGCGCCACACGGCGGCGACCAGCGGCCGGCCGTCGTCGACCGGCCCGGTGAAGATCCGCAGGCCGTCGCCCGGGCGGCGCTCGGTCCCGCACACGAAGCAGGTCGGGAACGGGTGGCGGGCGTGGCCCTCGTAGCGGCTCATCGCGCGCTCGACGGCCTCCAGCGGCGGCGGCGGCGGCACGTCGATCTCGAGATCGGTCGGCCAGCCGCGCGCGACCACGTCGGCGCCGCTCGACACCTCGACCGCGCCGCCGGAGTGGTGCTCGACGGTGAGCGGGCGTTCGAGCGGGATCGGGGCGATCAGGCGGATCGACGATGGATTGCCGTCGACCTGGGCCGCGATTCGCCCGCATACATATCCGCTGTTACCGCACCCGGGCGGGCCGGAGAATCGCTTTCCGATCGTGATCGGTGCGCTCATGGTCGCGCGGACGATAGCACCGCCGCGCCGGACCACCGAGCGTGTTCGCCGATCGAGCGGCCCGGTCGCGCTGTGGGCAATTGACCTGCATGCGAGACTCGTAGTGCAACTGGGTATGAGTCGTACATCGACCGCGAGTGAGCCTGCCTCCTCGAACTCGGTCGCCACCATCGGTATGCCCGCCGACGATCGCGGCGAGCATCAATGAGCCGACCGCGGAGCCCAACTACCACTCAGGCTGCCTTCCTTGACAGCGCGGTCGGGTCGCAGTCATTGTCGAAACAGCATGTCCGGTTCGCTGTCCGATGCGCTCGTGAGGACCTGCGAGATCGCCTTTGCCCGACCGGCCCCACCGGCCGGCTTCGTCCACCGCCTGGTCGGCGGCGCCGCGTCGATCGACGACGCGGCCGGGTTCTTCCGCGCGGAGTACACCTCGTCGCTGATCTTTCGCGAGGCGCTCGGTCCCCGCCTGCTCGAGACCAGCGCGGGCCACCGCGCGAGGGCCGCCGCCTGGCCGGTGCTGTACCGCGAGCTCGGCTCCGGCGCGATGGAGCGGAGCAGCCCGTTCCTCCTGCGAAAGCTCCTGGTCGCGCTCGGTGTGGACGACGACCGGCTGGACTGGACGGTCGACCGCGCCGATCCAGCGGTGCAGGAGGAGCTCGCCGTCGTGGCCGAGCTCGACGGGATCGGCCTGCTCGCGCGCGCGCTGGGCGCGGCCTGCCGGGCGCGCGGCTATCCGGCGCTGGCGCGGCTCCTGGCCGACCGGTTGCTCGTTCCCGAGCCGGCGCTGGCCTACTTCGCGCTGCGCGGCGAGGACGGCGTCACCAGCTGCACCCAGCTGGTGGCGGTGCTCGACGTCGTGGCCGACACCCCGGCCCAGGCCGAGGCGGCGCTGGCCGCGCTGACGGCCTACCTGGACGAGGACAGACCGCGCCAGCTGTGCAGCGCGGCGCTGGCGGTCGACCGGAACGGAGACCTCTCCGTTCCGGATCAAGCCGCCCTGTGACCGCGGACCGGCGCCCCGCTCAGCGCGGCTTGCCCGCCAGGTGGAGCTCGAGGAAGCGCGCGACCCGGGCGTAGAACTCGATCTGGTTCTCGCGCCGGGCCAGCGAGTGGCCCTCGTTGTCCTTCACCATGTACTCGACCGGCACGTGGCGCCCGCGCAGCGCCACCACGATCTGATCCGACTCGGTGCGCGGGACGCGCGGGTCGTTGGCGCCGGCGTAGACGAACAGCGGATCCTGGATCTTCGCGACGTCGCGGTGGGGCGAGATCGAATCGAGGAACGCGGCGTCCGCCTCCATGTCGCCGAACTCGAGCTTGAAGATCTCGCGGATGAAGCCGGTGGTCGAGCGCAGGAAGGTCTGCATGTTGACCACGCCGAACAGATCCACCCCGGCGCGCCACAGATCCGGCATGCGGGTCAGCGCGATGAGGACGGTGTAGCCGCCGTAGCTGCCGCCGAACACGACCAGGCGGTCGCGATCGGCCCACGGCTGCTCGGCCACCCAGCGACCGACCGCCTCCACGTCCTTGAACGCGTCGAGCCGGTGCGGGCCGTTGTCGGCCATCTCGTAGGCGCGGCCGTAGCCGGACGAGCCGCGCACGTTCGGGTCGACGAAGGCGTAGCCGAGCGAGGTGAAGAAGCGGGCGCCCACGTTCCACTGCACCTTGGACACGCCGGCCGGACCGCCGTGGTAGCTGACGATCACCGGCAGCTTCTTTCCGCTCGCGCCGGCCGGCAGGTACACGTTGACCGGGACCATGGTGCCGTCGAACGACTTCACCTTGGCGCTGGTCACCTCGATCGGCGGCAGCGACGCCAGCGACGGGCGCGGATCGGCCCGCAGCGGCGTCACCTTGCCGGTGCCGGTGGCGGCGACGTAGACGTCTCCCGGCTTGTCGGGGGTCGACCAGGCCAGGGGCAGCCGCTTGCCGTCGCGCGAGAACTGGCCCGGGAGGCCGTTGCCGGGCGGAAGCTCGAGGGTCCGGCGCACCTTGAGCGTGCGCGCGTCGAGCAGCCGGAGGTGCGCCTCGTGGCCGGCATCGACCGCGATCGCGATCAGGTTGCCGGCGTGGCTCACCTCGAGGTCGACCACCTCGGCGGTCTTGGGCGAGGTCTCGGTGTAACGGGCCACCTCGGCCCCCGACTTGGTGTCGAACGCGAGCACGTACGAGTCCTCGCCGCCGGCGTCGGTGCTGGCGAAGATGCGCTTGCCGTCGGCGGAGAAGCGCGCGTCCCCGATGGTGACCTGACCCTCCTGCGGGTAGATCGGCCGGGCGGTGCCGGCCGCGAGGTCGACCACGAGGAGCGTGTTCTCGGTCGCGCGGGTGACGCGCAGGTAGAGGCCCAGCTTCCCGTCGGGCGAGACGTCGGACAGGCTGCCCTGCACCGCGTCCTGGTAGACCTGGCGCGGCTCGCCACCGGCCAGGTCGAGGGCGAACACCGTCGTCTGGGGCGACGCCAGGCTGCGCGCCGAGAAGAAGAGCGCGGTCGGCTTGCGCCAGGCCACCAGCGGCTCGTCGCGCTGCAGCTTGACCCCGGGGGTGAGCTCGGTGATGTCGCTGCCGTCGAGGCCGACCCGGAAGATCGACCAGTTCTCGTCGGCGCCCTTGTCGCTGCGGAAGTAGATCGACTTGCCGTCGAGCGACTTGCCGCCGATCACTCGCTCCGGCGTGGTGACCCGGGTGACCGGGCTCTCCGGTTTTGCGGCGTCGGCGACGTAGAGCTGGGGGAGCCCGTCGCGGGTCGACGAGAACAGCACCTTGCGCCCATCGGGTGTCAGGTTCGGGACGCCGTTGGTGAAGGCGAGGACCACCGGCTCGATCCGGCGCGCGTACTCGGCCACGCGCGCGGCCTCGTCGCCGGTCGGGGTGTCCGGCGCGGCGCTGGCGTTCGCGCCCGGGCCTGCCGTCGGTGGGGCGGCGGGTGGTGTCGCCGCGGGCGTGACCGGGGCGGGCTCCGACGTCGAGCCTCCGCAGGCGAAGGTGAGGACCAGCGCGGGGGCCAGGAAGAGGAGGCGTGCCATGCGGCGCAATCTATCCGGGAGTCGGAGGACGTCCAAGCCGACACGCGCCCCGGGCGGGCCGATCCGTCAGGGACTGGCAACCGGGTGTAGGTTCGCTCCAGCGCGTCGCCCACCTGGACCGAGAGAGAACCCGCGCGGTCGTCGCGGGCGTGGAGCCTGCTACCTTTGCCGCATGCCCGGGAGGCAACCTTCATGACGATGAGATTCACCGCGCGGGCCGCCGCGCTGCCGCTGCTCGCGATCGCCGGGCTGGCCGGGCCGGCCCGGGCCCAGCCGACCGTCAAGCTGTCCTCGGTGCGACCGGGCAACGGCGATCCGGTGCTGGTCACCGTCACCGACGCAAAATCGCGGCCGAAGGGAAAGGTCGACGGCAAGCAGCTCCTCTTCTTCGAGTCGCGTGGCGGCTACCAGGCGGTTTTCGCCGTGCCGCTGGAGCGCAAGCCCGGTCCGCTGACCGTCACGCTGCGCGGCGGGCTGCCGTCCCAGACCATCGACATCCTCGATGACAAGTTCCCGGAGACGCAGGTCCAGGTGCCCGACGAGTTCGTCAACCTGACCCCGGAGCTGCGCAAGCGGGTCGACGAGGACAACCGCGCCATCCGCAAGTCGTTCGGCAAGGCCAACGGCCCGCCCCAGTTCCGGCGCGCCTTCCAGTGGCCGGTCACCTCGCTTCCGACGTCGCCGTTCGGCGAGATGCGCACCTTCAACGGCGTGGCCCGCAGCCACCACCTCGGAATGGATCTGGCCTCGCGCGAGGGGGCGAAGATCCGCTCGATCAACGAGGGCACCGTGGTGCTGGTGCGCGACTGCTTCCTGCCCGGCAAGGTGGTGGTGGTGAGCCACGGCGCGGGCATCGCGTCGGCCTACTTCCACCTGAGCGAGATGCTGGTGGCGGAGGGCGACCTGGTGGAGCGGGGCACCATCATCGGCCGGACCGGGCAGACCGGGCGCGTGACCGGGCCGCACGTCCACCTGAGCGTGTGGGCGCTGAACGACTTCGTGGACCCGGCCGAGTTCTTCCGGCTCGCCTTTCTCCCGCGCGAGTCGCCGCTGACCCCGGCGGCGAGGAAGAGCGCGGCCGAGGCCAAGTCGGCGGCCGCCGACAAGCAGAAGGACAGGGACAAGGGCAAGGACAGCGGCAAGTCCGCTGGCAGGGGCAAGTCCGGCAAGTAGGCCGGGCGCGCGGTCAGGCCGCGGCTCGACCGGCGATCGCGCGGCGGATCGAGTAGATCACCGCGCCGGCTGCCATCAGCCCGGCGAACCACCAGAGCGCCCGCGCGCCGGTGCCCCACAGCGCCCACGCGCTGTAGAGCAGCGCGCCGATCGCGATCGGGATGGTGCCGCGCCGCCGCCCGTCGAGTCGATCGCGCAGGCGCAGCGCCGCCGCCGCGCTCATGAGGTAGGGGAGGAGCGCCGCCGCGGTCGCCAGCAGCACCGACGCGCTGAACACCGAGACCAGCGACGAGCTGAAGAACGCGATGACCAGCGCGGTGGCCAGGCCGGACGAGATCAGCACCGCCAGCCGCGGCGGCGCGTCGGGGCGCGAGGGCGCCAGGCGGGCGGGGAACAGCCCATCGCGCGCGGCCGCGGCCGGGATCTGGCCCTGCACCAGCACCCAGCCGTTCAGCGCGCCCAGGCAAGAGATCGTCGCGACCGCCGCGAACACGCGCCCGCCCCACGATCCCCACAGGAGCGTGGCCGCGTCGGCGAACGGCGCGGTCGATCCGCGCAGGTCGGCCGGCGCGATGAGGCCGAGCACCACCGAGCAGGCGGCGATGGTGACCAGCCCGGCCAGCGCGGTCCCGATCCAGGTCGCGCGCGGGATCAACCGCGCGGCGTCGGTGACCTGATCGGCCGGGATGGTCGCCGACTCGAGCCCCTGAAACGCCCACATCGTCAGCGCCGCGGTGGCGGCGGCCGCGCTCCACCAGCTGCCGCCGGCGTCGATGGACGGCACCAGCCGGGCGGGCTCGACGTGGGGCAGCCCGGCCAGCACGATGACGAGCAGCGGCACGACCTTGAGGATCACCGTGGTCACCTGCGTCGAGCCGACCGCGCGCAGGTCGATGAGGTTGACGGCGGTGGCCAGCCACAGCGCGACGAGCGCCGATCCGGCCGCGCGCCAGGGCGTGGCGATGAGCGCCGGGAACAGCGCGCCGAGGCTTCCGGCGGCCGCCACCGCGATCGCCGCCACCCCGCACCAGCACGAGATCCAGTAGCTCCACGCCATGAGGAACCCGGCGACCTCGCCAAAGGCGATGCGGGTGTAGGCGTACGGGCCACCGGCGCGCGGGAGGTGCGCGGCCAGCCGCGCGAACACGATCGACAGCAGCATCGCCCCGCCCAGGCTCCACGCCCATCCGATCGAGGCGGCCCCGCCGTACTCGGCCAGCGCGGCGGGCAGGAGGAACAGCCCCGAGCCGATGATGTTGCCGACCACGAGCGCGATGGCGCTCCACAGGCCGAGGGGACGCGGGGCAGGGGTGGCGACCGCCTGATCCGCGCCGGATCCAGGATCGGCGACCATCGCGCCGATTGTACCGACTTCTCCGGCACCACCGGGGGTGAAGGCGTGCGGCGATGGAGGCGATCGCAGGGCGAGCGCGGGCGATCCGCGGTCAAGACGCAGATCGATCGGCCGATATCAGTTACCGGACGCACGCGCGCGCCGGAACGTTGAACAGTGAGCCAGGTCGGGAATGTCGGTGGGGGGATGATGGCCGACGGCTCGGGTGGGGTGGCGGCGTGATGGTCGAGCGACGGACATGGCCGACTCCGGTCGGGCAGCCCGACGGCGACGAGAGCTTCCTGCTCGAGCTGGGCGAGCTGCTCCGCCTGTCCCGGTCGTCGTCGCAGCTCCTGTTCGACGTGAGCGCGCTCCTGGCCGGGTACCTGGGCGCCTCGCGCTGCATGTTCAGCGAGATCGACCGCGCCAACGAGCGCCTGGTCATCGATCGCGACTATCACTCCGATCTCCCGTCGATGGCCGGCTTCCGCCCGTTCGGGGAGCACAGCAACGAGACCGTGGCAGCGCTGAGCGCCGGGCGCGTCGTCGTGACCTGCGACTCGGCGACCGATCCGCGCACCGCCCGCAGGTTCGATGACACCTTCGGGCCGGCCGGGCTTCGCGCCTGGGTGATGGTTCCGATGTTCCTCGACGGTCGCTGGGTCTCCTCGCTCGGTGTCTGCACCCACATGCCGCGGGTCTGGGAGGCGCGCGAGGTCGCGCTGATTCAATCAGTCGCTGAGCGAGCGTGGATGTCGGCCGAGCAGCTGCGAGAGGTGAAGGCGCTGCGCGACAGCGAGGCGCGCAAGGCGGCCATCCTGGCGTGCGCGCTCGACGCGATCGTCTCGATCGATCACCTCGGCCAGGTGGTCGAGCTCAACCTCGCGGCCGAGCGCATGTTCGGGCGCACCGCCGAGGACGCGATCGGCCGCACCCTGGCGGAGCTGGTGGTGCTACCGCTCGCCGGGGGCGACCCGGTCGACCTGGCCCGCCTGCTCGAGTCGGACGGCGGGCTGCTGGGCGCCCTCATCGAGCTTCCGGCGGTGCGCGCCGACGGCGCCACCTTCCCGGCCGAGATGGCCATGGTCGCCGTCGCCGGCGTCACTCCGCCGCTGTTCACCGCCACCCTGCGCGACATCACCGAGCGCAAGCGCTCCGTCGAGCGCGAGCTCAGCCGCGGCCTCGACGAGCGGGTCGCCGAGCAGACCCAGGAGCTGGCCGTCGCGCGCCGCACCCTGTGCCGCTCGGAGGCCAACCTCCGCGTCGTCATCGAGACCGCGCTCGACGGGATCCTGGTCCATCGGTCGGGGCCGATCGTCCACGTCAATCCGGCGCTCCTGCGCATGCTCGGCCACCGCGATCACCAGGAGCTGGTCGGCCGCCCGGTGATCGACCTGGTCCACCCCGACCACCGCGACGACGTGCTGACCCGGATCCGCCGCCTGCGCCGGCGCGGCGTCCCGGGCGAGCTGCTCGAGTCGCGCCTGGTCGACGCGTTCGGGGCCGCTTGCTGGGTCGAGACCTCGGCCACCTCGATCGAGTTCGACGGCGAGCCGGCGGAGCTGCTCATGTTCCGCGAGATCAGCGGCCGGCCCGGAGCCCATCGAGATGGGCGGGCACGTCGCCCACGATCAGGGCGACTGGTCGAGCCGGAAGATCGGCAGGAGGTTGCGCTGCTCGTCCCATGACGGGTGGCGCCGGTAGAAGAAGTCGAGCCGGCGGGTCGGGCTGGCCGCGAACGCCGGGTCGGCCAGCTCCTTGTCGAACGCGGCCTTGATCGCCGGATCGGCCAGCATCTGGCGGGCGATCTCCTCGGCCACGTAGGGCTCCATGTACTCCTTCTGCTCGAACGAGGAGTTGAAGAAGCCCCACGCCGCCAGCGAGTCGGGCGCGGATGGCTCGAGCAAGTGGATGAGCAGGCGCGCGCGCGGCTGCGCGATCGGGATCCACAGCGCGCCGGCCGAGGTCGTCCGCCGCTCGCGGGCCCACTCGCCGGTGAGCTTGACCCGGGTGTGCCCCTCGAACGGCGGCTCGTACTCCACCTTGCTCGCGCGATAGGCCTCGACCGCGGCGGTGATCGGGTGATCCACGCGCCGGTAGCGGATGGCGTGGGCGTCGAGCCGCGCGGCGACCAGGTCGGCGAAGCCGGCGGTGACCAGGTAGCCGGACCGCGGCGCGGTGACGGAGACGTCGGGGACCAGCTCGTCGCGGAGCGGCACCCGCCACACCTCGGGTCGATCCTCGTGATAGGTGATCCAGGTCGTGCCCGACACCTCCGACGGTCGGCGCTCGTAGTGATAGCCCCGGAACTCGATGGTGTGTGCGGTCGCGGTGGCGCGGAAGCTGACCGGCACCTGGGTCCCGGCCAGCGCGGCGCCGGCGACGTCGGCGGCGTCGGCCGCCTCGCGCCACGCGCGCGCGTCGCGCACCGCCCGCTCGAGCAGCGCCTGCAGCACGTGGTAGGTCGAGCGCGCGCGCTGGCCGTACGGGTGCCAGCTGTGAGTCTCGACCAGGATGCCGATCCGGTTGCGGGCCGACGCGTACGCCTGCGAGAAGCGCGGCGGCGGCTCGCCGTCCTCGAAGCCGGACGCGGGGTCGTCGCTGGTGATGAACGACGGGTAGAAGGGGACCGGCAGGTGGCCGAGCTGGGTGACCCGGGTCTGCAGCGCCGACGACAGGGCGCGGGCCAGCTCACCCAGGTGATCGCCGCGCGGCGCACGCGGAGCGACCAGGATCGCGACGTCGTGCTCGAACTTGGCGCCGTCGGTGGTGTGGAGATCGACGAACACGACCGGGTCGTAGCGGCGGAACAGGCCCAGCATCGCGGCCATCTCCGGCGCGTCGACCTTGAGGAAATCGCGGTTGAGGTTGAGGTTCTGCGAGTTGGTGCGGAACCCCATCTCGGCCGGGCCGCGCTGGTTGGGCCGGTTGCCCGGCCCGAAGCGCTCGTGGCCGTCGACGTTGAAGATCGGCACGAAGACGATCGTCACCGCGTCGAGCGCGCCGGGCACGGCGCGGCCGCCCAGCAGATCGCGCAGGAGCCAGAATCCGGCGTCCTTTCCCTCGATCTCGCCGGCGTGGATGCCGGCCTCGATCAGGATCACCGGGCGGTGACGATCGGGCTGGCCGGCGACCAGCGCGACCATCGCGCGGCCCTCGGGCGTGGTGCCGAACCGCTCGCAGCGGGCGCGGCCGGGGAACGCGGCCTCGAAGTCGCGACACAGGCGGACGGCCTCGTCGTGGCGGCCGGTCCGGATCCATCCGGATCGCTCCGCCTGCGTGACGAGATCCGGCGCTCGCCCGGCGGTGGCAGCGCCGCCGCACGCGGGCAGCGCGAGCGCGCAGAGGGTGAGGAGTCGTACTGCACGTGACATGGGCGCACTTTCGCACGAGGGCGGCGCGCCCACATCAGGTCGGTGATGACAGGAGAGCGCGAGGCGGGGCGAAACAGCTGCTCGCCGGTGGGAGTCGTGTTATGTCCACCGCGTGAGACGAACAATCTGCGCCCTCTGCGTCGCTCTGCTCGGCCTCTCCTCGTCCGCCTGCCAGAAGAAGGCGAAGGACGATCCCGGTGAGGCCAAGGAAGCCCCGCCGGCCGCCCCCAAGACGGGAGGCGGCGACGTCAAGACGACGAAGTCGCCGGCCAAGCCGGCCGACGACTCCATGGCCGACGTGACCATGAAGACCACGCCGGTGGCCGGCCCCATCTACATGCTGGAGGGCCGCGGCGGCAACATCGGCGTGTCGGCCGGCGAGGACGGCGTCGTCATGATCGACGACGAGTTCGCGCCGCTGGCCCCGAAGATCCTCGAGGCGGTGCGCGCGCTCGGCAAGGGCGAGCCGAAGTTCGTGATCAACACGCACTGGCACGGCGACCACACCGGCGGGAACCCGGAGTTCGGGTCCAAGGCGGCGATCGTGGCCCACGAGAACGTGCGCAAGCGGCTGTCGACGGCGCAGAAGAGCGGCGACGGCGAGGTGATCGAGCCGATGGCGGCGGCCGGCCTGCCGGTGGTCACCTACCAGCAGTCGGTCAGCCTGCACATGAACGGCGAGGAGATCCGCGTCGTCCACTTCCCGCACGGCCACACCGACACCGACTCCATCGTCTTCTTCACCGGCAGCAACACCGTCCACATGGGCGATCACTTCTTCAACGGGAAGTTTCCGTACGTCGATGTCGGCACCGGCGGGGATCCGGTGCAGTACGAGAAGAACGTGAAGGCGGTGCTCGCTCAGATCAAGGACGACACCAAGGTCATCCCCGGCCACGGCCCGCTCGCCACCAAGGCCGACCTGGTCGCGTTCGACCAGATGCTGGTCGACACGATGAAGATCGTCCAGACCGCCAAGAAGGCCGGCAAGAGCCTCGAGCAGGTCCAGAAGGCCGGCTTCCCGGCCAAGTTCGAGAGCTACGGCGAGGGCTTCATCAAGCCCGACGCCTGGATCAAGACGCTCTACAGCGCCGTCAAGTGATCCGGGGCTGACCGACCAGGGCCGATCAGGCCCGACCAGGCCTCGATCAGGCCAGCTCGAACTCCTTGCAGAACTGGACCTCGGTCGGGCGCGATCCGTCCCGCTCGGGCGCGTCGAGCGGCCAGCGGCGCTGATCCTGGTTGGGCCAGCCGAGGCGGCACGCACCGCTGGCGGTGTCCTGGTGGCGGCAGTCACGACAGGCGCAGCGGAGCTGGAAGCGCTCCGCCTCGGCCAGGAGCTGGTCGGTCATGGGGAACCGCATCGCGCCGGCCGAGAATATGGCACGCTCGCCGGCGACATGCTCGAAATCGCCGAGGAGGTCAGCGCAGCGCTCGACGCCGGCGGCGCGGTGGTCGCGCTCGAGTCCACGATCATCGCGCACGGGCTGCCGTTCCCCGAGAACATCGCGACCGCCCACGACATGGAGGCGGCGGTGCGCGCGGCCGGCGCGACCCCGGCCACCATCGCGATCATCGACGGGGTGATCCGCATCGGGCTGGGCGCGGACGAGCTCGACCGCCTGGCCCGCCCCGGGGTCGGCGTGCTCAAGGCCGGCGCCTCCGACCTGGCCGCCGCCATGGTCGCGCGCCGCACCGCGGCGACCACGGTCAGCGCCACCTGCGTGGCGGCCGCGCGGGTGGGCATCCGCGTGTTCGCGACCGGCGGGATCGGCGGCGTGCACCTGGGCGACTCGAGCGACGTGTCGAGCGACCTGGACACCCTCGCGCGCACGCCGATCGCGGTGGTGTCGTCCGGGGTGAAGGCGATCCTCGACCTGCCACGCACGCTCGAGCGGCTGGAGAGCCTCGGCGTGCTGGTCATCGGCTTCAAGACCGACGAGCTGCCCGGCTTCTTCTCCCGCTCGACCGGGCTCCCGCTCGAGCACCGGATGTACCGGCCGATCGACGTGGCCAACGCGATCCGGGTGCGGCTGGCGCTGGGGCAGGGCGGCCTGCTGGTCGCCAACCCGATCCCGGTCGAGGCGGAGATCCCGCGGGCGCAGATCGAGGAGTGGATGGACGTGGCCCACGCCGACGCCTCGCGCATCGGGATGCGCGGCAAGGAGCTGACCCCGTTCCTCCTCGCCCGCATCGCCGGGCTGAGCGGAGGCCAGACGGTGGTCGCCAACCGCGCGCTGGCGGTGTCCAACGCCACCCTGGGCGGCGCGATCGCGGCGGCGCTGTCGGCGGGCGGGCGCGGCGCGATGCACCCTCGGCTCGAGGACGAAGACGGCTCGATGTAGGCCGCGCGCGGGAAGTCAGCCGGGCCGCGCCGAGGTCAGGCGCAGGCGGGCGCTGCGCGCCCACAGCGACGCGCCCAGCGTGCTGGCCAAGAGGACGAGCGCGAGCAGGCCGAGCACCACCCGCGCGGCCGGGAACAGACCGGCCAGGCCCGCGTCGATCGATCGCGCCAGCACGATGGTCGCGATCTCGCGCTCGCCGCGCAGCGCGCGCAGCGGATAGCTCGACGCCAGCCAGCTCCGCCCGCGATCGCGCGCCTCCTCGGTCGTGCCGCGAGCGCGGCGCCCCGCCTCCAGCACCGACGGCGGGATGTCTCCCTCGGCCGCCCCGCCCGGCGCGACCAGCGCGAGCTGCATCCCCTCGCCGAGCGACACGTCGGCCAGGAGCCGCCGACCCTCGATCGTCTGGATGAACACCGCGCGCGGCGCGCCACCCAGCGCCGTCGCCCGCGCGAACACCACGTGCAACCCCTGGCGCGGCGTCCCGCCCAGCAGGCCCGACTCGATCATGCGCGGATCGTCGCCGCGCACCACCATCGCGTGGCCGGCGCTGGCCGCGCCGCCCGGCGACTGGTACGCCTCGGCCACCACGCCCAGCCGGCGCGCGTCGCCGCCCCACCGCTCCGGCGCGGCGCTGGTGAACAGCAGCCGCCCCTTGTAGTCGGCCACCGCGATGACGCCGCGCTGCGACTCGCGAGCCCAGGTGAGCCAGTCGGCCGAGCGCAGGTTCTCGTGCACCTCGGCCAGGCGGCGCTGGTCCTCGTCCGGATCGCCGAGGCCGAAATCGGACTGATCCAGGTTGCCGGTCACCTCGCGGATGATCGGCACCACGTAGGAGAGATCCGACAGCGCGGTGAACGCGTCGTAGCGGAGGCCGAGCGAGCGGCCGAGCTGACCCTGGGCGGAGGCGAACGAGCTGCGGGTGACCGCCAGGGTGCGCTCGCGTGCGATCCAGTCGGCGCCCAGCCCGGTCATCACCACCGCGAGCGCGACCAGCGACGCGTACGCCCACGCGCGCAGCGGCCGGGTGCGGTCGCGGCCGAGCGCGTCGAGCAGCTCGCCCATCGACGCGAAGCGGTCGCCCGGGCGGACCGACAACCCGCGCTCGACGATGCGGTGGAGCGAGGTGGGCACGCGCGATCCGGCCGGCGGCGGGCGCAGCCGGCCGGCCAGCACCTCGGCGGCGACCTCGGCCGGGGTGTCGCCGGTGAACGGCCGCTGGCGGTGGAGCGCCTCGTACAGCGCGACGCAGAAGCCGAACTGATCGGTGCGAGAGTCGGTGTGACCGCCAGCGTGCTGCTCGGGCGCCATGTAGGCCGGCGTGCCGACCACGCGGCCGGGGACGCTGCGGTCGCCGGCGGAGGTGGCCTCGCGGCGCCTGGCCCCCGGGCGCGCGCGCCGGGCGCGCCGCTCACCGGCCAGGCGACCTCGGCGAGCCAGCCCGAAGTCGCTGACCCTGGCGCGCCCGTCGTCTCCGACCAGCACGTTGTCGGGCTTGAAGTCGCGGTGGACCAGGCCGACGGCGTGGGCCGCGTCGAGCCCGCGCCCCGCCGCCACCATGACGTCGAGGATCTCCTTGAGCGAGCGCGGGCGCGCGGCCAGCCAGTGCGACAGGCTGCGCCCCTTGACCAGCTCCATCGCGATGAAGACCTGCTCGCCGAACGGACCGACCTCGTAGATCGACACCACGTTCGGGTGCGACACGCGCGCGGCCAGGCGCGCCTCGCGCATGATCCGGCGCGCCGCGCTGGTGGTCGGCGCCGCGCCGCTTCCGTGCGCCCCGTGCAGGAGCTTGATCGCGACCTGGCGCCCGAGCTCCGGGTCCTCGGCGGCGTAGACGATCCCCATGGCGCCGATGCCGATCGCGCGCCGGGTGACGAAGCGACCGATCGGCGTCCCGGGCGGCAACGGGGTCGGCTCGGCCGCGACCTCCTCGCTCGCCGCCGCGACTCGCTCGCGGCAGCTCGCGCTGTCGTCGAGGTGCGGGCCGGTCAGCGGTAGCTCTCCCCGCTGCGGTACTTCTCGCCGTACTTGTTGAGGTGGCTGAAGTCGGCGCGCGTCTCGGTGACCTGGAAATCGACCGTCGTGGTCCCGCCGGCGGTGACCTCGACCGGGCGTCCGACCGGCTTCTCGGCCCGGCGGCTGTACGCGTAGATCGTCCAGCGTCCGGGCGGCACACCGTCGATCACAAAGTTCCCGTCGGCGCGGGTCATCGCGAAGCGGCGGTTGGGCAGGACCAGGATCGTCGCCGACATCTGGGGATGGATGTTGCAGTAGACATCGACCACGCCGGTCTTGGGGAACACGCGCGAGCGGGTCTCGCCGGGGCGGTACTGGCCGAGGTCGAACTTGCGCACCGACGAGGGCGAGAAGACGTTGTGATAGAACGGGTCGCCGTTGGGGAACGAGACCTGCTGGCCGACGGTGACCCCGAGCAAGTTGGGCAGGAAGCGCTTCCCGCGCTGCTGGACCTCGACCGCGGCGGTCGGCGGCGGCTCGTCGAAGCCAACCAGGTAGACCAGCACCGCCGACGGGTCCGACGCGGCCGCGCCGGCGGCGCGCTTGACCGCGACCGAGCCGCGCACGGCGCCGCGCCCCTGCCGGGCGCGCGGCTGCCCGGTCGTCGACGGCGGGGTGGGGGCCTGACCGGGCGCGGCTCGGGCAGCGGCGTCGGCGCCGGCCAGCGCGGCGACGGCGATCAAGAGCGCGATCCGACGGCGCGAGGATGGGACCCGCGGCGGACGCGAGCGCGGAGTCAGGGGCGTGGGGCAGTGCCGGAGCGGGTGCCGGAGCGGGTGCCGGAGCGGCATGACCCCTAGAATGCCACCGCCCAGTTGAGGCGGGGGGCCGTGCTCGCGTCGATGATCCCGATCGGCAGCGAGGCCGACAGCCAGAAGCGCCCGTAGGTCCAGGCCAGGTTGGGGCCGGCGGCGAGCCAGTCCGGCCCCGGCCCGCGCAGCGCGGCCTCGGCGTAGACCTCGGCGCCCACCCGCAGCTCGTCGACGATCCTGACGCTCAGGCCGGCGGCCGGCGCGATCTGGAAGGTGGACCGGCCGTCGCCGGCGATCCAGATCCCGCCGACGTCCACCGCTGCATGGATGCGCGAGCCGAGATCGGCGCCGACCGCGATGCCGCCGTCGCTGCGGACGCGGTCGCGCTGGTTGACCAGCCGCTGCACGCCGAGCCGGACCACCGGCGCGATGCGGCCGCCCTCGACCGGATCCGACGACACCAGCCGCCAGCGCAGCTCGGCGCCGTAGCCGAGCAGCGCCGTCTGTCCGCCGGCGTCATCGTCCTGGTGGCGCACCGCGATCGGGATGGCGAGCTCGAGCTGGTCCGTGATGCCGACGACCGTCCACCACCAGGCCACGGTCTCGTCGGGCGGGTCGGCCGCGTCGCCGTCGCCCAGGCCGTTGCGCTCGAGCACCCAGGTCTCGATCTCGACCGAGCGCTCGGGCAGCACCTCGGTCCCGCGAACCCATCCGTAGTGAGTGCGGCCAGCGTCGGCGACCCGCGCGCCGCCGGTGATCGCCACCAGCGTCGCGATCGCCACCGTCCATCGCCAGGTGCCAGCCATGACCGGCGCATTCTAACCCCAGGGCTCGCTTCGGTTGACTCAGCGAGCCCTGGTATCAGGGCCTCGCGCATCCGCGCTCAGCCGGTCGATTTCGACGGGGAACCCCGCCGACTTCATCGGCACCGGCGGCGGGTAAAGCCCGTTGGTCCGGAACGGGCCCGAAAGGCGTCCCGTCGCGGCTAGCGGGTCGCGGACGGTTGCGGCGCGCCGGACACTGCGCCGCGTCGAGCCGGCACCGGGATCTCCCCCTCGGTCTTGATCGGCTCGAGCGTGCCGTGCACGGTGCCGCCCTGGGTCGGAACGAAGCGGTAGCGGGCGATCGCGTAGCCGGGCAGCACGAAGGTGAACTCGCGCGCGGTGCCGTCGGCGAAGCCCTCCCAGATCGACGGTGTCGGACCGAGCGTGACGCCGTCGACCGCGGCGACCGCGCCGGGAGGCGACGAGCGGAGCACGACCTCGATCGGGCGCCCCTTGCGCCCGCGGGTCGGGCGGCGCGGCACGTCGTACTCGACATCCGGATCGTCGAGGTGAAAGCCGGGCGGGGCGGACTCGGCGGCGGTGCCGGCGGCTCCGGCGGCAGGAGAAGCCGTGGAAGACGACGCGGGAGACGACGCGGGCGGATCGCCGTCGGCGGCGGTGGACGGCGCTCCAGCCTCGGCGCTCGCCGACGCCTGGTTCGCGCGCGCGGGGGCCGCGCGGTCGGAGCCGATCGCGCCGCTCGTGACCCGTGCCGCGGTCGGGCTGGCGATCGGGGTCGAGGCCTCGGCCGGCCCTTCGTGCGCGGCGGTGGAGGTCGGGTCGTCGGCCGAGTCCGCCTCGGAGCACGCCGACATCGCGCCCACCGCCGCTGGGCCGCCGATCAGCGCAGCGAGCACATAATAAAGGATGTGGCGGAGGGCGCTGGGCTGGACGATCGCCATCTGCCGCTGGAGGCTAGCACGCCCGCGCCCGCTGTCCGGTGATCCGGCCGCGCTGTCCGGTGGAACGGACGTGCTGTCCGGCGGGCCGGACGCGGCTTCTGTGCTGTCGGGTGGTTGGTCCTGGTCTGCAGCTTGCTCATCCCCGGTGGGCGATGGTCGGCTCCATTCCCTCCTGCGCTCTCTTCGGCATCGACGCCTATCCCGTCGTGGTCGAGGTCGACGTCATGGGCGGGAGGCTCCCCTCCTACCACGTGGTCGGCATGCCCACGACGTCGGTTCGCGAGGGAGCAGTCCGGATCCGATCCGCGCTCGAGCACATCGGCCGAGCCCTGCCGCGCAAGAAGATCACCGTCAACCTCGCGCCGGCGGATCGGCGCAAGGAAGGAGCCTGCTTCGATCTGCCGATCGCGGTCGCCATCCTCCTGGCCGACGGGATGGCGGGCGGCGGCGCGCTCGACGGGCTCCTGCTCCTCGGCGAGCTCGGCCTCGACGGATCGCTGCGCCCGGTCCGCGGTGGCCTGGCGGCTGCGCTGCTGGCGCGGGAGCGCGGGATGCGCGGCGTCCTGCTCCCGGCCGCGTCGGCGGCCGAGGCGGCGGAGGTGGAGGGCATCGAGGTCCACGCCGCCGCCCACATCTCTCAGGTGCTCGAGGCGATGGAGGGCCGCCGGCCGCTCGATCGCGTCACCGCCGGTCCGGCGGCGGGGTCGACCGCGCCGTTCACCGGCGACATGAGCGACGTGCGCGGCCAGGAGATGGCCCGCCTCGCCCTCGAGATCGCCGTCGCCGGAGGGCACAACCTCCTGCTGGTCGGCGCGCCCGGCATCGGCAAGACGATGCTCGCCCGCCGCATCCCGACCATCCTGCCGCCGCTGGCGCGCGACGAGGCGCTCGAGACCACCCAGATCTATTCGTCGGTCGGGCTCGGGTCGGGCGGTCTGGTCGGCCAGCGTCCCTTCCGCGCCCCGCACCACACGATCTCGACCGCGGCGCTGGTCGGAGGCGGCAGTCCACCCCGCGCGGGCGAGGTGTCGCTCGCCCACAACGGAGTCCTGTTCCTCGACGAGCTCCCCGAGTTCGCCCGGCCCGCCATTGAATCGCTGCGCCAGCCGCTCGAGGATCGAGTGGTCACGATCGGTCGGGCGACCGGACACGTCCATCTGCCGGCCTCGTTCCTCCTGGCAGCCTCGGCCAACCCCTGCCCGTGCGGATGGCTCGGCTCCGAGCAGCGCGCGTGCACGTGCGGCGCAGGCAGCATCGAGCGCTACCGCGGCCGCCTGAGCGGACCTCTGCTCGACCGCATCGACATCCAGCTGTTCGTGCCGCACGTGTCGCTGCGCGAGCTGCGCCAGGGTGCGTCGGGGGAGAGCTCGGAGCGGATCCGCGAGCGGGTAGTGCTCGCGCGCGAGCGGCAGCGCCATCGGCTGGCCGGGCAGGGGGTACGCACCAACGCCGAGATGTCGTCGCGGGTGATGCGCGCCACCTGTCGGCTGACCGACCGAGCCGAGGTCGAGCTCGAGCGACTGTGCCGCGTGCGCGTGGCCCTGAGCGGGCGCGGGGTCGACCGCCTGGTCAAGGTGGCGCGCACCATCGCGGATCTCGAGGGTGTGGGCCTGGTCGACACCGACCACGTTCGGGAGGCGGCTGGCTACCGGGCGCTCGACAGCCTCACCCCGATGCACGCGTCTCTCGGGAACGACCTCCGCTTCGTCCCGCCGCAGACGGCCACCGATGGCTGAGGCGTCACAGCCCGCCGAGGGGATCGTCCGGATCCGGGATGGCGGTGCTCGGCCGGTCCGCGGCCGGGCTGACGTCGATCCGGGCATCGTGGCTCTGGAAGCGCAGCGGGTAGCGCGCGACCACGATCGTCTCGCCGGCCTCGCCCAGCGCCACCTGAGGGACCGGCGTGGCATAGGCGGCGTCGAGCAGGCAGTCGGTGAGGACGCTGCTCGCGGCCGAGCTCCTCGCCACGCGCGCGGACTGGACCTCGCCGCGGGCCATCTCGAGCTCGATCACCACCGTGCCGGTCAGCTTCGGCTCGCGGCGGAGCGCGCGCTGGTAGCAGGCGCGGGCGCGCGGGACCACGTGCTGCTGCATCAGGCGCTGGACCAGCTGGCGGTCGAGCTCGCCGGTCCGGCGCGGGGCAGGGGCAGCTCTGGCCGCGGCGCCGGCGGGGCCGGTGTCCGGGCGCGTCTCCGCTCGCGCCTGCTTCCCCTCTCCGAGCCGGCGCTCGGCGGGCGGCGGAGAGCGGCGAAACTGCCCGCTGCCCCACCGGCGCGCGTGGGCCAGGCGATCGCGGGCGAAGCCGTCGCGGGGGTCGAGCAGGACCAGCGCGGTCGCCCGGGTCGCGACGCCGGCGCGATCGGCGGCGCGGACCAGCTCGCCGCGCGCGCGGTCCTCGGCGTCGTCGCCCTCGAGCGCCCGGGGCGGCAAGAGCTCGATCGCCGGGCGCTGCATCAAGGTCAGCGGCAGGGCGGCGCGGGCCAGGCCGGCGCCGGCCGATCGGACGCGCGCGGTGATCCGGTGGCCGCGCAGCTCGGCGTGCAGGCCGACCGCGGCCGGCCGGGCGCCGTGGTACCAGCCGAGCAGGACGAACCCCTCGCCCGACTCCAGGCGGGCCGGCGCCTCGGAGTCGCTGGTCACGACCGAGCCGCGCCAGTCGACCTGGATGCTCTCGAACGGGGCTGGCTGGCCGATCTCCGCCCACAGCCGGGCGGCGCGGCCGCGCGCCTCGCCCTGCCTGACCGCGAGCACCCGCCCGCCGGTGGTCCGGGCCAGGTCCGCGAGTGGTCCGTGACCGAGGTCGGGCACCGGGGCCCCGTCGGGCACGAGGACGACCGAGGTCACCCGAGCCTCGGACAGCGCCGCAGCGCCGAGCCGGTCGCGCGCGCGCGCGCTGTCGAGCTCGAGCGGGAGCATCCCGTCGGTCACGATCACGATCAGGGTGGGCGACACCACGCCGCGCGCGATCGGGCCGACCGGGCTGTCCGCGGCGGCGCCCTCGCGGCGAAGCAGGCTCGCCACCTGACCGAGGGCGGCGCCGAGATCGCTGCCGCTGGCCGGTGTCGAGCTGGTCAGCGATTTGCCAGCCGCGGCGCGCAGCGCGGCGCGGTCGCCGGTCAGCCGGCCGTTGACGGCGCGGGCCCGGCGGTCGAACACGACCACCTCGGCCGCAGCACCGCGGGTGGCGGCCGCGAGGATCGCGTCGGTGATCGCGCGAGCCGCGGCCAGGCCGGTCGGGCCCAGGCTGCGCGATCGGTCGACCACCAGCACCACCCGCTCGGCCCCGGGCGGCGCCGCCGGCGGCAGCTCCGGCGACAGGACCGACAGCGCGAGGGCGCCGCGGCGCGCGTCGATCGGCACGGTGGCGAGCTCGGCCACCAGTCCCTGACCGGGGGCGAACACCGGCGTGGCCTCCAGGACCATGTCGCCGCCCGGCTGGGCCGAGAAGCGGGCGGTCGCGAGCGGCCCGCCGGTCGCCGACAGGCGCGCGGACCCGGAGCGGATGTCGCGGAGGCCGCGCGCGCCGGCCGGGGCGCGCCAGGACATGTCGACCCGCTCGCGGACCAGGTTGGCCGCGCCGCCGCGATCCGGGATGCGCAGGCTCAGCCGGCCGTCCCGGTAGCGGAGCGGGGCGACCCAGTGCACGGTCGCGGTCGCCGAACGGCCAGCCGGCACCGGATAGATTCGCATCTCGTAGCGGGCCAGGCCCTGGTCCTCATCGACGTCGAGCAGGCGCAGGAGGCCGAGGTCCGGCGCACCCGGCTGCGCGCCATCGTCGGGCACGAAGCGGAACGCGGCGCGCTCGTCGACCGAGGCGGATGTCGCGTGCCGCCCGTCGGGGAGCGCGATCTCGGCGCCGACCACGGCGGCGTCGGCGGGCAGGTCGAACGCGTAGATCACCTCGGTGTCGCGGGCCCCCTGGTTGATGACGACCTGGCGGGAGTCGATTCGCGCCACCAGCCCCTCGATGCGGACGGTCAGCGCATGCTCGGCCTCGCGCACCTCGGTCACCTCCATCCCGCCGAGCTCGGCGGCCGCGCGGGCCGGTCGTCCGCTCGCGGCGGCCAGCAGGGCGGCGGGAAGGGCCAGCAGGGCCGATCGGGACGCCCGGCGGGACCGGAGACGAGAGCGGGAGCGGGGCGCCATCACGGAGAGTATGGACACCGGCGCGGGCGCGGCGGTCGGTGCAAAACGCCCACGCAGGGCCATGGGGGGCGGCCGTGCCGACCGGCGAGATTCCGGTGGGTTGCTGTCGTAAGGGCGGAAGCGCGAGGAGCTGCGCGGGGATCGGGGCTAAGATGGCCAGCTGACTCTCGTGAATCGTCGTTCACGGATCGCCATCGTCCTCTCGGGCGGGGGCTCGCGGGGCGCCTACGAAGCCGGCGTGATCCGCTACCTGCGCGAGCGCCTGCCGCGCGTGCTCGGCCATCCGGTCAGGTTCGACATCGTGACCGGCACCAGCGTGGGGGCGATCAACGCCTCGTTTCTGGCCGCGACCGCGGATCACCCGGAGACCCAGGCGCGCGACCTGTGCGCGGCGTGGCGCTCGCTCTGCATCGAGGATCTCATCTCGCTGAGAGCGCGCGACCTCATGCGCGCCGCGGCGCTCCTGGTCGGGCGCGAGCCGGCGCTGCCCCCGCCCGGGACCTTCCGCTACGGGGGTCTGCTCGACACCCACGGGCTCGAGCAGTTCGTGGTCCGCTCCATCCCCTGGCAGGGGATCCGCCGCAACCTGAAGGCCGGGAACCTGGACGCCATCGCCATCTCCGCCACCCACGTGGGCAGCGGGCACACGGTGGTCTTCATCGAGAGCCGCGAGGCGGTGCCGGCGGCGTGGAGCAAGGACCCGTTCGTTCGCCACCGAATCTCGTCGATCGGCCCGCGCCACGCGCTCGCCTCGGCGGCGATCCCGATGATGTTTCCGGCGGTGAAGATCGGGCGCGGTTTCTACGTGGACGGCGGCCTGCGCCAGAACACGCCGATGTCGCCGGCGATCCGGCTGGGCGCGGATCGGCTGCTAGTCATCACCTTGCGCCACGTCGATACCGCCGAGGAGCAGGCGCGGATGGCCGAGACGCGCGAGATGGCGTATCCGAAGCCGCTGTTCCTGGCCGGCAAGGCGCTGAACGCGCTGCTCCTGGATCACACCGACTACGACATCGACCGCATGGAGCGGCTGAACGCGATCCTGGCGGCGGGCCAGCGCGCCTTCGGGGCGAGCTTCACCGCGATGCTGAGCGAGGAGCTGATCCGCCTGCGCGGCGCGCCGATCCGCCCGCTCCGCGCCGTGCGCGTGCGCCCGTCGGCGGACATCGGTGCCATCGCCTCGGAGTTCGTGGCCAAGGACCGGATCCGGGTGCGCGGGCGGGTGGCCCGTCGCCTGCTCCAGCGGCTCGCCCAGGGCGAGGCCCGCCACGAGAGCGACCTCCTCTCCTATGTCCTCTTCGACGGCAACTTCGCGTCCGCGCTCATCGAGCTGGGCGAGAGCGACGCCGCGGCCAGCGAGGAGGCGCTCGCCCAGCTCTTCTCGCGAGACGTCGCCGACGACCCGGAGGAGGCACCGCCGGTCCCGGTCCCGGTGATCGCGGCCGGCTCGGGTGCCGTCGAGTAGTACCCATCATCTTCCCGGTGGTGAGGTACTCGCTCAGTATCCCTCGTCGTTCACGTCGACGCCGGGCAGCGAGAATCCGCGGGTGGCGCGATCTCCGCCCGGAATCGATAGCCGGCGCAGGCGGCCGCGATGCGGCGACGCGCGGAGGGCCGCGGCCACCGCCGGGGTGAAGGAGCCATAGGCCAGGTCGAGGTCCTCGATTCCCGCCATCACCGGCGAGGCGACCAGGTCGGCCAGGGCGTCGCACGGGGCTCCCGAGACGGCCAGGCGGCGGAGCCGTCCGCTGACCATCCGCGCGATCCAGACCTGAACCGCGCCGTGGTCGAGGGCGGCTCCGGTGAACGACAGAGAGTCCAGCCGATCGAGTCGATCGCCGAGCGCGGCGAACCCGGCCGCGCTCACCGCCGCCTCCCACAGGTCGAGGGATCGCAGCGACTTCAGCGGCGCCCGACCCAGCTCGGTCAGCACGTGGTCGGTCGGCCTCATGAGGTGGAGCACCTCGAGCCGGGTCAGGAAGGCGGAGTCGGCCAGCCGCGCGGCGCTGGCGCCGTCGACGATCGCCGCCGACAGCCTGGTCGGGCGGGCCCCGCCGCGTGCCATCGCGTCGGCGATCGCGGGGGTCACCGGCGCCCGGATTCCCAGCGAGCGCAGCCCGGTCAGGAACGGCGATGCCAGCACCGCCTCGATCCCGTCGGCATGGCGCCCGTCGAGCGAGAGGGCGCGCAGGGCGGACAGCTCGGCCGCCGCGGCCGCCGCGGCCAGCGGGCGCCTTCCGCCGCTGGTGAGCCTCAGCTCGAGGATCGGCTCGAGGCGGCAGAGCGCCGCCGCGTTCGCCACGTCGCGACCGACCAGCTGCGCCGATTCGACGAACCCGCGCCGCACCACCAGATCCCTGGCCCCCAGCGCGCGGACCGGCGCGAGCCAGCGCGCCTGGTCGAGGAGAGCCGCGCGGCGGGCGGCCGGCCCGCGCGGCCCGCGAGCCCCGGCGCGAGTGACGTCGCCGCCGACCAGCCACGCCGATTCCAGGAACCCGCGCCGTGCGTCGAGGCCGTCGCGCCCGAGCTCGTCCGCTTCGCCCTCGAGCTCGTCCGCTTCGTCTTCGACCTCCGCGTCGCGCTCGACCTCCGCGTCGTCCTCCGTCGAGCCTGGCGTCGCGCCGGCGGCGTCCCCGCGCGGGCCACCTCGATCGCGCAGTTGCTGCAGGTCGCCCGATCCGAGCCAGGCCGATTCGACGAAGCCGCGCCGCGCATCCAGGTCGTCGGTACCCAGCTCGCGGAGCGGCGCCAGCCAGGCCTCGGTGCCGGTGGTGCCCGGCGACGCCGCCGGCGGCTCGCGCCGCGCTTCCCCGGCGGCCAGTCGAGCCGGCCCGCCGTCGATCTCGATGAGCTCGCCGCGCGGGTCGTCCTGGCCGCGCAGCCACTCCGCGCAGGCCAGCCGCGGGGCGTCGTCGTCGGGCGCGGCGCGGATCGCCCGCACATGGGCCTCCCATTCCCGCTCCCGATCCACCTCGGCGATGATACCGCGCGTCGTCGGGCGCGGCGCCGGCCCGGCTTGTGGCGGACCGGGAAAGCGCCGATCCTGTCGCGATGCAGGGAGGCGAGCGGCCGGCGCTGCGCCGACGGCGAGCCGCGGCGCCCACGGCGAGCGGCGGCCGCTCGCACGCGCCGATCCGCTGCGCCGCTCTCGCCGGCGCGGTGTGGCCGGCGGTCGCGTCGGGCTGGCTGCTCCTCGCCCTGGCCGGCGCCTGCGCCGACGGCGACGCGACGCCCGAGCTCCTGCGCGCTCGCATCGACCCGGACGCCGCCTGGACGCGCCACACGATCCGCGGCGGAGTGGGCGGGGCCGACGGCGCCGACCTCGCCGACATCGACGGCGACGGCAACCCCGAGGTCACCTCCGGCTGGGAGCAGTCCGGCATCGTCACCCTCTCGTTTCACCCGGGCCCGGCGCGGGTCGGCGAGCCGTGGCCCACCATCGCGCTCGACTCGCGCCTGCCGCGGGTCGAGGACGCCATCTTCGCCGACGTCGACGGCGACGGTCACCTCGACGTCGTCGCCGCCACCGAGGCGCGGCAGGTGGCGGTCCTGTTCGCCCCCGCCGACCCCGCCCTGTACCGCACCGCCGCCGCCTGGACCCGCGTGACCATCGCCGCCGCCGCCGGCCTCCAGCGCTGGATCAAGGTGGCGTACGCCGACATCGACGGCGACGGCACCGGCGACATCGTGGCCGGCGGCAAGGTGAGCCCGGCGACGGTCGGCTGGTTGCGCGCCCCCGCGGATCCGCGCAGCCCCGACGGCTGGGTCTACACCCCGCTGTCAGCGGTCGGCTGGACGATGAGCCTCGAGCCCCGCGACCTGGACGCCGACGGCGACGTCGACCTGGTGCTGAGCGATCGGCTCAAGATCAGCGCACCCGCCCTCGACTACACCCTGCGCGGATCGCGCTGGCTCGAGAACCCAGGCCGCGGCGCCGCCTGGACCAACCATCCGATCGGGCACCCGTTCGGCGGCACCGACTTCCTCGACATCGTCGACTTCGACGGCGACGGCGTCGACGACATCGTCGACGGCGGCCCGACCGCGACCGGTGACGCCATCACCTGCCGGCGCAACGCTGGCGACTGGCTGTCCTGGACCGACACGGAGGTGCCGTCGCCGCTCGGGGTCGGCCGCTTCCAGTCGATCGCCGCCGGCGACGTCGATCTCGACGGCGAGGGAGATCTCGTGGTCGGCTACTCGCACGCCGAGCACGCCTCCGGCGTGGTCTGGCTCGGCCAGGTCGGCTCGCTCGGCGCCGAGCGCGGCGAGATCAGCGGCGCGCCGGGCGCCAAGTTCGACAACGTCGTGCTGGTCGATCTCGACGGGGACGGCGATCTCGACGTGGTGACGTCCGAGCAGGTCGAGCAGCTGGGCGTCATCTGGTACGAGAACCCGCTCCTGTCCGGCGATCCGGTCGCTCCGTCCGCCCGTCCGAGCCCGTCCGGCCGGTGACCCGGACACCAGGCCGGCGATCAGCCGACTTGCGCATGGCCCGCGCCTTGCGATGGCGGTCAGCGGCGCCGCGAGGCGTCCGATAGCCAAGCCAAAGGAGCCGCCGTGAACCGCGAACAGGACCGCAACCCCATCAACAAGAACCGGGCCATCACCGAGGCCATGAAGGTCATCAAGAAGCAGTTCGGTGATGGATCGATCATGCGCCTGGGCGGAGAGGAGATCGCGCCGGTCGAGGTCATCCCGACCGGATCGCTCTCGCTCGATCTCGCCCTGGGCGTCGGCGGGCTGCCGCGCGGCCGCATCGTCGAGATCTACGGCCCGGAGTCGTCCGGCAAGACCACCCTCACCCTCCACGCCATCGCCGAGGCCCAGGCGCGCGGCGGCGTGTGCGCCTTCATCGACGCCGAGCACGCGCTCGACACCGACTACGCCCGCCGCCTCGGGGTCAAGCTCGACGACCTCCTGGTCTCCCAGCCCGACTGCGGCGAACAGGCCCTCGAGATCACCGATACCCTGGTCCGCACCGGCGCCGTCGATCTCATCGTCGTGGACTCGGTCGCCGCCCTCACCCCGCGCGCCGAGCTCGAGGGCGACATGGGCGACGCCCACATGGGCCTCCAGGCCCGCCTCATGAGCCAGGCGCTCCGCAAGCTGACCGCCGGGATCTCGAGGAGCAGGACGGTCCTGGTCTTCATCAACCAGCTGCGCATGAAGATCGGCCTGGTCTTCGGCAATCCCGAGACGACCACCGGCGGCAACGCGCTCAAGTTCTACTGCTCGGTGCGGCTCGACATCCGCAAGGGCAAGCCGATCAAGCGCGGCGAGGAGCTGATCGGCAACGAGACACGGGTGAAGGTGGTGAAGAACAAGCTGGCTCCGCCGTTCCGCGAGGCGCACTTCGAGATCCTGTACGGCATCGGCGTGCATCGGGCCGCCGAGCTGGTCGATTCTGCCGAGACGTTCGGGGTGCTCGAGAAGAACGGAGCCTGGTACGCGCACAAGGGGGTCAAGCTGGCCCAGGGCAGGGACAAGGCGATGGCCTATCTCGACGAGAACCCGCAGACCGCGCGCGATCTGCGGACCGAGCTTCTCGCTCGGGTCCGCAGTCAGCTGCCCGGAGCCACCCGGCCGCCGGCCCCGGCCGAAGAGATCGCGGCGGCCTAGGAGGACGTCATGGAATGGCAGAGCCGCCTCCTGGAGGAGCTCATCTACGAGCGAGTGCGCCTCCACGTCGATCTCCTCGACCTGATCGATTTCGAGAAGGACCTCTCACAGAGCATCAACCGGGCCCTGCAAGCGAGCGGAGCCGACCCGAACGACGAGGACGCCACCGCGCGCCGCTACATAGAGCGAGCCTGGCAGCGACTCGAGCGGGAATGGACCCGAGAGCGAGCCAGCGACTGGGCCGACTGCCCGCTGTGCGAGGCCCCGCTCCAGTGCCCCGAGGACCACGCGGTGACCGGGCGGGCCGCCGCGTCACGCGGTGGAGCGAGCGCGGCGCGGCCCGGGTAGGAGCTCGAAGGGCGATGATCTCGGCGAGCCAGTCGGCACCTCGACCCATGGCCTCGGCTGGCCGTGCGGACCGCCCTCGGTCAGGCGCGGGAAGACGCGATGGCGTATCCTGCGCCGGTGACGGTGCGCGCCGGCCTCGCGGAAGAGGCGTCCGGGACCGAGGTAGAGGGGCTGGTGTTCGCCGGTGTCCTGGACGGGCGCGGTGGGGCGCGGGAGGTCGACTGGGACGGCGTTCGGCGGTGGCGTCCGGGCGCCGGCACCCTGTGGGTCCACCTCGACTACGGGTTCTCGGGGGCGCGGGACTGGCTCATGCGCGAGAGCGGGGTGGACATGGTCGGGTGCGCGGCGCTCCTGGCGGAGGACCCGCGGCCTCGCTCGCTGGCGGTGGGGGATGGCCTGCTGCTCATCTTTCGAGGGGTGAACCTCAACCTCGGGGCCGAGCCGGAGGACATGGTCGCGATCCGCATGTGGGTGGAGCCGGATCGGATCGTGACGTTGCGGCACCGACCGATCGCGGCGGCCAAGGAGCAGTGGCAGGCGCTGACCGCGGGGCGCGGGCCGGTCGGGCCGGCCGACTTCGTGGTGAGGATGTGCGAGTCGATGCTGGGGTTCATCGGCCAGATGGCCGAGGGCATCGACGACACGGTGGACGAGCTCGAGGACAGCGCGCTGGCCGAGCATCGGGCCGAGCTGCGGACCCGGCTGGCTCACGTGCGGCGCCAGGCGATCGCGCTTCGCCGGTACGTGGCTCCCCAGCGCGACGCGCTGGTGCGGCTTCACGGCGAGAGCCTGCCCTGGTTGCAGGCGGAGAGCCGGGTGCGACTGCGCGAGGGTGCCGAGCGGATGATGCGGGTCATCGAGCAGCTCGATGCGTCGCGCGACCGGGCGGCGGTCACCCAGGAGGAGATGGCCAGCCGGACCGCGGAGCTCATCAACCGCCGGCTCTACGTGCTATCGCTCATCGCGGCGATCTTTCTCCCGCTCGCGCTGGTCGCCGATCTTTTCGGCGCCGGCGTCGGCGGGATCCCGCTTGCCGACAGTCCGTACGGGTTCCTCATCCTGCTCGGTTCCCTCGTGAGTCTGTCCGGGCTGCAGATCTGGCTGTTCCGCAAGCTCGGCTGGCTCTGAGCCGGGGCCGGGCGATCGATCAGCGGTACATGCCGCCGCCGGGCCCGGCGGCGAACGAGGCGAGCAAGCTGGCCGCGGAGGTGAGGCGGTTGCGATCGGTCTCGAGGCTGTCCCAGCAGACGATGACGCGCTGGCCATCGCAGCGGAGCAGCGC